>Ga0256840_1000204_pt1 | contig 57793 bp, 54 predicted proteins | sample 355202metaG_FD_185969 | JGI IMG/M metagenome (GOLD analysis project Ga0256840, IMG submission 185969) | Hydrothermal vent microbial communities from Mid Atlantic Ridge, Atlantic Ocean - 355-202 | ecosystem: Environmental > Aquatic > Marine > Hydrothermal vents | place: Atlantic Ocean: Mid...
CATCATCGATCCAGCCGTCAAGATCACCGTAAAATTCATCAATACTGGCTTGTTCTAGTACCGGAATGTACTGTTGCAAAAAATCGTAAAGGGTTCGCGAGAGCGTTTTGTAGAGTTTCATATTGGGTGCTTTCACGACAAGGTGCGGACAGCGTTGCAACGCTTCAGCAATACTCATGGCCGTGGTAATCCCGTAGGCGCGCGCTTCATAACTTGCCGCAGTAAGAATGCCGCGAATGCGTCCGTCGGCATCGGTAAATTTACTCAGATCGTCGACACTGTTGTCATAGTGTTGAAAAAAGGCACCGACAAAGGCACCGCTGTTGGCAGTATCGAAGTGCTGTTGTACGGCATCGTGAGCAAAAATATACGGATCGCTCCGTCCACCGACGGCAACAGGAATATTGAGAAGTGACGTATCTTGCGTGCGTTCGGCTGAAACAAAGAAGCAATCTAAATCTACATGTATTTTCATTGTTGTAGAGTATCGAGACTGTGAAACGGGAGGTGAAAATATGACACATTGTCAACGAAACGGCTTAAAAAAAGTATGCGTTGCCAGAGCTAAGAGCTCGCGATCTCCTTCGCTGTCGCCATAGGCATAGATGGTTGTAAAATGTGTAAGGTTGTAGCGCTCTTTAACACGATTGACCTTTTCAATACCGTAACAGTTTTTGGTGTGAAAATGTCCGTTGAACTTCCCGTTGGGAAATGCCAATTCCGTGGCAATGAGTGCAATATTGTGGCGTTGGCACCACGGCTCGAGCCAGCACCGCAGTGAGGCAGAGACAATCACGACGGTATCGCCGCGCCGCTGATGATTGCGAATGGCCTGAAGCGCTTTGGGGCGGATAATAGCATCGATGTTACTGCGGGCATACTCGCGTCCGAGGCGTTGAAATTCTTCTTTGGAGAGACCGTTGAAAAAGTGCTTTAAAAAGATCGCTTTGGCGCGGTCATTGGGAATGATTTTTAGTTTATACAGCAGAAGCATCGGAGCAAGGTAGAGTAGACCCAGATAGTAGCGTTGCGCGCCGCGGGCGAAAATGGTAAAGGTTTCAAGAGAGTCTCTGGCGGTAACGGTTCCGTCAAAATCAAACAGCGCCAAGGTCATGGGTAGTACCGTTGTAAAAAGTAGCAGTCACCGCGAGGAAGCCATGAGGGGAGGGTATAAAATTTTTCTTTGATGGTATTGAGAACTGTTGTTTTGTAGGCATCGTAGTCAAAGCCTTCACAGGTCAGAAGATGGTATGTGGCGCCTTCAACAGGCAGCTCTTCAATGGTAATGCGGTTGCATGTCGACGTAAACAGTGCGGTGTCTCGGGTGTTGAATGCACGTTTGTCAAAGAGTGCAAAGGTTTGGTTTTGTAGTGTTGTGATGTCGAAAAGTTTGTCGTCAAGCCGACCGTATTTATTGGTATTGTAGAGCATGTGAATATCGCGATTGCAGTGATACGAAAGCAGTGCGGCGGTTGAATAACCGTAGGCAAAGAGTCGGCTGATATTGTGCGCATCGAGTGCTTTACAGATGGATTGCGGGTGGACAAACAAGAGTGCGGCACCGTATTTTTTATGCTCTTTGAACAGAGAGATCGGCACCATTAAAATGATGAGCAGCAGCGTAATATGGAGGTAGGAAAAGCGGGCATTATAGCGAATAAGCGTACGCAGTGTCTCGGGACTGAGGCTGCTAAAGAGCATAAACAAATATGGAATAAACAGCAGCAGCCAATGCAGTCCGATACTTTTTTTAAGCGAAACGATAAAAAAGATACCCAATGCTACCGACAGTACGGCAATGCTGAGGTTGCGAAGCGTGACACTTGGCATGGAAAAACGTGCTTGTATCAGGTAGTAGAGTCCCCACGGCGTCACGAGATAGATCAGGATTATGAAGTACAAAATGACGCTTTTGAATTGAAAATGGCTCTGCGCCGTACGGGAGAGAAAGTTAAACAGAATATTATTCCAGCAGTTATGATAATTAAAATAGAGGTTTTGAGCCACGAAGAGCAGTACCACCATGAGAATAACAGCACTGTTTTTAAGCGCACGTTTGCGGTAGGTATACCCAACAAAAAGCAGTAGTCCCAGCATCAAAAAAACAGCAAAATATTTACTTAAAAATGCCAAACCCAAAAAGATGCCGCTAAGCACGGAGTAGCGTAACCACTGTTTCGTCTCAAACGAGTAGAGCAAAAAGAGTGTACCTAAAGAGCCAAAAAGAAGCAGCGGTATGTCGTTGGTGATCATGACAACGAGCAGGTCAACAGGAGAAGCCAGCAGGGCTAAAGCACTGAGCAGAGCGATCTCTTTGCTTACATGTAATGTGAGCATACGGTATAGAATATAAGCGACTGCCAGCATTGTAGCAAAAGAGAAGAGGCGGTAAAACAGGTAGTTGTCACTCACGAAACTCATGAGATAGATGAGCCATCCTACCATGGGCGGGTGGTCATAATACCCTGGCATCAGATGGCGTGCCCATGATATAAAATAGGCTTCATCTCCGGTGAGCGGCAGTAACAAGAGAATAAGAAGTTTGAACGCGACAATCAGAACAACCGCGCGAATTTCCTTGTTATAGTTGTGTGTCATAGTCTCATTTTCTTAAAAAGCGACTCGGGAATGCAGCGGATAACGAGCATGATATAGCGCCAAAACCATTTGCTGTAGAGCACATCGACACCGCGCTGTTGTGCATTGAGAATATCTTCGGCAATTTCACAAGGCTGGGCAGTGAGGGCTTTGGGAAGATTCATGCCGGCAGTCATTTTGGTATTGACAAAGCCGGGTTTAACGGTCATGACATGCACCCCGCTTGCATACAGACGATTGCGAAGTCCGCTGAGGTAGGCACTAAAACCGGCCTTAGCGGCACCGTAAATATAGTTGCTTTGACGTCCTCGGTCTCCCGCAACGGAGCTGATACCGACAATAAAACCTTCGCGTCGCTGTTCAAAGTCATTGGCAATCATGTTGAGAAAACAGACGTCGGCACTGAAATTAACGCTTATTGTTTGCAGTGTCTCATCACAATGGCGCTGTGCTTGCGCTTGTTCTGTCATGTAACCGGCGGCCATAAGAACCCCTTGAGGTTTAGGGTGAAGTGCATCGTAAAAAGGGCGGTGTGAGGCAATGTCGCTGAGGTCAAATTCATGAAGCGAAACATTAATGCGGTAACGAATGCGCAGATCTTGCGCAAAATGTTCGAGTTCCGCAACACGGCGTGCCGCCAGCGCCAGATGGCTTCGGTTGGCAGCATAAGCGTGGGCAACTGCTTTGGCAATATCGCTTTTGGCACCGATAATTAACAGGGTATTCATGGTTAAAGCTCCAGACGTCGGGATTGCAGTGATTGAAAGATCTGATCCATCTTTTGCTCTTTTCGCAGTGCTCTGAAGCGATCAATATCGGGGTAGCCTTGTTCAAAAGTCTCTTTAGAGGCGCGCACGTCTTTGCTTAAATAGAGCCTGCCGCCGTAACGCAATACAATGGCGTCAAGAGCATCAAGCAGCGTAAAGAGAGCGGGTTCAATTTTGAAATCGAGCGCTAAAGAGTAGCCTTCCATGGGAAAAGAGAGCCAGTTCTTGTTAGCCTTGCCGTAAAGCTTGAGTACCGCCAAAAAAGAGCCTTTTTGGCTGAGGGCAATGGTCGTGAGAATCTCTTGGAGCCCTTCGTAGCTCTGTGCTTTGGGCAGGATACACTGGTATTGGGTAAAACCGTCTGCACCGTAAATACGGTTCCAGTTTTGTACGGCATCAAGCGGATAAAAAAAGGTGTCGATGTCAACCTTCTCATGGGAGATTTTCTCACGGATTCGATGATAGTACAATTGGTTAAAGGCTTTGACGCTAACGCTGTTAAGAGCCCATGACGGGAATACAAAAGGGACATTCAGTTTTTTTGCATTGCCATACTCACAAGAGCCTTTATGACTGAACCTGCCGCACATAAACAGTGATCTTCCCAGAGATTCTCCCGTCGCCAAACAGTCAATCCATGCAACGGAGTAGGGTGTATCTTTGTAGGTTTCAAATGCTGCAAAAGTCTCTTGAAGATCTCTGTTTTTAACGGTGGTCTGCTCGATGGTAGCGGAGGGTATTTGTTGCAGTGAGAGCTTGGCGTCTAGAATGATGCCCGTCAACCCCATACCGCCGCAGGTTGCATAAAAGTATTTTTTATTTTTGGTATGGGAGCAGGTAATCACCTTTCCGTGAGGAAGCATCAGCGTGAACTCTATAACCGATTGGCTAAAACACCCCTCAATATGGTGGTTTTTTCCATGAACATCAGCGGCAATGGCGCCGCCTACGGTAATGAGCTTGGTACCGGGTGTGACTTTTAAAAACCAGCCTCGCGGAACAATGACGTTAAGAATCTCGCTGAGCAAGAGACCGCACGCTACATGTAAAATACCGTTGATTTCGTCAAAATCTAAAAAGTAATTATATGAGGAGGTTGTAATGACGTGAGTATTCAGGGCGCTGTCGCCGTAGCTTCTTCCGTTACCGTAAGCAATGCACGAGCCGGCTGTTTTAAGGTGCCGGCGCAGACTCTGTGTGTCAGTCAGTGCAAACGTATCTGCTTCAATGACGGGGTATCGCCCCCAACCCGTAAGTTGCATGTTAACTCCTAAATACGAATTTTTTATCTAAGAGATATTTGAGAATATAACCGATACTTAAGCCGATGAATGCACCGACATATTTGGCAGCATCACTCTCAAATGCCTGATTAAACCCAATTTCAAAGCCCCAAAATACGGCAGTGGTTACGCCACCCATAAAACTGTAAAGCAGAAATGTTTTGCCGTCGTCTTTTCGATTTTTAGGTGTATGAAAAAAGATATACTTTTTATCCAAAACATATTTTAGCACTAATCCGACCAGAGTACCGAAAAACATGGCAATATAGAGAGCGCCGGAGTCGCTGTAGAGGCTCAAACTGAGATATTGGCACAGTAAATTTGCTGCGGTAGCAATGAGGGCAAAAAGAATGTAGCGAAGAGCAAGCATCTAAAATTTGACGATCATGTAAAAACTCAGCAGCCACAAGACAATGGTGATTTGCAGAAACGGGTCACTCAGTACAATTTTACTGGGATTACCGCTGCGCTCTTCTACAAAAGTGATTTGCATATAACGCATAATGCCCAAAATAACAAAAAAACCGCTCAGGTAGAGGTGTGGGGTATGCAGTCGCGCAATGACATCATCGGAAACCGTATAGAAAACGTAGCTGACAATAATAACGCCGGCCATAAGCACCATGCCGGCATTGACAAATTCCAGATTGTAACCGTCAATATTTTTACGGGTCTCTTTACCTTCAAGCGAGAGCAGTACATCGTCACGCCGTTTGGCCAGTGCTAAAAAGAGTGCCAGTAAAAATGTCATGATGATGATCCACATGGAGAGTTCAACGTCAACGACAGCGGCACCGGCAAAAAGTCGCATGACAAAACCGATGGCAATCATAAAAATATCAACAATTGAGAAGTGTTTAAGTTGCACCGAATAGAGTATATTAAGACTAAAATAGAGCAGTAAAATAGTAAACAGCTTGATGTTGAACAGCAGCGCAATCAGCAGCGGAATAATGGAAAGCAGTGCTATAAGCTGTACGGCTTTGCTTTTAGTAATGGTTCCCAAGGCTAGCGGTCGAAACTTTTTATGCGGATGTTTTTGATCTTCTTTAATATCCATAAGATCGTTAAAAATATAGATACTGCTTGCCACCAATGAGAAGAGAACAAAGGTGAGTACGGTTTTTAAAATGAGTACCATATCGGTAGAAAAAGAGAAGAGCAAGGGTGCAAATATAAAGACGTTTTTAATATACTGATACGGCCGTAATAGTTTGATGATTTCGTTCATATGTCTCTTGCTGTCTTAGGGTTTAGTGGAGATCATTATACCTTTTTTATGCTAGAGAAATATTAAGCTAAATGTGTAATAATTCGGTACTATGGAAAAAATAGCTCTTAGTGTTATGGCTGCATTACTGCTGCTTGTTTTTATACAAAAATGGTACGATGTACCGGCCAAGGAGCCTCAGATGTATCAAAAAATTCTGGCTTTTGGCGACAGCCTGACATTTGGCTACGGAGCCGAAGCATCGCAGAGTTATCCGGCATACCTTTCAAAACTCTTAGGTGTTGACGTGATAAACGAAGGCGTGAACGGAGAACTTTCACGTGAAGGAGTGGCACGATTGCCCCTGTTGCTGGAACAGTACCGTCCCGATTTGGTGATTCTTTGCCATGGAGGAAATGATATTTTACAAAAAAAGTCCTTAGAACAGTTACAACGCAATGTAGAGAAGATGGCGGTGCTGGCGCAACAGTCGGGCAGTGATGTTTTACTGGTCGGTGTTCCCGATCTTTCACTGTTTGGTCTGGATGTTTTGCCACTCTACGAACGCGTGGCTGACCGGCACGGCTTGATGATCGAATCGGATGTTTTAGCCGAAATTCTTAGCGATACTACGCTTAAGAGTGATAGTATTCACCCCAATGCTTCGGGCTATGCCGCGATGGCACAAGCACTGTACAAGGTGTTACAAAACCCCTAAAGTATTGAGGCAATCTCAGAGACTGTTTTGGTACACTGCCGTACCGATGTCTGGGTGCTGTTAATGGTGTAGCACGTCTCTTCGATCGAACCGATTTCACCCAGATTTTTGGCATAATATGATGTCAGGGTGAGCGTTACATCAACACTCATCGGAATATTTTCATAGGTAATATCGGAGCTGGAAAATCCTTTACAGCTGATCATAATGACATCATCAAAAGTTTTTGTGTGAACTGTTTTGGAGTCAACATGACCTGCAAGGCGACAGCTCAACGGCATTTGAGAGTCACCGCTAAGGGTTTCAAGAGGAATATCGATGACGGTATTGGCAATGGGATCATTCATATCGGCATAGCGAACTATTTCGGCGACATAATCGGTAGCCGTCTGTGTAATAGCTGTTTGTGTTATGGTGTAGGTAGTATCCAAGTTTCCGTTTTCATACGTTTCGACGCTGTTGTTACCGACTCTGTACTCTTGGGTTGTGTCGGATTCTTGTGTCGGAATGCTGTCATAGGTTTTATTGCCGGAATCATCCGTGTAGGTACGTTCAAGAAAGGTACTGACCTGATTTTGCGTCGGAACAATGTATTGACTTAAATCATACGTAGCACTTGTCTTGAAATCCAAAGATCCGGTAGTTGAACTACTGCTGCTGCCACCGCCACCGCATCCACTGCTGAGGAGTACCAAAGAGAAGGTCATAAAGGCGAGAAGAAGAGAGCGAGACATTAAAGAGTCCTTGTTGTGAATTTTTATGATGCATTTATTGTAATGTATTACAATTAATGCAACATTAAATTTGTGATTCTTAAAGTAAAATTTTATGATATAACTAATCAATCATATTATAAAGATTTTTAATAATACTTTCTTATACTACCGCTGTCTGTTTCAAGAAGTATGTTATTTACCCTTTAGGTTCCGTTTCCCCCTCATATAGAGGAATCTAAAGCGGTAATTGATAGTTTTCTCTCCTTACAACTGATAACAGAATGTCTTGGCATCGTCTCATACAGCATGGGGCTGTCAAGATCAACAAGTTGTATGACATCCCGATGTGCCATGGCGACACTTAATGCCGCTTCAATCGAGTAGATTCCCTCAAGCATTGATCCCATCATACACGGAACACGGTATTTTCGACAGAGTGCAATAATCTCCAAAGCACGGGAGATACCACCGCATTTCATTAGTTTAATATTAATTATATCAGCACTTTGAGTACGAACTATTGTTGCGGCATCTTCGAGTGAAAAGACTGCTTCATCGGCAATAATATCTATGGGGCTGTAGTCGGTAAGGGCCTTGAGAGCATGCCGATCATCGGCACGGACCGGCTGCTCAATAGCGACAATATCAACATCTTTGAGTGCATCAATAACGCGAATGCTCTGTGCATAGCTCCATGCCTGATTGGCGTCAATCAGAAGACGGGCGTGTGGAACCGCTGCGTTTACATGTAAAATGCGTGCAATATCATTACCATCGGATGACCCTACTTTAATTTTTAAACAGGTGTAGCCGCAACGGTATGCTTCTATCGCATCATCTGCCATTACCTCCGGTGTATTGAGGCTGATGGTGACATAGGTCGTGAGGGGTTGATGTGTACCGCCGAGAAAACTTACCAGTGATTGGGATGCCTGTTGGGCATAGAGACGGTAGATTGCCATGTCGACGGCAGCTTTGGCACTGCCGTTATGAGGAGAGCTTTGGTGCAGGGCGTGCAGCATGTCGTCCATAGTCGAAAAATTTACATGTAAAATTTTTGGAGCGATATATTGCATCAGCACGTTGCGGATAGCGTGCAGGCTGTCACCGGTAATGGCAACGGTAGGCGGTGCTTCACCAATGCCGCAGAGCCCCGTGTCGGTATGAAGGGTAATGCGAAGACTCTCCACCGCATCGACCCGTCGCAGTGCCGTAATAAACGGTTTTTTCAAAGGGATACTTTGGTGTTCAACGGTAATATTTATAACGGTCATGATGCAATCTTCTGCAATACCAGCGCAACACCAAGACCGGCAAAGGTGCCAACAAGATAGCCCATCACCGCCATGAGCACCGCCACACCAATCAGGGAACGATGATAGGCGGCAGCTAAAATAGGAGCTGAGGCAACTCCGCCGATATTGGCTAACGATGCCACGGCAATACTAAAGAGATCCAGCTTGAAGATTTTGGCAAGGGTTACCATGATGAGTGCATGAAGTGCTAAAATAAGGATGCCGGCGAGCAGATAGAGCGGTACGTTCTGCATCCCTTCAAAACTTGCACGTGAGCCGATCAGTGCAATTAAAAGGTAGAGCATGGTTGCGGCAATATTACCGCTGCCGTAGAGTTGTCGTAACGGAGTGAATGAGGCACCGACACCCAAAAGCGTTGCTACGAGTACGACCCATGTGGTACGGCTAAGCCCTCCGAGTTGTGCGGCAATGAGTTGGGTGAAGAGTGCAACACCCAGCGCCAGCAGCAGCAGTGTCGCATATCGGGGTGTTCCCATGTCGCAGGCACATCCGAGTTCCTGAAGACGATCATCGGAAGCTTCGGCTTGAGTAAAGTGATTAAACCGTGCGGCAAAAGGTACGAGCGCCAGTAGGAAGAGGACCCACAAGGCGTAATCAACCGAATCAACAATCAGTGCATAGCCCATCATCGTTTCGCTGACATCCAAGGCTGAAGCAACGGCGAGCATGTTGGCCGTTCCACCCATCCAGCTACCGCAGAGTGCCGAAAAAAGTCCTGCCTCTTGGGTATTGAAGCTAAAGAGCGTAAAAACAGCGACAAAGGCAAAGGCAATGGAGAGGGTGGCACTGACATAGGCAATGAGCAGTCTGCGTCCCAAATGTGCAAAGGCGCCAAAATCCAACTGCAGCAACATTAAAAAAAGCATGGCAGGCAGCAGATTGTTTTTGGCAGTCTGGTAACTGGCATCAATGAGGCTGTTGGAATCCCACAACCCCAACGCTGCCAGGACCATGGCACCGGCGTAGATGAGTACCACAGCAGGAATTTTGTCAAAAACAGCATGCAGCTTTTGACGTTCGGCAATACCGAAACATGCCGCAAGGAGCGCAATAGAAAGAAGATACAACAGAGGTGATTCAATCATACTGCTATTGTATCATAAGCTAAAGCATGGCACAATTGTTTTTATGTATTACGATTTTGAGTTTTGGGTGCTCTTTAGCACTTTTTTTCTGGTACTGACCTATCTGGTGCTTGGGTTTATCATTGCTTTTGAAGTGGTATTGGCGATGAGCGGTTCGTCGGTTGCATTGGAGTGGATCAAAAAGCACTGCAGCTATAAAGAGCTCTATGCCGAAGTGATTATTTTCTATCCGATGATACTGTTAGGGTATCTGTTCCTTGAGGTGATACCGCACTACCTCTTTGGCGTGCATAAGGCAACATTCGATATGCAAGAGCTTTTTGACAAACTCTATCGAAATTAACACAAAGAGAGGCGATGCCCAAATATATTATTTTAGATACGGAGACAACGGGAACCCAAGAGCATGACCGTATTATTCAGTTGGGTTACTTGGTGTTGGATCATCAAAAAACCGAGGTCTACAACGAGTTTTGTTCAAGCGATATTCCGATTACGTATCAAGCAATGGCGGTGCACGGGATTACGCAGGAGACCATTGAGGGGAAACCGTCGTGTCACGATACGGAAGCGTTTCAACAGCTCAATGCGTTAAACGTCAATGAGAATTATCTTATTATTCATAATGCCCCGTTCGATTTGGGTATGTTAGAAAAAGAGGGATTTACATGTAACATGAAACTCATTGACACGCTACGGGTTGCCAAGCATGTTTTTGAAGATGAAGAGGCGCATGGACTGCAGTATTTTCGTTACAAACTCGGGCTATATAAAAAAGAAGCGGCCGAAGCCGAAGCATTGGGTATTGTCGTTAAAGCACATGACGCCATCGGTGACGTGTTGGTGTTAAAGCTCTTTTTGAGTGAGCTTCGTCATGCGGTTCAAGAAAAGTTTCCCCGTGTCAACCCGGTAGCGATGATGGTAGAATTAACGCAAAAACCGGTCCTTGTTCATACAATCCGTTTCGGAAAATATCGGGGTAAAAGTCTTGCTGACGTGGCACAAGAAGATAGCGCTTATCTCAACTGGATGCTCAAGAACATGGAAAACCTAGATGATGATATGCGCTACAGTATTCAATACTACCTTGAGAGCTAGAACATGGTTTTGGTGGAGGTGACAATCTCGCTCAGGCGGTAGGCGGCATCGCGGTGACGGCTTCGGGCGGCTTTTTTCCATAGCACTTGCGCCTGCTCAATACTTTTACTAACGCCCTCGCCTTCAAAATACATCATACCCAGATAGTATTGGGCTTCGGCATGGCGTTCATAGATTGCCAACGGGTAGAACAGTTCATAGGCTTCTTCAAATTTACCTTCTTGGTACAATGCAATAGCATCCTCAACGGTCGGTTGCAAAAGATCTCCTTTTTTAGCTATAGTTTATGCCATGAAAAAATATTTACCACTGCATTATCATACCGATCTTATTAAACTTTTCGGTTCGCTAAGCGATAAATCGGCGTTTGCGGCACTACTCTCTTCACTTTTCATTTTGGTTGTATTCTACAATCATTTACCTATGGAGATTCTTGTAACATGGTTTGGTTTCAGTCTGCTCTATATTGTCTTCAAACTGTTGGTAGTCGGTCGGCTCCTTGCCAATATTGAAGATCCGAAAAAACGTGATTATTACATTAAACTGCTTATTGCCGTCACACTCTTTAGCGGACTGTTATGGGGATCGCTCAGTTGGGTGGTTGTTATTTTTGCCGAAACCAGTTACAGTTTTCTGATTTTAGGAATCCTCTTTGGACTCATGTCAGGTGCAATCTCCACCTTTAGTCCGCTGTTTGTTGTTTATGTTGCCTACTGTACGCCGATGATTATTATGCTTTTTAGCTCGTTTCTCTATGCGTCTGACGATGTGCGCACCTACATTGCAATGATGCTCCTGCTTTTTATCTATATTATTATTTCGGCATCGTATCGGATGTACCGCTCACTTGAGCAGGCCATTATTTTAAAAGATATGGTCGAAGCTTCACAGCACGAACTCGAAGAGATTAACCTCTCGTTGGAGAGTCGTATTGACGAAGCGGTACAAAAGAGTCGTGATCAGGAGCTACGCATGCTGCAGCAGTCCCGTTTGGCACAGATGGGTGAGATGATCAGTATGATAGCACATCAATGGCGCCAGCCACTCTCTGCTATTGCCTCAACGGCGGCGTCACTTCAGCTCAAGATCGGTTTGGAGCGCTATGATAAACGCTATTTTAGTGATAATATTGAAAAAATTTCACAATTTTCACAACATCTCTCCAATACCATTGATGATTTCAGACACTTCTTTAAGAGCAATAAAAACGAAGAAGAGTTTTTTATGTGTGAGGTGGCCAAAGGTTCGTTAACCATTATCGGTACGTCGTTGGAAAATAAAAATATTACCGTAAGTACCTCTTATAACAGTGCCGATACGGTGTTGAGTTATTTTAACGAACTCAAACAAGTCTGTTTGAACCTCATAAAAAATGCCGAAGATATTTTACTGCTTAAAAAAGTCGCAAACCCGACCATTAACATACGTACCTACAGTGATGCTACGCATGTATATTTGGAAGTATCTGACAATGCCGGCGGTGTCGATGAAGCAATCATGGATAAAATTTTTGACCCCTATTTTACAACAAAAGAGCGCTATGACGGCACGGGGCTTGGGCTGTATATGAGTAAGACCATTATTGAAGAGCACTGCTCCGGACGACTCAGTGTCGCCAACAATGAGCGTGGTGCCGTTTTTACTATTGCGCTGGAGGCGCATTCTCAAACAGACGATTCACTTGAGCATGAAAGTGAAGCGGATCGACCTGAACCCCGTTGAGCATTATGGCGTAGTGCAGATGCGGACCGCTGACCCGACCGCTCATACCGCTGAGACCGAGCGTCTCCCCTTGTGTGATGACATCACCTTTTTTGACCCGGATGTCACTTAAATGATAGTAACAGGAGTAGATACCCTCACCGTGGTCAATAACTACAGAGTTTCCGGCATAATAGCGATTTTTTGCAAGAACAACGACACCGTCATTGGTAGCATGAACGGGGGTTCCGACAGCCGCTCTGAAGTCCGTACCGCTATGATAGCTTTTTAAGGTGTTGTTAAACATGCGTGCCGTTCCGAAACTGCTGGTAATATGTGAATGCATCGGTGCTATAAAGGGTTGATTCCAGTAGCGTTTCTTATGAAACGTTCCGTAGATTTTCATCGCCTCTTGATATTCACGTGCCGTACGTTTGCGCTGTTGTGCATTTGGAGTGACCTTTGAGGGGGCTACGGTAATGGTTTCAGATTTGTAGTGACCCGAAGTGATATTGAGATCTACTTTTTTTTCTCCGGTATCGTAAGAGATGACGACCTGTTTTATTCCCGGTGCCGATCGGTAGTTGACGGGAATGAAGGCAATGTACTTGGAGGTATCGGTAGGATGCCGTAGAATCGGAATACTTTTTTTACCGAATGTGACGCGTGCATCGGAGGGAATCTTCGAAAACGTCAGAACTTTTGTCGTCCCTTTAATGACAGTATCGGCTCCCCATAATGAAAAGGAGAGTACCGTTATGAGTGCAATAATGAGTTTCAATACGATCCTTTTTAGCTACAATGTGCTCATGAATATAGTAAAAGACATTGTAGCCAAACTCCATGCGAAAGAGAATGTTTTTTTGACCGGCGGCGCGGGAGTCGGGAAAACAACCGTAACACGACAGATTATTGAAACGTATGTTTCTCATGGAAAAAAGGTGGCCCGTTTGGCTTCTACGGGCATGGCGGCAACACTATTGGGCGGTCAAACCCTGCACAGTTTTTTTGATTTGGGTATTGCCAAGAGCATTGCCGATTTGGAGTTACGCCGTAAGCTTGAGATTACAAAGAAAATACGTAAAAAAATTGTTTCTATGGATCTTATTGTCGTTGATGAGATCTCCATGGTGAGTGCGGAACTTTTTGATATGCTACGGCTGCGACTGCTTCAAGCAGAGTTTAACGGGGTATTATTGGCGGTAGGCGATTTTTTACAACTGCCTCCGGTTGTTCGCGGTGAGGCAGCGGTATCATTTGCTTTTGAATCGGAATCGTGGCAACGATGCTCTTTTCAAACGGTCGTATTAACCACGATGCATCGAACACAGGATGAAGCGTTTATTGCATTGTTGCAAGCCGTTCGATTCGCGCAACTGACACCGTACTGTCTTGACTATTTGGAATCTCTTATTAAGCCGTTGCCTTCGGATCTTTCGAGTGTTACATTTCTCTTTGGAAAAAATCGCAGTGCCGATGAGCATAACATAAAACTTCTGGGTGCGCTAGAAGGAGCATCGCATCGCTTTGTTACAGAAACGGTTGTGCATGATCCGCGCTTGGGAACAAAGGATGTAGAGCGATTTTTGGAAGAGGCACGCATACCCAAAGAGCTGGAACTCAAAGTAGGAGCACCGGTACTTTTTACCCGTAATGCATGGAACTATTTCAATGGAGAGCGCGGGCGCGTTATTGCCATGGGTGTACACACTCTCTCCATACAAAAAGAAGATGGAAACGTAGTGACATTGGAGCGGATGCCGTTTCATAAAACACGCTGGGACGAAAAGATTGTTCACGGGAAACGTACGGTAGTAGAAGAGGTGTTGATAACACTCTATCAATACCCGATTGTTTTGGCTTTTGGTATTACGATTCATAAATCGCAAGGGATGAGCTTGAACGATTTGGTTATTGAGTGTAATGAAATTTTTGCGCCTTCACAATTTTATGTAGCGCTTTCACGAGCTGTATCACCGCATCGATTAACACTGATTGCACCCCGAAGAGCGTGGCACCATCTCTGTTTTGTGCATCAAAAAGCATTGGATTTTGTCAGGGAAATTGATGATAATGCAGATGTATTAGGGTGAGTATCCCTAATACATGTAAAATAGCGAGCGTTTAGAGATCGTTAGCGTGATCCGCAAGATATTCAGCAACCCCTTCGGTTGATGCTTTCATGCCTTCATCACCTTTGGTCCATCCGGCAGGGCAGACTTCACCGTGCTCATTTGTAAAGAGCATGGTATCTACCATACGGATCATCTCGTCAATATTACGACCTAAAGGAAGGTCATTAATAACGGCGTGACGCACAGTACCGTCTTTGTCAATCAAGAACGATCCGCGCAGAGCAACGCTCTCGCCGAAAAGGACATCGTAGTCTTTGGAGATGCTTTTACTCAAGTCAGCTACGAGTGGGTATTTAATGCGACCGATACCGCCTTTTTCAACCGGAGTCTCTCGCCATGCGAAGTGAGAAAACTGTGAATCAACCGAACAGCCGATAACGTTGATACCGCGATCGGTAAACTCTTCAATGCGGTGCGAAAATGCAATGATCTCCGATGGGCATACAAAGGTAAAGTCAAGTGGGTAAAAGAAGAGAACGGTGCCGTTTTCTCCGAAGTTTTCGTAGAGATTAAAGTCATCTACAATGGTACCGTCGGCTAAAACCGTAGTGGCTGTAAAGTCAGGTGCTTTGTTTGTTACTAACATTAAGTGTCCTTAGATAAAATTTATTTCGCAATTATATCTTAATAAAAATAAATATTTCGAAGCAATAGAAAAAATAGACCATTTTTTTAACAAATTTTAAAGACTTTTTGACAACGATCTGACACTATCATAAAACTGTTACAAAAAAGTTAATAAATCTCTTAAAGTTTGACATAAGTCATACGGATTTTAGAGAAAAGTAGTTACAATAACCTCATGCTTGATAATTATAATAAGATGTTCTTATTATTAAGAAGCGCATTGAGGTGAAGTCACTTTTAATGAGGGGTTATTAAAAGTTGACTTGAATTGTTTGAGTTAAGGAGAGAAAAATGAGTCACAGAGTGAACAGCTTTTCCACTTTGATTTTGGGGTCTGCCCTAGCTGTTACAACAGCATGGGGTTCAGGCACTTTAGAAAAAGTGATGAAAGAGCGGGGATTGAGTGAAACAGACGTTATCCGCGCGGCAAAAACATACATGCCTACCGGTGGTCGTGATGAATATGTTGTATTCAGTTCAGGCGGTCAGTCGGGTCAAGTTATTGTTTACGGTGTGCCGTCAATGCGGATTTTGAAATATATTGCCGTTTTTACGCCCGAACCGTGGCAAGGGTACGGTTATGACGAAGAGAGTCTTGCCGTATTGCGTCAAGGTAATATTCGCGGTCGTGAAATTAACTGGGGCGATACGCATCACCCGGCCATTTCGGAGAAAGATGCCAAATATGACGGCAAATGGCTTGTTATTAACGACAAGGCCAATCCGCGTCTTGCCGTTATTGATTTGGCAGATTTTGAAACCAAACAAATTGTCGTCAATCCGGTGTTTAAATCGGCGCATGGCGGTGCATTTTTTACACAAAATAGTGACTACATTATAGAAGCGGCACAGTACGCGGCGCCGTTTGACAACAACTACCATCCAATCGAAGAGTACAAAGAGAGCTATCGCGGTGGGGTGACCATGTGGAAATTCAATCACGATAAGGGTCGTATTGTTCCGGAAGATTCGTTCACCATTGAGATGCCGCCGTATATGCAAGACTTGAGTGATGCCGGTAAAAATGCTTCGGACGGCTGGGGATTTACCAACTCGTTTAACACCGAGATGTATACCGGCGGTATTGAAGTCGGTATGCCGCCGAATGAAGCGGGGATGTCCCGTAACGATACAGACTTTTTACATGTATATAACTGGAAAAAGTTGGCAGAGGTGGCCAAAGAGAAAAAGAATGTCAAAATCATTAACGGACATCGAGTTATTCCTATTGACGTGGCCGTTAAACATAACGCGTTATTTCTCATTCCGGAGCCGAAGTCACCGCACGGTGTCGATGTGTCGTCTGACGGAAACTACATTACGGTGTGCGGTAAACTTGACACCCACGCTTCAGTATACAGTTTTCCTAAAATAAAAAAGTTAATCGATAACAAAGAGTTTATGGGCAAAGATCCGTACGGGATTCCTATTTTAGATATGAAAAAAGCGCTTCACGGGCAGATTGAGTTGGGTCTGGGGCCATTGCACAACCAATATTCCAACGTTGACGGTGAGATCTATACCTCGCTGTATGTAGATTCGCAGGTGGTAAAATGGAACTACAAAACCTTAAAAGTACTCGATAAAGTCAATGTGCATTACAATATTGGACACCTGTGCGGCATGGAAGGCAAAACCGCCGATCCTCAGGGCGACTATATTATTGCATTAAACAAGCTGGCAATTGATCGTTTTCAACCGGTTGGGCCACTGCATCCGCAAAATCATCAACTGATTGATATTAGCGGTAAAAAGATGGATCTCTTGGTTGATATGCCTTTACCATTGGGTGAACCGCACCAAGCGGTAGCTATTCGTGCGAGCAAACTGCATCCGCATGTGCGCTACAAAATGGGTACGAATACACGAACCGGTCAGATACATGAAGGAAAAACTCTTGCGGGTCAAGAGCGCATTGAGCGCAACGGCAACAAGGTGGTTGTCTATGCAACCATGGTACGTTCCCATATTAATCCGGAACGTATTACCGTTAACAAAGGCGATGAGGTCACCATCTATCTGACCAATCTGGAGCGCGCTCAAGATGAGACACACGGGTTTACGGTCGATCATTATGATGTGCATGCATCACTGGAACCGGGTGAGACCTCGACCATTAAATTTACTGCCGATATTGAGGGTGTTTTCCCTTATTACTGTACGGAATTTTGTTCGGCACTTCATTTGGAAATGATGGGATACCTGATGGTTAAAGATCCCAACAAGAAATATGTCAGTGCCCAAAAACTGAAAATGGCAACCATGTCTCCGGAACAGTTAAAAGCAGAATATGACAAGACGGTTGCGGTCAATGCGGCAACCGACAGTGTCATTCAAAGCGTCGTGAAATTTTTAAAAGAGAACCATTACGAGAAATACCCGATTGTTAAAAATCTTGTCACCGATGCACTCGATCAGTACGGTAAGATTCCGGAACAGAAAAAACTTTCCGATGAAGCACTCAAAGCCGGTGATACGGAAAAAGCCATTCTTTTTGAAAATATGATCTGGCAATTGATGGTGAAGACGGCCGATGTCGGTATTCGTGCTAAAGATACGTTGGTTTCAAAGATTGCTACCCCTAAAAATGCTGCGGCTGAGCGAGGTGCTCGCACGTTTGACGAAGGCGGATGTTCAGGATGTCATGTGGTAGGTAAAGTCAGTTCAGGACCGGATCTTACCGGAGTATTGCAGCGTCATGAAAACGCAGAGAAATGGGTAAAAGATTTTATTATGCATCCGGAGAAAATGTATAATGATCCGTATATTAAATCAATGATTGATTACTTCAATCTCAAAATGCCCAATCAAGGTATGAGTGAATCGGAAACATTGGATATTATTGAATATTTCAAATGGATTGACGAAAACGCCAACCTTTTTTAAGTACTTTCTTTCTGACGCAACAGAAGAGTTTTTCTCTTCTGTTTTGATGTCAATCAATTAAGATACACATAAAACAAGTTATACTTGTGAATCTAAATTAATAATTTAAATTTATAAAATATTTAAGCATACTTTATAAATGTGATTTATTTAGAGAAGGAGATAGTGTGCACCCGAGTTTTCTAAAGTCAAAAATTTTTGCCGGTATTGCGTTGTTAATATTAACCGTAGGCTTTACGGTGCCGATGGTGGCGTTTCACGGAACACTCAATAAAATCCACGAGAACCGAATTGATGAGATCTCACCATGGGCGGCCAAGGTGTGGAACCTCTACTCCAAAGGACGTTATGTGAGTACGACAACGCCTGAAGAAGCCCGTCATGATTTAATGAAAATGATTGAAAACTCTGCTGAAATCGGTGTGGCATCATTACCGCTTTGGGCGGTATCTCTGGAAGCGCCAAACTATCCTAAAGAGGCTTTTCCCGAAGGGATTCCTGTCTTTTTTCATTTTGACGGCTACAGCGGCGAAGTGCATGAGATGAATACCATTAATCACTATGTCGGCATGGATCCGATGTGGGTCGGCGGTACGATTGAACGTGAGATTGGTATTTATGCACTGTTGCTGCTGAGTCTGGGCATGGTGCTTTTTATTGCTTACAATAAAAAGATTTTTACCTACATTATGATAGTGCCGGCACTGCTGCCGGTACTGTTTATAGCAGACTACTCGTATTGGCTTTATTGGTTTGGACACAATCTGCATGATTGGGGTGCTTTTAAAATCAAGCCCTTTATGCCAACCGTTTTTGGAGACGGAAAAATTGCACAGTTTACGACGCATTCGTATCCGACTATCGGTTTTTATCTTCTATTGCTGATTGCATTTTTTTCACTGCTGGCTATTTTGGCACGCAATAAAGCCATGAGAGAATCCCAGGAAGATGGATAGTATTATGACACGCTTGATGAGAATCTTTCTGCTGATGGCACTGGTACATGTCATGGCATATGCCAATGCATTGCAAGATGCTATTGACAACGCAGCGGAAGGTTCGACAATACGTTTGAAAGCAGGAGTCTATTACGGAGCTCTGCATATTGACAAGCCGATGACCATTGTGGGTATTGAAGAGGGAGTGATTATTGACGCTCAAGGGGAGGGTACCATTGTCTCCATTTCCGGAAGTTACGTCACTTTAAAAAATGTGACGCTTCGCAACAGCGGCTCACGACATGACAGGCTAGATGCTGCCGTCTCCATTGAAAATGCAACGCAGTGTGAGGTGAGTGCATGCGTGATTGAAGATGCGCTCTTTGGTATCGATATCAAGATGTCGCACCATATTCTGATTGAACATAATACGATCTCTTCAAAAGATTTGGATTTGGGTTTACGAGGCGACGGTCTGCGTTTATGGTACAGCAATGACAATATCATACGCCATAACAGGCTGATTCGATCACGTGATATGGTGGTATGGTACTCTCACGGAAATATTATTGAGAATAACTACGCTGCCCACTGCCGCTATTCGTTGCATTTTATGTACGCGGGGAAAAACTATGTACGCAATAATCACTATGAATTCAATTCGGTAGGCATCTTTTTTATGTATTCCAAAGATACCGTTGCTACGGGTAATGTGATTAAAAGTTCTTTGGGTGCTACGGGTATGGGTATTGGGCTTAAAGACGTCTCCAATTTTACCTTGGAAAACAATACGGTGCTGTACAATGCGCAGGGTATCTATATTGACCGTTCTCCGTTTGAACCCGATACCAAAAATTTTATTCGGCACAACAAAATTCTCTACAATGCCGAAGCCCTGCATTTTCATTCGTTAAGCGAAAATAATATTATTGAATCAAACACAATATTGGGGAATATTGAAGATGTCGTCAATGACTCCCGCGGCTCTCAAACCGAAAAAAACCTGTTTGTCGGTAATTATTGGGACAGTTATGAGGGATTTGATCGAGACGGTGACAATATTGGTGATACACCGCACAAAGTCTACCAGTATGCTGACAAACTGTGGCTCTATAATCCTGAGGTGAAGTTTTTTTACGGTTCACCGGTGATGTCACTGCTTAATTTTTTAGCAAAACTGGCACCGTTTTCCGAACCGGTTTTTTTGCTTTCGGATGAGAAGCCTAGATTGAAAGAGGGGGTGTGATGATGTCAGAAACTATTACCAAAGAACGACGCCGTTTTATGCAATGGTCCACACTGGGTGCTTTGGGTATTTTTATGGGTGTCGGCATTGTCGGTGCTCCATATTTAAGGGGAAAGGAGACGCGGCTGCGACCTCCCGGAGCAGTGAAAGAGAAGGAGTTTTTAGCGCTGTGTATTAAGTGCGGGCAGTGTCTTCAGGTCTGCCCGTATCACTCCATAAAGCTGGCTGACATTGCCAAAGGTTACGGTGTGGGCACTCCTTATATTGATGCACGTGAACGCGGATGTTATGCCTGTGAAGCCGTTCCGTGCGTATTGGCATGTCCGAGCGGCGCACTTGATCATCATACTGAAAAAGCGACAGACATCAAAATGGGGATTGCCGTCTTGGAATTTCCCGATACCTGCATTGCCATGAAAAACGTACCCGTACCGCAAGGACACGCACAGCGCATGCGGGACTTTCTAGACGATCAGGTCAATGTCACGCAACTGGAGCGTGATGTACTCGAAAAATATGAGGGGTTTGAGGGCAAACCGTGTAGTCTGTGTGCCGATATGTGTCCGCTTCCCAATGCGCTGAGTGCCATTGCAATGGTGCCGGATAGCAACGGCGGCAAGCGGCCGGAAATTTATGACGGGTGTATCGGCTGCGGGGTTTGTGAAGAGGTATGTCCCGTCAATGAGCCGTCTATCGTGGTCAAACCGCGACTAAGCTATGAAGCGTATTATGAGAAGGGGGTGTCATAATGAGACACAAAGTGATAGGTCTGGTATGCATACTGTTATTGGCAGGATGTTCAGAGACAAAAGAGCAGCAGCAAACAAAGCAACATGATATCGGCAGTATTGAAGTGGTTGAAAATGCGGATGCATTTCAACAAAAAGTGGCGGTATCCAAGGTGACGAGCGAGGCAAATCAACAATATTATTATGATTATAATAATGACAAAAGCGTCAATCAAGATAAGAGCTATACAAAAATGGATGCCAATTTACGGATACGAAGTCCGTATGAGCAGGTAGCGGTTGAATTGTTGGTGAACAAGCTCAGCAAAGAGTTTATTCTCAAGTGTTCTGCGTGTCATAATGACTACGCCAACGGAATTATCGGTCCGTCACTGCTGCATAAAGACGCCGATTTTATTGTCAATACCATAGCGCAATACAAAACAGGTGCCAAAAAAAATGTACTGATGCATGCGCTGGTCAAACAGATGGATGATTCACAAATTCGTCTTCTTGCCAATGAGATTGCCGCATTTAACAAAAAGATAGCACAACTGCGAGGAAAAGAACAGTGAAACATATTACAGTAGCACTTGTAACGCTTGTTATTATTGGTGCCATGATCTATACGGCATCGCAAGGAGGAGCGTATCACGGCGGTGAAGCAGGCAATGTCATTGACGATATACAGGAGCAAACGGCAGCAGCGACACCAAATGTTCCGGCGGCAACAGATGACCGAGAGATTGAACAAGAGAAGCTTAAAGCCTTGCGCGATAAAGCAGGCAATGTCGGTAAGTTTAACGTATCGCACAATTATAAATCTAAATGTGCTTCATGTCACGGTATGAACGGGGAGGGGATTATCGGTCCGAAACTGTTTGGTCTGGAGGCCGATGCGGTTTATGCCAAACTGCTGGAGTACAAATCGGGTCGCAAAGAGAATTTGATAATGAAAGGACTGCTGCTCAAGCTTGATGAAACAGCATTGCGTGAGTATGCCGATGAGATCGGTACATTTAAAGAGCGTGCCGCCGCACTGCAAGAGTAAGTGGAGTAAATGATGGATAAGTACAACACTCGGGCAACCATTAAAAACACCTCCTTTCTCTCCACATTTGTCGAAACGACGCGAGAGGGAACCAAGAAGCTCAGTTATCGAAGCAAGCGGTGGGTAGTTATTATTGCCATACATCTGCTCTTTTTTCTCTCGTTCCATGTTGATGTTCAGATGTTGGAAGGGACATTGACGGGCTCACGTTTTTTAGGCTTTCACCTGATTGACGTGTTTGCTACCATGCAACTTTTTTTAGCTGCGCATCAACTTCCTGTCAATATGGTTATTGGAACCGTTACCATTATAGTGGTTTATCTTATCATCGGCGGGCGCACCTATTGTGCATGGGTCTGCCCGTACGGACTTTTAAGTGAAATCGGTGAGAAGATACATAACTCGCTGGTTCATAAAAACGTGATTAAAGAACACGCTTTTGATCATCGGGTGCGGTATCTGTTTTGGGCTATTTTTCTTGTATTGGCATTGACAAGCGGCTACTTGGTATTTGAAACCTTTAACGTTGTGGGAATCTTGAGCCGTTTTATTGCATACGGCTGGAGTATTGCTTTGGTCTGGGTGATTGCCGTGTTGGCGGTTGAAATTCTCTTTTCGCGCCGTGCATGGTGCCGTTATGTCTGCCCCATCGGCACTACCTACGGTTTTTTGGGTCCTGTTAGCGGGACACGAATAGAGTGGAATGACAACTGCGATCACTGCATGGTCTGTCATGATGTCTGTTTTGAGCATCAGGTTTTAGAACTTACCAAAGCCAAATACGATAAAGAACGCGAGGAGAAAGGCGTGGTACGCCAATACATTACCGGTGCCGACTGTACGTTGTGCGGGCGTTGTGTCGATGTCTGCCATGAAGATGCGCTCAATTTTAAATTTCGTTTGGAGTCACTTGTATGATACGTCTCAATAATGTGAGCAAAACTTTTGGAACAACCTGTTCGCTTGATCATGTCACTATAGCGTTCAATCAAGGAGATGCCGTGGCGCTGATGGGTGCTAACGGTGCGGGAAAAACGACCTTGATACGGCTGATATTGGGCTATTACCATCCCAGTAGCGGCAGTGTACGTATTGACGGACGCGATCCGATCAAAGAACGTACGGAGATTTTAAAACAGGTGAGCTTTGTACCGCAACTGCCGCCGCCGATAAAACTAAATGTCGGTGAATTAATTGCTTATGTCTGTCGCAGTGCTCAGGTGACAGAAGCGGCAATTTACCAATACGCCGATGAGATGCGATTGGATATTGCACCCAATCGCGGTAAATCGTTTTTTAAGCTCTCCGGAGGCATGAAACAAAAACTTTTGATTGCCATCTCTTTGGCCAAGCAAAGTGCCATCATGATTTATGATGAGCCTACTGCCAATCTCGACCCTCAGGCCCGCGACGACTTCTACCGTCTGTTGCAACACAATGAGCAGAATAAACTGGCGCTTTTTGTGACGCATCGTATTGAAGAGGTTAAAACCATAGTAAACCGTAAAATTTATTTAGATTTAGGAAAGGTGGTATCTGATGAAACGTGTTAAATCTCTTGTGATCATTGTAGGATTGTTGTTGGGTTTTAGCGGTTGCGAGAGAGAGGTCAGTACGACACTGCGACCGGTGCATTGGGATCGTGATATGTGTGAGCGTTGTAAAATGGTGGTGAGTGACCGAAAGCATACCGTTCAGGTTATCAACCCGCAAGACGGACGCAGCTACATGTTTGATGATCTGGGGTGTATGGTGTTGTGGTTTCACAATGAGACGGTTCCGTGGGCAACAACGGCTGTTATTTGGATTACCGATGCTGCTTCAGGAAAATGGATCGATGCTCGAAAAGCATTTTATGATAGCGGCAATATGACACCGATGGCCTATGGTTTTGCAGCTCATGCGAAGCGTAGTGACATTGCAAACGAGAAAAAAGTATTGACATTTTCCGATGTGTCTCAGGAGATTCTTGCATCACAAGACGGAGGCACTCGTTGAACAATTTGTTGCTCATTGCCTATCTTGATCTTAAAGAGTCGCTTCGTGCGCATTGGTTTATGATCTATTCGTTGGTTTTTGGCGGATTGATCGCACTCTTTTTTATTGCCGGCATTACCGAATCGCAGGTGATGGGTTTTAGCGGATTAAGCCGTTTATTGCTCATGTATATTCAGGTGACCGTCATTATTTTGCCGATTTTTATTTTAATTACGACGGTGCGCTCTATTTCCGGAGATCGTGACAGTCACATTTTAGAGTACATGCTCTCGTTTCCCATCTCGTTGAAACAGTACTATTGGGGTAAAGTGCTTGGACGTTTTATTACGGTGTTTCTACCGGTATTTATGGCCATGGTTATTGCTGTTGTGTATGGAGTGTTTCAAGGAGCCGACGTCCCGTGGAGTATCTTTTTTCTCTACACCGGGCTACTCTTTTCCATGAGTTCGGCATTTTTGGGTATTGCTTTTTTTATCTCGTCGACGGTCAAATCTTCGGAAATGGCACTGGGCATCTCCTTTTTTGTCTGGATTGTTCTGTTGGCGTTTATTGATATTGCACTTATTAGTCTTATGCTGCAAAACCGTATGAGTGAAGGACTCATTATTGCCATAGCACTACTCAATCCCATGGAGGTGTTTCGAGTGGCAGCTATTAGTCTGTTCGATCCGGAACTCACGGTCATGGGTCCGGTCGCATTTTATATTTTAGACCTTTTTTCACAAGGAGTTTTTGTAGTGCTTTCGATTCTCTACCCCATTTTTGTCGGCGTGTTGTTTGCCGTAGCAGGTTATAGGGTGTTTCGTAAAAAAGATTTGGTATAAGGAGATTACGATGATAAAACTGATGTTGGCAGCAGTGCTGACGGTAACGTTACTGCATGCAGAAAAAATACATGTAAATAAAAATGACCGCTGTCTGATTCGACAGTTTAAAGTTGCCAAATATCCGCAATGGGTGGCTAAAGTGGTTACGGTTCAAAATAAAAATGTCTATTTTAGCAGCCCCAAATCAATGTTTGAGTATCTGTTTGGAGCTTCACGTTGGCCGGAGTTGGGAGCGTTGAATCGCAACGATATGAAATCGATTCTTGTAACGGATTTTAAAACGGGTCATGCTATTGATGCAACAAGGGCATATTATGTTTACGGCAGTAACCAAGTCTCACCCGGCGGTGATGATTTGGTGCCTTTTGCCTCCAAGTCCGATGCCGAAGATTTTATGAAGCGTCGTCACGGTGCACGCGTATTGTCTTTTTCCAAGATTACTCCGGCGCTTGTCAATTTGATTAACGGACGCATTTAACCCCTGCTTATGCTTTAATAACGGTGCCGACCCCGTCGTTGGTAAAGACTTCCAAAAGCAGGGCATGTTCGACCCGACCGTCAATAATATGCGCTTTCTCGACACCGCCTTCAACGGCTTCAAGACAGGCATCGACTTTAGGAATCATACCGCCGCTGATGGTACCGTCGTTTTTGAGTGCGTGTATCTGTGTGCGGGTGAGTGTATCGAGCAGCTTTTTTTCTTGATCCAATACGCCGGGGATGTCGGTCATAAAGATGATTTTTTTGGCACCGATGCTTGCTGCAATTCTGCTGGCAGCCAGATCGGCATTAATGTTATAGCCCGGGTGTGACACCTCCTCATCGGCTCCAATGGGTGCAATCACGGGAATAAACTTTTCGGCAATGAGATTTTGTACCACAGAAGCGTCGATGTCGGTGATTTTTCCGACCAGACCGTACTTTTGGGCATTAATGGGTTTGGCTTTAATAAAGCCCGCATCTTTACCGCTAATACCAAGTGCTTTGGCGCCGTGATGGTTAATCAGTGTAGTAATCTCTTTGTTGATATTGCCAGAGAGTACCATTTCGACAACTTCCATGACTTTTTCGTCTGTGACCCGAAGTCCGTCGACAAACTCGCTGCCGAGTTGAAGTTTCTCAAGCAATGCACTGATTTTATTGCCGCCGCCGTGTACAATGACCGGTTTAATGCCGACTAGGTACATGAGTAAAATATCTTGGGCAAACTTCTCTTTGAGTTCGGGATTGATCTGTGCCGAACCACCGTATTTAATGACAAAAACGGCATCACGATACTGTTTGATGTAGGGCAAAGCATCCAGAAGGGTTTTGACTTGATCAATTTTTTTTTGCAAAGGATTCTCTTTATATTGTGGTTTCTTAGCGCCATTTTACTCAAACTTCCGTAATAAACAGATTTTATCAATTCATTTAACATAAAATTAACAAAATAGAATTACTATTAAAACTAATATTATTTTAAGGATTTAAAGATGTACAAGACCATACCCTACTCTTTAATGGCGATGGGAGCGATGTCGTTACTGTTTTTTGGATGCGGAAATGACACTGTAGAAGAGAGTCGCACGAATGAGAGTGCTACTGATATTGTGAAATTGGCACCGCAAACAGGAACAAATAACTATTTGTTTTATGGTGTTTCAGATCACAAGGGACTGGGATCGCTCAAAAGTATAGCAGTTATTGACCCCGATAATCCGACAGTACCCGTAGTTCAAAACGGTGACACGTCAGATATTCGACGTCCTGTGTTAAATACACGTTTAGAGTACAATGCCAGCTCGAACAGTTATAGTGATCTTTATGTCGAGAGCGTGATGTATGTATCACAAAAGCGACCGTATAAAATTGCCATGAAAAAAGGCACAGAAGCGCCAACGCAACGTGCACACAGTAGAGAAAACAATACTTCGGGTACCGGAAGGGGCGGAGCATTCTCATATACAACCATTGAATATCTTGGCTCCAAACAGTATTTAAGTCTTAAAAACAAAGAAGGAAAACAGGTACTGGTGACACCGGATATGGAGCCGACCGATGCGGGTTTGCCGTTTGAGAACAAAGAGCTTCTTACCTTGTCGTATACTATGTTTGGTGCAGCAGCTGACGGTTATATTGTTCATGACTCCAATCGATCTGAACTTCAAAAGTGTACACTTGATATGAGCAGATGTTTAGAGCTAAAACAAAACAGCGTAGATGTTGATTTTATAGGTGACGTTGGAGGTGATACGTTATCAGCCTTAGAGATTGACAAAAAGTATTATAGACTCAATAAAGCAACGGGTGAAGTAGAAGAGGTGTTTACAGACGTTAATGCCAGTAACATAAGCAGAACATATTTCAGTGGCGCGAGTATCTACTTTGTTAAAGAAAATGGAAATATTTCTCGGGGTAATATTAAAACAGGCGTTTACAGTGATAATATATCCAAAGACGGTAAAGCGGATAGAATTCGTGCTTTTACGAATGACATGGTAATTTATGGACCAACCGACAGTGAAATGTACGCAGTTAAAAAGGACGGTAGCAGTAGTGAAGCCATCATCCTTGCAATAGCAACTAAAACAGGAGGTCAAAAATATACCTATTCTATGGCAGTAGGCAATCAGTATATTTACAATCTGTTCAAACTCAATACAGAGACCGGAAAGGTGACGTTTCGGGCATGTTTGCTGGAGAATGAGGAAATTGTCTGCAAAGATGAGAGCATGTGGGCTATTGTGGCGGTTGCAAAAGACGGTAAGTTTAACTTTGATTCGACCATACAATATGCACCCTATGCTTTTATAAGAGTTGACGATACAGACAATTACGGCGGCGGAACACTTAAAGCGATTGATCCGAAGCATCCAATGAAAGACGGTATTACTTTGGGTAGAACGGAAACATTTAATTTTCAAACTTTTGTGACCCGAGAACAGACTTTTGCTAATGCTGACGGTAGTCTTGTTTTGTATGCAAAAAATGACTTGGATTATAGAAGTACTGCATTTTATATGAATTTGAATCAACCCGACTCATTAGTGAATATTAGCAATGAACCAATCCCGAACATGGCAGATTTAAGAGGAGAACGAGGACATTGCCACGGCCGCTATTGCAGTGTATGTCATCAGTTTGCCGGCGGTAAGATCTATCAAGATAAAAACGGTACTGCTTCGGCTATAGGTTATAATGTACGATTTGAATTTGAAGATGGAGAGACAGCCGAAGCACAGGTTCGAAAAGGCGAGGGTGAAAACTTTAATATCCCTTTAGAACATATTGTCGGTAAAAATTTTACGGCAGTAGTGTTTAACGAAGCTAATAAAACGGTTATGAATCGGTCTAACGAATACTCCCACAGAGGGGCAGAGTATTTTAACTGTAATTTCTGTCATGGACGACGCGGAGCGCTACGTCATGATGCACCCAATGTTATTACAATTGAGAAGTAGGTATTTATGAAAAGAGAGATGAGTATGCGCTTTATGATATTATCGCTGCTTGTTATCTGTAGCGGATGCAGCATCAAAGATGTGAAGCCATGGGAAAAAGCAACATTGGCAAAAGAGAGTATGAAAGAGGGAGGCGGTAATGTTCTTTTAACAAGGTTCAAACATCATATTTATTTTTCAAAAGAGGGAAGTAAAGGCGGCGGTGGAGTTTCAGGGGGAGGATGCGGATGCAATTAAAAAGAACGCTTTCAGTCGTGACATGCAGTATACTTGCTGCCTCAATCGTGACGGCAGATGACTATGTACGTTTGCAATATATTTATTACGATGAAGATAGCGGACGCACATCTGTTTCGACGCCTGCTATGGAAATTAATAAAGATTTCGGTGTTGATTATACACTTAATGTCTCATTGGTTTATGACAGCCTCAGTGGGGCGAGCCCGACATTTGTCGATGCAAGCAGCGGTGCGACGGCAACGGTGAGTGACGGCGCCGTCTATAAAAACGATATTCGGTTTGCCGATGTTGACTATGCTGACAAACGTAAATCGGTCGGCGTTGCATTTACTACAAGATTTGCATCTCGTGATGCGCTTACTGTCGGTGCAAATTTTTCCAATGAGTATGACTATCGGTCTTATGAGGCTTCGGCAGAGTATCTGCACTATTTGGACGGCAGTAAAAACCAATCTGTCTCATTAGGTGCGTCGTATCAAAAAAATGATGTGAGTGTCTACTGCTCTTTAGGTACCGATATTTGCGATACAAGCAGTGGTGCGAGTGAAAAGATCATGGATCTTGATGTCATCAGTCTGGAAGTCGGATTTACTCAAACGATTGACACAACATCACAAATCAAGGCATCGCTCTTCTATATTGCGGAAGACGGATATCTTTCCAATCCGTATATGCGAGTTGTTAGAGACTATGACAGCAATCCGAAAATTACACCGGAGAAGAAACCTAACAGCCGAAAATCGTACGGACTGTTTTTGCAGTATGCAAAAGCGCTTAATGACAGACTCGCTTTTGTCTCATCCTATCGTTTCTATCGGGATGATTGGGATATTATGTCACACACCGTTAACGGTGAGTTCTATTACGAACAGAGTAGTGCGTTAACGTTAGGTGCAGGGCTACGGTACTACAGACAAAACGAAGCGGAGTTTTATAACGGCAGAAGAGACTATTTTACTACTGAAATTTATGCATCGAGTGATCGGCGTATGAGTGGTTATAACGCGTTAAACTATACTGTAAGTATCGACTATAGGCTTAACGACAAGATAAGCCTCAATGCCAGTATGAGTTATTACGATCAACTGGACTATTTCGATGCAGTCTATTATGGTATGGGACTTAAATACCGTTTTTAATGTTTTGGGAAGTATAGTGTAAATACAGTCCCTTGATGCTCTACGGAATTCACCGCAACAGCAATACCGTAGGTGTCACAAATGCTTTTAACAATACTCAGACCTACACCAAACCCGCCGGCATACTCATTGGCACGTTGAAAGCGGGAAAAGATCGTCTCAAGCTTTTCATGAGCAATGCCGATGCCCTCATCGGTGATGCTGAAATGCTCCGAAGTCAGCGTCATGGAAATATTACTGTGTGGCGGTGAGTATTTCACGGCATTGCCTAAAAGATTGTTAATCAGCATGACCGCTTTGCTCGGTGCCATCATGAGGGTTGTCGGATGCCCCTGAAACGTAACGCTGATCTGTTTGCTTGTTAGGAGTTCGTCAAAATAGGCAATGGCCTCTACAACAATGTTGTTAAAATCGACAAGCGTATCGGCTTCACCTTTTTGCTCAAAGCTCAGGTAGGTTAAAGAGCGGTACATATCGTGAAGTTGCTTGGTACTAATGGAGATATTACGCATTGTTTTTGCATCATAATGCTGCTTTTTAAGGGCGCGTGAGGTGCTCATCATCAGTGCGGTAATGGGAGTGTTAAGCTCATGGGCGGTATTTTTGACAAAAGTTTCGATCTCGTGCATCTTTTTGTGAATGGGACGCATAAAGATCTTTGAGAGTATAACGGCAAGAAGTACGATGACACTAAATACGCTGAGTGACATCCAGAAAATCTTTTCGTTGAGTTGTGAGAGAAGTTCTTTAAAAACTGCGGTCTGTATGATCGTATAGTGAACACCTAAATGTTCATTGGCTCCGGTTGAGATGAGAACGGAGCTGTTACCGTCAAAGTAAAATGTTTCATTGAAATTTACATGTAAATTGAGCGGGGTACCGTAGCGTAGATATTTTGATGCATCCAAAAGTGTCACGTTATAGTGCGGAGGAATATTGTCTAGGGTAAAACCGGTTCCCTCCATATGTGCGGCAATCACTTGAGAGTTAACGGTATCGGCCAGATGGCGCATTTTGTAGTAGAGCATACTCTCTTCACTGCTACGTTGTGCCTCATAAAACCAGAACATCGCCAGTGCCAGAAACAGCAGTGATGAACCCAGATAGAGTCCTAAAAAGGCATAAAATGAGCGGCGTTCCAAAGGGGTCATGTGTGGGTTCTTTCAAAACGGTAACCAATGCCTCTGACGGTGACAATATGCTCTTTTCCCATCATGTCACGCAGCGAACGAATATGTGAACGAATCGTGGCGTTGGTGGGCATTTCATCGTAACTCCAGAGGTTTTGTGCCAGCTCTTCATTGCTGATAGTACGTTCGGCATGACTAATAAAATAGTGTAATATTTCGGCCTCTTTTGCCGTGAGCGTGTAATGTTTGCTGCCGTGCCGCAGTTCCAAGCGCTGCATGTCGTAGGTTACGGCTTCTGAAATATTTACGGTTTCTGAGGTATCAATGTGGAACAGACGTCTGGAATTTTCAATGCGGCTGTGGAGTTCTTCGAGCTCAAAAGGTTTTTTAATATAGTCGTGAGCACCGCTGTTAAATGCCTGTTGCAGGTGATCAATGTCGTGATAGGCCGTAATGATAATAGCGGGTGTGGTATTGTTGAAATGGCGTAACTCTTCTAGAAGTTTCAAGCCGTTTTTGCCGGGAACGTTAATATCGAAAATAAAAAGATCGTAAGCATGTTGCGTAATATGTTCTTGAGCTTCGTCAGAATCGAAAGCATAGTCTACGTTATAAAATTCACGCAGAAAATCGAGTAAAATATCGGAGAGAACGGCATCGTCTTCAAGCAGTAAAAGTTTCATGCAGATGCTTCCATTCTTTTCCTTTTTAAGGGTGTCATTATAGCAAAATATCAGGAATGCTCTTCTCGGGAACCATGGCGGTAGAAGTAGTATATTTTCATGAGCATTTAACTTTTTTCTACAAATGACCGATATACCGATACAATGTAACCGTGCTAAATAGTTTTAAAGCAAGGTTAAAAGAGTTTCGGTTATAATCGTCACTAATCGTTAAAAATTACAAAAAATCTTATGTTACAAGGGTGGAACAGATATGTCGTTACACAGTAAATGGTCGTACGCGATCATCCTTTTTTTCTCGTTAATTCTCTTAACAGGATGTGGAGAGAATAACTCTCAAAAGAATCCAATTACCTCTGCTGTTGGCGGAGGTTCTGCCGCTTCGAAAACCGTAGCGGCGCTTTCGGTTGCTAACGGCAACAGCTTGAGCGTGGATGCTGCCAGCGGACAAGTTACCGTTTATATTCGTGCGCTCAATGCGGCCAATGTTCAAAATACCGAAGGCAATATTACCGCGCAGTACCAAAATATTAACATTCCATCGGGTACTATGACTCCCGGAGTCGCGAAACTTGAGCAGGGAATCGCGACGTTTACCTATACGCCTCCGGATAAGTTGGAAACATTAATAGAGAATGGGGTGACAGGGACACAGTTTCGTTTCTTTAGTGATAACGGCATCGAGACCCTTTTGAATATAAGCTATGTCAAAGTAGCCGATAATCAGGGAACCGGAGGTGGCGGTGATGTTAACAGTATTAGTAAAATTGTGCTTTCGGAATCATCGTTTAGCGTGACACAAGCTAAAGAGACTAAAGAGATTACCGTTTATGCGTTTAACACGAGCGGCGTCGGTGTTGATGCCGGTGTTGTCGAGCTAAAATATCCTTTGAGTGCTATTACATCCGGTATTGATGCCGGTAGTGTACCGTCTAAAGTTGCGATTAACGGCGGTATCGGAATGTTTACGTTTACGGCGCCTTCTGATCTCTCCAAAGCATCGCAACTCTCTCCGGCACGATTTACGGTACAAGATACGGCAAACAGTGCCGTGTCACAAACATTTGAAGTGAGTTACTCATCGTCGGGCGGCACACAGACCAATCCGGTTATTCGTGTTGAAGGTGCGCCTTCGGTGATTACTGAGGCGGGGCAGAAAATAGCCGTAACATTACTTGTCGTTGATGAGAACAATATGCCCTTAAGTGACGGCACTATTGCCGTTCAGTACCCTTCAGCAAGCAACTTGGGGCTTTTTGTTGAATCGGAAGTGAGCATTAAAAACGGTCAGGCTGTTTTTCAATACACCGCACCCGATCCGCTTATTGCCGGAACCACGGCAGAGTTTACGTTCCGCTACAAAGAGAATCCCGCAAGCAATCCGACGGTCTGGTCGGTACAGTTTTCTCCGGGAACGCCGCAGGCTACCGATTCACAGATCAATGCGCTCCGCTATTTCGGCGGTACCGTTATTATTTCTGAAAATTCTAAAAGTGTGCCGATCGACATTTTTGGATTTGACGTGAACAATGCACCGGTCGATACCGGCATTATACGTGTTTCCTATCCGGCAGAAAATTCCGGTGTGGTGGATATTGGAAGAATCAATCCGAGTATTGAGGCGGCTATTGAAAACGGCAAAGCGACCTTTACGTATGTGGGACCGGCAGACTTGAACCGAACCGTTCACAACCTGAACAAGTCGTGGGTAGTGTACCGTTTCTGTGACAAGGCGACGGACAGTTTGGCAGAGTGTGCCGATGTCAATGTGAGTTTTGCACTCGACACCACAACTCCGCAGCCGGATCTGCAGGAGTATGTTATTGACTTTGGGGTAGGCGCGGACAATACACTCAACCTTGATGCATTGACACCGTTTACATTGTCATTGAAAACCCAGGAGGGGAGTGTGGTAGAAGCCGACCGCATCAGTGATGTGGTCATCACTTCCAAACGACCACAACTCGCCGTTATGGCAGATGCCGGCGGCAATGAAAGCATCTCGCTCTCGCTTGGCGGCGGTAAAAATCCGGTAAATGCCTATATTAAAACCGGTACCGTATCGGGACTGGTCGATTTTGAGGTGCAGGTAACTTTTAAAGATACGCAAGGACTCACAAAGGTCGAGACGGAAATTAAAAGTGTTGTAATCTTCTCCGGACCGCCGACAACGCTCTCCATTACCAAAAACGGTTCAAGCAAAGATGTGGCGCAAGGAGCTTTTAAAGACGAGTTGGTGGTACATGTTGCCGACCAATACGGTAACCCCGTCAATACGGAGCCGACGTTTACGGTTTCGGCCATTATTGGGCCGGCGGATGATCCGAACCATCTCTCAACAGAGCGTGACGGTGGCGGGCTTGGAGATTTCGGGTATCTGTACGATCTAAACGGTGCCGGAACCATCAGTAGTGTCGGCGGAGTCACCTACTTCGATACGGTGGGGAACCATGACTTTAGCGCCATAGACATTAACAATGACAAGCTCATTACCTTTACGCCGACTGACAATGCCTACAAGTATCCGGCACTGGGCAGTTGGACCATTCTTGAAATTGTCAGCTCAACACGTTTGAGACTGAAAGAGGAGTATGTGGAAGATCCAAGTATTCCGGCAAATAACTTGCGCTATGTTGTCGGGCACAACTTTAGAGACAGCAGTTGTAACAGTACTATTGGTCACTACAATGTACGTGTTGTTCCTAACGGCGACTCGTTTCAGCTAGATAAAAACGGTACGAGTGTGGTCAATCTCTTTTACGACTACCCGCTTGTCGGCGCAGATGTTTTTGTAGCGGCTAATATTTTAGGGTACTCAAACAGTATCAATAAGGTAGTGCGTATCGGGAATGCTTACAAACGCTTTTTGACAGGTGTCGGCATTAAAGAAGCACGAAAAGTGTCTTATACCGGTGTGGGAACGGTCTATTGGGGACGTGGCGCCAGCACGGTAGATATTATTGATACTGGCTACACCATGCAGTACGGCTATGCACATCCGTTAGCGCTGGTAGGAAGTAAAGGGTTTATTTCGACAGCCAACGTTACCTTTATAGACGGGAATACCAGTAATCTCAGTGCCAATAATCTTGTATTTGACAATGGCACCATATTGGACAATACGTTTACCGGTTGTGACCGAAGTGTAGAGTATGAAGTGTTCATTAATGCCAAACCGGGTGAAGAGGGCACGGTAACCGTTGAGGTACCGAGTCGATTCGGTGCAGAATTAAATTAAGGAGACGAAGTGAAAAAACTAGTAACGTACATAGCGGTACCGCTGTTGGCATTGACACTGCAAGCAGGCGATTGGAAAACACAGTCGCTGGTGGCGGTAGAAGGGGGCATCAGTTCCTTTGATCTCAATAACAATACCGGCGCTCCGAGCGATTCGCAAAGCCCGGCATCGATTGGTCTGAAAATTGGTGCGGAAGCACAGACCTATCGGATTTTTCTAGGAGGACGCACTTACGGTGTAAACGATCAGTTCGATTATGCCAACTCTTTTGGTGCCTCATTGCAGTATCTGTTTCGCTTCTCTACACATTTTAATATTTTTGCGGGTATTAACGGGGGTGTGATCAACATGGAATTTGACGACTCGCTGGGGCAGGTGCGTTCCGTTTCGCAAGGTTATGTCGGCGGTGATTTGGGGGCAAATTTCTCGTTAAATCACAATTTTGATATTGAAGTCGGTGTACGTTATATGAATCTCAATGCTGAAAATACGCGTTACGTCGATGACGGGACGGGAGCGAAAACTCCTTACACATATGACATTGACAATATGGTCACTACCTACGTGAGTCTTGTGTATAAGTTTAAAATTTAACACCGCTGAATAGATATTTGTGTGAGTAGTTATGAGCATCAAATGGTGGAAGCCTTTGTCGATAAACCCGATGTGACGCAGTGGTATGAAGAAGCGTTCGCAACGTATGAACATAACGGTGTCGATACGATGCGCTGGCACTGGAGCTGGTGGGCATTTTTCGGTGGTTTCTTGTTTCTTTTGTATCGTAAACAGTATGTGGCGGCCTTGGTACTTTTTTTGCTCTCAACGGTGGCTTCGGCTGTTCCGTTTGGCGGTTTGATAGTCATGATTTTAAGCGGCGGGTACGCCACCTACTTTGTCTACAAAGGCTACAAAGAGAAAAAAGCGCAGATTGAAGCAGCCATTGATGATGAAGCCGAGCGGATTGAAACCATGCGACGTGTCGGCGGGTACCATCAGTGGGTTGTCTGGATCTATGTCGTTATGGCGCTGTTGTTTTGGTTCGGCGTTGCAGTAATGTTGTTTCCTCTGCTGCTTGATCCGGATTTTTACATGTAAATTATTGCTCACGAGTCGTATGCTTTAGAGCATTTTTAGAAGAGAATGACTATACTGTCAGTATTACAATGACAGGGGAAGTTATGGGTAGGGATAACAGTTCAAGTATCGATTCGGGAAACGGTCATAAGCTGGCATCGTTTTCTGCAGAGCGTAAAAAGGCAATACACGGGGCGTTTCAAGTAGCACAACGTGTTCCCGAGGAGCAGATTGTCAATGCTCGAAAAGCAGGTCATCTCAGTGCCGCCAAAGCCAAAGCCAGAAAAAAAGCCAAAATGGCCAAAGCGTCGCGAAAGCGAAACAAATAGTATGAAACGGTTGTTTGTCGGGCTTTTGTTTCCGTTGTTGTTACTATTGGGCTGTGCCCAATTGCAGCCCGATCTTCCCAAACCTGCCGTTAGCATCAGCGGTTTTAAAATGCTTCCTTCAAACGGTATTGTGCCGCATTTTGAAATTGATTTACGGGTAGTCAATACCGGACGATTACCATTAGAAATTGACGGAGTTGTCTATACCGTCGAACTTGCAGGCAATCGAATTTTAACCGGCGTGGCGAAAGATCTTCCTGTGATTGACGCCTACAGTGAAGGTAATGTCACTGTTTCGGGAACGCCGGATCTGTTTGGAAGTTTGGGGTTTTTTCAAGAGATGGTGCGTCAACGCCGAGATGCCGTTACCTATAAAGTCGATGTTGCCATTGACGTGGGAACTTTTTACCCAACCATTCGTACTACTAAAAGCGGTACGTTCTCGCTTTCGGATGCTCTGAAAAAACCTTCCAAATAATTTACATGTAATTTTTTGCATGCACAAACTCTGCACACTTCCTCACTACAATACTTCTATCATTTCACTTTAGGAGTATGACAATGAAACTGTTTGGACTGTTGATAAGTGCTGTTTTAGCATGGACATCGCTGCATGGTGCGGCATTTGAAAAAGAGGCCGTTTCACGGACAACCAAAGTAACACTGAGTGCTGACAAGCCCTTGGTTGTGGGTAACAATACCGTGACGCTTACATTGACACAAAAGGGTAAAGCTCTCAACGATGCTCAGGTTGTTGTCAAAGCATTTATGCCGGCAATGCCGGGAATGCCCTATATGGAAAGCAAAGTGAACGCATCGTCGTTAGGAGAGGGTGTATACCGTGCCGCGTTGAACTTTTCAATGGGCGGAACGTGGCAACTGCATATTTTTGTTACGCCAAAAGAGGGTAAAAAAGTACGTATTAAAACATCGATCAATCTGTAAAAGGGGTTGCTGTGATCCGTACTCTTTGTGCTCTTATCGGCATGGTTGTGCTGCTCAAAGCGCAACAGCTTGATGCTATTATTGCCCATACGCTAGAGCAGCATGCATCGCTTCAGAGTATTGAGCAGCGTCTGAATGCTGCCGATGCGCCGATTGCCACCTCACAGCTTTTTGCCAATCCGCAATTGGTTGTGGGCATGAATGATATTCTTCTGTCCGATCCGCTCAATCGTTCACAAGAACCTATGCAGACAACAACAGTAGGTCTGAAGCAGCAGATTCCCTATTTTGGAAAGCGTGCAGCGCTCAAAGAGGCAGCTATAGCGAAGAAAAATGTTATGTACCACTCTCTTGAAGCCTCAAAAGTTGCGTTGGTTCGAGAGATTAAACTTACCGCATATACTGTCTGGAGCATTCAAGAGCATCTACGCATTGTTCAGGATTTGATTCGTACGTTAACACAGAGTATGGAACTCTACAGTGTTTACAGTCAGACCGACGAAAGCAGTCACATGCAGATGATGTCAGCAGAGTTGAGTCTCTCAGAGCTTAAAATTAAAAAGAGCGGACTTAACAAAGAACTGCAACGTGCATATGCCCGATTGCGTTATCTTGCGGCAGAAACACTTGAGCATCTTGATATTGAGCTACATGTCAATCAACCGTTGCCGTTACAATACTATCTTTCCCATCGCGAAAACAACCGAAAATACGATATGAAAAAGGCACAATATCGTGCGGCGCTCAAACAGGTGCGTATTGATGAGCTTTCTACAAAGAGCGACCCGTCTCTACAGCTGGCATATCACCACCGTGAAGCGTTTGATGATTATCTCAACGTCAGTATTGGAGTTGCGCTGCCGATATACGGTAGGGAAACTCACCGTATTGAAGCATCGCGAAAAGAGGCTTTAGCTGCGTCACTGCAACAGAGTGACTGGCTGGAAAACATTACGGCACAGTTGCATCAGGAGTATGCAGCGCTTGAAGATGCCTATCGGGTTCATGAGATCATTGTTCATGAGACATTGCCGCAAATTGAACACATGTTTGAATTGGCCGATGCCGCCATTCGGCACGGTGCCGATATGTCGGACTATTTGGAGCTTATCGAAAGAAAGTTACTGCTTGATGAGCAGCGTATTAATGCCGTGGCACGTTACTATGGTGCACAAGCACGTTTAAGTGCTTTGATTGGAGAAAAAAAGTGAAGTTAGCAGTATTAATAATACCGTGGTTGCTTTATGCCGGTGATGTCAGTGTAGAACAGCTTTTTAATGTACAGACACTCAAAGTACAGCGCATCCATACCGCGATAACACAGAAAAATTACGGGTATGTTCGAGCCGATGAAGCACGTATTTATGATGTTGTACCGCGTTTTGGCGGTTATGTTGAACATTTAAGAGCCGATACCCTTTACAAAAAAGTAACTTCAGGAGAGTTGCTGGCAACCATCTATTCTCCTGAAGTCTATCGGGCAAAAGAGGATTACATTAACGCATTGCGCTTTGACAGAAAGCGTGCAAACAAATCAATGAGTCGTAGTGCCAAAGCAAAGTTAGAACTGTTGGGAGTGCCAGCCAAAGAGATTGCCGCCTTGGGTCCCAATACGGCGCCGTCACGCCTGACACGACTGTATGCTCCCCAATCGGGTTATATTTTTGCCAAGCGCATCAACAAAGGAAGTGCCTTTAATGCCAAAGAGATGCTCTTTCGCATTGTCAATCTCGACACGGTCTGGGTCGAAGCGGCATGGCATCAAAAAGAGTTGCCTCTGTTGCATCAGTTTCAGACGTTTCGTGTCAATGCCGAGGGTATTGACAAAGAGTTTAATGCAACAAATGTGATGCTCTATCCGAAAATTGATCCCAAAGAGGCAACGGCAACATTGCGTCTGCGTGTCGATAATCCGCAACATCTGCTTCAAGACGGGATGTATGTAAGGGTGAAAGCCTATGCGCAGGAGCAGAGTTATTTGACCCTTCCCGTGACAGCAGTAATTCGTAAAAACGGCAGATTTTATGCTTTTGTAACCGGAGAATACGAGGGTGAATATGAACCCGTAGAATTACATGTAAAAGTGCTTGATCGCCATACGTATATTATTACCGAAGGGCTGAAAGAGGGTGATGAAGTGGTTAATAATGCGCTGTTTATGATGGATTCTGATGCCCAAATAAACGGTTTGTACTAAGAGGTATGAGATGATTGAAAAGATAATTGCCTTTAGTGTACACAACCGGTTTTTAGTGTTGATGGCGACACTGTTTCTTATTATGGGATCGTACTGGTCACTTAAAAATACCCCGCTTGATGCACTGCCGGATCTCTCGCCGCCGCAGGTGATTGTTCAGGTAAACTGGGCGGGACAGAGCCCTGAGATTATTGAAGATCAGGGCACTTATTTGTTGGTGTCACAGTTTTTGGCAATTGCCGGTATTGAGACGGTTCGCGGGTTTTCAACCTATGGCAATGCGCTGATTTACATTATTTTTAAAGAGGGAACCGATCTGTATTGGGCACGTACCCGTGTCCTGGAGCAGCTCTCTGCCATGAATTCACAACTGCCTTCGGGTATGGAAGTGTCACTCGGTCCAGATGCATCGGGGGTCGGCTGGGTTTATGAGTATGCACTGGTCTCCAAAACCAAAAATCTCGAAGAGCTGCGTTCCTTGCAGGACTACTATTACAAATATGCCCTTTTGGGCGTAGAAGGCGTAAGTGAGGTAGCGTCTATCGGTGGATTTGTACCGACTTATCAGGTGACATTGAGCAATGACACCTTGGTGCAATATGGTTTGAGTATTAATGATATTGTCAAGGTATTAAAGCAAAACAACAATGACACCGGCGGACGTATCGTCATTCAAAACGGATACGAGTGGATGGTGCAGGCAAAAGGGTATTTGCAAAACCTTGATGATATTCGTCATCTGACGGTAGTGACACGAAAGGGTATTCCCCTTCGTATCGGCGATATTGCCCGTGTGGAAAAAGTACCGCAAAACCGACGCGGTATGGCAGATTTAAATGGAGAAGGCGAAGTGGTCGGCGGCATCGTAATGTTGCGTTACGGTGAAGATGTCTACCGCAGTATTGAGAAGATCAAAGCCAAAATGGCAGAGCTTCAGATCGATGATGTTACCGTCGTGACAACCTATGATCGTTCATCACTCATTGAAAAAGCGGTTCATACACTACGAACAACATTGATTGAAGAGAGCATTATTGTTGTCATTATTATCGGGTTGTTTTTATTGCATTTACGTTCGGCATTGATTGTATTGATTGTGTTACCGCTAACCATCGGGTTTGCATTTTTGCTTATGAAACTTTTTGGCATCGGTTCAAATATTATGAGTTTGGGAGGTATCGCTATTGCCATCGGTGCGATGGTGGATGCATCGATTGTTATGATTGAAAATGCTCATAAAAAAATTCGCCCCGATATGAGCAATGCAGAACGAATTGCCGCGATTGTTTCAAGTTCACAGCGTGTAGGACGCCCCATATTTTTCGCACTCTCTTTGGTGGTGGTGTCGTTTTTGCCAATCTTTGCACTCTCCGGTCAAGAGGGGCAACTTTTTACTCCCTTGGCATTTACCAAAACGTTTGCTATGAGTGCGGGGGCACTCCTTTCCATTACTTTGGTGCCGGTATTGATGGTCTATTTTCTTAAAGGGCGCATTCTTCCGGAACAGAGCAATCCGATAAACCGTTTCTTTATCTGGCTGTACCGACCGCTGCTTCTCTACAGTCTTAAGTTTAAATATGCGGTACTGATTCTTGTCGCCGTATCGCTGGCGGCTATTGTTCCGGTTTATGAAAAACTCAACTGGGAGTTTATGCCGATGCTCAATGAGCAGAGTTTTATGTATATGCCGGTTACTCCATACGGAATTAGTGTCGATCAGAGTAAAATACTGACCCAAAAAACCGACAAAATTTTAAAGTCTTTTCCTGAAGTCGAGACGGTATTTGGTAAAGGTGGGCGGGCCAGTACGGCGACCGACCCCGCACCGCTTGGAATGATTGAAACCATTATTACATTGAAGCCTGAGTCGCAGTGGCGCGAGGGTATGACCTATGAAAAGTTGATGGACGAGATGGAAGCAGCATTGCAGGTACCCGGACTTATCAACTCGTGGACCTATCCGATTCGCGGGCGGATAGATATGCTTTTAAGCGGTATTCGTACACCGTTAGGGATTAAACTTTACGGTAATGATGCAGACGTTATGCAACGTGTAGCGCATGATATTGAGCGTAAACTACGCGCTATGGAATCGAGCCAATCGGTGTTTGCCGATCAGGCAAGTGCGGGGTACTATATTGATATTGACATTGATGCGGAGGCGTTGGCACGGTATAATCTTACGAAAGAGACGTTGTTGCAATATACCGCGACGGCTATCGGCGGTATGCAAATTAGTACGATGTATCAAGGATTGGAACGTTACCCGATTACACTGCGTTTGGAAGAAGAGGAGCGCCGCAGCCTTGTCGATATCGGTAATATTCAAATAAAGACCCCGCTGGGCTTTGTGCCGCTGCATACGTTTGCAACTGTACGATACAAAGAGAGTGCTTCGGTGATAAAAAGCGAGATGGCGATGCCGGTGACCTTTATTTATATTACGCCAAAGTCGGGTGTGAGTGCTACCGCTTACAAAGAGAAGGCGCAGCAACTGCTTCAAGATATCGAAATGCCCGCAGGATACTATATGGAGTGGGCGGGACAATCAGAATATTTAGAATCAGCCATGCAGAAAATTGTCTGGATTGTTCCGACGGTACTGCTGCTCATTTTAGTACTGATCTTTTTTGCACTCAAGCAGCTTATACCGACGTTGATTGTGTTTACCACCCTGCCGTTTGCGCTGATGGGAGGTCTGCTCTATATTGATCTGCTCGACTTTAGCATGAGTATTGCCGTGATTGTCGGATTTTTGGCACTGCTTGGTGTGGCGGCCGAGACGGCTATTGTGATGATTGTCTATCTCCAAGAGAGTCTTGAAGCATCCCAAAAGAGATATGGCGACAGATTGAGCATACAACAGATAAATGATGCTATTTATGAAGGTGCTGTACAGCGGGTACGACCAAAACTGATGACCGTATTTGCCATTTTAGCGGGATTGCTTCCTATAATGTACGCCCACGGAGTCGGCAGTGAAGTGATGCAGCGCATTGCCGCACCGATGATCGGCGGTGTGGTCAGTTCGGCAGTATTGAGCTTGGTTATTATTCCGATTTTGTTTGATTTACATGTAAAACATCAACTCAAAAAATCCGTATCGTAATATACATGTAAATGCCATCTTAATGCATATTTGGGTAGGATGATGGCGTAGACATTTAAAGGAGTCTGTATGAGTTTGACGTTTCCGACATTCCCAAAAAACTGCCGATCGCTTCTGTGTCAATATCTCACCCCTGAGATTTTTGAAGCCCTTAAAGATAAAACAACCGCTAACGGATATACTCTTGCGCAAGCGATTCACTCTGGTGTGCAAAATCCTGACAGCAGCATTGGTGTTTATGCCGGTGATGCAGAGTCGTACACGCTGTTTGCTCCGCTGTTTGACCCGATTATTAAAGCGTACCATGGGTTTGATCCGCAGAGCAGGCACTACAGCAATTTTAATCCCGATGCGTTGAACGCAGACAATCCCGACCCTGAAGGAGCCTATATTGTTTCAACCCGTATTCGCGTGGGGCGCAATCTTGCCGATATTCCACTGGGACCGGCCATCTCCAAGGCACAACGTAACGAGGTTGAAGTTCGGGTGTCGCAGGCGTTGAGCCGACTCGAAGGTGATCTCGGTGGCAGTTACTATCCGCTACAAGGTATGCGTGATGCCGACACAGCACAGCTTATCAGCGACCATTTTCTTTTTAAAGCGGGAGATCGCTTTTTAGAAGCGGCAGGACTCAATCGTGATTGGCCCGAGGGCAGAGGAATTTTTCATAATAACGACAAAACCTTTTTAGTCTGGATTAACGAAGAGGATCAGTTGCGTATTATCTCCATGCAACACGGCGGCAATATTGGCGAAGTATTTTCACGGCTTGCCCGTGCGGTTAAAGCATTGGAGCAGAGCATGACATTTTCGTACAGTGATCATTTGGGGTATATTACCAGCTGTCCGACCAATCTTGGAACGGCCATGCGCGCGAGTGTGCATATTAAGCTACCGAAACTGGGCAGTGATATGAAAGCGTTTGAAGCAATTGCCGATGCGCACCATTTACAGATACGCGGCATACACGGCGAACACTCCCAAAGCGAAGGCGGTATTTACGACATAAGCAACCGTAGACGGCTGGGTGTGAGTGAAGTGCAGTGCGTACAAGATATGTATGACGGCGTAGTGGCGCTCATTGAAGCCGAACGCTCACGTTAGTTCATGCACTCGCAAAAAGCTTCTCCGGGTCGATCTCCTTCCTGTTTTTCAGCGGTATTCTCAGAAATTATGTCGTAGAACTCTACTCGAAATAGAACCGGTCCGGTAATAACGACATGATGAAATCGTTCCGGCTCAATCACAATAGGGTGTGCCTTGTCGGCATCTAAAACATGCTCTTTGTCATCTTCCCAGACAAATTGCAGCGATCCTTCTTCTACAACTACCAGAGCATATTTTCCTTTGGGTGCAAGATGGTTTTTTAAAATGCCTTTGACGACAGTTTTTTCCGTCATATTGGGGGTTTGTCCCACTCGTTTTGCCCCTTTGGGAAGGGTCGCATTTTGAAAGTTCACGTGAACTCCTTGGTTAAGATTACGAGTATCTTACCATGAATTGCATAAAGAGTCTTAACCTTTCAAAAATGCTGTTACCTTCCCACTACACTTTTGGTTTTAGCGAGCCGAACCGAAAATAAAGTGCCGGCAAAATAATCATATTGAGCAGTGTCGAACTGAGCAGTCCAAAGAGAATAACCATCGCCATAGGTGCTTGAATTTCACTGCCTGCTTCACCCATCCCCAGTGCTAAAGGAATCATGGCAAGACCCGTTGCCAATGCCGTCATTAAAATGGGAATGAGCCGTTCGCCGGCACCTTGTTTCACTGCCTGCTTGAAATCACTAACGCCTTCATAACGAATGAGGTGGTGAATGTGTGAAATCATCATCACACCGTTTCGTGTGGCAATCCCAAAGAGGGTAATCAGACCGATTAGCGTTGCAATAGAGACCACACCGCCGCCGATATACAGACCAATTACTCCGCCAATAAGAGCAAATGGGAGATTAACCAAAATTAACAGAGCATCTCTAGCAGATGAAAATGCCAAATAGAGTAGTAGAAAGACGCCGAAAATGACGACGATACTCAAAGTCAGCAAAATTTTTGAAGAGGATTGTGCACTTTGAAATTGTCCACCGTACTCTATATAGTAGCCTTGAGGCAGGGTAATGTTTTGTGCTACCTTGCTCTGTATCTCTTCGACAACACTGACCAAGTCGCGCTTGGCAACGTTGGAGGTAATCGTAGTTTTGCGTTTCATCCCCTCTCTGCTTACAAGATAGGGCATGCGAGCTTCGTGAATGTTTACCAATGCATGCAGCGGTATTTGTGCTCCGGACGACGTGTGTACCAACGTAGAGCGAATACTTTCAAGATCAAGTGCGTCGTGCCGATTGTACTTCATGACAACGTCAAAAAAGCGATCGTTTTCAATCATTTTGGTGACCGGAGTACCGTAAAATGCCGTCTGTATGATAGTGCTGAGTTCGGCGACACTAATACCGTACGATGCCATGGCACGACGGTTAAACGCGATAACCAGCTGCGGCAGATCCCATTGATTGGCAATCATGACATCGGTACTGCCTTCAACATTTTCAACAATGCTCTTAATCTGTTGGGCAATTCTTTTTTGCTCAAATAGGTCATTACCGAATACCTTAATGGCAATGGCCGCTTTGGAACCTGAAAGCATGTGATCAATACGGTGAGAAATGGGTTGACCTATGGAGATGTTGGCACCGGAAATATTGCTAAAACGTTCCCTGAGTGCTTCTAAAAAGTCCTCTTTGGAGTGGGTTTTCAAGGCAATTTCAACCTCAAGCTCCGAAGCATGTACCCCAATGGTGTGTGATTCCAGCTCACCGCGCCCGGTACGTCGTGCGACTGAAACTACTTCATTGAACTCCAACAGTGCCTGTTCGACCTGCTGACCGATGTGGTTGGACTTCTCCAGTGATGTTCCCGGCAGTGCCGCGACAAATACGGTTAGGCTTCCTTCGTTGAATTCGGGAAGAAAGGTTTTCCCCGCACTGAAAAAATAGTACAGCGAAATCAGAAACAATACGCTAAAGCTTGCGACAAGTGTTTTCCAGATCGGTAGGGTTACATGTAAAATTTTACCGTATCCGGATTGCAATATGGTTAAAAAACGAGAGCTTTGATGTACATTTTTAGAGGCGGGTTTTAAAAAGTAATAACACAGTGCGGGCGTAATGACAATTGCGACAAACAGTGATGCCAACAAAGCGCTAATATATGCCAAACCTAGCGGAGCCAACAGACGCCCTTCCATACCTTGAAGAAAAAAGAGCGGCACGAATACCAGTAGAATAATAAAGGTAGCAAAAATAATGGAGTGTTGAATCTCAAAGGTTGCTTTGGCAATGACATTGAGGCGATTCTCCTGTTGTTGGGGTGCTTTTTCACTGTTGAGTTGCAGCCTCCGAATGATATTTTCGACGACAATAATGGCATCATCAACTAACACGCCTAATGCAATGGCCATACCGCCGAGTGTCATGGTATTGATGGTAATATTTAAGGCACTCAGTAAAAAGACGGTGGCAAACAGTGAGAGCGGGATGGCAATAAGCGTAATAAGTGTGGCACGAATACTCAATAAAAAGAGCAGAACAATGAGCACGACTAAAATGGCACCGTCACGTAGAGCATTGGAAAGATTCCCGATAGCGGTATTGATGAACGATGCCTGTTTGAAGAGGTTTGTCTCAATTTGCATGCCCTCAGGAAGTGTTTTTTCAATCGCATCGATAGTCTGTTCCAAGGTGTTGGTTAGCTCAAGAGTATTGACGTTGGGTTGCTTTTGAATGGCCAGAATTACGGCATCGTTACCGTTATAAGAGCCGATTCCCCGTTTAACGGCAGCACCGATACGAATATCGGCGACATCGCGTAACGTGACGGGGGTCACACCGTTTTGCGTAATGAATGTATTGGCAATATCGTTGATATCTTGCACTCTTCCAATGCCTCGAATCATATACTCTTGAGCATTTTGGGTGTAAAATCCGGCTGACGTATTTTGATTGGATGCTGCTACCGCACGCATCACATCATCGACGCTAACACCGTAAGTAATGAGCTCTTTGGGTTTGAGAAGGATGTGGTACTGTTTGGTTTCGCCTCCAATGGGAATAATAGCAGCCACGCCGCTAACGGCTAGAAGCCGTTGACGTACTTCCCAGTCGGCAACTGTTTTAAGTTCAATACCCGAATGGGTCTCAGAGTGCAGAGCAATAAACATGATCTCACCCATAATGGAAGCAATAGGAGCTAAAATAGGTGGATGCACATTGAGCGGCAAACGGTCTTGTACCAGTTGCAGCTTTTCCGTTACCAGTTGACGGGCACGGTAGATATCGGTACCCCATTCAAATTCTACATAGATTACGGAAATACCGCTTTGAGAATCCGACCGCAGCCTACGTAAACCGGAAATACCGTTTAAAGCGTTCTCAATAGGAACAGTAATAAGCTGTTCGATCTCTACAGAAGTCATTCCCGTAGCATCGGTAAGAACGGTCACAGTCGGTGCGGTTAGGTCAGGGAAAATATCGATTTTTGATTTTTTAAGTTCTAAAATCCCAAAAATAATAATGCCGACACTGACAAGCAGTACTAAAAGCCGCTGATGCAGAGATCCATAAATGATTTTTTCTAACATAACGTCGCCTTAATGTGCATGACCGTGCCCTACATCGGCCGGTATGAGTGCTGCAAGTAAAAGATCGTATGCTCCCGCAGAGACAATACGTTCACCTTCGGTGACGCCTGAAATGACTTCAACGTAACCGGCATCGTGCAGTCCTGTTTTAATATTGCGACGTTCAAAGCGCTCTTCGCCGACTTGAACATAGACAACATGCTGTCCGTTGTCGTTAACAACGGCACTTTGTGGAATTGCTACTGCTTCAATGCGTTTGCCCGTGTAAACTTTGCTGGCAAATCGGGCACCGGCTACAAGAGCGGCGTGGGTGTTCTTGACTTCGAAAACTATAGAGGCACAACGGGTTTTTGGGTCAATCATTTTGCTAAAATAGAGAAACGTTGCATTGTTTCCGACGCTAAAATCAACATAGTTTTTATTTAGAAGCAGTTCGACACCCAAAGGATCGCTTACCTTGGCAATATCACTTTGGGCAATGGCAGTGGTGATCCAGAGGCTGTCGGTATTGGCAATTTGCATGATGGGGTCGCCTTCATTGACAAAGGACCCCGAGAGCGCTTGTTGGCGTATGACAGTGCCGTACAGGGGTGTTTTAAGGACAACACCCAAGGGGTTGCTACTGTGGGAGTCAAGCTGTTTTAGCCGCTGCTTAACAGTGACCAGACGTGCTTGTGCCATGGCATACTCCCGCGCAGCAATATTGAGTCGTTTGGTGGAAACGGCATTGTCTTTTTTAAGCTGCTGCAGTCGCTTGTTCTCTTGGGTGGCAAGCTGTAGATCGGCTTGAGCTTTTTTGAGTTCAAGTTTCAGTGTTGAGAGATCCTCTTTTTGACCGAGTAGCGGCGTGATAACGGCAACTGTTTGAGATGTATTGACAGTGGTACCGATATGAAGTGACGATTCGATAGTAAGAATGCCTGCAACGGGAGCTACGAGACGATACTGCGCATTTACAGGAATATCAACGGTAGAGAAAGTGGCTACCGACTCTTTTAAACGGCGTTTTTGTACCGGCTGTATCTTTAAATGGGCCTGTAGCTGCTGTTGTTTAGAATATTCAATGCCTTCGTCATGCGTATTTTCGGCGTGATTGTGTCCGGCATGATCGTCATGATTGTGTTCTTTATGATCGTGTCCGGCATGATCGTCATGGTTGTGTTCTTCATGATCGTGTCCGGCATGATCGTCATGATTGTGTTCTTCGTGGTCATGTCCGGAATGATCGTGAGCTTCAGAAGCATTTTCAGTCGAAGTTTGGGTAGTGTGGGCATACCCGTTTGTCATACAAAGCATTATGGCAAGCGTCAATGCGTTAATGGAGCGTTGTGTCATGATGGATCCTTTAATAAATCAACGGCAGCACTGTGAAGTAACTGCAGATGGTAACGGTACGATCGGACAGTTAAATCATGGTGTTTGAGTTGGTTTTGAAAATAGAGGTTTTGGGCATCTAAGAGTTCAAGAAGGCTTTTTTCACCGAGTTTAAACGAACGGGTTGTAATCTCATAAAGCGTTTTTGAGGATTCAAGAAGCCCTGTTGTATAGGTGTGGAGATATGTTTTATTCTGTAAATAAAGAGCATATTGTGCTGTAATGTTTTTACGCACTCGGTAGCGAAAAGCATCTTTTTGAATGCGTTTTTTTAAGATGGCAGCCCGTTGCATCTCAAGGCGGTATTGTTGCGTATTCCAAAGTGGAATGGTGGTACGTATACCAAACCCGTAATCGGTCTTAACGGTAGTATCGGTTTCGAGGCTACGCTCTTGGTAGAGGTAAAGTTCCGGTAAAAAATAGCGACGGATTTTTAGAAGATCGAGCTTATGTTGTGATGCCTTCAGTTGCGCCGTGTAGAGATTATGCAACGGATGGTGCTCACCCAAAAGATGCAACACATCGGGTTGCGGCGGTTGGGGCAGTTTAAAGGTGTTCGAAACTGTAATTGCTTCAGAACTCTTTAGCAGCATTTGTGCTTGATACTGTAGCGTCAAATAGCGCAACTTTTCCTGTTCTTGTTGCATGGTAAGCTCTGTGGTGAGTATGTCAATGCGGGAGCGTTCCAGCCCTGAAATATCTCCGGCAAGTTCACGGGATGCAGCAATACGTTTGAGGGAGTTGGCCTCATTGATCTGTTGTTGTAAAAGCGTATGTTTTTGTTGTGAAAAATAGAGCTCATGAAAGAGAAAAGCCGCACGGTATTGCACTTCAAGAGCGGTATTTTTTTTACTAAAGGTCGCACTTTTTAATGTGGCTTTGGCTCTGTTTTTGTTGGAGCGCATCTCGTTCCATAAAGGTACTTTTTGGCTGATTTCAAGATGGTTATACTCTATAGCGTTGTTTAAACCGTCGCTAAAGCCAAGTTCGACATTGGGATTTTCCCATAAAGTTGACTCTAAAAGAGTTGCTTGTTCGTAAGCAATCTGCGCCGCATCTTCCTGTAAAGAAAATGAGGCATGAAGCGCTTGTTGTATAAATGGAGTAAAACGGTACTCGTGCTGTTGTTGTGCTGCCATAAGAGTCACATGAAGCAGGAGTACCAAAAAAGTGGTTCTCATAAATAACTTCCTTAGTGTTATATTGAAAATGTGGTGATAACGGTAAAAGAGGTATTAACGAGGAGGCGCGTGAAAAAGAATAGAACGTAAAGGGATAAAATAGGAGTAGTGTGTATCAATCTGGTATGAGATAGAGCGGCGATAATGGCGCAGTATTGTAGTACGCAGTAGAAAAAAGAGAAAAAGTGACCGGTTCTTAATGAGAACCAGTAAGAGTAACATGCCGCTTAAAATACAAAGTCCCTGTTGACAATCGATGAGGTCAATATCATGCAGGCTTGTGTGCGTACCAGATGCCTTGTCATGGACGTCAATATGGATATGGTGATGGTCATGATGTTCTTCAACATGCATATGGTAGTGCGTGTTGAGGGTAAGCATGACAATGAACATACTTAAAAACAGTACTGTTTTTTGAAACACCACCGTGACCGTCCTTTTAAAAATATCTACAATTATGGCATAAAAAAACAAACTGTACACACCAAGGCTTTTTTGTCTTAGTTTTCAGGAGAATTATATTTCAAAAAAAATCTCAGCCCAGTTTGGTTATAGTGTCTCAATGAAAAATAAACACACACTACTGCAAACTTATTTTGGGTATAAAACGTTTCGTCCTTTTCAGGAAGAAGCGGTCGATGCTATTATGCAAGGGCGTGATCTGTTAATGATCTTACCGACAGGCGGAGGAAAGTCACTTGCATATCAGCTGCCGACGCTGCTTATGAATGGTACGACGGTGGTTGTGTCACCACTTTTAGCGCTCATGCATGATCAGGTCTGCAGTTTGCGCTCTCAGGGTATGCGTGCCGAGATGTTGTCATCAATGCAAAGTGCTGAAGCATCCCAAGATATCCTCGCTTGTCTCTATCGGGGTGAAATACAGTTTTTGTATCTCTCTCCCGAACGGTTAAACACTATGAGCATGCGCCGTGTACTCAGCAAGATACCGTTGAACTATTTTGTTATTGATGAGGCACATTGTATTAGCGAGTGGGGGCATGAATTTCGGGAAGATTTTCGAGAACTGCACCGGCTTCGTGACTATTTTAAACATACGCCTATTGCCGCATTTACCGCTACGGCAACAGAGCAGGTACGTAATGATATTGAACGACAGCTGCAATTAAAAAATACATGTAAATTACAAGGGAGCATTTTTCGAAACAATCTGAACATTAGTGTGCGTCACCGTATGAAAGAGGGGTATGACCAGCTCTATGATATTCTTAAAGATCGTACCATAGAGAGTGGTATTGTGTATGCGTTTTCACGTAAAAATGTTGAAGCAATAGCGCACTATTTGCAACGTAAAGGGTTTAAGGCGGCAGCATACCATGCCGGTCTTTCTGCAGAGCAGCGCAATGAAGCGTTTCGGGCTTTTGTCTATGACGAAGTGCAGGTAATGGTGGCGACTATTGCCTTTGGTATGGGGATTGACAAAAGTAATATTCGGTTTGTCATACACATGTCCCTACCCAAAACACTGGAGAATTATTATCAGGAAATGGGTCGTGCCGGACGTGATGGCGACAGTGCCGATACGGTACTGCTTTTTAGTGCTTCAGATGTCATACAGCAAAAACGTTTTATTGAGATGCATGACGATGTTCAATATAAGACACAGATGTTGCATAAACTTAATGCGATGCACCGTTACGCTACTGCTGAAAAGTGTCGTCACCGCCAGTTGGCGGAGTATTTTTCCGAGACGCTTGAAGCGTGTGGTACCCATTGTGACTACTGTTTAGAACCTGAATATGAGAAGCGTAATATTACAACAGAAGCACAAATGTTGCTTTCTGCCGTCTATCGCACGGGTCAGACTTTCGGTAAAAATTATATTATTGATATTTTACGTGGTGCTAAAGAGCAGAAAGTTCTGGCAAATTCCCATGAGCAACTTTCTGTGTACGGTATTGGAATGCAATGGAGCAAGAAGCAGTGGTTTGTGTTGTGTGAACGTATGCTTGAAATCGAAGCACTACTGCCTAATGCGTACGGAGGGCTGGTATTGACACCGAACGGACGGGAGATTTTGAAGGGAGAAAAACAGGTCTCTATTCGTGCCGATCGATTGCATGTTAAAGCCAAAGCTCTTAGAAGAGCTACTGTTGAAACCGATGAGTATGACGCTGATCTGTTTGAATCGCTTCGTCGCTTGCGCCAACACATTGCATTGGATCACAGTGTTCCGGCCTACATTGTGTTTAGTGACAAAACCCTCAAAGAGATGGCAGTACTGCGTCCACAAAGTAAAGAAGCGATGTTGCAAATCGGAGGGGTCGGCGAGGTGAAATTTGAGCGTTACGGCAAAGAGTTTTTAAAAATGTTTCTGGAGCAAAGCCATGGCTAAGCAAGAGACTGTTTAGATGCATTAGTCATAACATAATCAGCATATTCTCTCAATAGTAGTGCCAGTTTGGGCTCTATATAACGACTGCAAAATGGCTTGTCTCGGTTTTTTTCATAATAATTTAAAAACTTTTCACTATTTAATTTAAAGCTCTTAAAAGGATATATTTTTGTCACGAGAGTTTTGTCAAAAAGTTTCTGTTTCTCTATCATGACAGCCTCTGCTTCAAGCTTTTGGGTTTTGTCAAAAGTATAGATAGCTGAGCGATATTTTTGACGCATAGAGTGGTTGGAGGTGGCGTTGTGGGTGTACAGGTGTATCTCTATTAAGACATGAAGCGGGATTTTGTGACTTTCAAAATGCACGATGACCGCTTCGCTAAGCGTTTTTGCATCGGGGTGGGTGGAGTCTATCCACCCTTGTTCTACGTTTGCCACACCTTTTAAAGCAGAAAAAATCGCTTCGGTACACCAGTGGCACCCTCCACCAAAGCCTATTTTTTGCACTATTTGTTTATCTTGTCTCGTGGTACAAACTCTAAAACGCTCGCATTGATGCAAAATCTTTTTCTGCCTCCTGGTGCATCATTAAAAACATGCCCTAGATGAGCCCCTGATTTTTTGGCGATGATTTCGGTGCGATGCATACCTAAGCTGTTGTCATCCTTGGATATTGTAGCGCCATCCACCGCCTTAAAAAAGCTAAGCCAGCCTGAACCGGAATTAAATCTATCTTTTGTATCAAAGAGAATATCTCCTGAGATTTTATCGATAAAAACCCCATCACCTGTATGTTTGAACTGATCATACTTTTTGCAAAATGGAGCATCCGTCTTTGCATGAAAAGCGACCCTGTACGCCTCACTGCTCTTGCCCAGTTTGAATAATCCCACCGCTTTATAAAAGGCTTTTTCATCCATATAGCCTGTATAAGAATGCATCTCTTTGCCATCCTCAATAAAGAGAATTGTCGGCGTTCCTGCGATTTTTGTCTTGATGGTAAATCCCTTCAATCTCTCTTCATGTGCAGTTCTAAGCGGGATGTTACCTCGGTAGTGGTCAGTTACATTTTTCTTAAATCTCTCACAATAGGGACAAAATGGAGCGTCAATGACAACAATCTCTTTACCTCCCAGCGGTGAGATAGTGTTGTTTGTCACGTTCTCTTTGCCAAACTTTACCCCTGTGGCATGATTTGGGCAGTAGCCCAAAGGGTTTTTTTTGAGGTAATCTTGATGATAGCTCTCAGCAGGATAAAACTTTTTAAGTGGTGCTATCTCGGTTGTGATCTCTCCATATCCTTCTTTGGTAAGGAGTTTCTGGTAGGTTTTTTTTGTCTGAAGGGCTATATTTTTTTGTGCGTCTGTTGTATAGTACAAAGCACTTCGGTAGTTGTTGCCTCTATCGTTTCCTTGCCTGTTGCCTTGTGTTGGGTCATGAAGCTCCCAAAAGTGTTTGATGAGAGCTTTCGTTGAAATGTTATTATCATCATAGAGCACTTCTACCACTTCGGCATGGTTCTTTACAGCATAATTGTCTCGGTGCTTTAAAACCTCTTTGTAGGTTGGGTTTTCAAAATCACCGCCTGCATATCCGGCAGTAGCCTTATGCACTCCCTCTAAATTGTCAAAATACTTCTCTACTCCCCAAAAACACCCTGCACCAAAGACAATCGTCTGTGTCTTGGCATAGAGCGAAAGGGTAAGCAGTGTGATTATCCATACTATTTTCATCTTATATTTCCTAATTGTGCTATCATGATGATAGCACAAAGTGTGTGAAGAAAAAAGAGCATTTGCAACAGACTGTGAACACTGTTTGCGTGAGAGTGAGTTTGACCTGCCTGAAAATCTTTGTGATCCTCTGCCTGAAGTGATAGAGGCGTTGCAAAAGTATAAGAGTTATGATGCGATGATTAGTCATTTTCCTGATGTGAGAGAGTTGTTATGATACTAAAAACCTACCAAATTGATGCATTTGCCACCAAAGTATTTGAGGGAAATCCTGCGATGGTTGTGCCTTTGGATGTATGGTTGGATGATGCGTTGATGCAAAAGATAGCCCAAGAGAATAACCTTAGTGAAACAGCTTTTTTTGTGCAATCTAACGACATATATGAACTGCGTTGGTTTACACCCGCCAAAGAGGTAGATATGTGTGGTCATGCTACTTTGGCATCTGCGTATGTGTTATTTGAATGTATGGGGTATGAGAAAAAAGAGATTGTTTTTTCTACGAAAAGCGGTAATTTACATGTAAAAAAAGAAGAGAGTTTCTTTGTGATGAACTTCCCGCTCCAACCTATAGTACCATGTGACATATATGATGCGATAGAAGAAGCATTTGGCGTACGGTCAAAAACTATTTTTTCTGCTATGGACTACATAGTCATCTTTGAGCAAGAAGATGATGTGCTTTTTGCCAAGCCAAAGATGGAAGTCTTGAAACGATTACATCGTAGAGGTGTTTGCATCAGTGCTACAAGTAGACAATATGACTTTGTGACACGCTTTTTTGCACCGAAGTTTGGAGTCGATGAAGACCCGGTGACGGGTTCTGCATTTACGCAGTTGGCAGGGTATTGGCAAGGTGTATTGGGTAAAGATAGATTGAGTGCCAAGCAGGTATCGTCTCGAGGTGGTGAAGTACGCTGTGAGATTAAGGGCGAACGGGTGGAGATTAGCGGTGAGGCGGTGAAGTATCTGGAAGGGGAGATAAGAATTTGAGAAGAAGTAGAAAATTTTAATCTAAAATATATTTATTTCGTATTATAATCCTAAATAAATAGTTATTTTAAGGATTACAATATGGAAAATGTAATTTTATCTCAGAATAAACATTGGAAAAATAGATATAAAAATCTCTATAAACGAGATGTTTTTGAGAAGTTAGAACGAAATCTACAAACCAAACATATACAAGTCATCCAAGGCATAAGACGCAGTGGCAAATCCACACTTTTTAAACTTCTCATCAACCATCTTAGCCAAACAATTGACCCCAAAGAGATACTCTATATCAATCTTGATGACCCATTTTTTACACCCTTTAGAGATGATGCTACAAAATTTTATGACATCATCCAGAGTGCTAAAAAACTGACTCAAAAAGAGGTAAAATATCTTTTTTTAGATGAAGTGCAAAATATGAAAGGTTGGGAGAGTTATGTCAAGAGTGTGTATGACAGCGAACTCTTTACAAAGATATTTGTCACAGGGTCAAACTCGACACTGCTAGAGGGGGAGTTAGCCACACTTTTAACTGGGAGATATTTGTCTGTGCAGGTCCATCCTTTGAGTTTTAAAGAGGTACTTCATATCAATAAAATAGAGAGTTATATGCAAAAAGTAGAGCAAAAACCAAAAGTGCTTAAACTTATAGATGAGATGATGCTCTATGGATCCTTTGTTGAAGTCTATGACCATAAAGAGGAGTTTAGGCGTGATATACTTACGACATATTATCAGACTATTTTACTCAAAGATTGTGTATCCAATCATGCAATCAGGGATGTCAAGAGCTTTAAGGAGCTTAGTTTTTATCTGCTTAGCAATATTGCGTCACTCTACTCCTATAACTCCTTGGCAAAGGCAGTGGGTATTAATGATAAAAGTGCAAAAGAGTACCTCTCTTACCTAGAGGAGAGCTACTTATGTACTGAATTAAAACAGTTTTCTTTCTCTCTCAAAGAACAACAAAATGCCAAGAAAAAGGTTTACTTTAATGATAATGGTTTTGTATCACTCTCTTTTAAATTTTCTTCCAATTATGGTAAATTACTTGAAAATTTAGTTTTAACAGAACTTATAAAAAGTGGTTACGAAGTCTATTTTTACAACAAAAATTTTGAGTGTGATTTTATAGCTAAAAATGATAAACATACTATCGCTATACAAGTATGCTACGAACTCAATGATACCAATAGAAAAAGAGAATTAAACGGGCTAAATAAGCTTCCTTTTGATGTAGATGAGAAGATTGTAGTAACCTATGATCAATTTGAAGAGGTAGATGGGGTGAAAGTGATTGGTTTTTGGGAGTATTTTGGATGAGCTACCTAAGAGACGAACTAGAAAAATCCATAAAAATAACTGATGAAGAGTGGGCAGGTCACAATGTCTAAGAGAAATGTCTATTTTGTTTTAGCTATACTGGGGTTAGTGTTGCCCTATAGCCTGTTTTTACCAAGGTTATTAGACTTTTATGCTTAAGAGAAAGGCACTTAGAAAATGAACACAATAAACATACAAACCCATAAAAGCCCAGTAGGGGAGATGCTGCTAGGTTCTTATGAGGGTAAACTATGCATGGCAGACTGGAAGTACAGGCGTATGCGTACCACCATAGACAAGAGACTGCAGGTTGGGCTAAATGCTGAGTATGTAGAAGAGCGTTCAGAGGTGATAGAGCAGACCATCACACAACTAAAAGAGTATTTTACGGGCGAGCGAAAAAGTTTCGACATTTCACTGCTCACCGTAGGTACAGACTTTCAAAAGTCTGTATGGCAAGGGCTTATGAAAATCCCTTATGGTACCACAGCCTCCTACCTAGAACTTTCCAAAAACATAGGCAGTGCAAAAGCAGTAAGAGCCGTAGCCTCAGCCAATGGAGCCAATGCCATAAGCATTCTCATCCCATGTCATCGCATCATCGGGTCTAATGGTGATTTGGTAGGGTATGCAGGTGGCTTGGTTGCAAAGAAGAAGTTGTTGGAAATTGAGAATAATTTATTGAGTTAATTGAAGCAGAACGGACAGATGCTAACCAAAACAAAAGAAAAACTTCCCCTTAAAGATGCGCTTTTTAACCCCAAAAAAGTAGAGATGATAGCCAACGAAATAAAAGAGGTCTATCCTGCTTTTAAAGCTAGCCAATTTACCAAAGAGACATTAGATAAATTCCCAAAACTAGAACTCAAAGAACGTATCTGCCATATACGTGATATGTTGCATAAGTATCTTCCAAACGACTACCAAGAGGCAGTCAACATCTTAATCCAAGCCTTGCCACCAGAACTTGACCCTAGCAACAATGATGATGACTTTGGAGACTTCATCTACGCTCCTTATTCCGAATATGTGACAGCGTACGGGTGTAATGATAAGCATTTTGATTTTTCTCTAGATGCCTTACGAGAAATAACCAAATGCTTTTCGGTGGAGTTTGCCTTGCGTGATTTTATAAATCATTATCCTAAACAAACGCTTGTTATGTTGGAGGAGTGTGCAAAGTCAGAGAACTATCACCAAAGGCGTTTGGCAAGTGAGGGGTTGCGTCCGAAGCTTCCTTGGGCGAAAAAATTGACGATAGATTATCATGACGGGATAAAGCTACTAGAGTTACTTTATGGCGACAAGACCCGCTATGTAACGCGTTCCGTGGCGAATCACTTAAATGACATAGCCAAGATTGATGCCCCTTTAGTCATAGAAACTCTAAAGCGTTGGAAAAAGAGTCAAAAACAAGAGACCAAAGAGATGGATTTTATCATCCGCCATGCCTTGCGTACACTTGTCAAGCAGGGAGATGAAGATGCTCTTTCAATGCTAGGGTATAGTAAAACGCCACCTATAAAGGTGAAAAAGATACGCCTTCACACGCCTAGTGTAAAAGTGGGTGAAGCATTGGAATTTGAGGTGGAGATAGTGGCTCATGAAGATGCTATGCTTATGGTGGATTATGTGGTGCATTTTCAAACCAAGTCAGGCAAACTTAGCCCAAAAGTACATAAGCTTAAAAAGCTTGAACTTGCAAAGGGTGAGAACATAGTGCTAAAAAAGAAGCACATTT
>Ga0256840_1000205_pt1 | contig 57607 bp, 54 predicted proteins | sample 355202metaG_FD_185969 | JGI IMG/M metagenome (GOLD analysis project Ga0256840, IMG submission 185969) | Hydrothermal vent microbial communities from Mid Atlantic Ridge, Atlantic Ocean - 355-202 | ecosystem: Environmental > Aquatic > Marine > Hydrothermal vents | place: Atlantic Ocean: Mid...
AGATTACGTGGCTTTTCGCCTAGTATGTCGTTAGGGTTGTCTCTTTTTTGTTGACAATTATTCTGCTCTCGTGGGAGGTGGTAGTATTTAAAGGGTATTACTAGGAGTATAAAATGGATGATATTTGAACAGCGTCTTGCCAGCGAAACAAAGCAATTCCATATGATCGCGTGGTGTATAAGTCATCTCGTAATGACAATCTGTGGAGTAAAAAAGGCTTCCCTAATAATCTTGGATGTGTCTCTTTTTAGGTTACACTATGTCTACAAAAAAGTGACATCTATAAGGGTAGTTTCTTATTGGATGGAGGGAGTTTGTTTTTTGGTATGGGACTTTTTTAAGTGCCAAAGTAGTTTGTGGCAGAACCCCTGAATTATACGTACTTCTTGGGAGGTAAGGTCTAGGCGAGAGAGAAACCGGCGGATGGTAGTCATCCAGAGAGTGACATTGTCGTGGGGCACATAGTCAAGGGCTTCAAAAGTCTCCTGGAGTAGCCGATACATGGGTTCGAGTTCTTCGGTCACAGCGAGTTTGGGCTTCTTGAGGGGGACCTCTGAGACATGGTTAAAGATTTCGTAAAGGATAATGATCACGGCTTGGGAGACATTTAGGGAGGCTTGTTGGGTGGTGGGTATGGTTACCACCGTATGACAATGATAGAGGTCTTCGTTGGTGAGTCCCCATTTTTCGTTTCCAAAAACCAGGGCGATACGGTTGTTCTGGGAGAGGTCAATGAGGCGCGGGGCCGCTTCCCTAATAGTCTCAAAGACCTTTCGTTGTCGGCCTAAACGTGCGGTTGTCCCTACAACATAGCCGAAGGGAGCCAGGGCCTCTTCCAGGTCTTCATAGACCTTTAGACGCTCAAGCACCGGGAGCCCTCCACGAGTAGCCATGGCCCGCATCTTTTCTTCATCAAGGTTTTTGGGGCGTACCAAAAGGAGATCCCGTAGTCCAAAATTGGCACAGGCCCTCGCCGCCGCCCCGATGTTTTCTGGGTAGAGGGTATCTACTAAAATTACCCCGAAGTTTTCCATCTTTGCCCGTACATTGCGGGCCTCAGGACGGATTTGCATAGACCTACCAACGTATAAGGGCCGAAGCCCAGGTAAACCCACCTCCAAAGGCTATCATTAATACCAGGTCACCTGGACGGAGCTTGCCGGTGGTCACCGCCTCGTCTAAGGCTATAGGGATACTAGCGGCGGAGGTATTACCGTATTTTTGCAGGTTTACATAGACTTTTTCCAGAGGCAAAGCGAGTCTTTCACGAAGGTGTTCGATAATGCGCATGTTTGCCTGGTGGGGGACAAGGAGGTCTACATCTTCAGGGGTCAAACCGTTTGTCTGGAGAGCCTCTAGGGCTACTGCTTCCATAGCCCTTACGGCATTTTTAAAGACCTCCCTCCCTTGCATACGAATGTAATATTCCTCTGGGGGAAGATGGTCCCCGCAAGGAGGGTAGAGAGACCCGCACCCCTTTAGGGTTAACAGGTGCCACAAGTTGCCGTCAGCATATAGGTGACCAGAAATAAAGCCTCTATTCGGTTCTTTTGAGCCGGTGACTACCACGGCACCGGCCCCGTCGCCGAAGAGGACACAGGTGGTACGATCTTGCCAGTTTACTTTATTGGACAATACTTCACTGCCAATGACTAGGATCTTTAGTTGGGGATCAGTACGTATGAATTTATCGGCTATGGTTAAGGCGTAAATGAACCCAGAGCAAGTGGCTGATAGATCAAAGGCCCCGGCCTTATGAGCCCCTAATTCTTTTTGTACCAACACCGCTACCGAAGGCATTAGATAATCTGGCGTAAGGGTGGCTACAATAATGAGGTCTAGTTCTTCAGGGGCGATCTGAGCGCGTTCTAAGGCCAGGCGAGAGGCCTTTACGGCTAGACCGCTGTTTGATTCTCCTGGAGCTACAATACGTCTTTCTTTTATTCCTGTGCGTTGGGTAATCCACTCATCCGAAGTATCTACTATCTTTTCAAGGTCTTGATTAGTGATCACCTTAGAGGGAAGGGCTGAACCTGTACCCACGATAAGAGCACTAGCGCTTTTCATAGCGAACTCCTCAAGTATCTTGTAGGGCTTCTTTGAGTTTATTGACTAGGTCTAATTTTATGAATTCTTTGGCCGTGCCCAGGGCATTTTTTATGGCCCGTGCATCGGATCGTCCGTGGCTGATGATCACTACCCCCTCAATGCCTAACAAAGGAGCTCCTCCGCGCTCACGCCAGTCTATGCGTTGTTTAAATTTTCGCAACGCCCGCTGGGCAAGCATAAATCCTAGTTTAGCCAGCCTTTGCGAAAGCACTTCTTGGGCCAACATGGACATAAGTGCTTCGGCCAGGCCCTCGGAAAGTTTTAGGCAAACGTTGCCCACAAAACCGTCACATACTATAACTTCTACTTCGCCTTTGTATATATCTCGACCCTCAATATTCCCCACGTAATTAAGAGGCCCTTCACTCAGGAGTTTATGGGTGCGTTTGACTAGAGTATTTCCCTTACCTCCTTCTTCGCCGATGGAAAGCAGTCCCACCCGGGGATGTTTAAACCCCAGTACCTGTTCGGAAAAAACGGCCCCCATAGTGGCAAACTGGACCAAGTGTTGGGGCTTACAGTCCACATTGGCTCCCGAATCGATTAATACGGCATGATGCTTTATGGTAGGGAGTACGGTGGCGATAGCTGGTCTAGAAACCCCAGATAATCTACCCAGGAGAAAAAGGGCGTGGGCCAATACTGCTCCAGAGTTACCCGCACTTACCACGGCTTGGACCTGCCCTTGGCGTAATAATTCAAAGGCCCGCCGGATAGAGGAATCTGTCTTGGTCCTGAGGGCCTCTATAGGAGGGTCATTCATGCCAATTATCTGCGAGGCCGGTACTAGAGATAAGTTAGAAGGCATTTTGCGCGGGAGATGCGGCCGTATCTGCTCAGGAACTCCTACCAGAAAGACATGTAAGTCCTTCCATGCGTTTAAGGCCTCTATTACTCCATGGACTACGGCCTGGGGGGCGAAATCTCCCCCCATGGCATCAACCGCCACCTGATACACTTAAAACTCCTCTTCCTCGGTAGAGATAAAAACTTTGCCCCTATATGTCCCACAGCTAGGACATACCCTATGAGGCATTTTAGGGGCCTTACACTTGGGACACACAGAAAGAGACGGGGCTGTTAGGTGCTTGTGCGCTCGACGCATCCCCCGCCGCGAACGAGAACTCTTTCTCTTTGGAACCGCCATGACTATCCTCCTCTCAACCGTTGATGAAAATGAATTTTAAAACTTTTGTCTTGAAGACCTTAACATTTCTGGATCTGCTTATTTGTTCGGAGAAACTACCAGCTTCTTAAGAATTGCAAAGGGTGATTCTTGTTTTAAGGGCTTACATGCACAAGTTTCTTTATTCAGATTCTGTCCGCATACCGGACACAACCCTTTACAGTCTTGACGGCAAAGTTTACGCATGGGGACGGCCAAAAGAATCTGTTCACGAACTACCTCATCTACTTCTATGAGGTCGCCGTCGAAGAAGCTTACGTCCAGATCTTCTTTGGATAGGCGTACTTCCTCTTGAACGGCCTTTAAACTGGCTATGGGGTGTAATTCTATATCGATATTTTCGGAAATGGGCCAATAGAAATTTTCTGTACATCTATCGCAGATTAAAACAAGGGTGGTTTCAATGTGCCCTCTTATTTTTACTATTGGCCCCCACCGTTGTAAGAATACCCGACCTATTATAGGAGTTTTTATAGGGAAACAGTCTTTTATAACAAGGCCTTCGCGGTCTTCAATAGGCACTTCCAATCCCTCTGGGGGGATGTCATCAAGGCTGATTTTCAAGACTTTTTTTTCCATGGCTACAGGCACGAATTAGGGCGCGCCTCCCTCAATTTTTCTCTGAAAGACTCCCCTTTTTGGGAAAAGGGGGGTAAAATCTCCTTTTTAACACTACACCAGGTTCTTTATTTCGGCTAGTTATCAATATAACATTGACACTTTAAAAGCCCCGTGTTTATAAAACCAAGCTAATGTTAATTTTACAAAAATAACGTATTAGGAGAGGATATGAAGAGGACATATCAGCCTAGTCGCATAAAGCGTAAGAGGGTGCATGGGTTTCGGGCGCGTATGCAGACCAGGTCAGGGCGGCGCATTTTGACCAACAGGAGGCGTAAGGGGCGTTGGCGCCTTACAGTATAGCCTTGCGTGAACGCCTTTCGCGAAAAGAGCGCTTGCGTTGCCGCCGCGACTTTGAACGGGTTTATCGTCTGGGCAAACGGGTAAGACTTCCTTATTTAACGCTGATTTTTGCTCCCAACGAATTGGGTGTGCGGCGCATAGGGCTTAGTGTATCCAAGCGTAAAGTAGGAAAGGCCGTCTACCGTAACCGTGCCAAAAGGATCTTGCGGGAGGTCTTTCGTCGCCATAAAGATTTATTTCCCAAGGACCATGATATAGTATTTGTCCCCCACAAGGGGGTATTAGAGCGATCGATGACGCAGATAGTAGAAGATCTCGGCCGCGTACTGAGAAAAAAATGAAAAAGTTTTTAATTGCCCTTATAAGGGGTTATCAATACCTTATTTCTCCCTTTTTTCCTTCTTGTTGTCGTTTTTACCCGACTTGTAGTCACTACGCTGTGGAGGCCCTTCAAAGACACGGGGTTGTTAGGGGGGGGTTTTTGGCTTTCAAGCGGTTGTTGCGCTGTCATCCCTTTTCGCCTGGTGGTTACGACCCCGTACCAGATAAATTCCCGAGGAGTAAATTATGGACAACAGACTGATATTGGCTATTGCCCTTTCGGCTCTGGTAATATTTGGGTTTCAATTGTATGTGGCAAAGACGCAAAAGCACTTAGCGCCTAAGGGGATAGAGAAGACAAATATACAGGCCCAAAGTCCTTCCTCCAAGAGTAGTTCCTCTAAAGAGCTGAATACTTCTTTTGTCTTACAAAATACACCTGTTGCGGAAAATAATTTGTTCCCTTCCTACAAGGTAAGAGAAGTCTCGGTAGACACCAGCCTTTTCCACGCGTTACTTACCGAGGCAGGGGGTAGGTTTAAGAATTTTACGCTGAAAGATTATCATAAGACCGTAGATCCTAAATCGCCTCTTATAGATTTGGTAGCGGCGCCCAAGTTAGGTTTACCTGTAGAAGTGTATCCGACCAAGGAGCCTGATCTCGGAGTAGCCCCCCTTAAGGCCTCTGCCTTAGAGCTAAAATTAGCACAAAAAAACAGAGAAGGCCGCGTTCTATTTGAGCCGTTGGTCCAGAAACCTTTAAAAATAAAAAAGGTGTTTACCTTTCAAAATGGTTCTTATCTCTTGGATTTAAAAGTAGCGGTGGAAAATACTTCTGATAAGCCGTGGACTGATCGTCTCTTGTTCCGCTTGGTGGGGGCTCCTATTAGCAAGAAAACACGTTATGTCTTTAGCGGGCCGGCATATAGTCATCAGGGGACATTTGAAGAGGTAAAGCTCAAAAAACCAGGTCAACTCACCGAGTATAACGGAGAGATCGACTGGGCCGGGTACAATGACCTTTATTTCCTTTTAGCTATGGTACCCCCTTCTAACGGGGCTTGGCGGGCTACGTTTCGTAAGCTCAACGAAAGAGACCAAGAGATAATATTGTGGAGTCCCAAATTTACGTTACCACCCAATAGTGCCAAAGAATTTGATTTAAAGCTCTATATGGGCCCCAAGAGCTTGGAGACCTTAAAAAAGGCCGGCTATAATCTAAAAAGTGCCCTGCATTTCGGTTTTTTTGATCCCCTGGCCAAGCCTTTATTGTATTGTCTGCACTTTATTTATCGATATACCCACAATTACGGTATAGCCATAATTGTGCTTACTTTTGTTATTCGCCTTTTATTCTGGCCCCTAAACCATATGAGCTATAAAAGCATGAAGAAGATGCAGGAATTGCAGCCTCGCATCCAGAAGCTTAAGGAAAAGTTTGGAGACGATAAGACTCGGCTTAACCAGGAGTTGATGCAGCTTTATCGTACATATAATGTAAACCCTTTTATGGGTTGTCTCCCCATGTTGATCCAGATTCCTGTATTTTTTGCCCTTTATAAGGTGCTTCTTATGGCCATAGAATTGCGACATGCTCCCTTCTTCGCTTGGATAAATGATCTTTCCGCCCCGGATCGCCTTTACATAGGTGTTCATATCCCCTATTTGGGTGGTATACCGGTTTTGACCATTTTGATGGGTGTTTCTATGTATTTCCAACAGAAATTGAGTCCCACTTCTATGGATCCTACCCAGGCCCAAATTATGCTCCTTATGCCGGTAGTTTTTACCTTACTTTTTATCAACTTCCCTTCTGGTTTGGTCCTGTATTGGTTGACTAACAATATTTTATCTATAATTCAGCAACTCATGACCATGAAAATGGTGGCACGGAGCAAGACATTATGAAAGCTGAAGAATTCGAAGCAAAGACAGTAGAGCAGGCCATATATAAAGCGAGTAAACACTTTGGAGTCTCCCCTGATGATTTAGAAATAGAGGTAATAACTCATGGTTCTACCGGCCTCTTTGGGATAGGGGCCAAGAGGGCAAAGATAAGGGCTTATTTAAAACCGGAGCGTATTTTAGAAAAACGGGCGCAGGAGGCCGTGGAAATACTGAACGAAATTTTAAAGGCCACAGGTCTTGAGCTAGAGATCCAGGCCAATCTGCGTCGCAACGATGTCTTGATCGATATCTGTGGGGAAGATAGTGAATTTTTATTATTGCGTCAGGGTACACCTTTAGATGCCTTAGAATATTTGGTGAACAAGATAGTCGCCCGTCGGTTGGGGGTGGGGCCCAAAATTGTATTAGATGTTCAGGGTTTTCGCCAACGGCAAGAAAAACGCCTCCGGGAGATGGCCCGTAAAGCGGCTGAACGCGTGCGCCGTACCAAACGCCCGATGGAATTAAAACCTATGCCTGCCCACGAGAGACGCTTGGTCCATCTATTTTTACGCAGCTTTCCCGGCGTATACACACGCAGCAGAGGACGAGGAGATACCCGTCGCGTAATAATTTATCCTGAGGCAAGCCAACACAAATGAAATCTTTGGCCTATAACGAGGCCACCATAGCAGCTATTGCTACCCCTGTGGGCCCTGGGGCCATAGGGGTAATTAAAGTGAGCGGTAGGGACGCAGAGGCCATTTTGCGGCGTATTTTTCGGCCGCGGCGAAGGAATTTAAAAGAATTTCAGAGCCATCGCCTTTATTATGGGCATATTATAGACCCTGAAACCCAAACCGTTATAGACGAAGTGTTGGTAACCCTTATGCGTGCCCCCCACACTTATACCCGTGAAGACGTCTTGGAGATATATGCCCACAGTGGCTATTTGATCCTGACCAAGATTTTAGAGCTGGTGTTACGTTCAGGAGCTCGTTTGGCCGAGCCTGGCGAATTTACCCGGCGCGCTTTTTTAAATGGTCGCCTTGATCTTTCGCAGGCCGAGGCCGTACAAGAGCTTATCACCGCCCGTTCTGAACAAGGCCTTCGTTTGGCCCTTAACCAACTACAGGGTGGGCTTTCGCAAAGGCTCCATAAAATAAGAGACCACCTCCTTTCGGCCCTGGCCGTGGTGGAAGTGGCCGTGGACTTTCCCGAAGAAGATGTCGAAGTGCTTTCTTCCCAGGAATTGGCCCGAAAGCTAGAAGAACAGGTCTATCTCCCGATTAAGAAGCTTTTAGAAGACTATCGTGAGGGGCGCCTTTTCCGGGAGGGGATGGCGGTGGTCATTGCCGGACGGCCCAATGTGGGTAAATCCAGCCTCCTTAACGCCTTGTTAAAAGAAGAACGGGCCATTGTCACCCCGATACCAGGGACCACCCGGGACATAATCGAAGAGGTAGCTACTATTAGGGGGCTTCCCGTACGTCTCATTGATACTGCCGGTCTTCGGGAAACCGCTGATGTGGTAGAAGGTATAGGAGTTAAGAAGGCCAAGGAAAAGATTCAACAGGCCGATATAGTCCTTTTTATGGTAGACGGGAGTAAACCGCCCTGCCCAGAAGATCTTTTGCTCTACCAGGAGGTAGCTTCACGTACGCATTTGGTGGTGATCAACAAAATAGATATATCCTCAAAAGAATCGCTGACCCAATGGGAAAGAGAGTTTCCCAACGCGCGAAAAGTTTTTATCTCGGCCAAGGAACACAAAGGTCTTTCTGAATTATACGATGCCGTCTTTGAATTAGTTATTGGACAAAAAGAGGTCTCGGTACCGGAAATTGTCCCTAATTTACGTCAAAAAATAGCCCTAGAGAGGGCCTTAGAGGCCCTTGATCGTGCCCTAAAGGCCCTTGAGGCCCCGGAAGTCTACCCTGAATTGATAGCCGTAGATTTGCGAGAGGCCTTAGCCTCTTTAGGCGAAATTACTGGTGAAGTAACTACCGAAGACCTCCTAGACCGTATCTTCAGTCAATTTTGTCTTGGCAAATAAGGCTATTCTTCCTCGTCGCCAAGGATACTTCCTAGTACAGCGCCAAGGCCTGCGGCAGCCCCTATACCGCCCAATTTGTCTGCGGGGTTGGTGCTTTCTTCATGGCCTCCCGGGGCCTGGAGTTGCCTGCGGAGTTTGGCCAGCGTCATAGTCTGTACTACTACAGTGCCTGGCCCGGTGAGGGTAGTCAGGAATAACCCTTCACCACCGAAGATAGCGGTTTTGATACCGCTTACCAGGCGAATATCATAGGTTACCCCCTCGTCCCAGGCCACAACACAACCCGTGTCCACCTGAATACTTTCTCCTGCCTCTAATTCGAAGGTGACCAAATCTCCTCCTGCATGGATAAATACTACTCCGTCCCCGGAGAGCTTTTCCACCACCAGACCTTCTCCCCCAAATAGGGCCCCTCCCAGGCGTTTCTGAAGGGCTATGGAGATATCTATTTCGCCAATAGCGGCTAGGAAGGCGTCTTTTTGGGCCAAAATAGCCTCGTTGGAAAGGCCTATAGGGAGTATTCTCCCAGGAAAATCTCCCGCAAAGCCCACTTCCCCTTGCCCTTCAAAGAAGGTCAAAAAGAGCGATTCACCAGCCAATATGCGTTTGCCAGCCGAGAGTAATTTGTCAAAAAAACCCTTTTCTTTATTGTTGGTCAGGCGGGTTTCCATTTTTACCGCGCCGCGCATATAGATCATCTTGCCGGCTTCGGCAAATATTGGGTGCCGACCCACGCCCACTTTAAGCATTTCTAGGTTGTCCCCTACGATTTCGTAGGCCCTGGTCTGCCGCTCTAGTATCCTCATAAGGTCTCCTTACTTTAGTCCTAATACGTCTTGCATGTTGTATACGCCTGGGGCCTTTCCTACTACCCAAAGGGCTGCTTTTACTGCCCCTTGAGCAAAGGTGTCGCGGCTTGCCGCCCGGTGAGTCAGTTCTAAACGTTCTCCTGGGCCAGCAAATAAAACAGTGTGTTCTCCAACTATCTCGCCGGCCCGGATAGTCTGGATGCCGATTTCTTGGGAAGGCCGTTGCCCTATTATACCTTCGCGACAGAACCGGAAGCTCGACTCGTCCCAGCCCAGGGTTTGGGCAATTACGTTGGCCAAAGCAAGGGCCGTACCACTGGGGGCATCTTTTTTGAGGCGGTGGTGGGCTTCAATAATTTCGATATCAAAGCCCTGTCCCAGTACGCGGGTGGCCAATTCTACCAATTTGTAAAGGAGATTTATGCCCAGACTCATGTTGTAGGCCTGAACCAAAGGGAAATGTTGAGTGGCCAATTGGTGTATCTCGCTTAGTTCTTCTTTGCTAAAACCCGTGGTACCAATTACCATGGCCTTCCCATATTTGGCATTTATACGGGCGTGAGCTAAAGAGGCCTCGTGAAAAGTAAAGTCGATAATTACGTCTCCCTTGTCGATGACCTTTTCCAGGGCGTCTTCAATGGGTATGCCCATTTCTGGTAGGCCCAGTACCTGCCCCACGTCCTTGCCTACGGCCGGGTGATCTTTTCTCTCAAAGGCCGCGGCTAGTTCAATGCCTTCGGTCTTTAAAATGTTTTGAATTATACGGCTTCCCATTCTACCGGTGGCTCCGGCAACAACGGCTTTTACCATTTTTTTCCTCCTTTAAGCTTAATAGTAAGGTGTGGGCCTAAACCCTTGGGGTATTTGAAAATAGGATCTTTTAAATAATTTTTTTCTATCTTTATGACCTGGATAACTTCTTTCTCGTAGAGATCTACGGTCTTTACCGGGAAGCCCGTCTCAATCAAGGTCTTTTGCCTCTCTGTTAGGCCTTCTACAGGGGCTACTTCACGAAATATCCCTTTGAAGGATAGATATTTACATGTTTGGCCAATATCTTGAGCCAGTTGTGGAGAGAGCCAAAGTTCGCTTACCGGTTCATTGTCCATCAGTTTTAATACCTTGTAGGCCTGGTAACCGCATATGAGCCTTTGTTCACGGGTAATTTTATAGGAAATAGCGGGGTGTTTGGGGCCCTCTTTTTCCCTTGTTTGTAAGACCGGAGGAATTCCGATTTGGTGCTTTATTTGATCTAAAGACGCTACGGTGTAACGTCGATCTCTTACCATAACCGTATAAATTAATCCTTTTATTCCCCCCAGCAGGGAGAAATAAGCCATCGTTTTTATGGTAAAGACCCTAATTTGATCTAAATTAATTTGTATTCCTCCAGTAAGGTCTTAAGCTTTTCTACATTTTCTTCACTCATAGCCGCCAGGGGTAAGCGTGCTTCTGCCGAGGCAATCTTGCCCATTAAGGCCAAGGCCGTTTTGGCTGGAACAGGGTTTGTCTCTATGAACATGGCCTTAAATAGAGGATAGAGCTTGTAGTGTAGCTTGCGTGCTTTTTCCCAGTTTCCTTTTAGACAATAGTTCATCATGGTGGCCATTTCCTTAGGGACAATATTGGCGGCCACAGAGATTACCCCTACTCCTCCTAAGGCCATAGTGGGATAGGCGGTAAAGTCGTCACCAGAGAAGACGAGGAATTTATTTCCACAGAGCCGAATAATTTCGGTCACCTGTTTCATACTCCCTGTGGCTTCTTTTATGCCTATGATGTTTTTGATTTTAGCCAGTCGAGCCACTGTTTCTGGGGCCAATGAGACACTGGTTCGCCCGGGGACATTATAAAGGATGATGGGGATCTTTTTTACGGCTTCGGCCACGGCCTTGTAATGCTGATATAAGCCTTCTTGGGTGGGCTTGTTGTAATAAGGAGTGACCATAAGTACAGCATCTACGCCTATTTCAGCGGCTAATTGGGTAAGGGCGATAGATTGGGCAGTGTTATTACTACCTGTGCCGGCTATAACGGGGACGCGACCATTTACGGTTTCTACTGTCCATTCGTAAAGGCGCTTTTTTTCTTCCGTGCTCAGGGTCGCCGATTCTCCTGTGGTACCTACTACTACTATGCCGTGGGTTCCACTTTGGAGGTGCCATTCTACTAGCTCTTTGTAGGATGTCTCGTCTAGTTTGCCTTCTTTAAAAGGGCTTACAATGGCTACTATAGAACCCCTTAAGCCCTTAGAGGAAGTTCTTTTACAAGTCTGCTTTTTTCTTTGGCCTGTCATAAAACCTCCTTTAATTTTGTTTTAGTAGTTTCTACAGCAAGGCTTCTGAAGATAAGGTGGCCCGGTAGATCACGCGGGCCTCTCCTTCTAAATAAACCCTTGTGTGGGGTTCTGATAAATGAGGCGTAAAGTGGACAATGAGCTCTTCTCCCCCAGCGGTGACCACTTTTACCGGTGGATTTACTAGGCCCTTGGCGGCGGAGATAAGCGCCGCAGCCGTAGCCCCGGTGCCACAGGCCAGGGTTTCGTCTTCTACGCCCCTTTCGTAAGTCCGAAGGGTTATTTTTTGGGGGCCGAGGACCGCTACAAAATTTACGTTAGTCCCTTCCGGGGTAAATTTAGGGTGGAAACGTAAAATACGCCCCCATTCTTTTACGGGAGCTTCTTTTAATGGACCTTCCCAAAATAGAACTACATGAGGGACACCGGTGTTTATATAAGAGACGGACAGTTGTTTACCTTCAATTTCTATGGGTATGTCCAGGGACAAATCTTTAGGAGTGGTTAGCTGGATATTGACCACCCGGTCAAAGACTTCGGCGCGGATAAGCCCAGCTTTAGTTTCAAAGGCCAGAGGGCTTTGGGCTAGCCCTTCTATTACGGCAAAACGGGCCGCACAACGTCCACCGTTCCCACACATCTCGGCCTCGCTGCCGTCAGCATTATAAAAACGCCACGAAAATTGGGCCTTGGCGGAAAGCGGTGGTTCTATAAGGATTAGGCCATCGGCTCCTACCGATACGGCCCGGCGGCACAGCTTTTGGGCCAGAAGCGGTCCGTCTTCGGGGCTGATCTTGCCGTCAAAATTGTTGATTAAGATGAAATCGTTGCCAGAGGCACTCATTTTAGTAAAGACTAAACCCTCAAATCTCTTCATCTACGATAATCCTCCTTCTTTAATGATCGTATAGCAAATTATGCGAAACTGTCCACCGTGATTAAAAAGATACAAGAGGTGCAGGCGGGATACATAACTCAAGGTTTATGGCTAGAGGGCCTGGGGCCTTAGCGCTTTTACCCAAAACCCGAGTCACTGTAATTTGCTTTGGGTCCTTGGTAATACCAATAAAGACAGGTTTAGCCATTCTGGCGGTACACGATCTGTCTACCCTTGCAATAGAAAGTAATGTCTTTTAGGGGGCGGGAGACTAAGAAATGACGGTTTGTGATCCAGATTTCGGTGCCCGGATATACTATTTCAAAGGCCTTTACCGTGGCCTCCCTTAGGAGACCAAGCCTTCGTTTTAAGGCCTTTTGTTCTTCTTCTAAGGTGGTGATGTCCAATAGGAGTTTGCGGTAGTGAAGTTTTAAGCGTTTAAAAATAGCTTCCCTTTTGGCATCTAACAAACCCTTTTCCCGTAATTCTTTTTCGGTACGTAAGATTTTGCCAATTTTGTCAAAATTTTCGTAGGCTAAGCTTAGCTTGATCTGAAGCTCTTCAAGCGTGTTATGTAAAGATTGATCGTAGCCGGCCCGCACCACAGTCTTGACGTGGGCACTACTGCCAAGGCTACCCACCACAATGGATCCCTTTACGTAGTACTTACCACCTACTATTTTGGCCTCGTGAGCCATACGCAAAGAGCCTCCTACTTCACAGTGCGTATTCAAGAGATAATCTGAAACACAAAGGTGTTGCCCTATAATAATGTGGGCGTATTCTACTATACTCAAACAGGCGTTACCGCTGCTCTTTATGAAGGTTTTTTCACTTTTTATCAGTCCCCCCACGTGGAGATCTCCTTGGACTTCTATAGTGACTTCGTCTTCTACGCTGCCGTTTATTTCCAGATCTCCCTTGCACCATATTTTAAAACCGCGCTTCACATCTCCGTTTATGGTCAACTTCTTACCGTAAAACCTGATGTTACCTATATCCCAATCTACATTTCCGTTTAGCACAAAAGAGGGCTTGATACTGTAGCGGCCGTTCTCGTACAAGAGGACTCCATCTTGTTCTGCCTCAAGATATAGACCATCAGCCGACAGTTTTACTCCTTGGCCAAATTTAAAAGAGGTGTCTTTTCCTGGAACAGGAGGAATTACATCGCCAAAGACGTCCATTCCGGGTGTGCCCGGCGTGGGGGGGATCTTTTCGGCTATGCGTTGTCCTTTTTGTACGCACACAATGGCGTTTCTTTCCCTATAGTCAATGCGTTCTTCTGAGAGCGGCATGGAGTTAGAAACGGCTACCAGGGGCCTGATAGAGGCATCTTGGCCCGCTTTGGGTGGTGTCCCTTCGGCTACTACTATGCGGTCTCGTTGGTATTTCGGGGTATCCAAAATCCTTACAAGTCCCCATTTCTCCAACTCTTTGCGGAGCGAAATCTTTTCTTCCGGGCTGAGTAAGGGGGGATTTTGCGTAGGGGGCTTTAAATAGGCCTCGAGACGATCAGGAGTAATATGAAGCCAAAAGGCCCCTTCTAGTACCGGTACCCCTTCCTTGATAAGTTTTTGCCTTTGAGACGTTTCGTTGGCAGACAAAATATCTCCCATAATTATTTTCTCTTAATGTTTTTATCGAAATCCTTATTAATAAAGATAATTATTTTAATTATTTTATTCACTCTTCTCCCCACGAATAAATTCTGTCCTTTTTCTTTCCCTAAAACCTTGTGCATATACTATGCATAATTTGCACAAAAATATGAAATTTATATCCAATCTTTAACAAAAGCTTGACAAATTATAGATAACTATTCTAAAAAGCTAAATAGAATAAAGGCGAAATAATTACAGCAAATCTTTTTAGGGCGGGGCGTAAAAGTATTGCACAAATAGCACAAGGAGGGTTTGATGAAAACCTTTCATGATCTGAGAGAAGAGGTGGTGGAGAAGGGATTTTGTCACCGCTGTGGAGGGTGTGTTTCTTTCTGCACGGCGGTTAACTTTGGGGCCCTTGGCTTTGATAAGGACGGGTTTCCCACCTATATCGATGAAGACCGCTGTATAGAGTGTGGAATTTGCTATCTCATCTGTCCTGAGCCTGGGGTTTACGAAAAGGAAGTCAAAGAGATGGTAGGGTGGCAGCCCCCCATGGGGTCGGTACTTGCTCTAGAGGTAGCGCGCGCGGTAGATCCTGCCATCAGGGCCCTGGGGACGGACGGAGGGGTGGTAACGGCCATATTGGTCCATCTCCTACAAGAAGGCTTTATTGACGGGGCGGTGGTGGCCAAAAAGACCGGTCCCTTCCAGGTAGAGCCGGTTTTGGCTACTACGCCCGAAGAACTCCTTCAGTCGGCTGGCTTTTACTTCGATGTAGTCCACGGCATGTACCACAAAAGCAAGGTCTATTCGACTTTTACGCCTTCCTTTCAGGGGTTGCGCCCGGCCATGAAAGAAAAGCTCCGTCGTATTGCCTTAGTGGGGACGCCTTGCCAGATAAAGGCCCTCCGCAAAATGCAGTATCTCCAGGTCTCTCCCTCAGAGACTATCTTTTTGCTCTTGGGGCTTTTTTGTTCTGGTCATTTTTCTTTTGGCGAACAAGGGCGTAGACGACTGGAAGAAATAGGGGGCTTCAAATGGGACGACATCGAAAAGATCAACCTAAAAGACAGGCTTATTATTCGGCTCAAAAGTGGTGAGGTCAAAAATATCCCCTTGACAGAAATAGAGCCCCTCAAGCGGCCGGCCTGTAAATATTGTGACGACTATTCGGCAGAGTTTGCGGATCTCTCCTTTGGTGGTCTAGGGGCTCCAGACGGTTGGACCACGGTGGTGGCGCGCAGCAAAAAAGGCCGGGCGGTTTTAGCAGAGGCTCGTTACAAAGTTATCGAAGAATTTCCCTTGGAACAAGATCCCCAGTTGGTCCGGCGTGTAAGGCAATTAGTGGAGGAATACTCCACTGCCAAGCGTAAAAGGGCGCAGCAAGAGGAAGAAAAACTTCATCAGCATCCTTTAAAGAAATCTAATTAATTTTAGGAGGAGGCTTATGGCCAAAGTTGGAGTTTATGTCTGTCATTGCGGTGAAAATATTGCCGGCGTGGTGGACTGTGAGGCGGTAAGGTCCTTTGCGGAAAGACTTCCTGGAGTAACGGTGGCCCGTAGCTACCTTTTTATGTGTTCAGATCCCGGGCAGGAAATAATTAAAAAAGACATCAAAGAAGGCCTTGTAGACCGGGTTGTAGTAGCTGCTTGTACTCCTCGTACACATGAGCCTATTTTCCGCAAGGCTTTAGAAGCTGCAGGGCTTAATAAATATCTTTTAGAGATGGCCAATATACGTGATCAGGATTCCTGGGTACATCCTCACGATAAAGAAGGGGCTACGGAAAAGGCCAAACAATTAGTGGCTTCTGCCGTGGCTAAGGCCCGTTTGCTAGAACCTTTGGAAGAATTAGAGGTAGGGGTTGAGCGTTCGGCTATGGTAGTGGGGGGTGGTGTAGCAGGTATGTTTGCCTCCCTGGAGCTGGCCAATATGGGCTATAAAGTCTATTTGGTAGAAAAGCAGCCCTCTATCGGGGGGGTGATGGCCCAGCTTGATAAGACCTTCCCTACCAATGACTGCTCGGCGTGAATACTCACCCCTATAATGGTGCAGGTTAGCACCAACCCCAACATTCAACTCCTTACCTATTCTGAGGTAGAAGAAGTAAGTGGCTTTGTGGGCAACTTTCAGGTGAAGGTACGTAAGAAGCAGGCCTGGGTTGACTGGGAAAAGTGTACCGGGTGTGGCGAGTGTACCGAAAAGTGCCCGGTAAAGGTGCCCAATGAATTTAATGCTGGTCTCGATCATCGCGGTGCCGTTTACATCCAGTTCCCTCAGGCGGTGCCCAAAAAGGCCGTAATTGATATTAACAACTGTATCAACTGTGCCGGCCGCAAATTTGGCACAGAGCCTAGAATAAGCAAGCGTACAGGCAAGCCTATCTTGGCCCCTTGTGAAAGGGCCTGTCCGGCAGGGGCTATCAATCGTTCGCTTCCCCTTTCCCCAGAAGGAGAAGTCTTGGAACTAAAGGTGGGCACTATAATCGTGGCCACAGGCTTTAAAGTGATGGAAAAGGACTGGTTTAAGGAGTATGCCCCCCAACATCCAGATGTGATTACGGCCCTTCAGCTGGAGCGTTTGATGTCGGCTACCGGTCCCACAGGGGGAAAGATCTTAAGACCCTCCAACCAAAAGAAGCCCAAGGTGATCTCTTTTATCTCCTGTGTAGGGTCTCGTGACGCCAAATACCACACCTACTGTTCGCGGGTTTGTTGCATGTACATGATCAAACAGGCACGCATCATAAAAGAGAAATACCCTGATATAGAAATTTATATGCACTTTATGGACGTGCGAACCCCCGGTAAGGATTATGATGAGTACTATACCGCGGCCATAGAAAAGGGGATTACCTTCCTGCGTGGGAAGCCCGGGGGTATTGAGGTCCTGCCTGATGGGCGTCTTCGGGTCATGGGATACGACGCCAATCTGGACAAAGATATTGAAGTAGATGCCGATTTGGTGGTCCTGGCCACGGCCATGGAAGTGCCCGAGGATATAAAGCAACTGGCTCAAAAGCTAAGTTTGAGTCTTGATGCCTCGGGTTTCTTTAAAGAACTGCATCCCAAATTAAAGCCGGTAGAAACAGCGGTAGAAGGGGTCTTCTTAGCGGGTTGTTGCCAAGGGCCCAAGGACATCCCCGATACGGTAAGTCAGGCCAAGGGTGCTGCTGCTGCCGCGGCTGTACCCCTTGCCCAGGGCAAGGTGACCATAGAACCCACTATTTCGGAGGTAGATCCACAACGTTGTAGTGGGTGTGGCCTATGTGTACCCCTTTGTCCTTATCACGCCATAAGCCTAAGGGAGTATCAGGGTAAGCTCAGGGCCAAGATTGAATTTACACAGTGCAAGGGCTGTGGAGTGTGTGCCGCGGCCTGTCCTTCTAAGGCCATAATACTCCACGGTTTTACCGACGAACAGATCGAGGCCCAGGTAGAGGCCCTTACTTCCTGTTGGTAGGAGGGATAGTATGAATGTTATTAATGTGACCTCAAAGAATCGCCAAGAAGCCATAGAGAAGATTATCGCCCTTGGGGGTGAAGGGATAGTACGCTGTATTCAGTGTGGGGCATGCGCTTCGGTTTGTCCCTTGGCTCGTACGGGTTTTACCCTCAACTGTAAAAAGCTCATCCGCCTGATCCAAACGGGCCATTGGGAAGAAATGATCGAAGATCCCTCAACCTGGGCCTGTGTAGCCTGTAACAGGTGTACCGAGGTCTGTCCGCGAGATGTAAAACCTTCGGAGATTATTTTTGCTTATCGTCGGTTCCAGGCCATGGAACTTGCCATATCCACTTCGGCCACTATGAGCCAGATGAACCTGTATATGAAGGGCCACGCGGTATTTTCAGAGGCGGCGCAGCTGCGTCAAAAAGTCGGCTTACCCCCTTTGCCGCCCACTACTTTGTCTGACGAAAAGGCCCTCAAGGAAGTACAGACATTGCTTGAAAATAGCCCCATGGCAGAGCTGGGACTTTTTTAAAGTCAACCCAAGAGGAGGAACACCAAATGGAAAAAATCGGACTTTTTTTGGGATGTAATATCCCTCTTAAGGCGCCGGATATAGAGCAATCTATTCGGAAAGTGTTTCCCGCGCTAGGGGTAGAGATTGTAGACTTGGTAGGGGCTTCGTGTTGTCCGGCCTGGGGAACGGCACCCTCCTTTGATATAGATACCTGGTTGGCCCTGTCTATACGTAATATTGTCTTGGCCGAGGAGCAGGGTGTAGACCTCATGACCGGGTGCAATAGTTGCTTCGGGGTGCTCAGCGAAGCAAAACATTTAGTTGACCATCATCCTGAAAAGCGTAAAGTAGTAGAACAAAAGTTGGCCTTAATTGAGAAACAGTATAAAGGCACAGCCCAGGTATACCACGTGATGCATGTACTTTATAAAGAGATAGGTCTGGATAGGATCGCGGAAAAGGTCAAGTACACCCTGAAGCAGTTGCGAGTAGCGGTGCAAACCGGTTGCCACTTGTTGTGGCCTTCCGAAGTGATGCAGGTAAAAGAGCAGAACCCGTTTTATCCGACTATGCTCAAAGAGCTATGTGAGGCCTTGGGTGCCGATGCTCCTCATTACAGTAAGCTTGAATCTTGTTGTGGTATGGGAGCCATGCGCAGTACCGATCAGGAAAAATCTCTTAGCTTAGCCAAAGAAAAGCTCCTATGTATGAAAGAGGAGATTGATCCCGATATGATAGTCACTACTTGCTCTTCTTGTTATTTACAGTTTGACGGCGCCCAAAAGATCTTTCGTGATCGCGGAGAGATCGACTTTTCTATTCCGGTCTTTTACTACACTCAGCTCTTGGCCTTATGCATGGGTTTTGATCCCTCGGAAGTAGCAGCTCTCAGTCAGACGCCACGGGAGGAGATAATCTCTCGTATCCAGAGCAAGGCAAGAATGGTTAAGGAGGATTAGCCATGGAATTCAGACCTAACATAGTAGGTTTTGCTTGTCACTGGTGTACTTATGCCGGGGCTGACCTTGCCGGGAGCCTCCGTTGTAAATATCCCCCAACGGTCAAGTTGATTCGCGTACCCTGTTCGGGCCGTGTAAAACCAGAATATATACTGGAGGCTTTGGCTAACGGTGCCGATGGCGTTTTGGTTGGTGGGTGACACCTGGGTGAGTGCCATTACCAGGATGGTAATCACAAGGCCAATAACCGTTTTAAACTCCTCAAAAAGTTCCTTGAAGACGCTGGTTTTGAGCCAGAGAGGGTACGTTTAGAGTGGATCTCTGGCTCCGAAGGTCAAAAGTTTGCCGAGGTTGTTACTGAATTTACCGAACAACTGATCAAACTCGGCCCTAATCCCCTAAAGGGAGGAAACGGAAGATGTCAGGAAAGATAAAATTTGCTTTCTTACTTACAGGAGGGTGTGCTGGTTGTGAAATGGCCCTTGTGGATATGGGAGAACGGTTGGTAGATGCCCTGGAACACCTAGAAGTGGTCTTTTGGGCACCTACCGTGGCCGACGTAAAATACAAAGATTTAGAGGCTATGCCGGATCAGTCCATTGATTTAGCTTTTGTAGACGGCATGGTGCGTCTGGAAGAGCACGAGCACATGCTCAAGGTCCTTCGGCAGAAGAGCAAAATATTGGTGGCCTTTGGTATATGTGCGGCCCTTGGTGGTATTCCCGGTATGGCCAATATCCATCCCACCGAAGAAGTGCTAGAACAGGCCTACAAAAAGACCTTTAGTACAGATAATCCCGAGGGGATATTCCCTCAGCCAAGCTATGTCCTAGAAGGGAAATATCAACTTACCCTACCTGCTTTTCTAGACCAGGTTAAACCGGTTAATGCGGTGGTGGAGGTAGATTATTACGTAGGTGGTTGTCCACCACACCAGGATTTTGTCGCCAAAGCCGTAGAGACCATTGTGGCCGGCAATTTGCCTCCCAAGGGATCTTGGCTAGGGACGGGCAAGGCTGTATGTGATAGTTGTGCGCGTAACCCAGCCCTTAAGGGACGGGAGCGAAAACGGGTAGAGGAAATAAAACGTACCTTTGAGGGAGCACCCCAAGAAGGGGAGTGCCTCTTGGAACAGGGCTATCTTTGTCTTGGGCCTTTCACCGAGGGCTTTTGTGGGGCTAGCTGTCCCAAAGTGGGTATCCCCTGTCGAGGTTGTGGAGGCCCCTTGCCGGGAGTGAAAGACTATGGTGCTCAAGTCATGAGTTCTCTTGGGGCTTTGTTGACCGACGAAGCCGTAGATCAATTGCTTAAAAAATATCCCAATCTAGTAAAGCTCTTTTACCGCTATGCCTTTCCTGGTTCGTTTCTGGGCAAGGCCGAGCAAAAATAGGCGGGAGGTTTATTAATATGAAAAAGATAGAAATTAATCCCATTACACGCCTGGAAGGCCACGGCAAGATCGCCATTTTTTTAGACGACAACGGTAATGTCGAGGAGGCCTTCTTCCAGGTGGTGGAGTTCCGTGGATATGAGCGTTTTTTAGTCGGTATGCCCATGGAGGAGGTCCCCCGTACGGTTTCTACCATCTGTGGGGTGTGTCGAGGGGTACATTTTACCGCTTCGATGAAGGCCATGGATCAAATTTTTGGGGTGGAACCCACACCTACAGCACGTAAGCTCCGGGAGATCTTCTTTAATGCCCACTATGTAGAAGACCATGCGGTAATACTTTACGCCTTGGGGTTGCCGGATTACGTGGTAGGCCCTGAGGCCTCGCCTGCCGAACGGAACATCATTGGTCTGATCCAAAAAGTAGGAGTAGAGGTAGGGCGTGAAGTATTACGTAAGCGAGCCTGTGCCGTAAAGATTTTTGAGCTCCTGGGCGGAAAACCCTCCCACCCGGTTTCTGCTCTCCCTGGAGGCTGGTCCAAGGCTATAAATGAGGAAGAACGCGACCAAATTCTGGCCTGGGGTAACGAGCTAGTTGAACTTGGCAAACTCACTCTCCAAGTATTCGAAGATATAGTACTTAAAAACGAGAAATATATGGAATTGGTTACGGGAGATATGTACAAGGTAGTCCTTAACTACCTTGGGGGTACCAACGAAGAAGGAATTTTGGATTCTTATTATGATCCCAAGGTGTATCACGTTATAGATACCCAAGGTCAGGAGATCATAAATTTTAAGGCTAATAGTAAAGAATATTTGGATTATATAGCCGAAAGGGTACTGCCTTGGAGCTATCTCAAGATGCCTTATCTTAAGACCATAGGGTGGAAGGGTATTTTAGACGGCTCGGGAACTAGCCTATACAGTGTAGGGCCGCTGGCGCGGCTAAATGTGGCCAAGGGGGTGGACACTCCCCTGGCTCAGGAGGCCTACGAAAAGATGTTTTCTACCTTTAAAGAGAGGCCTATTCACTATGTGCAGGCCTATCATTGGGCCAGGGCGATTGAACTCTTACATGCCGCCGAAAAAATTGTCGCTTTGGCCAGTGATCCTGAAATTACTTCCCCAGAGGTGCGAAGGAATGATTTCCATATTACCGGTGAGGGAGTAGGAATTGTGGAAGCCCCCCGGGGCACCCTTATTCATCACTACCAGACCGATGAAAACGCTGTAGTCACCAATGCCAATCTCATCGTCGCCACGACCCATAATAAGGGGCCCATTAACTTGGCCATCAGGAAGGCGGCCAAACATTTTATTCGAGAAGGCAAGGTGGATGAAGGGATCTTAAATTACGTGGAAATGGCATTTCGTCCCTATGATCTGTGTCTTGCCTGTGCTACCCATGCGGCTGGGCCAGGTTCAACTCCCTTGGAGCTTTCTATTTTTACTAGAGACGGCAAGCTCTATAAGCGTTTGGCCAATTTCTAAGAGTCTTTACGGGGGGTCAGGAGTGCCTAAGCGGCTTCTGCTCGGTATAGGTAACCCCTTTTTAAAAGACGATCGGGCCGGGCTTGAGGTAGTCTATCGAGCCCGGCTCCGCGGTTGTCCCTGGGAAACCCAAGAATTATATACCGTTGGTTTCGAGCTTTTAGACAAGATCAAGGGCTATCAAGAGGTATTTTTGATTGATGCTGCCCAATGGGGTGCTTCTCCAGGAACCATTATTCAACTCAACGGCCAAAAACTTAGAGACCCACATCTTTCCACTATAAATACCCATTCAATGACCCTGGGCCATACCCTTGAAATAGGCTATCGCCTCTTTCCTAAAGAAATGCCCCTGGAAATCTGGGCCTTTCTTATCCAAGCAGGCGATATAGAACACTTTGCGCAAGAACTTTCGCCCCCGGTAGAAAGGGCTGTGGAAGATGTGCTAAAGTGTTTAGAAGGGATTTGGCTTAGCGGTGATAGAGGGGCTTTCCAGTAGGGTAAATACTTTTTCTACGGCCTCTTCAGGCGTCTTCACGTAGTGCACACCTTCTATATTGGGCCAAGTTTTTAGCCCTACCACGGGTTTCCACATCTTTAAGGACAAGGCTATTTCCGACAGGGTACCGTACCCTCCCGAGATGGCGATTACGCCCTCGGCCGAGCGCACCAATATGACGTTACGCGCTTGTCCCATGTCGGTGACTACCGGGATCTGGATGTAAGGATTGGCATCTTCTGCCCTGGGTCCGGGTAATATACCCACTGTTTGCCCGTTGGCTTCCAAGGCCCCTTTAGCCGCAGCCTCCATTACGCCGCCAAGGCCTCCGCAATAGAGTACTGCCTTTGGGGCCAGCAACTGACCTACCTGATAGGCCAACTCGTAGATGTTGGGGTCACATATACCTGCTCCAATAACGGCAATACGACGTTTTTTATGCGGCAAAACCATATTTACCTACCAATTTTACAAACCTTACGGCTCCCAGATCTTCTTTATATAATTTGCCGCCTTTTTTGACTACTTTTATAAGATTTTGCGACCACTCATCCCCGATGGGCATTACCAGGCGGCCTCCTTCGGCCAATTGTTCCCAAAGGGGTTCAGGTATTTTGGGCCCGGCAGCGGTCACAATTATGGCCTCAAACGGGGCCTTTTCCGGCCAGCCTAGGGTACCGTCACCCACTCGAATCGACACGTTTTTATAGCCCAGGGCATCTAGTAGGCGTCTGGCTCGACGCGCAAGTTCGGGATAGCGTTCAATAGAGTATACCCAGCGCGCCAGTTCGGCCAGGATAGCCGTCTGGTAACCCGAACCTGTGCCGATCTCTAAGACCTTTTCATTGCCTTTCAGTTCCAAGGCCTCGGTCATCAGGGCCACTATATAGGGTTGAGAAATAGTTTGCCCTTCACCAATGGGGAGGGGGTAATCTCCATAAGCCTGATCTTTGAGGGCCTCTTCTACAAATAGATGACGGGGCACTTTGAGCATGGCTTCTAGTACACGCGCATCTTTAATGCCTCGGGCAGCAATTTGGTTGCGTACCATGCGCTCTCGAGCATGACGGTAAAGGTCAACTTTCATCTTTTTCTCCCAGGACATAATATAGGCACTTGGAAACATGTCCCTGATCAAAGGTAATGCGTAATACTTCTATCCGGGGATGATGCAATTTAGGGCCTAAAAGTGGTATTTTGCCCCAAAAGCTTTTATGGGGCTGATAGTAATACCACTCTTCTTTACCATTATTAAGCCGTAGGATCCGTGCCGGCGGTCCTAATAATTTACGAATCTCTTGGGGAGTATAGTCTTTTTGATAGACTAATACGGCCTCAAAGGCCAGATTTTTAACTGGTTGATTAGTGCAAGAAATCAAGCTCGTTAGCAAAGCGACGATAATTATTATTGTGGGTAACATTTTTTTCATGGCTACATTATAAATTATATTTAAGCCTGTAAAAGGTCAGGAGGACATATGCGTTGTCCAAAATGTCGACTGGTATTGCCAGAATATTACCAAACTTGTCCGCGGTGTAATAAGGATTTAAGCGACCTTTCTCTTTCATGGGGCCCTTTTTACCAACCCTCTAATGGATGGCAGGAGAGTTTTTCTTTGGATGATTTTGGCCAAGATGATTTAACACCCCTTCAGGAGCAAAAACCAGAGGCTTTTGATCTCCCCGACACCAGTGATCTATTGATAGAAAAAGATACTGCGGCTCCAGGACCTTCTAGGGAAGAAGATACGGAAGGCATTTTAGAACAAATTTTGGGGCAGGATACCGGTGTGAAAGATGCTGAGCCGCAGGAATTTGAACTAGGAGATCTGGTAGATGAAGGGGCACCTAAACTAGAAGAAGTTTCACAAGACCTTGTGCAAGAAGTTGTATCGGAAGAACTTTTAAAAGACGCCTCGGAGGCGGAACATTTGGATTCTCTAGAGGAAATAGACAAAATAAGTGATCTGGAGGTAGAGCAGCTCTTTGACGAGAAAGAAGGACTTCCCGAAGAAGAAGCCATAGAGGAGATACCCGACCTGGAAGATCTTCTCCCCCCTGAACTCCAGAAAAAGTCTTAGCAACAGGAAAGCTAGCGTACAGGCTCTCCCCAAAAGTCTTTTAGAGTACCTCTAGCTAGCTTGCGAGTCTCTTCTAGGGCCTTGGCATAGTAATGTCTGACCAATTGTTGGGCCTTTTGGGCTGATCTGGTCTGGGGATAACTCTGTAAGAGATATAACAGGCGGTGATAAGCTGCCCGGTAATAATGAATACGGAAATAAAACCGGGCTACATACAGTTCATGGGCCGCCAGGATCTGTCGGCAATGGTTGATCCGTTGTTTAACTTCTAACGTATAGGGGGAGTCTGGATACGCGCTCAGTAGTCTTTCGTAGGATTCTATGGCCTTTTTCGTAAAACTTTGGTCCCGATCAGGGGGTAAGATCATCTCGTAATAGCATGTGCCAATCTGGTAGAGGACATAAGGAATATATTCGTGGGTGGGGTGTAATTTGACAAATTCCTGATACAGGACAACGGCTTCTTGGTATTCTTTGGCCCAGAACTTACAGTCGGCCATTTTTAGCTCGGCCCATACGGCATAACGCGAATCCGGGAACCTATCCCGTATCTCTCGAAATGTTTCTACCGCAAGGGCCCATTGTCGGGCTTTATATTCTTTTTGGGCCCTTTTGACCAATTTATGGAGTTGTTCTTCGGCCAAGTGAGGCCCCTGTTTGGGGCCACAGCCTAGGATGACCAGACAGACTAATACCAGCGGGATTAGGCGTTTCATGCCTTTTTTTGCCTGGACAAATAGTGTTCCGCCATGAAGGCCGCGGTGGCTCCATCTCCGGCAGCGGTGACAATCTGACGACAGGCCTTGGCTCTTACGTCTCCGGCGGCAAAAATTCCCGGTATGTTGGTACGCATCTCGGCATCGGTAATGATAAAACCTCGCTCATCAAGCTCTAAAATCCCCTCTAAAAAAGCGGTCTGAGGCACAAGACCTACAAAGATAAAGACTCCGTCTACAGGCAAAACAGTTTCTTCTTGGGTTACCCGATTCTTAAGGCGTAAGGCTTCCACTTTTTCTTGGCCTAAAATTTCCTCTACTACGGTGTTCCAGATAAAGGTGATTTTATCGTTGGCAAAGGCCCTTTCTTGCAGGATCTTTTGGGCCCTTAATTGATCTCTGCGGTGAATTACATAAACTTTCCGGGCAAATTTGGTGAGGAATATGGCTTCTTGCACTGCGGTGTTGCCTCCACCCACCACGGCTACTACCTGATCTCGGAAAAAGGGGCCATCACAGGTAGCACAATAAGATACACCTTTCCCTACGAGTTCTCTCTCTCCCGGAATACCCAATTGGCGGTGTGCGGCACCAGTAGCAATTACCACGGCTTTAGACTTGAGAGTGGTACCGTCTACCAGTTTTATGATTTTCCAAGGGTCTTGAAGCAAGAGATTGCTGACTTGGGCATTTATTTTATTAAAGCCTAGGCGTTCTACTTGGGCGACGAATTTTTCTATTAGTTCCCAGCCGGCAATTCCTTCTGGAAAACCGGGATAGTTTTCTACCCAATCGGAGGTGAGGACTTGACCACCGGGAGACAATTTTTCGATTAGAACAGTGTTTAGCCGGGCCCTGGCCGCATACAAATAAGCCGTAAGCCCGGCCGGGCCTCCACCAATGATAATCAGGTCGTAGGTCTGATGGTCACTCATGGTTTGTTTATACCAGACGTTTTAAAACACTTTCAATGGTGGCCTTAGCTACGGCGCCGGTGATTTGGTCGGCTACCTCACCATCTTTAAAGAAAATTAAGGTGGGAATAGCCCTTATCCCAAAACGTCCCGGGGTGATGGGGTTTTCATCCACGTTCATCTTACAAATTTTTATCTTACCGGCATATTCTTCGGCCAGTTCTTCAATGACCGGGGCAATGGCCCGACAAGGTCCACACCAGGCGGCCCAAAAGTCTACTAAAACAGGTATATCAGAGCGGAGCACTTCGTCTTCAAAGTTTTGATCGGTCACATGGACTACTCCCATAGATTCCTCCTTTGAATTTTTGCTTGTTTTTTAAATGGATCTTAATCAGCTGTCGTTTTTCATGCAATAGAAGAAAAGGCGATTTAGATAAATTCAAGGATTTCAGCCAGGTTTTTTCCACACAAAAGTTGCATATCTACTTTGTTTTTCAGTACTGCCGAGTTACTAGCCGGGATAAAGGCCCGTTTAAACCCCAGGCGTGTGGCTTCTTTTAAACGCAAAAGGGCCTGGGTGACCGGGCGGATTTCTCCGGTCAGCCCAACTTCGCCAAAGACGATGCTTTCTTTAGGTAAGGGGCGGTCTAAATAACTGGTTACCAAGGCCAAGACCACGGCCAGATCTGCCCCGGGTTCAGTCAATTTTAAGCCTCCCACCACGTTTAAATAGATATCGCGGTTGTAAAAATTAAGGCCCAATCGCTTTTCTAAGATAGCTGCTAACATGGCTAGGCGTTGGGGGTCAAAGCCCACACTAGTACGTCGGGGTACAGCCAGGGGAGTATTGGTTACTAGGGCCTGAACTTCTACTAATACAGGACGCGTTCCCTCTATAGTGGCGGTAATTACAGAACCAGCTATGCCCATGGTACTTTGGGAAATAAAAATTTCTGAGGGGTTGGCCACTGGGCAAAGGCCCTTGTCGGTCATCTCAAATACACCGATTTCGTTGGTGGAACCAAAGCGATTTTTGACTGCTCGCAGGAGGCGAAAGGGGGCCCCTCTTTCGCCTTCGAAGTAGAGGACCGTATCAACCAGGTGTTCCAGGACACGTGGCCCGGCCAGGGCCCCTTCTTTAGTGACGTGGCCCACCAAAAAAGTGGCTATGTTTTTCCCCTTGGCCACGTTCAGTAATCGCGCGGCACATTCTCGTACTTGGGCCACACTACCCGGGGCAGAGGTGATTTCAGGGAGAAATACCGTTTGAATAGAGTCCACCACCAATACTTTGGGTTGCAGTTGTTCCACCGCGGCCAGGGCAAGTTCAAGATTGGTTTCGGCCAGTAGGTAGATTTGTGCTGCCTCTACGCCCAGGCGGTGAGCGCGAATCTTTATTTGTTCTGCAGATTCCTCCCCGGATAGGTAAAGTACCTTGCCACAGGTCTTAGAGATATTATGCATTACCTGTAAAAGCAGGGTTGATTTACCAATTCCTGGATCTCCCCCAAGCAAGACCAGGGAACCAGGGACCAACCCACCGCCCAACACCTGATCCAGCTCGTAAAGGCCTGTAGAGAGCCTTTTAGAGGGAGACGAGACCAGCTCGGTTAAGGGTAAGGGGGTAGGAGGGAGGGTGGAAGTCACGCTTGGGGTGGTTCTTGTCTCCTCGACCAAACTATCCCACTGTCCACAGGCAGGACAGCGGCCCAGCCATTTAGGTGAGCGATAACCACAACTTTGGCAGACAAATTGCGTACGTTTTTTGGTCATTTGGTCAAGATGTATATTCTTTTAATATCTGTTTAAACTCTTGGTAAGAAGGGATCCCCTTTCTTCCGTAGTCTCTCAGGGATAAGGCAGCCAGTTTTACGCCTACGTGAGCGGCCTTTTCCACCGGTAGACCGGCGGCCAGAGCAGCCAGTACGCCGGCATCGAAGACGTCCCCCGCGCCTGTATTATCCCGTATTTCAGACACCCTAAAAGAAGGTATCGATTTTGTTTGTCCTTTTTGCCATACTTGGGCGCCTTCTGCCCCCTTCTTTAGAAAGATAGAGTTGATTCCCTGTTGACTCAATTTTTCGGGACTGGTTTTTAGAATAGATAGTTCTTGTTTAGTGATAAATAGGTAAAAGGTCCGGGCCAAAATAGGTTTTAAAGACCTTAGTCCCCAGGAGGCATATATCTCCCCGGGGTCAAAAGAGATAGGGCCTTGGTGCCTTTGGACCAGGGCACAATGAAAAGATAGTCCTTCTTTAGATACAAAGGAGCTTAAGTGCAGCCACCCTTTCACCATAGGTATCGGCTGGTAGACAAGACTTTTTTCGTCCGTGTGAGGACACACAACAATGGTCCGGTCCTTTTTATGGTCTAGGAGGATCAGAGAACAGCTTGTTTGTCCTTTACGCCATATGTGGGAAAGGTCTATACCCTCCAGTTCAGCCAGGGCCAGATCACCTTCTTGGTCATTGCCCACCAGTCCGATAAAGCCGCAGGGGAAGCCCCACTTCTTTAGGGCGTAAATAGTATTTGCCGCCGAGCCCCCTCCGCACCGGCCCAAAAATTTTGCCTCCTGCTCCAGGTCCTTACGTAAGCGTTCCAATTCTTTTCTACTACACCAAACTTCACCCCCGGGTATTAGGGACCTTTTACCCAGGCTAAAGCGCCTCAAGTCTTCTACTTCGTAAAAATAGTCAATATTAAGGGCCCCGGAGCCCCAAAACCTGATCTCTCCCGTGGACATGTGTCCTCCTTAACCGTATATTCGTATGACGTTTTTGGGGGCCATACAAACTAGCTGTTCGTAGGGATCGACCTTGGGGGCAGCTACCGGCACCGCCAATATTTCGGCCTTGGCTTTAGGGACAAGGTGTCCCATCTGGGGTCTCTTCAGGGCTTCTGCTCCCCACAAGGTGGCCATTTTCACGAGGATTTGCGGGGCAATTTGGGGGAAAAACCGGTGCAAGGTCTCCATTTCCGCAAAGATAGAGAGCTTGTCGTTGCTGGCCAGGCTGTCTGTGCCTATACAGGGTTTGAGGCCCAGGTCCAGCATTTTGTCTAAGGGAGGAAGTCCTACGCCCAAATAAGTATTGCTGCGGGGGCAAAGACATGGACGGGCCTGAGCTTCGGCCAATGTCTCTAAATCGTTTTGGGAGACATGGACTGTGTGGACACAAATGGTATCGCGATCAAGCACCCCAAGGTGTTTTAAATAGCCTATCGGGCTCAATCGGGGGACCCTAAATCGGGGGTTCCATTGTTTACGTTCTTCGAGTAAGAGACGTAAAGGGCCTTTGCCCTCCTGCAAGAAGACAACCTCTTCGGGAGACTCAGCTACGTGTATGGAAAAGGGCAGATGGTAGCGCTTGGTCCAGATCTTTATAGCTTGCAAGAGTAGGGGAGAAACAGTGTAGGGGGCATGTGGGGCTAGACTAAAGAGGAGTTTTGTGGAGGAGTGTTGGTGTTGTAAAAAATCTTTTAGGGAGCTAGTGCCTTTAAAATCGATTATTTCTCTAAAAAAAACGGCCTGCATAGGGCCATCGTGTAAGATACCTATGGTGATACCGGTGTTTCCTACTTCTCCCACCAGGCCAATCCCTTCTTTCCACATGTCTTGCAAGGCCTTATAAGCGGCCTTTTGGGTCTGCTCTACAGAGACTTCGCTACGTTGACGGATAAGACTACGGACCCAGTTTACAAAGGAACCAGAGGGGATAAGGCGCCACTTCAAGGCAGATAATTCCAGATGGGTATGTACATTGACTAGGGCCGGCAAGACAATTACTTCCCCCAGGTCGTAACGCCGGCCAGAAAAGACCTTTTTTAATTCACGCCAACGTCCTACACGTATTACCTCACCTTGGGCCAGAATGATGCCGCCGTCTTCGATTAAGGGCTCCTTTAAAGGGAGTATAAACTTAGCGCGGTAAAGAGTTGGTTCCCGAAAGGATATTACCTGCACTATTGGTCCTCAAGGAGCGTATAGTCCATCTTGCGGCGTCGGGGTACATAGCCGGCGTCGCGAATAATGGTTTCAATTTGTTCTATAGAGAGTCGATGGGCTACCCCGGCTGCCGCCACCACATTTTCTTCGATCATAGTACTGCCGAAATCGTTGGCTCCAAACTCCAAGGCCACTTGGGCCACTTTAGGTCCCTGGGTGACCCAAGAGGCCTGGATATTGGGAATATTGTCCAGGTAGATGCGCGCTAAGGCCACCATTTTGAGATATTCTACCGGTAAGGCCTTAGGGGTACAGAGGGCGGTATTTTTTCCTGGTTGAAAGGGCCAACTAATAAAGGCCGTGAATCCACCGGTTTCATCTTGGAGAGCTCGAATACGGTTGAGGTGTTCAATACGGTCTTCTATGGTCTCAATGTGGCCGTACATCATGGTGGCGGTAGTTTTTAACCCTAGCTGGTGGGCTACACGCATCACTTCTAGCCAATCTTTGGTTTTGCATTTGTTAGGAGATATTTTTTGACGAATCCGGTCTACCAATATTTCGGCCCCACCTCCAGGGATAGAATCTAAGCCCGCCTGCCTTAAGCGTTTTAATACCTGCTTTATCTCTAACCCCGAAAGCCGGGCGAAATGGTTGATCTCCGGGGGGGAAAAACCATGGACGTGGATCTGGGGAAAACGGTTTTTTATGTAACTTAGCATATCTTCGTAGAATTCTAGGGGTAAGTCGGGGTGCAAGCCCCCTTGCAATAGGATCTGTACCCCACCAAGGGCCAAGGTCTCTTCTATCTTTTGGGCCAGTTCTTCTTTGGAGAGCACAAAACCTTCGGGATGCCCAGGGGGTTTATAGTAGGCGCAAAATTTACAGCCCGAAAGACAGATATTGGTATAGTTTATGTTCCGATCAACAATATAAGTTACTATACGCTCGGGGTGAATCCGAAACCGTATTTCACGCGCCAGGGCCCCTAGGGTAAAGAAGTCGGCCTTGTTCCACAAGACAAGGGCTTCTTCGGGATTAATACGTTGGCTTGCTCTGATCTTAGAAATAATTTCGTTAAGCTCCATAATTCAAGTGGTAGCAGGCCCTCGGCCCTACGTCAATGGGCGCCAAGGCTCTCACCAAATTTCGTATTTGAGTTAAGCCGAAAGGCATGAGTTTTTGAGGATCTTGTGCAGGATTAATTGGTGCAAAACTGGCCTAAAGGCACGGATTTTTTCGTTGCCCCTTTGGGGATGGACTCTGTTAGTCAACAACACAATGATGACTTCTTTTTCCTTATCTATCCAAAAAGAGGTCCCTGTGAAACCCAGGTGCCCTACAGCATCGGGCGCGATAAGGTCTCCGGCACTAGAATGTTTTGGGCTTGGACGGTCAAACCCCAGGGCCCTTTCCCCGGGCTTTCCCCAGTCCCAAAAAGTCTTGACCACAGGGGTGAGGGGAAAGCAGTGTTTTTCACCTTTATAAAACTGCCAGAGTCTTAGGAGCAACGTCATGACCGCTTCGGCGGAACCGAAAAGCCCTGCTTGACCTGCTACCCCTCCTATAACCCAGGTGTTTTCATCGTGTACCTCTCCGCGAAGTAATTTGCCCCGCCAAGGGCAATATTCGGTAGGGGCTATGTCTTTACGGGCCATTTTTCTCCTGGGTAAGAAGAGGAGGGTTGGCTGCTGATCAGGAAATAGATATCCCAAGGCTTGGTCAAAGAGGAGGGCAAGGTCTTTACCAGTTTTCCTTTCCAGGAAACACCCCAGGATGTAGAAGCCCAAGTCGGAATATATTTCTTTAAGGCCCACGGGGTAGGCGGGGGGTTCATCCAGGATCCACTGCATAAGGATTTCTTTCCTTTGGGCCAGGGGGTACTCTATCAGCCGGGCAAAATAGGGTCGGTAGGCGGGCAAGCCTGCCCTATGGCTCAATAAGTGCCATACTTGTACCTCTTTAAACCATGGGGGGCCGCCTAGTACTTCGTAGGGGCGATCTTCCAGAGACAATTTCCCTTGGGCCAAAAGGAACATGGTTGCCAAAGAGGTAGCCAGAGGCTTGGTAAGCGAGGCCAAATCATAAACGGTGTCCGGGTAATTGGTTTCGAGGCGGGGGTAAAGGGCCCGCCACCCAAAGGCCTCTATAAGGCACTTGTCTCTGTGCCAGACCGCAAGGACCGCCCCGGGGAACACGCCTTCTTGGACCCCACGGGCCATTAGGGCCCTTATCTCCAAGTCAAAATTATATCTCGTGTCGCTTACAAAATTCGATCTGCTGGAGCAGTTTTTCCAGGTCATGGGTGCCAAAGGTGTACTTTTGACGGCAGAAGTCACAGGTGATTTCTACCGGTTCTTTCCTCTGGATAAGCCTCTGGATCTCTTCGGGGCCCAAGGCAATCAAGGCCCTTTCTACCCGTTCGCGAGAGCACCTACACTTATAGGTGAGGGGGCGTTTTTCGATAATATCTATCTCTTCACCAAAGATGCGCTTTAAAATCTCTTCTGGGGATAGGCCTTCCCTCAGGAGGCTGGTTACCGGGGGCAGATCCATAAGGATCTTTTCGATGCGGTCGATCTCCTCGGTGGTAGTTTCGGGCATGGTCTGGATGAGAAAACCTCCGGCTGCTGTTACGGTGTTATCTTTGTCTACAAATACCCCCAAGGCCACAGCCGAAGGTATTTGTTCTGATACAGTTAAATAGTAGCTTAGGTCTTCGGCGATCTCTCCGGAGACGAGCTGGGTGGAGCCTTGGTAGGGTTCTTTGAGGCCAAGGTCACGGGTTACCGAGAGGTAGCCTTGTTTGCCCACGGCTTGGCCTACCAGTAGTTTGCCTTTTTGAGGGGTGAGATGGATGTGGGGGCGTTGGACGAGGCCCCGCACGTTACCTTGCGCATCGGCTTCGGCCAGTATCTCCCCCAGGGGGCCGCCCCCGTTTATCTGGATCATTAAACGCCCGGTCTTGAGGTCTGCCCCAAGGAGGGCCGCTGCGGTAAGGGCCCTCCCTAGGGCCGCGGTGGCGGTAGGGGCTGTACCATGGCGGTTTTTGGCTTCTTCGACGATGTCTTTGGTATCGGCGGCAAAGACGCGAAAGGTGCCCTTTTGCGTCAAGCCACGCACTACATAACTCATAGGTCCTCCTGGGCTGTGTTCAGGGCCTTAATCAATTCTTTGGAGCGTTGGGTAGCAGCTACTACGGCCTCCATGGCCAGACCGCATAGGCCCCCTTTAGCCAAGACTTCCACCCCAGAGATGGTTGTCCCTCCAGGGGAGGTCACCATGGCTTTTATTTCGTAAGGGTTCTTCTGGGCCTCTTTGAGGAGTTTGGCCGTGCCCAACACCGTTTCCAGGGCCAGCTTTTCGGCCACCGGACGGGGTAATCCTACACGCACTCCGCCGTCAATAAGTCCTTCGATAAACATGGCTACAAATGCCGGGCCACTGCCTGAAAGGCCGGTAACGGCATCGAAATGTGTTTCCTCAAGTTCTATACACTCACCCAAGGCGGAAAGAATGGTCCGCGCCAGGGTTAGATCTTCGGAAGAGGCATATTTGCCAGGGGTATAGGCCGAGACCCCGGCCAGGACCAAGGCCGGCGTATTGGGCATGACCCTGATCACGCGGGTCCCTTTAGGCAACAGAGATTCCAAAAAACTTAAAGGGATCCCGGCAGCTATAGAAATAATTAAGGGGTTGGTCTCCTTGACGGTTAAAGCAATTTCTTTCAAGACCATAGTTATCACCTGGGGCTTTACCGCCACAATCACTATGTCTGACCTTTTTATGAGCTCTTTGTTGTCGGCAATTATCTGTATGTCGGGGTAGGTTTGGCCAAGATAAGCGCGCCTTTCAGCCAGGGGTTCCGAAACGATTATATTTTCTGGAGATATAATCTCGGCGGCCAAAAGGCCTTTAATAATGGCTTCCGCCATTTGTCCCCCACCGATAAACCCTAAATTTTTGTTTAAAACCATCTTATTCCTCCTTATGGGGGTTATTGCAGACCTTTTTAGGGTAGCACTATTTGGTCTATAGCTAAAGATAGGATTATAATCGTACTCGTCGCTCCTAGAGCATAGGTAATTTTTACATTTTATTCAAAAAAAGACGCAAAAATGTCCTAGAAGCCCGCGCGGGGGCAGATCTTATAAGGATCAGAGAAGGGGAAGTTCAATGAAGAGGAGACGTTATGGCAATGTTTTAGACCGTATAGGTCGTACTCCCTTAGTGCCTGTTCGGCGTATTTCTACTAACCCCAAGGTAAAGATATACGCCAAGATAGAGAGTGTTAATCCTGGGGGCTCTATCAAAGATCGTATAGCCCTTTCTATGATAGAAGCAGCCGAGGAAAGTGGGGAACTAGATCATAAAAAGACCGTGATTGAGGCTTCAAGCGGTAACACTGGTATAGGTTTGGCCTTGGTGTCGGCGGTAAAAGGTTACCGTTGTCTTATAGCTATGAGCGAATCGGCCTCTTTGGAGCGACGCAAGATCATGCGCGCCTTTGGTGCAGAACTGTTACTTACCCCCGCAGAGAAGGGTACCGACGGGGCCATCGAAGCGGTTTATGAATTGGCGCGAAAATATCCGGAAAAATACTATTTGACCGATCAATTCAACAACCCGGCCAATTGGCAGGCCCATTACTATGGTACAGCTCCGGAGATTTGGAAAGACACGCAAAAAAAAGTGACCCATGTGGTGGCAGGCATGGGCACTACCGGCACTTTAATGGGGCTGGCCCGCTATTTTCGAGAAAATACCCCTGTTCAAGTTATTGGCGTGGAGCCTTACCCTGGCCATCGCTTGCAGGGCTTAAAGAACCTCAAAGAATCTTATCCTCCGGGGATATTCGATAAAAGACTGCCTCACCGTATAATTCATGTAGAAGACGAAGAGGCCTGGGAACTTACCCGCCGTTTGGCGCGTGAAGAGGGCCTTTTTGTGGGTATGAGTTCTGGGGCTGCTTTGGCCGGTGCCCTTAAAATAGCCAAAGAGCTCACGGAAGGCTTTATAGTAGTAATTTTCCCCGACGGGGGGGAACGGTATCTCTCTACAAATTTGTGGTCTTTTGAAGAAAAAGAGCCCACGGGGATCCGTTTTACCAATACCCTTATCCGGCGTAAGGAGCCTTTTTGCCCCTTACAACCGAAAAAGGTAGGTATATACACTTGTGGACCTACGGTACACAGGAGGCCTCACCTTGGTCTTTATAGGCGCATGGTTACGGCTGATCTACTGCGTCGCTTTTTAGAATACAAGGGTTTTGAAGTCACCCACATTGTAAATATCACGGATTTTGACGATAAGACCATTCAGTCTGCCGAAGAGGAAGGTCTGGATTTGGCCGCTCTTACCGATAAATATTCCCAGGCCTTTTTTGAAGACCTTCAAAAATTGAGGATTTTACCGGCTACCGTTTTCCCTCGAGCCAGAGAGCACGTGGAAGACATGATTGCCCTGGCTCGTATACTCTTGCAAAAGGGCTTTGCGTATGAGAAACACAGCTCCGTATATTTTGATGTGTCTAAACTTTCCGACTACGGTACCTTGGCCAAAATAGACCTTTCGAAATTAAAGGCCGGCGTCACCGTAGACTTAGAAGAATATGAAAAGGACAGCCCCTTGGACTTTACCCTATTTAAACGCACCACCCTTTACGAGCTCAAAAAGGGGCTTTTTGTAGAGACAGAATGGGGAAAAGTTCGGCCTGGTTGGCACATCCAATGTGCAGCCATGGCCATGAAGTATTTAGGGGAGACCTTTGATATTCATACAAGCGGGACAGATTTGATCTTTCCCCATCATGAAGACGAACGGGCCATCGCCAAAGCCGTTACGGGAAAAGATTTTTGCCGCTATTGGTTGCATACGGCCTTGGTCCTGGTAGAAGGTAAAAAGATGTCCCACACCGCAGGCAACGCTATTACCATCCCCGAAATCTTGGCCAGGGGCTATTCTGGCCGTGAGATCAGGTATTTTTTGTTGCGTACCCACTATAGAAAACCCCTTAATTTTTCTTGGTCAGCCCTGGAGGCGGCACGGCGCTCCCTGGCCAATTTAGATCTCTTTTGGGCCCTTTTGGTTCGCGAACCTAGTAGCAAGAAAGAAGCGGGCCTTGTTCCAGCCTTAGAGAAGATGCTTCGTGACTTTGAGGAGGCTTTGGAGGACGATCTTAATGTATCTGCGGCCCTGGCAGCCCTCTTCGAATTTATACGCAAGGCCTATCCCCTGTTGGCCCAGAAGGGGCTTTGTGCCTCTGAAGTACAGAAGCTAAACGATGTGTTCCAAAAGATAGATACCGTGTTGTGTATAATACCCAGGGTACAGGTGGTAAGGGACGAAGAGATAGATAAGATCCTCAAACAACGGGAGGAGGCCCGCGCGGCAGGAGACTTTGCTACCGCTGATAATTTGCGGGAAAAGCTACAAAGAAAGGGATTAAAAGTAATTGATACTCCTCGGGGCACGGTGGTTTGTTGTCTAAAAGATGAATAGCCTCTGTGTGACCATCGAAAAACTAGTTTATGGGGGAGATGGCCTGGCCCGCTTACCTGATGGACAGATAGCTTTTGTACCCCAAGTCCTCCCTGGTGAACAAGTACGCATTCAGATAGTCCAAAAGTTTGGAGATTATGTATGGGCCAGGCCGGTGGAGATCCTCTCTCCAGCGCAAAAACGGCAGGAGCCCCCCTGTAGTTATTATCCAGCCTGTGGGGGGTGTCAGTGGCAACACATTGCCTATCCGGCTCAACTAGAGTTTAAATTACAAATATTTAAAGAGACCCTTTCTCGCTTAGCTGGTCTGGGGACAGTACCTATTGAAGGTGTTCATCCTTCTCCAAGACCATTAGGCTATAGGCATCGGCTACAGTTTCATGTACACAGTGCTACTGGTGCCTTGGGTTTTTTAAAGCGCCGTTCCCACGATTTGGTCCCTTTACGTTCTTGTGCCTTAGCCACTCCGGAAATAAACCAGGTGATGTCTGTATTGCCCGACTTACCGGCATGGAAACGCCTGCATCCCTATGTAAAACGTCTAAACTTAGGGACCTCTCTAGCCGAGGGCTTGGTTACCATGCTTTTGTGGATCAAAGTAGAACCGCGCAAAGAGGATCTGTGGGAGATCTTTGAGGCCCTACCTGTATTGAAGGCTATCTTTTACTGGGTAAGGGGCCGTTTCCCTATAGGGCCCATTCCCGAAGAGGCCCCAGACAACGGTGTGCGTTTGTTTCCGGTCCCCCCTAATATAAGTGGCCAGAAAGAGGAGGTTTTTTTCCAGGCGGCTCCAGGCGTGTTTGTACAGAATAATTGGGAAATAAATCTTTCGCTTATTGAGTACGTACGTAAGATAGCAGGCCTTAGTCCAGGAGAAGAAGTCTTAGACCTGCACTGTGGTATGGGTAATTTCCTGTTGCCTTTGAGCCTTTTAGCGCGAGGGGGTAAAGGGGTGGACACTGATCCACGGGCCATAAAAGATGCGCGGGCTAATGTTGAGCGGTGGGGCCTTGAGGGCAAGCAGGTGCATTTTGAAGTATTTTCGGCCATGGAAGCCCTTTTGGAGTGTCTCAAACTGGGGGAAGTCTACCCACTGGTCTTACTTGACCCGCCTAGAGGGGGTTGTAAAGAACTGTTGCGCTTTTTGCCTGATATCGCCATAGATCGTCTGCTTTACGTGTCTTGCGACCCCCCAGCCCTGGCCCGCGATCTAAAAATCCTTATAAAGCAAGGGTTTTGCGTAGAATGTATTAAGGTGTTTGACATGTTTCCCCAAACTTATCATTCAGAAAGCGTTGTCCTCCTTAGAAGGGCTTAATAAGGGTGACATTTTCTACATACATGCCCCCCATATACGTCTCCGATAAGGAGAAACCTGTATTTTGAACCATGGGGGTTGTGACAGCTGGTACACCCGAATTTCCTTCCTTTGCGTATAGGATCTTTGGGTCCTATAAGAGGATGGGTCTTTAAGGGGTGGCCGCGTTTTAGGCCCTGTAATTTAAGGTGACACCTGGTACACCATAGGTTAATCGGCCCCTGGTGTAGCTGATAACGGTAATCTGAAGCATGAGGGTCATGGCAAGCTGTACACCCTAAACCCACTAAAATGCCGTGTACATGGATTTGGGGAGACCTCTGCAGATAGACGGCCTTGTCTCGGTGACAACTGGTGCAGATCTGCCCGTGGGCACTGGCTGTGAGTTCAAAGGGGTAGGGTCCTGCGTGGGGGTTGTGACAAGCCGTACAGTCTCCAGTAGCCACAGGGCCGTGAACGTGTTTCTTGCGGTAAAAATGCTTGGCGTTTACGTGACACTGAGTGCAGAGATCTAAGGGTTTGCCGGCAAAAATGCGTATATGCCCCCTTTCTTCATGACAGAACCGACATAACCAGTTGGCCGCGGGGGGATGCTTACTATACCCCTTGGGAAAAAGTCTTTGGTGGCAAGAAATACACTGCGGATCAAACGGGCCATATAATACAGGGTTTATTTTGACCCCTTTAGGTATACGATCGGTATGACATTTGGCACAAGGTTGAGGGTTTACTTTATAGCGGTGGAAGAAAAAGACAGAGGAGTCATTGGTATTGAGGAGAAGCAAACTCTGTAGGACCTTATATTTTATAGTAAATTCTTTATCGTAAGGTTTTATAACAATATTATTTTCTCCGGGGTTGAGGCGCAATAAAAAGTGTGGGTAATATGTGCCGAAAAACTCCCATATGCCTTTAGGTGATATTTCTCCCTCTGAAGTTTTTAGACGTATTTGAGAAGCTTTTTTGTCTTTAGTGCTTAATACTACGGTGATAATTCTTCGACGGGCCAAAATAGTAGAGCCTGGAGTAGGCACTAATATTCGAATATTGTCAGCATAAGCTAACGTTCCCCATATCCAGAAGATAATAATTGCTAATGATATCTTTTTCACTTTTCTCCTCTATAAAGGGTTATTTTTTAGTAATTTATAGGCTTTTTTGTATTCTTGTAGTGCCTGTGTATATCTTTTTTCTTGTTCGTATAGTTCTCCTAGAGCAAAATGTATTTCTGGGTTTTGGTTGTTATGTAATAGTAATTCTTTTAATCTATTTATAGCTTGTTTTGTGTCTCCTTGTTTTGCAATTGCCCTGGCCAAACATATTTCTCCTTTTAGAGATTTTATATGTTTTAGACTAATTTTGAGTTCATGTATAGCTTGTTTGATGTTTCCTTCTTGTAGATAAATACATCCTATAGCTATATGGGCTTTATATAGTAATGGGTTTAGTTCAAGGGCTTTTTGGAATTCTTTTATTGCTTCTTTGGGCATTCTTCTTTTAAGCATAATTTTTCCCATATTAAAATAACGATCAGCCATTTTTTCTTTAGTGGTTTTTTGTTTTATTTTTGAGTTTTTGGTATCTTTTTTTATACTATGCTTCTCTCCCATAATTGTTTGTATTTTTTCTTTTATTTTTTTTATTAAATAATGACTATATGCTTCGCCTTCTACTATTTTGCCCTGTTTATCAATTATTAAAACTGATGGCATGACAAATATACCCAGAGCTTTATAAGCTTCTTTATGTCTATCTACATAGATAGGATAGTTTGTTTTTGAGGATTTAACTACTTCTTCTATTGTTTTAAGGTCATCATTTTGTACATTTATGCTTATAAAGCGTACTGCTCTTTTCTTTAAAAACGGCTCTGTTTTACGAAATTCCTGAAGTATTTTAATAGTTCTTTCTTTTTTGATAGGGAGATCAGCTCCCCAGAAAAACAAAATACTTAATTTGCCTCTTAGGTTTTCACTACACAATTTTTCTTGGGTTGTTAGAGGATAGACACAGAAATGGGGGAGAGGAAGCCCCTTCTTTACGTTACGGAAAGGAAAGGCCCCTTGGGTCTGACGCGCACATAAAAATAAGAAACTCATTATAATAAAAAGCATTAAATTTTTAGGGCTAAACATTTCTATGCCTCTCCTTTTTTAACCGTCAATTTTAGCACGATTTTTTTTAGATGTTCAACAATTATGAGCTTAGAAGTTCGTCCTTTTGCTAAGAAAATGAAAATTGATGATATTTGAACATCTTCATGGCCAAGAAATGGAGCAATCTAGTCTCGTTATGCGGGCAGTTTTGTCCTTTCCTTGCGCTAGTGAAAAAATTTATTTGTAGAAATTTGTGAATTAATCAACTTAGGTATTTTTTTTGGAAAATCTTTTGATTTTAGGTTAATATTTCTATATGGGCAGGAGGTGTTTTATGCTTAAAGAACATAAAATAATGCCTTTTTTGGGGATAATAATTTTTCTGTTCTTTTTGAATTTATCTTCTCCTGTATTGGCAGCGGTTAAGATAAAAATTGTTTCTCCTCCTAATAAGGTGTGGGTTGAGGAGAAGAATATTTTTTTAGCAGGGCGTATTGAAGGAAATTTGGTAAATAAATACCACAAAGTTAGCATTAAAGGTGTAAGAATTGTTTCGCCCAAAGATAGAAAAGTCTTGGTCAAATATGGGGCTTTTGGGGCCATTATACAACTACGTGATGGTCTGAACAAGATTAAGCTAAATATTGATGGCACTCAGGCCCAAATAGAAGTTTTTTATCTATCATCTAAAGCCCAACAAAGGGGAAAGACGCCTCCTAAAGGCTTTAGACACTATTATGTACATCCGTCTCCTCAATTATTATCTTGCCGACAATGTCATTTTTTTAGCCAGGACACCTTTGTTTTTGAGCGTCGATTACCTACTCCGGCCAACTGTACTACGGGTAACTGCCATTCAAATATGGGCAAAGCCCCCTATGTACACGGGCCAGTAGGGGCCAAGGTGTGTATAGCCTGTCACAATCCCCATGGATCTTTTGAAGAATTAGAATTGCAAAAGACGGGTCCGCTACTTTGTTTTTCTTGTCATCAAGAGAAAAAGAGTGAATTTTCTAAAGAAGTGGTCCACGCGCCCGTGGAAGAAAGTTGTATTGATTGTCATGACCCTCATCAATCTTCCATGCGCTTTCAGCTAAAGGCCGAAGGTAATAACGTTAGTAATCTTTGCTTTAATTGTCACGATAAAGAAGTGTTTACAAAAAAATATGCACATGGTCCAGTGGCTTTGGGTGACTGTATAGCGTGTCATTATCCCCATGCTTCTGACTATAATGCTTTATTGGTAGCACCTGAAGAAAAAGGTAAGTTATGTTTTCAGTGCCATCAGGATAAACAAGAAGAATTTCAGATGAAATATAAACATGAACCAGCTATAGAAGATTGTAATTTATGTCATAATCCTCATAGTTCCAATACACGCTATCAATTGGTAAAACCCCAGGGCAAACTATGTAAATCTTGTCATGGTGAATTAAATCCAGAAGTTTACCAGGCAATCCAAGACAAGTATCCCCATAAACCTGTTAAAGACAACCACTGTACTGCTTGTCATCGCCCACATGCTTCCAATTATGAGTTGCTGTTGAAAAATGATACCAAAGATTTATGCTTTTCCTGTCACCAGGAATTAGGAAGTTATATCAGAGCAGCTAAATATAAACACGGGCCTGTTCAGACAGGTGATTGTGTTGCTTGTCATAATGTCCATGGTTCTAAATATGTTTCCTTATTAATAAAATATTTCCCTCCCAAATTTTATATGGATTATAAGCCGGAAAACTATGATTTATGTTTTAGCTGTCATAATAAAGATATAGCCCGCACTCAATTTACGGATATACTTACTAATTTCCGAGATGGGGAATTAAATCTACATTACAAGCATGTACATCGCAAAAAGGGTCGTAGCTGTATAGCCTGTCATGATCCTCACGCCAGCAATCAACCCAAACACATTCGTTATGAAGTTCCTTTTGGCATGTGGGCCTATCCCATTAGGTTTACCAAGACCCCTACGGGAGGGTCATGTGTGGTGGGGTGTCATGCCCCCAAAAAATACGATCGTGTACATCCCGTCTTTTGGAGATCGGGGGCAAGACCAACCAAGTAAAATAAGGTCCTTTAGGAACTGGCGGGGGTTATAGCCCCGTTGCGCATGATAAACTCCTGTTTGGTCTGCGGTGGGGCAATTTTTTCCGTGTGTAGATATAAAACCGGATAATAACTCCCGTTTTTTTCCATGGTGTGCCTTTCCATATTTATGATCTTAAAACAATCCTGGGCAGCGTATATACCGTTTTCGGTGTAAATGAGCAGTTGTCCCTTTTCGTCACGAACAGGGTTCCATTGATCTTGCCCTACGAAAACCCAATGATTTTTAGCCTTGCACACCAAGTCTACCCCCCGCTGTAGTTGGCTCTTTACTATCTCTTTAAAGGGGTCTTTGGGGGCGGGGGTTTTTTGGGCTTTGGACGGTTTGGTTTGTACAGCAGAGACCTTTTGCGCGGAAAAATAATACCAACTGCCTACTCCAAGCCCTAATAATAAGATAATGCTTATGATGAAGATGAAAGCCCTCATGTTATCTTCTCCTTTTCTTTATTCAAAGCCTATATAAAAAATAGGTATCAATATGCTTGTCAATTTCCATCGAAAAAATTTGTTCCCAGCTTTAAATAAGTTGGTTAATTTTTCCCAAAATTTAGGCAAATTTTGGCCTAACTTTCTTGCCCCAAGAGGTCAAAGCCCTATATCAATAACCAAAGGCCTTGGGGGCCAGGTTTGGTCTAAGTATACAATATATTGTGGTTTTAATTTGATTGACATCCATTATAGAGTGGTTTACGCTATAGTCGCCTCGACAAGCCTATCAGGAGGAAGAGATGGAACCATTGGTTCGCAAAAGAGACGGAAGTTTTGTGCCTTTTGATCGCCGAAGGATCATAAATGCTGTTTTTAAGGCGGTAAAGGCCGTAGGCCAAGATGATCGTGCTGTCGCGGAACGGGTGGCTGACGATGTGGCGGTCAAGCTTTACCGGAGCTTTTTCAAGTTTGGCAACGTCCCTCATGTAGAACAGATCCAGGACATAATCGAAGACACCCTTATTGGCCATGGTCTTAGTGAGGTGGCCAAGGCTTATATCCTGTATCGTGAAAAGCGCAAACAGGCGCGTGAGATCGGCAAGGCCATTGTTGACGGCGTCAACCTCATTGAGGAATACCTCACCCGGGAGGACTGGCGGGTCCAGGAAAATTCCAACATGAATTATTCCCTACAGGGGCTAAATTTTCATATTTCTTCTTCGGTGGTGGCCCGTTATTGGCTTACCAAGCTTTATCCCGCCCAGATAGAAGAGGCCCATCGCGAGGGAGATTTTCACATCCACGATTTGGGTATTTTGGCCTCTTACTGTGTAGGTTGGGATTTGTATGACCTGCTCTTACGCGGTTTTGGTGGGGTGCCAGGTAAGGTAGAATCACGTCCAGCCAGACATTTTCGAACGGCTTTGGGGCAGATAGTAAACTTTTTTTACACCTTGCAGGGAGAGGCCGCTGGGGCCCAGGCGTTTTCTAATTTCGACACGCTTTTGGCGCCTTTTGTGCGTTACGATGGCCTTTCCTATAAAGAAGTAAAGCAGGCCTTACAGGAGTTTCTCTTTAATGTAAATGTCCCCACCAGGGTGGGCTTTCAGACTCCCTTTACCAACCTTACTATGGACCTCAAAGTGCCAGAGTCCTTTAAAGATCAAGCGGTAGTGGTGGGGGGGAAGTTGCGCGGGGAGACCTACCAGGAATTTCAGCCCGAGATGGACATGATTAATAAGGCCTTTTGTGAGCTCATGATGGCGGGAGACGCCAAAGGCCGCATTTTTACCTTCCCCATCCCCACCTATAACATTACGCAAAATTTTGCTTGGGATAACCCGGCCCTTGAACCCCTCTGGGAAATGACTCGTAAATACGGCATTCCTTATTTTGCCAACTTTGTTAATTCCGATATGAATCCAGATGATGCCCGTTCCATGTGTTGCCGGTTGCGTCTGGACAACCGTGAGCTCAAAAAGCGCCAAGGCGGGCTTTTTGGTTCGGCCCCCCTTACAGGCTCCATAGGGGTAGTAACGTTGAATATGCCGCGTTTGGCCTATCTCTCTACTTGTGAAGAAGAATTCTTTGACCGTCTCTCTGCCCTTATGGAGCTGGCCAAGATCTCCTTGGAGATAAAACGCAAAATTATAGAAGATTTTACCGACAAGGGGCTTTACCCCTACTCCAAGGTCTATCTTTCCCAGGTAAAGGAGCGTACGGGCCGCTACTGGACGAACCATTTTGCTACCATTGGCATTATAGGTATGAATGAGGCGTGTCTCAATTTTCTAGGGGAGGCTATATATACCAGGGGGGGCAAAGAATGGACTTTAAAAGTATTGCGTTTTATGCGGGAAAAGCTTGCCGAATTTCAGGAAGAAACGGGCAACCTCTATAACCTAGAGGCCACCCCGGCCGAGGGGGCCAGTTATCGTTTGGCCAAGATCGACAGGGCAAAATTTGCCAATATCAAGACGGCCGGCACCAAAGATACCCCCTACTATACCAACTCTGTACACCTGCCGGTCAATTATACGGATGATATTTTTGAGATCCTTTCTCATCAAGATGACTTGCAGGTGCTTTTTACCGGAGGTACGGTGGTACACCTCTTCATAGGAGAAGAGATCCCCGATACCCAGATAGTAAAATCTCTGGTCAAGGCCATTGTGGAAAGGTTTCGACTCCCCTATTTTTCTATTACCCCCACCTTTTCTATTTGCCCGGTCCACGGGTATATTCCAGGTAAACACGAAGTATGTCCGTACCCCCACACCGATGAGGAGCTGGAGCGTTTTGGACAAGAGGTAGAGATTGACCCGCTAAATTTGGCGTTATTGGCCGAAAAGGCCTATCGTGAAACGTCTTAACAGAAAGTTAAAGGAGGTTTGGAGTCGTGGACAACAAAAAGAGTGTCTCAAGGCGTGTAAAAATAAAGGCCGTGCCTGTAGAGGTGTATTCGCGGGTGGTGGGTTATTTCCGCCCGGTACAAAACTGGAATAAGGGCAAACAACAGGAATTTGTAGAGCGCAAACATATTCCTGTCCAAAAGTTATCCCGGTCTGTTTAGGGAAATGGGCGTGAGCAAGAAGACAGACTCTACCGATTTTATCCTCTCCGCGGCGCGGGAGGTCTTATCTATAGAGATAGAAGGCCTTGAAGCAGTCAGGGCCAAGATAGGCCGTTCCTTTGCGGTGGCGGTGGAACTTATTTTGCGTATTCCAGGTCGTGTGGTGGTAACGGGCATGGGGAAAAGTGGTCTTATAGGGCGAAAGATCGTGGCTACCCTTTCCTCCACCGGGACTCCGTCGTTTTTTCTCCACCCGGCAGAGGCCCTTCACGGCGATCTAGGTATGGTGGTAAGCCAAGACGTGGTATTGGCTATATCTAATTCTGGTGAGACTGAAGAGGTGAATCGACTCTTGCCCACCCTTCGTAACCGGGGGCTCAAGATAATAGCCTTTACCGGTAGGCCAGAGTCTACTCTGGGCCGTTTGGCCGACGTGGTCCTAGACGTAGGGGTCCCCCGGGAGGCCTGCCCCCTAGGGTTGGCCCCCACCGCCAGCACTACGGCTGCTTTGGCCATGGGAGACGCTTTGGCCATGGTTTTGGCCAAATTGCGAGATCTACGTCCCGAAGATTTTCAGCGTAATCATCCTGGGGGAACCCTTGGTGAGCGTCTAAAGGTGAAGGTGTCACAGATCATGCTTACCGGTAAGGCCCTACCCATAGTGAGTCCTGAAATGACCATGAGCGAGGCCCTGCCTGAGATGAACGCCAAACGCCTGGGGTGTGTGTTGGTCTTGGATCATAGCGGTGTTTTGCTGGGGATCATTACCGATGGTGATCTGCGTCGGGCCATGGTGGCGTATGGAGACGTGCGTTCGCGTCGGGTAAAGGAGCTTATGACCCCTGACCCCAAGACCATACAGGAAGACCAATTAGCGGCTCACGCCCTAGAGCTCATGGAGCAAAACCTCATTACCGTCTTGCCGGTGGTGGACCGCCAGGGACACGTTAAAGGTATAGTCCATTTGCACGATATATTAGGAAAGGGCCAATTTCGTTTCACAGGAGTTTAAATATGAGAGAAATCAAAAAAGTTTATACCCTTACCAGGGAGTACCGGGGGTTGGCGGGAGTGGGGGGCCTGAAAGATGTAGCCCGTGAGTTGTCCGAAGCGCTTGTCCGGAAGGGCCTGGAAGTAACGGTGTTTTTGCCTCGTTATGGCTTTATAAACGCCAAGGAGAAGGGTTTTGAGGAAACAGGCATATCCTTTCTGGTGGATATGGACTATACCTATGAAGAACGGCGTGAGAAGGTCTTTCTCTGGCAACAAGAGATAAACGGTGTGCGGGTCTTTCTCATTGAGGCTGATCGTTACGCGGAAAAACTAGGCGTATATACCTATACTGAAGAAGAGGAAAAGAAAGAACCTTGGAAGAAGAAAGGCTCGGGACACTTTGATTATTTTGCCATGAATATCCTTTTGCAAAAAACGGCTCTGTGTACGGCTATCTATTTAGACGAAAAGCCGGATATCATGCATTGTCATGACGGTCATACAGCGGTAACGCCGGCCCTGGCGCGGGAGCTTATGGGGTTTCGCCATTATTTCCGCCAGGGGGGTTTTTTGATAACCATCCATAACGCCGGTTTGGGCTACCACCAAGATGTTGCTGATTTGCCCTTTGCCAAGGCCAATACCGGTCTTCCGTGGTGGGTGATCAACAATTCTTTGTTGCAGCAGTCGTTTGATCCCTTTATATGCGGGGCAAATTATGCGCTGATAAATACGGTTTCGGAGGAATATGCCCGTGAGCTTCAAGAGACAGACCTAGATGCCCACACAGGATGGTTGGGGCATGCCCTAAAAGAACGGGGCATAAAGCTTTATGGTATTACCAACGGTATTAATCCCGACGATTTTGACCCGCGTCAGCCGGAAAAGTTAGGTCTCCCTGCGGGTTTTGATCCCTCCCGGGGAGATTTGGCCGGTAAGGCGGTGTGTCGTGCAGAGCTGGTAAAGCGCATCCTTCAAAAGGATCTCCAGGTCAAGATATATGGTACTTTGAGGGATCAAGAAGGGGTCCCCTTGCTTACGGCGGTAAGTCGCCTTACCGAACAAAAGGGCATAGACGTCTTGGCTACGGCCCTACGCCTCCTCTACGAAGAGGGTGAAGATTTCCTTACCGTTATTTTGGGGACGGGGTCTCCCGAGATTGAAGAACGGCTTATTGCCCTTTGTCGCGACTTTTCCGGGAAGATGGTCCTGTTGCTGGGCTATGATCCAGGTCTTGCCAATCTGATCTACGCCGCTGGTGACTTTTTTGTCATTCCCTCCAATTATGAGCCTTGTGGGCTTACGGATTTTATGGCGCAACTGATGGGCAATTTGCCCATTGTTCGGCATACAGGGGGGTTGGTCAAAGTAAAAGACGGGTTTAACGGTTTTGCCTATAAAGAACAACGTCCCGAAGAGCTGGCCAAGGCTATCCAAAGGGCCTTTGAGGTCTACCGCCGTGAGCCGCAAAAGAGGCTTCAAATGATCAAGCAGGCTGTGGAACATATTTACGAAAATTATACCTGGGATAAGGTGCGTGAGCGTTATTTAGAACTTTATCGACAGGCCTTAAGCTACCGAGGACTTTAGACGACAGAGCTCCATTTCTCTCTTTAAGATGTAACGCATGAGGGGTTGGCGTTCTTTTTCGTTCAAAAAGAATTCTACCCCGTAAAACTCACGTCTATTACGTTTTTGTCGGCGTGCTATCCGCCCTCGTTTGATAAAAAGGGGCGGGTAGGGCTTAGAGGCCGACAGGTAAAGATCTAGGTGGATGTCGGATATTTCTGTCCCTCTAGGGAGTACTTCTTCGCCTTTTAGGCATATGGCCATGCCGTTACCGCTTATATCCAATATTTCGGCACACATCTGCCTTTTCCCCCAACGAAAGCGTGCCTTAGAAGAAGGGGGCACCTTTATACGGTAGAATCTTCGGCGTTCAAGGCGATAGATCTTCTTGGGCCGTGAGGTGTAGACGAATTTATGGTGCGTTTTGATGATATCTACCCGAAAGGAATGGATGATCTTAGAGGTGTCTTTGTATATGACCCGGGCCCTTTCTAAATGGGGATCCCAAGGGCGGGGCAGGTCAAAGAGCAACATGTCTTTTTTGATCTCCAGCAGTACCGTGGGGCCTGAGCGGAAGTCCGGGCTTACAAATTGTACCCATATGGACTTTTCTCGCAGCTCTTGCAATAAGAGCTCGATGAGCTCGGGGTTGGATGTAGCTTCGTAGCCTCCATCAGCAGGGTACCAATTCATGCCTTAGCCTCGGCCCAGTTTTTGCCCACCGCCAGGTTTACCACCAAAGGAACGGCAAGTTTTACTACGCCTTCCATTTTTTCTCGGACAATTCGTTGGATAACTTCAACTTCTTCTGGCGGTACTTCAAACAAGAGCTCGTCGTGGACCTGTAAAAGCATACGGGTCTTGAGCTTTTGTTGGGTTATTAGCCTATCAATGGCGATCATGGCCAGTTTGATAATGTCTGCGGCGGTCCCCTGAATAGGGGTATTGATGGCTGTACGTTCGGCAAACTCGCGGGCCACACGGTTAGGACTATTTATGTCTGGTAGAGGTCTTTTGCGCCCAAAAAGGGTAGTAACATAGCCTTTTTCGCGGGCCTGGGTCACTATCTCTTCCATGTATTTCTTAACTCCGGGGTAGCGTTGGAAATAGCGCTCAATAAAGGCCTTGGCTTCCTGGTGACCTATTTTGAGTTCTTTGGCCAGACCGTAAGGGCTCATGCCGTAAACAATGCCAAAATTTATGGTCTTGGCCATACGGCGCATGTCCGAAGTGACTTCTTCTGGGGCTATGCCAAATATTTCTGCCGCCGTGCGTCGGTGGATATCTTCGCCTTTTCTAAAGGCCTCGATAAGGTTCTTATCTGCCGAATAGTGGGCCAGGACCCGGAGGTCTATCTGAGAATAGTCTGCCGAGAGGAATAAGAACCCCTCTTCAGGGACAAAGGCCCGTCTAATGAGAGGTCCTTCCTGGCCTCGAGCAGGTATATTTTGCAGGTTTGGTTCACTGCTAGAAAGCCTCCCGGTGGCGGTGATGGTTTGGTTAAAAGAGGTATGGATACGGCCGGTTGCTGGGTGGACCAAACGGGGTAGGGCATCGACATAGGTCGATTTTAGCTTGGCCAGGGTCCGGTAACGTAATATGAGCTTGGGCAAGGGGTGTTGGTCCGAAAGGGCCTCGAGTACCTCGGTGTCTGTGGAGTGGGCCCGGGTCTTTTTGGTGCGTTTGACCGAGGGCAGTTTTATCTTTTCAAACAGTATGTAACCTAACTGCACACTGGAATTGAGATTAAATTTTTCTCCCGCCAGGGCATAAATTTTTTCTTCTAAGGTCTTTAGCTCCTGGGCCATCTGTTTTGACAGATTAGATAGGTAGCCAACATCAATGCGTATCCCGGCCATTTCCATACGGGCCAATACCTGAATCAGGGGGTGTTCTATTCGTTGGTAAAGCTCAAGTAGTCCTTCTTCTTGCATTTGGGCCCAGAGTTTTTCGTAGAGCAAATAGGTTACATGGGCATCTTCACAGGCATAAATGTAGGCCTTTTTTAGGGGTACGGCGGCAAAATTTTCGTCCTTGGAGAGGGAGGAGGTGACTTCCTTATAAGAAATCATGTGGTGGCCCAGTATCTCTTCGGCTAGCTCGTCAAGGGCATGGGAGTGGCGGGTGGGGTTTAACACATAGGAGGCCACCATGGTATCGCCGGCAAGGCCCTGTAACTCCAAGCCGTGTCTTTGGAGGATGATAAGATCATATTTAATGTTGTGTCCTATTTTGGGTAAACAGGGATCAGCCAGAAGGGGTTTGAGCAGGTCCCGGGCCTTGAGGGGTAGATTGGATAACGTTTTGTCTTGGTGGGCAAAGGGTAAATAGTAGGCCGTGTGCGGATCAAAACAAAGGGCCAGGCCTATCAGTTGGCCTTGCATGGCATTAGTATGGGTGCTTTCTACATCAATTACCAGTCTCTGGGCCTTTTGGGCCTTAGATAATAACTCCTTTAATTCGTCTATTTGGTTGATTAGGTGGTATCCTTCGTAGGAGAGAGTTTTTTGGGGAGGTAACTCTTTTAAAAGTTTTTTGAACTCAAGCTCTCGAAACAATCTTCGCAGGGTGTTTAGGTCTCTCTTTTGAAGGCGGTAGGCTTTGAGATCCAGAGGAATAGGGGCATCAGTGCGCAGACTTATCAGCTCCCGAGACAAACGGGCCTTGTCGGCATGTTCCAGGAGTTTCTCACGGAGGCGTTTTTGTTTTATTTCCTGGGCCCGGGCCAGGACTTCGTCCAGGCTGCCAAACTCTTTGATTAATTTTAAGGCTGTCTTTTCGCCAATGCCGGGCACTCCGGGTATGTTGTCTATAGCATCTCCACAGAGGGCGCGGACGTCTAGAAGTCTTTGGGGGGGCAGACCAAATCGCCTTTGGATATCTTGGTCAGTGATGAGGGTGTCTTTCATGGGATCCCAGATTATTACGGTCTCCCTTACCAAGGGGAAAAGGTCTTTGTCTCCTCCGACAATGACCAAGGGGTGTTTAAGCTTGGTGGCCAAGGTGGCAATAAGGTCATCGGCCTCAAAGCCTTGTATCTCCAAGATAGTGAGCCCAAAGGCGCGGGCGATCTCTTTTATGTAAGGGAGCTGGACGGCCAGGTCTTCGGGCATTACAGGCCTGTTGGCCTTGTATTCTTTAAAGACTTCGTGTCTAAAGGTAGGACCTTTGGCGTCCAGGCAAAGGGCCACATATTTTGGCTCCCAGTCTTTAAGGAGCTTTAAGATCATCTGCGTAAAGCCAAAGATGGCCTTGGTAGGAAGCCCTTTAGAATTGGACAAATGCCCGCGAATGGCAAAATAGGCACGGTATATGAAAGAGCTTCCATCGATGGCAAAAAGGGGTTCTTGTCCTAGAGCAGGGGGGAGCTTCCTTTGCGTAAATAGTTTTCCTTGGGGCATGTGGGTTTTTTTACCTGTCTTGGGGATCTTTGCCAAGGCCTTGGGGAGGAAGGCCGAGGATGTCCCGTAATAAAGAGCGGTTTTGTCTGGTTATTTGTTGATAGTTTTGGTACACGTCTTGACCAAGATAAGGGGTAAGGAGATCCAGTTCGTGGGGAGAATATTCTTTTTCTTCGCCGGATTTATCTAACAGGAGGATCAGCTTTTGTTCTAAAGTGCGTAAGAATAGATAGTTGTTTTTTATTAAATAGGCTTGTTCTCTGGTTAAGAAACCGGCCTGTTCCAGTATAGTTGTGCTCTTTAAAACGCTTTGGCCCAGGAGGGAAGGGATCTCTGGTAGGTGTTTTAGGGAGAGCCACTGGAGGGCAAATTCAAGGTCTGCCAGCCCACCGAAGCCTACTTTGGGGTTTATAGAAGAGGGTTTGGTGCGTTCTTTTTCCATGCGCAGCCGCATGTTATAGACTCTTTGGGCCTCTTGGAGGCCGTAGGCGCCTTGCAAGGCCTTGAGGAGGCCTTGGTTGATAAAGGAGCATAATTCTTTGTCGCCTACTAAAGGGCGGCCACGTACCAGGGCCAGTTTTTCCCAGAGGTCGGCCTGCTTTTGATAGTAGTGAATAAAGCCTTCCACGGATACGGCCAAAGGGCCTTTGCGCCCTTCGGGGCGTAGTCTTGTGTCCACTTGGTATCCTGGCCCCTCGGGTAAGGGAGTAGAAAGATAAAACAGGAGGCGCTGGGCCACCTTTGTGGCAGGGACTATGTTGTTTAGGTCTCCTTGGTAAATAAAGAGTAGGTCAAGGTCTGAGCGATAGCCCAATTCGCGGCTGCCTATCTTTCCTACTCCCAAGACCACCATGGGGGGAGCCTCAAGGGCCTTTTCCTCTTTGAGGCGAGATAAGGTTATGCGCCACGTCTCTTGGAGCACGAAAAGGGCCAAGTCGGAAAGGGCCTCTAAGAGTTCCTCCAGGGAGATTTTTCCTTTAAGATCGGCTAAGCCCAGGCGAAAGATGGTCTCGTTGCGATAAAGCCGCAGGAGCCCCAGGGCTGTCTCATAAGAGCGTTTTGATACAGCTTGGCGGATGTCTTTTTCGGTGGCTTCCGGTTCCAGGAGGGCTTCTGCTACTTGGGGTATTTCCGTCAACAAATGGGTGAGAAAGGCACTCTTTTCAAAGACCAAAAATAGGTCTTCAATGGTTTCTGGATGGCGTTTTAAGGCGTGGAGAAAAGATATCCTGCCCCCCAGGCGTTGCCAAAAAGACAGGAATTTCCCCAGGGCCTGGGGGTGATTAAAGGCGTGGGTAAATAGATCGGGTAAAATAGACCTTAATATTTGGGCCTTTTTTTGACCTAAGGCCCCTGGAGCTTTGAGTAGGTGTCTGATGTCTAGGAGGTATTTTTCCGGTAGGCCTGTTTTAGCGGCCCATTCCTTTAGGGATTCGCCCTGAAAGAGGGCCTCAATAAGGGCGTTGATCTCTCCTTGGCTTTTAGTAGGGGTGCTGGGCCGGAATAAGGCTTCAAAGATCTGATGGGTATTACTTTGGTAGGCCTTTAGTCTATTTTCAAAATCTTCTACCTCGGTAAAGCCCATAGAAAGGGCCAATCTCTGTCTGGCCGTAGGTTCTTTGGGGAGCAGGGCGGTTTGGCGAAAGTGGATACTTTGGAGGCGGTGTTCCAGGGTGCGCATAAAAATGTAGGCCTCTTTGAGAGCCTGGGCCTCTTGGGTGGGGATTAGGGCGGCCTTTTTCAGGCGGTCTAGGGCCCACAGGGTAGAGCGTACCCGTAAGCTTGGAAATTTGCCCCCGTAAATCATTTGTAGGGCCTGGACAAAAAATTCGATTTCTCGTATGCCTCCTGGTCCGAGCTTTAGATCTTGTTGGGCCCTTTTTTGGACCTCTCTTTTGAGGCGATTTTTTAGGTCAAAGAGATGTTCTAAGTAGCTATAATCCAGATAGCGGGGATAAATGACGGGACGGAGGGCGCGGAGGAAGCCTTTGCCCAGCCGGCGATCTCCCCCGCAAAAACGGGCCTTTAGAAGGGCCAGGCGTTCGAAGGGGTGGGCCTGAGTAAAATAATAATGAAGGCCTCCTTTGAGGGTATAGACCAATTCGCCGTCTTTTCCTCCTGGTCTTAAGCGTAAATCTACCCGGAATATCCTTTCCCCTTCCAGGAGTTGGTCTAACAGGAACGTGAGGGTTTGTCCTAGCTGTGCAGCCCTTTCTTTGGCCTTTAGGGGGCCGTGATAAAAATAAATCAGGTCTATATCGGAGCTATAATTCAGTTCACGGGCCCCGAGTTTGCCCATACCCATGACTAAAAAAGGATAAGAAAAGGAAAGGCGGTCCTTTAGCCATTTTAAGGTTACTTCTATAGTGGCCTCGGCCAAGGAGGTAAGGGCCCTTACGGTGCGGATAAAATTGGTCCCGGCCAGATCCCGGGCAAGGATCTTTATGATTTCGCGCTGTTTTATCCTGCGGAGCAGGAGGGCTACCTCTCGCTGGTCCTTTAAGCCCCTTAAAAGGCTCTGTAATTCTTTCTGGAGAGCAAAGCGTCCCTTGGGTCGGGGGAAAGGGCTTTGTCTAAAGAGATCCAAAAAGGTGCGGTTACGCACCAATATATTGGTCACGTAGGGCGAAAACCCCAGAATACGTTGGAGGAGGAGGTTGCTTGCGGCCGGTATCTCTTCCCAGGGAAAGTCCGGATGGGCCTCTTTTAGCCTTGATAAGCCTATTTCCAACCAGTGTGGATCTGCTATATGGGCCAAAAAGGTAAGGGACATAAAAACTTGTTGAGGCTGGGCTCCCAGGCCAGCTCTTTGGTTAACCCGAGGCGTAACTATGTAGCCCAGCGAGCAAGAAATTCACGCCAAAGTAGGTAAATATTACCGAAAGAAAGCCCAGTATGGATAGAATTGCTATTCTCCGGCCGGCCCATCCCCGGACGAGACGGGCATGGATGGCGGTAGCGTAAACAAACCAGGTGATTAGCGACCAGGTTTCTTTTGGGTCCCAACTCCAGTAAGATCCCCACGCCTGTTCGGCCCATACCGATCCAGTAATAATACCCACGGTGAGCCAAAAGAATCCGAAGAGAATGGTCTTATAGATGAGGTCGTCTAGGGTGTGGAGCTCTGGCAAGTGGGCCCAAAGGCCTTCTTTAATCTGGTGGCCGCGGGTCTTTTCGGCGTGGTGGCGAAATAAGTACATAATGCCTAGGCCACAGGCTACGGCAAAGGCGGCATACCCCAAGAAACAGGTAATTACGTGTACGGTGAGCCAGTTACTCTGCAGGGCAGGGATAAGGGGTTCGATGTCTGAATCGGTGGCAAAGGAGGCATAAGCCATGGCGAGGAAGGCAAACGGAGTGGCAAAGGCCCCAATAATACGCTTTTTGGTCTTAAATTCTAAGAATAAGTAAACTAAAATAGTAGCCCAGCCGAAGAATATGAGAGACTCATAGAGATTGGAAAGGGGGATGTGGCCATAGCCAAGTTTGTGGGATTCCCACCAGCGCAGGACAAAGCCCAGGGAGTGGATGGTAAAACCACTTATACATACCGCTGTGGCGGCATAACCCAACTTTTCCCAGCGAAAGATCCAATGCATGAGGTAGAGAACGGCCGCGGCCAAGTAGATAAAAGTGGCAATGCTAAGAAGAAGAGAACTGCTCATTGCCGGCCTCCAATTTTAGTTTTTTCTAATTTAGAACTAATCTAACATATATGCGTCAAGTTACAACAACATCAGAAATGAAAACACCTGAGATACTTATCGTCAATGACGAATTGGTACAGCGCCATCGTTTGGCCTCTTTATTGCGCAGGGCCGGTTATGTAATACACGAAGCCGATGATGGCATCCTGGCCTTGGAAAAGATAGAAAAGGGCCTTAATCCTTCCCTGGTCATCACCGATTTGTATATGCCGCGCTTAGATGGGTGGGAGTTCTGTCGCGAACTCCGAGAGCGGGGCCTTAAAAGTCCTATTTTGGTGGTCTCGGCCTTTTTCCGGGGCGAAGAGATAAAAGGTCTGCTAAGGGCCCTTGGTATAGATGATTTTTTGTCTTCTCCGGTAAAGCGGGAAAGTCTTTTGGCGAAAGTAAAAGACCTGTTAGAGGGGCGGGCTGACCGCCAGGGGAAAGAGATCCCCTTGCTTTTTATGAGCCCTAATGATTTTGCGGCCCAAGATTTGGTGAAATATCTGGAAAAAACGGGTTTTAAGGTTGATATAGTCCAAGATTTGGATTCTGCGTCGGAATTGTTACGGACTAAGTCTTATCATGTGGCCTTGATTACTTCGGATTTCTCCCCCGACGACATTTTGTCTCTTCGACGTATGAGCTCTCAGACGAGCTTTTTAGTGATGTTTCACGGGCCAAATCGTTTCCGTTCGTTTCAATATATCTTAAAAGGGGCCAAGCAGGTCTTTTCCTGGCAAGAAGAGCCAGAATTTGTCAGCTATCTCTGTCAGAAAGAGATTCAAGAAAGGGCCCTTTCTTTAGGTCAAAAACTTTTACGGAAGCGTACAAAAGAATTAGCCCAACTCAGCTTAGAGCTTGAACGTGTTCGTCAGCTCTTGCACCTGGTGGTAGAAGAAGATGAGACAGGGATAGTAGTTACGGATCAAAAATTAAATCCCCTTTTTTTAAACCCTTCGGCGCGCAAGATCCTTTCAAACTTCGAAGGAGATAATTTCCAAGAGTTTTTGGCTAGTTTTTTGATTCCTGACCCTCAAACAGAGCTTTTCCGGCTCTTGAAGGAAAGGGGACACTATAGCTGTGAAATTCAGGTTGCCGGGGGGAAGATACTGAATCTTACGGTTAAGCCCCTGCACGAAGAGACTCAGTTGAGCCGTATGGTTTTTTTCCTCCAAGACATAACCCAAGAGCGAGAGTGGCAAAAACGTCTGGCTCAGGTCCAAAAAATGGAGGCCTTGGCCACTCTTACCGCAGGTATTGCCCATGATTTTAATAACCTTTTAGGGGCCATTCGCCTAAAGGCCGAATTACTCTTATCAAAACTTGAACGCGGTTACCGAAATTATGTCGCCGACATAATCACTATATGTGATCGTGCTGCCCGTGTGGTCAGCCAAATTATGGCCGTTAATAAACCTGTTTGCCACGAAGAGGTCGCCAATTTAAACGCCCAAATAAAGGAGACCCTCGGGTTTCTTCAAGAAACCATCCCCAAGGGTATAAGGCTTCAATACTATATACCCTCTGATCCCCTTTGGGTATGTCTTAACGCTGGGCAATTATCTCAAATAATTATGAATATATGCCTAAACGCCGTTCAGGCCATGCATGGGGAAGGCCTTTTGGTTGTCCAGAGTGGTCGTAATTTATACAGACGTTTTCGCCCCAAGGGCTTTCTTGTGGGCGCGGTGGAGGAATTAGAAGGTCTTTATGCTTGGATTCAGGTAGCGGATACGGGCAGTGGTATCAGCCCCGATATATTGCCGCGCATATTTGATCCGTATTTTACCACTAAAGAACGTATGGGTACCGGGCTAGGGTTAGCGATGACGGCCAATATCGTCAAAAATGCCGGTGGTCTTATAGCAGTAGAAACTACCGTGGGCAAGGGTACCACCTTTACTATTTATCTACCTATAAAGGAACAAATTTCTATAGAAGAAGTCTTGCCCTCGGCGGAGCGTCCTTTTTCAGATCATGTAGCCAAGATATTGGTGGTAGAAGACGAAGACATGATTCTAGAGGCGGTCCAAGAATATCTAGAGATAAGAGGGTACAATGTAACTTCTTGTCGAGATGGTCAAGAGGCCGTGGCCTTGGTGGAAAGTGGCTATAGGCCCGATGTGGTGGTGCTAGACCTGAACATGCCCAAGCTTTCCGGGGTAGAAGTAATGCGCCATATAAGAAAATATCAGCCCTTGGTGCCTATTATCATAGTTACCGGGCGGGTTGAACCTGATAAGGCCTGTGTATTAAAAGATTTAAAGGCCTTTCGGGTCTTAATCAAACCGTTTTCCTTAGATGATTTATACGCGACCCTTTGCCAGGCCCTAGGCAAGGGCGTAGGAGAAAGTATTTTTTAATCCTGCTATGGAGCTTGGTGTTTTTTTTCAATTTGTGCTTTCAGGTCTGTCCGCCGGCGCCATTTACGCCCTTATCGCCCTAGGGTTTGGCGTGGTGGAAAATACCACCGGTATAGTCAATTTTGCCCAGGGAGACTTTGTCGTCTTAGGGGCCTTTGGGGCCTATTCGGTCTTGGTTTCCTGGCATATGCCCTATAGCCTGGCCTTTTTTATGGCCGTGGGACTCAGTGCCCTAGGGGGATTTTTACTGGAATATGTAGTATTGGCCCGCGCTCGGTCACGTGAAACCTTGTTGTTGGTCTTTATAACGGTGGGCGCTTCTATTTTTTTGAGGGGCATTATTAAAGAAGTGTGGGGTAAGCGACCCATTTCTTTTCCTCCCCTTGGTCCAGAAGGTCCTTTTCATATAGGGGGTATCAATATTGTGCCTCAATATGTATGGATCCTCGGGCTTACCTTTTTGTGTTTTTTAGGGTTGCACCTCTTTTTTCGGCATACCCGTTGGGGGCGGGCTATGCGGGCC
>Ga0256840_1000206_pt1 | contig 57594 bp, 45 predicted proteins | sample 355202metaG_FD_185969 | JGI IMG/M metagenome (GOLD analysis project Ga0256840, IMG submission 185969) | Hydrothermal vent microbial communities from Mid Atlantic Ridge, Atlantic Ocean - 355-202 | ecosystem: Environmental > Aquatic > Marine > Hydrothermal vents | place: Atlantic Ocean: Mid...
CCATCTCATCTGTTTTTTAGCACTTTTGTATTTTCAATTATTCTAATACGTTGTACTCCATACTTTAAAGTAACATGGGCAAAATATCATTTAAATATCGAATATCTTTATACTTTAACAAGAATTTTTCGTATAATTATTTGCAATTTTATTTATTAAATAGGAAACACAATGAGTTATCGATTGTGCCCTTTATGTGGCAATGATAAGCAACTTCTTCTAGATCATTATTCTAGAAAAGAATGGAAGAATGTTCAGTGCAGTAGTTGTGATTTTGTGTTTCTAGCTAACCCTGTAACTTATGAGGCACTTTCCGATGAGCATGCTTGGGAGAAAAATTTAGCAAAAGAAACCGCTTATAGAAGAAAAGATAGACCTATCTTAGATTTTATAAGTAAAAACACCCGATTTAGGTTGAGGATATTTGGTAAAAATAAAATAAAGAATTTATTTCTTAAAGTATTTAAAAAAGGTCATATTGTCGATATTGGCTGTGGAGGAGGTATTTCTTTACCAGAACCATTGATTCCTTATGGTATTGAAATATCAAAGGAACTGTCTAAAATAGCTCATTCGCACATGAAATAACATGGTGGAAAATGCATTAATGCCTCAGCAATTGATGGGTTGAAGGAATGTGATGAACATTACTTTGATGGAGTACTACTTAACTCATTTTTAGAGCATGAGGTAAATCCTTTTATATTACTAAAGGAAGCTCACCGTACCCTTAAAGATACAGGGGTGGTTTATATTCGGGTTCCAAATTATGGTTCATTAAATAGGAAAGTCATGGGTCATAAGTGGTGTGGCTTTCGTTTTCCTGATCATGTAAATTACTTTACTACAAAATCACTTGCTGAAATGGCCAAGAAAGCGGGATTCAAAATGAAAATTATGAATCCATTGACGATACAATTTGATGATAATATAAAGGCAGTACTTACTAAAATTTAATTTAGAGGTGATTCCTATGTATATTGATGTTTTAGCTAAACAAAAGGCAAATTCCCCAAATTCCCCCAAGGGCTAGGTTGGTGCCACCAGCGCTGCGCCAACGTAGCATAAATAGCACGAAAATCGGTAGTGAAAGTTACATTACCGTTTGCATCAAGCTTTGAAAAATCAGGGTGTTCTCCATAAATACCACCATGTACTTTCCCCCCTAATATCATATGAGATGATGCTGTACCGTGATCTGTACCACCACCTCTATTTTCTTTGGCGCGTCTACCAAATTCAGAATAGGTGACGACTAGTACGTTGTCCCACATACCTACGCGTTGCATGGATTTTTGGAAGGATGCTAAACCATTGGCGACTTGATATAAGCCGTTGTCTTGTCCACCTCGCTGTCCTGCATGGGTATCGAACCCATCTTGCGTAACTTTGTACACAGGTGCGTCGATGCCGTTAATAATCATTTCTGCAACAGATTCTAGGCTATGACCAAATACGCCTTTTGAGAAACCTACACCAGATCGTTTTGGATTTCGTCCCATTTTTTGAGCAAGTTGGTCACCCACACTAAAGAGCTGGTGTTGGGTTTGACTGACGTGTGCAATAGCGGGGTTTAGATTGCTAGGTTGTACATCATGTATGCGTTTAATTTGACTTAAAAATGTCTTTGGGTTTTGCATAGTCACCGCATTGAGATTGCTACTTGCCAGTGGTCCGAGTTGTGCCTGTCCTTTGTTTAGTGCAACTCCGTGTAGACCTTTTTTATATTTGGGTAATATACGTGATAGCCAACCTGCTTCAATTACTTGATTTGAATTTGATGCTGAATCCCAAATATCCATTGAGCGAAAATGTGATAATACAGGGTTGTGGTAGCCGACACCTTGTATCCAAGCCATCTGACCTGCATTCCATAATGGCATTAGAGCTTTCATGCGAGGATGTAGTCCAACATCTTTATTTAGCCCCAAAACTTGGCGTTGTTTTATAGCGATGCGCGGGCGGTATTTATAATAAAGCTCATCAGAATAAGGAACGAGTGTATTAAAACCATCATTGCCACCTTTTAGTTCAACTAAAACCACAATTTTATTTTGGCGTGCGCCGTTAGCGGCAAAGACCATTTCAGGTGTAAGTAGTGGTACAGTAGCTGAGGCAGAAATTAGGCCAGCATATTTTAAAAAGTCTCTACGATGCATGGCTGGCCTCTAAATGTGTTGTTTGTAATCTAGTTAGAATAAAAGAAGCAATATTTTGCCACCCCCCCTCTTTTTTACACTTTTGTGTATTGATATTTAACATACTATACGACCTGATAAGCAGGATCTAACACAAAGGCACGTGCTAATCGCTGCTTACCTGATGTGGTGGGTGGTGCTTGCAATGGAGGAATAGGTAATAACCATTCACGCAATAGCTCGGGGCTTACATCTGGCATCTTGGATGCAATTCCCCCGCGATTTTTCCTTTCATTGAGATTGCCAGCGGTAAGGTTATTCATCATTGAATTGCGTCTTAATAATGATTGTGTACTAATCCATGTTTTACCGCCCGTCCAGCCTTTAACGCTGGGGTGGGCAAAGACTCCTTGACCCATAATATTAAGATTGTGAGCGAGATCAATATGTGCAGGAGAATAGGGTAATGTACGTAAGGTGCCTAGGGTGAGCTGAATAGGCGACTTTATAAGTGCACCACGGTTATGTTTAGCCCAAAACACATCACTATTTAGAACAGTACGTATTAAGGTTGAGATATCATAGTTTGAACCACGAAAAGCCTGTGCCCACTGTTTGATGACACGCATATCAGGTCTCGCTACACTAACAAACTCATGCCACATTTTTGTCGCGATACGTTCTGCAGTACGCGGATGTTGAAGCAAAATATTGATAATATCTTCGCCTTTAAAATTGCCTCGTTTGCCCATAAAGGTTTTTACGCCGTTATCGTGGTCTTCTGCTCTAAAGATAAAGCGTCCGTTGCGATCATCAATTGTCCAGCCAGTGAATGCCCGAGCCGCTTCCCTCATATCATTCTCGGAGTAATGTCCCAGTCCTATGGTGAAGAGTTCTAGCAATTCTCGAGCAAAGTTTTCATTGGGTTCTTCTTTAGTGCTAACGTAGCCGTCAAGGTATAACAACATGGCTGGATCACGCGCGATATCGTGAATCATTTGACCAAAGTTGCCAAGGGCATTGTTACGAAGCTGAAGATTTTGTTGGTACAACATACTGGGTTGTGTTGTTTTAGCAATGGAGGATGGAAAGTGATTATGCCAAAACAAGGTCATGCGTTCTAAAAAAGGAGACTGAGTTTTGAGTAAATGACTAACCCACCATGCCTGAAGTTTTTTTCCTTCATCACGTGAGATACGTTTAATCATTTTACGACGGCGCATATTTCCACGCAGGCTAACCATTTTGGGCCATGGGCTCATTCCTGGAGGTCTTGGGAGACGCATATCACGATTTTTTAATAAGTACTCAATGGCTTGCTGTCGATTAAGGTTTTGAAAGCGTTGTATCGTTTGCCACTCTGCTCCGATTCCCGTACGATCAACAAGATGTCGTGCTTCATTAAAAGTGAGCTTGCCCATTTGTTGCCTCTTATTATGATGCTTTTTAGTCGTGTTAGCACTTTTGAAATAACACAAGGTGTCCCCACACCTGTGTCGTTTATTATTGTTGTAATACTATGAGTACCATCATAAACGATAGTTCAAATTATTTACTAATTTAAATCAGATTTTGCATATAAAATGGTGCAACGATAATACGTTTAGTAATTTATAAAACATCGAAAAAGAGGGGGGGTGACATGTAAAGCCTGACTTCATTATTTTACTTATTTTGGCACAAAAAAACGGCTGGAGATAAGCTCACAGCCGCTTTTTTTAATATTCAACAGTAAGAGGTTTTAGGCAAATACTTTCATCGCTGCACTTACTGCCTTACCAGAATCAATCTTTGCACCCATATCGCTTAATACAGCATCCATTGCGCCTAGGCAGAAAAGTACATTGGTTTCGCTACTAGCATGCCCCATGAGGCCTACTCGCCAAATCTTACCAGCCATAGAACCAAGACCCGCGCCAATTTCTAGATTAAAGCTATTCAAAAGCGTGCTACGTAAAGCAGCTTCATCAACACCTTCTGGAATTGAAACGGCATTTAGTTGTGGTAGGCGATACTCTTCATCAACGAAGAAGCTTAATCCCATTGCTTCAAAACCTGCTTTTAATCCTTCGTGGTTTTTTGCGTGACGTGCCCATGAATTTTCTAAGCCTTCTTCATGAAGAACAACTAAAGACTCGTGGAATGCGTACAGTGAGTTGATAGGAGCAGTGTGGTGATAGGCACGTTGTGTGCCTGCGCCCCAGTAAGCCATTACAAGGTTTAAGTCCATAAACCAGCTTTGAACAGGTGTTTTACGGTTTTGGATTCTATCTGTTGCAGCTTTGCTGAAACTTACTGGAGAGATACCAGGCGTACACGAAAGACATTTTTGTGTGCCAGAGTAGATAGCATCGATATTCCATTCATCTACTTTTAAGGGAGAGCCAGCCAGAGAGGTGACGGCATCAACAATCGTTAAACAATCGTATTTATGTGCAATTTCTACTAACGTCTTAGCATCAGAGATAGCGCCTGTTGATGTTTCTGCGTGAACAAAAGCAACGGTACTTGCATTTGGGTTTGCTTTTAATGCATCTTCAAGCTTTTGAGGATCAACTGGCTTGCCCCAATCGTCTTCAACCATGATTGCAGTTGCACCACAGCGGGTAACGTTTTCTTTCATACGACCGCCAAACACACCGTTTTGACATACAATCACTGTATCGCCAGGCTCAATCATATTTACAAAACATGTTTCCATACCAGCAGAACCAGGTGCTGATACAGGCATTGTAAGTTCATTTTCTGTTAGAAATGCTTTTTGAAGCATGACTTTTGTTTCATCCATCATTTCAACAAATTGTGGGTCAAGATGACCAATAGTAGGGCGTGCCATTGCCTCTAAAATACGAGGGTTTACGTCAGATGGACCTGGGCCCATCAGTGTGCGTTGTGGTGGGTGAAAAGAAGTAAATGCCATAATATTTTCCTGAAGCTATAACTAAAAAAGACCATAATACAGTTTATTATCAAAGGATACATTATTTGTGAAAATCGAAAGGTTATTATGCGGTTCCTTAAACTGACCAAATCTAATGTTTTTTCTGCACTAAATTCTAATCCACTTAATCAGTCTCTCCTTAAGTTATCCCAATAGGGATATTCAGAAGCACTAATATACGGGTATACTCCCGCTCAACAAAATTTATTAGTTTCTATCGAATTTAGAGGAAAAGGCAATGAACCAAGAATATTACGATGCAGTTGTGAAAATGGAAAAAGCCGGTGTTGATGCTGAGTACCTTCAAGGTTGGCAGGGTGGATACCTTGTAAACCCTGAGCGTGAAGAGCAGCGTGTAACAGAAGCTTATGAAGCTGGTTACGCAGATGGCGTTGAGCACAATATGGATGGTTTTAGTGAGTGGGTTAAATAACTACTTACTTAGTTTAAAGTTAAAGTTTTAAGCTAACTTGTTAAAAGTTAGTGACATAAAAAAAGCGGGCATTGCCCGCTTTTTTTATGTCTGGAAATATTAGCTGTTTATCGTGATCGGGCTATCATGAGGTCAACCGCAAATTTCCCATCTTCATCTTGTAGGTCCATATATCCACCTTTTTCCTTATTATTGATAACGAGTGCAGCAGCTGCTAGAGAAAAAGAGCACTTGGAATAGTTATTTAAATGACTTTAGTAATTGATTTATAAGGGTTTTATTTTCTAGGATTTCTGATGAGTAGTATACTCGAAACATAATCTCAAACTTAATTGGTGTCTGTATAAATATTTATTTGTACTATTTATCACTAACTAAAGTATTAATACGTGATTATAAATTGACATTTATCAAAAAAACGGTAATAACTGTTTGGGACATTATGACTCAGTGCATTCTCATAAGTACTTAACAATATTTCGAGATTTTTGTAATAACAATAATAATTTACTCATCACTAGGAGATTAGATATGGCAGTAACACAGCAAGATATACTTCATGAAGAAGAAAAGTTTGATTTTTCTCAGGAAATTGAAATTCGTAAGCTCGATAGTAGTGCACCAATGCGATGGTTAAGCAAAGGTATTGCTGACTTTAAAGTGTCTCCATTGTTGAGTTTGAGCTACGGTATTTTATATGCAGCAGTTGGCTTAATACTAATATGGTTAACTTATCAGAGTCCAATGTATACATTTGGAATGGTAACAATATTTTACCTATTGGGTCCTGTGATTGCTGTTGGTCTTTATTGTATAAGTCGACATATTGAAGCGGGTGTAAAACCAAACTTTACTGAAGGTTGTCGTGCAATGTGTTATAACCCGATTGGTATTATAGGTTTCTCTATTGTGATTGGAATGTTAGTCATTTTTTGGCTTTTAATCTCAGGAACATTATTTGCCGTTCACTTTGGTTCGCTAAATATTCATGATAGTTTCTTCAATACATTCTTAGGTAATGCCGAAAGCCTACAGTTTACAGCGTTATTGGCACTAATAGGCTTGGTTTTTGCGATAGTCAGTTTTATGCTTAGTGCTATTTCTATCCCTTTAATGACTCACCGCAAAGCGGATGTAGTAACAGCAATGATAACAAGTGTAAGGGCGGTAAAAAAGAATCCTGTTGTAATGTTTACATGGGCATTTGCTATTGTTGCATTAATTGGTCTTGGTTTCGCTTTCGCTTTTGTTGGTGTCGCAATCACATTGCCAATCGTTGGGCATGCAAGTTGGCACGCATACAGAGAGTTAGTTATTGATGATAGAGTTATGACTGCTGACGATTGTGATCTGCCTGTTTTTCCCTATAAAAGGGTAAAACTTAAATAGCTGCAAATCAGTAAAGCGTTTAACGCCTCATGGTTTTTACAAATCATGGGGCTTTTTTATTTTTATATTTATTTTTATATTTATTGGGATGATTGGTTTTGGTTTTGATGTAAGATTCTATGAGGCTAAGTGGCTATAATTCAATCGAGAATACATTTATCATACTTCTTGAAAAGCATTCATGTTAAATTAGGTTACATTGATGAAAATTATACTACCGTTAGCAATCATTGCCTTTGTGTTAGGAATAAGCTTAGGACTAGCTTATTTTGATAAGAGTGATAATGGTCAGAATACATCCCAAATGCAATATCCGAAAGGAGGGGATTTCACTCTACATAGCGGTTATAAAGATATTAGTCTCTCTGATTTTTACGGTAAGATTCGTTTTATCTTTTTTGGGTATACATCTTGCCCTGATGTTTGTCCTACCGCGTTATCACTTATTAGCGCATCATTAAAACAACTTACACCAGAAGAACTTGCTCTCAAGTTCAAGTATTCTTCATAAGTGTTGACCCTGATCGTGACACACCTCAAAAATTGGCTGATTATACAAAGTATTTCCATCCCAAGATGTTAGGCATTACAGGCACAAAAGCTGAAATAGATAAGGTAGTAAAGCAATATGGTGCTGCCTATCGTAAAGTAGAGAGTGATTCGGCAATGGGCTACTTGGTTGATCATTCAGCATCAGTTTATATGATTGGTAAAAAAGTAAGATTGTTGATATGTTGCCGCATGGTTTGCCTGTTGAAGCAATAACAAAAACAATTCGTGACTTGATCTAGGTAGTGAGTGAACATGGTAAAGAAAGAATAATCCTCACTCCTCCAAGGTCAGAGTCTTCACAGCTTACATTGCCATTGTGTTGAATTATAATGCTTTTTACAATGGCTAGACCCATACCATATCCACCCAATATTTCTTTTTTTTTCTTCTGTCTGCTTTTGTCTAATTGTGTAAATGGCTCAAAGATTTTATCATAATTACTTGCGTCAATCCCCAGTCCATTATCTTCAACAAAAAGATGAAAAGAGCCATTGTTAATTTTTGTAGTAACTTTAATATTTGGTACTTTAGAATTGCTATGAGTCACTGCATTATTAAGAAGATTATTTAAAGCACGCGAGATGAGGTGAGCATCAAAGCGTAGCCTACCTTTAGCTTGAATATCAATACTTAATTCAATATTTGGGTGGTACTCAATAAAGCTTTCAAGTTCATTATTCAGCCACTTTTCTACATGATGCTCTTGAATATTTAACGATTCTTGTCGTTGCAAGCGTGTATAGCTGAGTAGTTCGCCGACTAAATCTTCAAGCGAAGCGATATTTTGCTTAATTTTAGTGGTATAAATTTCTCTTTCTTCTTCAGTTTTACTGGTTTCTTGCATCTCTACAGCAAAATGTAAGCGTGATAATGGTGTTTTAAATTCATGCGAAACGGCATTGGTTAAATCCCTGTGACCATTTAACAAACCTTGAATGCGGGAAGCCATATCATTAAATGAGTCAGAAATAGGGAGTAAGGAAGAATTTTTTGAAAAGATGAATACGAGTATCTAACTCTCCACCTCCTAAAGATTTTGCCGTACTCTTGAGTATGTTCAACTCCTTCTTAAATAAGAATAGCGATAAAAGCGCACCAATGGCGAGTAAGATTGCAGGAACAGCGAAAGATAAATATTTATAGTATTGTCTGTAAATATTTATAGAGTCTGGGTTTTTTATCGTGATGACGTATTCATTATTGCTCGATAAAATATAGCTTTGGTTCATATTCTTGGTTTTTATTATATATAAATGCTCTTTTTTTAAAGACTCAATTAATTCACTATCACTTTTATTCTCACTGATAAAATCGTCCGCTTTAGACATCGTTAAGTCGATATTGAAAAAAGCTTTTATACGTTCAAATTCTTTGAGTGGATTATCAGACTCAGCTACTTTTTTATTTAAAAAGTATCGAAACCCTCGAGTCTCTCTTTCAAAGTTTTCAATGTCTGATCGTTTACTATAAAGACTTATGAGCAGTACATAGCCTGACTTTTCTAAGCTGTAGATGAGAGTGTTGTTATTATTGTAATAAATAAGTGCAAATCCATTAGATGCTAAATTTTCTTTTGCTCTATCACTTAAAAACCCCATTTCACTTTCTTTATTTAGCTCTAGAGGATGTGCAAAATGCTTAGCAATATCTGTAACTTTAGCTTCCCATTTACTTTTATCCAAGGGCGATAGCTCTTCCATGACTAGAGGATAAAGTGCACCGTATTGTCTGTGGGCTTCCTTTAGCCCCCACCATGAACTTAATAAAGATAAGGGGCTTTGTGGTAGTAATGAAATTACTATTAAAGGTAAAAGTAACAGTAAGTATAGCTTTAGAAATACTCTAGTCATAATGCAGTTTGCCCCTCTGAAAATAGCGCAAACAAATATCCACGACCACAACAGTTTTTATCCGCTGTGTTTCATTAATACTTTCGTCTTGGAGTTTTTTTCGTAAACGAGATACACGCAAGTCAATAGAGCGATCAGTACCGTCATAGACGATACCACGAAGGTGTAGCAAAATATCATCACGAGAAAGAACCGTTCCTGCATTTTTGGCAAGTAAATAAAGCAGGTCAAATTCAGCCGTACTCATATCAATGTGCTGATTATTTAGCAGTACATGACGTGATGTCGATTCGATGACTAAATTACCAAAATTAAGTGTTTTTTGAAGCTTTTTATTTGTATCAGCAGATTGGTTCATTCGGCGTAATAAGGCATGAATACGCGCCAACAATAATCGTGGTTGTACCGGTTTAGCGATATAATTATCAGCACCAAGCTCTAGACCTAGTAATTGATCAATATCCTCATCTCTTGCGGTCAATATTAATATTGGGCCGCTGTAACCGTTATTAATATCGTGTTGGTGAAGCATTCTGACTTCTTTGCAAATAGCAAAGCCATCTTTATTGGGTAACATGATGTCTAATAAAACACAGTCGGCTTGTTCGTCGCAGATACGTTCCACTGCGTTTGCGCCATCGGCTTCAATAACGACTGTAAAATTGTTTTTTTGTAAATAATCCTGAGTTAATAAAGCTAGTTCAGAATCATCTTCAATTAATAAGATTTTTTGGAGGGTCAAGTTACTCAAAATGTATTTAATATGCCGTTATACTAATATAAAAATATTTGCTTCTAACAATACTAACTTATTTATTATTAGGATGTTTCTGCATTCTGTATCCATTTGTATCTTGTTTAATCAATGAAAAATAAACGGATACAAAGTGATACTGTTTTGATACTGACGTTATAATTTCTACATCATATTATTAACTCCTGTTAATCATTATCAAAAAAGAGGTGTTAAAAATGAAGTCTGTTCAACTTTTATTTGCTTGGGTCATTATATCGATAAGCCTAGTTGCTTGTGGTAACGGCAGTTCTAGCTCCAATATAGTTTCATATAATGAAGGTAATTTGCGTAGTAGTGAATTACTAACCAGCTATTCAAGCCAGGGAATTAAAATTCCAAATGCCGATGTGAAATATAACGCTAAGGTTTATCGACTTGTTTATAAAACAAAAAATACTGATGGAAACTTAATTGATGTTTCTGGTTTAGTTGCAGTCCCTCAAAAGAGTTCTCAACTAAAGAGCCCTACGATACTTTTTTATCATGGCACTATCTATGAAAATAAATATGCACCTTCTGAAAATTACAGCAAAACTTCATCATGGGTTTTACCCGCATATTTAGGTTTTATAACTATCGCTCCTGATTATATCGGTTATGGAGAGTCATTGGGTGTGTTGCATCCTTATGCGAATGCAAAAGTTACGGCATCAACGAGTATTGATCTACTAAGAGCTGCAAAAATCTTATTAAAGAAAGAGAATGTTCAATCAAATGGACAGTTGTTCTTAGGTGGATATTCTCAAGGCGGTGGTGCGGCAATCGCAACACAAAAAATGATTGAGACCGAATTTTCTGATGAGTTTACGGTAACAGCAACAAGCGCAGGAGCAGGCGCTTATGCAATCAGTAAAGAGCTTGAAAGACAAGTTCAGTTAGTTGCTGATAACTATGAAGCAGCAACAATTGTAAGGCCAAGCAATATAGGCTTGATACTAAAGGCAATGAATGACGCTTATAACTTAAATATGCTCAATGATATTTTTAAAAATCCGTATGCATCTATTGTTGATACAATTTACGACGGATCACATAGCTCCACTTATATTGATGGAAAGTTAACCCATAAAGCAAGTGATTTATTGAAATTAGATTACATTCAAAAATTACTTAATGATGAAGAACCAACGGTTATAAGCGCCTTTGAAGATAACGATGTTTTCGATTGGAAGCCAAAAGCACCAACACGTTTATTTCATGGTGTTAATGATGATTGGGTACCCTATGAACAATCTCAGATAGCTTTTGATACAATGACTGCAAATGGAGCAACGAATGTACAGTTAGTCGATTGTGTGACTGCCGGCAATATACCCACGAATCATGCAAATTGTTTTATCCCTTATCTCTTTTCATCGTATAAGTTCTTCTTGCTGTATGCGAATGATTTATAAGTAAGCTAGGAGCGTGAGATTACAAAACACGTAAAAACAGGGGGGGTGACAAAATAGTCCTATTATTTTGTCACCCCCCCTGTTTTTAGTCATTTTGTATTGTATGATTCCTGCCGAATAATTCAGAAGTTATATAGAAGCGTCATAATCATGGAACTCAATCCCATTTACACCCAAATTAAAGACTTGCAACAGCGCACCGAAGCGTTGAGGGGGTACCTTTGACTACGAAAACAATAAAGAACTTTTAGAAGAAACAGTTAGAGAGTTAGAAGACCCCGAAGTTTGGAATGATCCAGAAAAAGCCACACGCTTAGGCAAGGAGCGTACAAAACTGGAGCGCATTGTGCTGGTAGTGGATACTGTTACCTCGCAGCTTGATGATGCTAAAGATTTGCTTGAAATGGCAGAGATGGAAGATGATCAAGACACGGTTGATGTGGTTATCGAAGATGTTGCGAGTGCAGCTAAAGGCGTGGAAAAATTAGAATTCACGAGAATGTTCTCGGGTGAAACGGATCATTGTAACGCCTTCTTAGATATTCAATCTGGTTCTGGTGGGACAGAAGCGCAAGACTGGGCTGAAATGGTTTTGCGAATGTATCTTCGCTGGGGTGAAGCCAAAGGCTTTAACGTTGAATTAATGGAAGCCAGTGCGGGTGATGTCGCAGGTATTAAAGGCGCGACCATACATTTTGTTGGTGAGTATGCTTTTGGTTGGTTGCGCACAGAAATTGGTGTGCATCGCTTAGTGCGTAAATCTCCTTTTGATTCGGGTGGGCGACGCCATACATCTTTTTGTGCGGTGTTTGTGTCACCTGAGATTGATGATGATATTGAGATTGAGATTGATCCGTCCGATGTTCGTGTTGATGTCTATCGTGCATCAGGTGCTGGTGGTCAGCATGTAAATAAAACGGAATCTGCGGTGCGCTTAACGCATCTACCCACCAATACCGTGGTGCAATGTCAAAATGGACGTTCACAGCATCAAAATAAAGCCACAGCAATGAAGCAGTTAAAAGCAAAATTGTACGAGCTTGAAATGCAGGCACGAAATGCTGAAAACAAAGAGTTAGAAGACAGTAAATCGGATATAGGCTGGGGCAGTCAAATCCGATCATACGTTTTAGATGCCTCGCGTATTAAAGATTTACGCACAGGGGTTGAAACAGGAAATACACAAGCCGTATTAGATGGCGCGCTTGATCAATTTATAACAGCCAGTTTGAAATCAGGCTTGTAAAAGTAATAAATAGCGATAAAAACAGAGATAGAAATAATGAGTGAAGATAATCAAAACCAAGCTACAGAAGCACAAGACGAAAATCAACTAATCGCACTGCGCCGTGAAAAACTTGGCGAAATGCGCGATGCGGGGGTGGCATTTCCGAATACCTTTAAACGTGAGTTTTATGCAGAAGACTTACAAAAAACGTATTTAGATAACGAAAAACCTTGGTTTGAAGAGAATGAAGTGCGTGTCTCGGTTGCAGGTCGCATTATGCTTAAGCGCGTTATGGGTAAGGCTAGCTTTATCACTGTCTCTGATATGTCGGGTCGCATCCAGATTTATGTGCAAAAAAATATGCTGGGCGATGAGCTTTATGAGTCTTTTAAAGGCTGGGATATTGGTGATATTGTTGGTGTGGAAGGTGTGATATTTAAAACCAATAAAGGCGAGCTTTCGGTAAAAGCAGATAAGCTCCAATTGCTCACTAAATCACTGCGCCCACTACCCGAAAAATTCCATGGTTTGAGTGATCAAGAACAAAAGTACCGCCAACGTTATCTTGATCTCATCATGAGCGAAGAGACGCGAAAAACCTTTAAGATGCGTTCAAAAGTTATTAGTTATATTCGTAACTACTTCGAAGCACGTGATTTTATGGAAGTTGAAACACCGATGTTGCAGGTGATTCCTGGTGGTGCAACCGCACGACCTTTTGAGACACATCACAATGCGCTAGACATTGATATGTATATGCGTATCGCGCCAGAGCTTTATTTAAAGCGCTTGGTTGTGGGTGGTTTTGAGCGTGTCTTTGAGATTAACCGTAACTTTCGTAACGAAGGTTTATCGACACGCCATAACCCAGAATTCACCATGATTGAATTCTACCAAGCCTATGCCACTTTTCATGATTTAATGGATATAACCGAAGAGTTATTACGTGGTCTTGCGGTTGAAGTGGTCGGTTCAACAGAAATTACTTACCAAGGCGAGACATTCGATTTTGGTAAAGATTTTGATCGTATTTCAGTGACAGATTCGATACTTAAATACAATACTGATCTAAGTTCCGCTGATATTGATAACGTAGAGAATGCGACAAAGGTAGCGGAAGGTCTAGGTATTAATGTGGAAAGCTACTGGGGCTTAGGGAAAATCCAGATGGAGATATTCGACGAGACAGTCGAAAAGAAACTCTTAAACCCAACTTTTATAACAGAATATCCAGCAGAAGTGTCACCACTTGCGCGTCGTAACGATGATAATGATTTTATTACAGATCGTTTTGAGTTGTTCATTGGTGGACGTGAAATTGGTAACGGCTTCTCAGAGCTTAACGATGCTGAAGATCAAGCGGAACGCTTCCAAAAACAAGTGGCTGAAAAAGATGCGGGTGATGATGAAGCCATGCATTATGACGCAGACTATATTCGTGCGCTAGAATATGGGATGCCACCAACAGCAGGTGAGGGTATTGGTATTGATCGTTTGGTGATGTTATTGACAGATGCGCCTTCAATACGGGATGTCATTTTATTTCCGCATATGCGTCCTGAGTGATAACAGCGTTATATGTGTGATGATTACTTAGTAGGATTTTGTCCACTTATCTGATTAATTTTCTAAGCAAGTTGAGTTCACATACAATAGCTGAGAATTGATCATAAAAATGAAAATAATGATAGGTGCAACTCATGCTAAAAACATTTACGTTAGATAAAATTGAAGAAGAAGTAATCTCAGATACTGAAGGTAAAATGACTTTTCATTTAATAGATGAAAATGGCGTTACACGTAAAGTCTGGGGTAATACTAAATTAGATGAAAACAAACAACCCATCAGTATCTTTGCTATAAAAAAACGTGAACATCCATTGATTCAGTGTTTATTCAAGTCTCAAGCTAATGAAACAATCAAAATTGAATTTACTCAATATAATGATATTTTCGAGCGTAAAGATGATAATCAAACGCCAACAGTTGATGAGCTGATTAAAGAAATGCAGAAGAAGCCATTACGTATGGGAGAACTATTAGAGTTCTCCGAATAGAATATTTTGTCACCCCCCGTCTTTTTGCTCATTTTGTAATTGATAAAATATAAAATGAGCAAAAAGACGGGGGGTGACAAATTAATCATATCTTTATGTTTGTTTACTTATTTTAAGTAATAAGCCCACAATAAAATCACTCATATCCGGTAAATCTAGCTGAGCTTCTCGTTGCTTCGTTCCCCACATAGGCTCGGGAAAATAACTATCTTCTTTAAAGCGAGCCATAATATGCCAATGTACTTGTGGGACATAATTAGCAAAGGATGCAATATTGATTTTTTCGGGCTGGTAATAACTCAACATTTCTAATTCGATTAAGTCTAGTAACTCCCAAATAAGTTGTTTCGTTTCATTAGTGCAATCAGTCATTTCTTTGCAAGAATCTTGCGCAAAAATTTTTAACCAAGGGATTTCTGATTCTTCAACTTCAATGCGAATCAAATCATTTTGATAAATGGGGTTCATAGCGTACCAACTACTCATAGAGCAAAGCTTAAGATTATAATATAATTCATTAATGAGCTACTTAGAACATATTGAAAAATGTAATCATTACAACCCCGATCTATACAAGCCCTTTTGTATTGATAATAAAACGCTAGGCTGGATTAATAAAAAATTTGCCGAACACTTGCTACGTTGGAGTGACGTTTTTTTAATCAGTGACTCAACTGTGATATTTAACCCTATTTTATCCACACCAGAACAACGCACAAAAGCCATAGCCCCAATTATTGAGGCTTTACATAAAGAAAATATTATTGATTCATGGGTTGGTGAGCTCTATGCCGTAAATCAAAACTACGAAGAAGAGCCACTTTTTTTAATGGAGAGAGCAGCGGTTAGTTATTTTGGTATACGTGGCTATGGTGTTCACCTCAATGGTTTGGTAGAAAAAGACAATGGTACCTATATTTGGATAGCACGTCGCACCAAAGCCAAACCTTTCTGGCCAGGAATGTTAGATCAGATGGTTGCAGGTGGTCAGCCAGCAGGAATAGGGCGTCTAGATAATCTTATAAAAGAATGTGCGGAAGAGGCAAATATTAGCAAATCATTAGCAAGCAAAGCAGAATTTGTCAGTACGATACATTATCGTGGATCATCATCAAGAGGAATGAGCGTTGATACATTATTTAATTATGATCTTATATTGCCAGAAAATTTTATACCCGAGAATACAGACGGTGAAGTGGATGAGTTTATCTTAATGCCATTAGAAGAAATGGCACACATTACAGAAACCACGCATGAGTTCAAAGATAACTGTAATTTAGTTAATATTGATTTATTAATCCGTCGTGGTCTAATCAATGAATCTCATCCTGACTACATCGAAATCTATGAAAAGCTCTATGCGCCTGCCACATGAATAAAAAAATTATCTATCTTATTGGTATCGTTTTATTGCCATTAATCTTACTGCCTCTCATCGCGTTTTTTACTGATGAGTTGTATGTAAAATATTGGGAGAATGATCTAAGCCCTTCTAATACGATTAATGATTCAAATATTAGCAAAGCATCAAGTTTTGATAAATCTTCGATACCCGCTTATTCAGTTGATGGTTTCGATTGGTCGTTACCCAAAGATACGCCAATTAGTACTAATTCAGGTTTGATCGGAGAATATGACCGTGGTTTGGATTTCACGCACAATGTATTTGCCATGGTACGTTGGGATGAGGCTAATCCACAAAAGGGTCAATATGATTTCTCTAAATTTGAAGAAAGCTTAATTTATGCTACACCTAAAAAAACATTGGTTCGATTAGAAGTAAATTCAATTTGTGAAGCACCAACATGGGCACAGAAACAGTTAAGAAGCACACCCGATAAATCTCTTATTTTTTGGGATGACGCATATATAAAATTATTAAAACCATTTGTGAAGGCATTTGCTGATCGCTATGCCAACGATCCACGCATAATAGGTGTACAGCTTGGAATCGGTGATGGAGAGTATCAAAATAACTCCTGTGATTTTTCTAACAAAGATGGCTGGGGTGAGTTTTGGATGTCACCAGAATCTATCGCCTTGGCACAATCAAAATATGGATTTACCCCCACAATTTTTGAAAAGCAAAGCAAAAAAATAATTGATTTATATTCTGAAGCTTTTGAAAATAATCAAGGAAAACTAGCCTTTACTAATATTGGGCCAACATTTTCTTGGACAGATATTGCAACGCCTTACAATAAAAAATTACGAAATATTGCCAAATATGTATGGGAAAAAGGCATAGGAAATCGTGATGGTAATATTGAGCTATGGATGCGTTATATTGATAAGGCGTACGGAGTTCAGTTACGCTCTTTAGCTGATGGGACTTGCTTTTTAGATTTTGATGAAGAACATGCAAATCAAACACGTAATCGTTATTCTGGTACAGAAAATGAATTCTATGGTGATAAAGATTATGTGATTGAGACTAATGGTCCTTATAAAAACCAACCTTATCGGTTTATGGTAAGTTCGCTACGTGCCTTACAAATGCGCCGAAATTATATTTCTATAGCTGGCGACTCGATGGCAATCCTCAAAGATCCTATCTATAAGACACAAGATTTTTTACGCTATCTCAACTTAGTATTAGGAAAACAAATAGAAAATACAGCCGATGTATTTATTTTATTAGGAGAACGATATGTCGCTTCGTCTTCACTTACAATGTTTAATGATGAACCTTGTGTTAAGAACTCCAATGCTAGAAAAGGTGTACCAATTCGTTCATTCGGACGTTGGCTAACAGAAACTAGCAACAGTAAGCCAGCCTTGAAAGTTTTACTTCCTGAAAGTGAACTTTATTGGGGGCAAGATTACACAATGCCTTCCGGTGTTGATTATGAGTTTATGGCAAGAGAAGGTAATCAGTTTGAGTTTGATATTAACGATACACTTATCGAAAAGCGTTGTAATAAAGATTGTGTAGTAGATATTAAAATAACGTTTAAGGATACGGTTAGCACAGAGCTTAAGTTTAAATATGGCAATAAAAAACAAATTTTTAAAACGAGTGGTGATGGTAAAATAAAAACAGCTACCTTTCGCATACAATCTGATTTTAAATCAAATATTAGCAATACAAGCAAAACCACTGATTTTATTATCAGTAGTCAAAACACCATCCCCCTCATAATGATCAGAGTAAACTTTTTATGAACTACACCACCGAAGATGTTTCGAGTATTCCACTTATTCCCTTAATGAAATCAGGGCTAGAGGAATTCTTGGCTCAACAACCAAAATCCATTTCTAACTGGATTACAAATAATAACTTCAAAGCTAAAGCGCATGAATTTTGTATCGTGCCAGATGAAACAGGATCAACCGCTATGGTTGTTTTTGGTGTTGATGAAAAAATGAATGACTCCACCGATAGTGATAATGCGGAAATATGGAGTATCTCTAATTTAGCCAACAACCTTCCTGTTGCTGTTTATCATTTAGCTTGTGATTGGGATGAAACGCTACAAGTTCAGGCAATGATTGGTTGGGGCTTAGGAGCCTATCGTTTTGATTTTTTTAAAAAGGATTTTTTAGAGCCAAAACCTAAAGCACAACTCAAAGTCAATGAGCAACAGCTAGAAACGATAAATGCCTATGTTGATGCCTTCACCTTAGTCAGAGATTTAGTAAACACGCCTGCCAATCACATGATGCCAGAAGATCTATCAGCATTAACGCAAGAATTAGCACAACAACACGATGCTAAATTTAGTGAAATAGTAGGAGATAATTTACTCGCTGAAAACTATCCTGCTATTCATGCGGTAGGGCGAGCAAGTGATCATCCGCCACGGTTAATAAAACTAGAATGGGGCAATGAGAAAGATCCACTAATAGCATTGGTCGGAAAGGGTGTTTGTTTTGATACGGGTGGATTAGATCTTAAACCATCAAAATTCATGCGCAATATGAAAAAGGATATGGGCGGAAGTGCGCACGTATTAGGTCTAGCACATTTGATAATGAGCCATAACTTACCCGTACGCATACAAGTGTTAGTTGCAGCGGCAGATAATGCAATCTCGGGTGATGCATTTAGGCCCGGTGACATTATTGATACACGTGCGCATAAAACTGTTGAGATTGATAATACCGATGCTGAAGGGCGATTAGTCTTGTGTGATGCATTAACACTGGCTTGTGAGAGTAATCCTGATCTTATTCTCGATTTTGCGACACTGACAGGTGCTGCACGTGTCGCGGTGGGTACTGAAATCCCTGCATTATTTAGTAATTCAGACCAGCTATCACACGATATCCAAATCGCAGCAGAAGGTGTGGGTGAGATTGTTTGGCCACTGCCGTTACATAAAGGCTATCGACATGAGCTAGATAGCCCAGTTGCAGATTTAGTCAATAGCGCACCCTCAGTTTATGGCGGTGCAATCACAGCAGCGCTGTATCTAAATGAGTTTGTAGATGAAGATAAACCTTGGGCACATTTTGATGTAATGGCATGGAATACCCGAGAAAGACCAGGCAGACCAAAAGGTGGAGAGGCGATGGGTTTATTGGTTGCATTTAAGTTTTTACAACAGCGATATGCTTAGGAATAGATATTTTGTCACCCCCCTTGTTTTTTGCGGTTTTGTAAAATCAGTATTTAAACCCCAATACAAAATGGTCAAAAACAGGGGGGGTGACAAATTTATAGTGAGATAAGATAAACTACTGTTATGTTAGAGATTTCCAATAATGTATCCATCCCCGATGATGAAATAGAACTGGTTGCTATCCGTGCGCAAGGTGCAGGTGGGCAAAATGTGAATAAAGTTTCCTCTGCAATACATTTACGCTTCGATATCAATGCCTCATCGTTACCAGAGTATTACAAAGAGCGATTATTAAATCTTAAAGATAAACGTATCACCAAAGAGGGCATTTTGGTTTTAAAAGCACAAGTGCATCGTACCCAAGAAAAAAATAGGACCGATGCCTTAGAACGTCTACAAGACATCATAAAAAGTGTTTCGGTTGTAAAAAAAACAAGACGACCAACTCGCCCAACCAAAGGCTCAAAACTTAGGCGCTTAGATAATAAAAAGAAAAGAAGCCAAACAAAAAGTTTGCGCGGTAGAGTATCGGATTAAAGAGAGACTGATTCAGTCGATTTTAATTTATCGAAGCTAAAAATAATTGGACTTGATCAGTTTCTCCCTAAGAAAAACCTGATTAATCAGCCATTTCTAACTCTTCTGCAATTGCCGCTATACCCGCTTTAGCACAAGCTTCATCAGTAAGCCCTGATGGTGCACCACTAACACCGACCGCACCATAAATAATACCACCAACGTTAATTACTACTCCACCTGCGGACATTAAAACACCCTCAAAATTCCCTACAGCGGAATTTTGGCGTGATTCCATACTGGAGGTATCAGCAGTAAAGTTTATCGATGTATAGGCCTTAGCTTTACTTATACCAATAGACACAGGAGGCGCTAAAGTATCTCTTGCCACGGCTTGGATAATGCCATTCTTATCAACAACGGTTGCGGTGGCTTGATAACCCTGTTTGCGACATTCAAGCATTGCAGCTTTAGCAATTGTAAGCGCACTTTCGGCTGATAAGCGCACCACAGAAACAGATAAAGCTTGTTCTTCTGCTTGTGCTGATACACTCAATAGTAAACTGCATATAAAAGTGGTCGTGATTGCTATTTTTTTGTTGATTTTTGGCATTATACTGTTCCTTTGATTAATTGTTTGCTTGTTATACTCTCGTGCAAAACATGCTAAGAATAAGTTATCATCAATTTTCCTGCTTATTCTAACTATAGATCAATTTTTAGTCACTTATATTAACTATCAAAACTTAACCAGCTACATTAATGAAAGAAAAATACTATGAAATATGCCGAAGCTAAAACAATCTACCTTAAAGATTATCAACAACCCGCTTTTTGGATTGATACTGTCGATCTGGTTTTTGATTTAGAAAATGATCATGCAATGGTCACGGCTTCGGTTGACTATAAGCGCAATGATGACTCTGCTGAAAAAGACATAGAATTATTTGGCACTGAGCTAGAGCTAGAACGTATTGCCATCAATGGCTATGAGCTAGAAAAAGGTGATTATCAACTCACTGATTCAGGCATGATATTAAGCAATCTAGCGGATGAGTTTACGTTAGTAATCACCACCAAAATTTACCCCCAAAAGAATACCTCGCTCGAAGGCTTATACCAATCCAGTGGTAATTTCTGTACCCAGTGTGAGGCGCAAGGTTTTCGTAAAATAACCTATTTTTTAGATCGCCCAGATGTGATGGGTAAATTTACCACCACGATTCGTGCTGATAAAAAGACAATTCCAGTATTACTTTCTAACGGTAACTTAATTGACTCAGGTGATCTTGAAAACGGCAGACACTTTGCCAAATGGCAAGATCCATTCAAAAAACCTGCCTATTTATTTGCATTGGTAGCAGGTGATTTAGAACACGTAACTGATAGTTACACCACTGCATCAGGCAAAGACGTAAAACTAGAAATTTATACCGAAGCACACAATATTGATAAGTGTGATCATGCCATGCAATCGCTCAAACGTGCAATGAAGTGGGATGAAGAACGCTTCGGGCTAGAATATGATTTAGATATTTACATGATCGTCGCGGTAGATGATTTTAATATGGGCGCAATGGAAAATAAGGGCTTGAATATTTTTAATTCAAAGCTTGTATTTGCCAGTCCAGAAACAGCGACCGATAGTGATTATATTAATATAGAAGCCGTTATTGGGCATGAGTACTTTCATAACTGGACAGGAAACCGAGTAACTTGTCGTGACTGGTTTCAACTTAGTTTAAAGGAAGGCTTAACTGTTTTTAGAGATCAAGAGTTCACCTCCGATTTACATTCACGTCCTGTAAAGCGTATTGAAGATGTGCGTATGCTCCGTACCCATCAATTCACCGAAGATGCCAGCCCAATGGCGCACCCGATCCGTCCCGCGTCTTTCATGGAAATCAACAATTTTTACACCATGACGGTTTACGAAAAAGGCGCAGAAGTTGTACGTTTGTATAACACTTTGCTAGGGCAAGACGGCTTTCGCAAAGGTATGGATTTATACTTTGAACGCCACGATGGTCAAGCAGTTACCACCGAAGAGTTTTTAAGTGCAATGGCAGACGCAAACGGTGTAGATTTAAGCCAAATGGAAAGCTGGTACAATCAGGCAGGTACGCCGGTCGTCGATGTCACAATGGCATATGATGCCGATGCAAAAACTTGCACACTACACCTTACGCAAACTTGCCCAAGTACACCAGAAGCAAAAAGTGAAGATAAGCAGGCGTATCTCATTCCCATTAAATTTGCATTGCTTGATAGTGATGGAAAAGAAATGGTGAGTGATACGATTAAGCTAACCCAAAAGACACAAAGTGAAACGTTTGAGAATATTGAAAGCACACCTTTACCATCGTTGTTGAGAGATTTCTCAGCACCTGTAAAACTTAACTATGATTACAGTATTGAAGATAATATCTTCTTAATGGCAAATGATAATGATGATTTTAATCGTTGGGAAGCCAGCCAGCGTTTAGCAGAAAGCTTAATGCTTGATATGCTAGATAAACACGCAAAAGGTGATGCTTATGGTGTGGCGCCAAATGTTATAGATGCCTATCAGCAATTATTAACCAATGAAGCGTTAGACCCGGCATTACAGGCTGAAGCACTCATGCTACCATCAGAATCATACCTAGCCGAAAGGGTAGAATTAGCAGACCCTGATGCTATTCACGCAGTAAGAAAGCTATTTCGCAAAACACTCGCGCAGGGTTTGCGTTTATTGTTTGAATCAATCTACGAGACATTACAAAAAGAGCAGGGTGAATATAAAATTGATGCCAGCAGTATGGGTAAACGTCGTCTTAAAAATGTTTGTTTGTCTTACTTGGGTGAAATCAGCGATCCATCCATCCACGAGCTATGCTACCAACAGTTTATCCAATCAGAAAATATGACCGATACACTGGAGGCACTTGCAATACTCACTCAGATTCAATGTCCACAACGCGAACAAGCTTTCAGTGATTTTGAACAAAAATGGCAACACGATACCCTAGTGATGGATAAATGGTTTGTAATGCAAGCCACCTCATCTTTGTCAGAGACCTTAGATAATGTAAAAGCTTTAATGGATCACAAACTGTTTAGCATCAAAAACCCAAACAAAGTCCGCTCGTTAATTGGCGCATTCGCAAACGGTAACCCTGTTAACTTTCATAATACAGATGGCTCGGGCTATCAGTTCATTGCTGATCAAGTATTAGAGTTAGATAAACTAAATCCACAAATAGCTTCTAGATTAGTAAGAGCGTTAATAAACTGGCGACAGTACGAAGCAGGGCGCTCAAGTTTAATGCGTGAACAATTAGAGCGGATTAAAGGACAGGATGGTTTAAGTGGGGATGTTTTTGAGATCGTGACGAAGGCTTTATAAATAACTAGCTATATTTGTCACCCCCCCTCTTTTTCGGTGTTTTGTAATATATAGCTAAAAATAGCGGGGTGAATAGCATTACTAAAGGTTATTCACCCACTCAATAATATCGAGCGTTACTGCATCACGGTTTATCTCATTAAGGCTTTCGTGTCTTCCACCTGAGTATTTTTGTACGGTTAAACTCTTTATACCCGCTTTTTCATAAGCCTGTTTTAATGCGTCAACTGTTTTACTTTTTTTGGTAACAGGGTCTTCAGTGCCAGTAATTAGTAGAATGGGTAAGTCTTTGGGGACACGAGCCCGAGTGGACTCTAGTGCCATTACCCCTAAACCTTGGAGCAGATCAATCCATAATTGGGTGGTTACGATAAAGCCGCAGCGTGGGTCATTAATGTATTTATCAACTTCTGTGTCATCGCGTGATAGCCAATCAAACTCTGTTCGGTTAGGTTTAAAGGGCTTATTAAAATCACCGAAGCTCATAGCATTAAGCAGTTTACTTTTTCCCCTCACCCCAATTCTTAGACGTTCTATTTTTGCAATAATCAAACCAATATTTCGTAAAAAACCCGCATCTGCAATAGTAGCTGAGAGTATTAAACCTTTGAGCGTGTCGCCGTATTCAGCAGCATATTGTTGGGCAATAAAAGTACCCATACTGTGAGAAAACAATGTGATAGGAAGAGTAGGGTGATCACTTATAATTCTTTGATTGAGGATATGGGTATCATCAATCACTAATCTCCATCCATTTTGTTTAGCGAAGAATCCAATATCGCTGTCTTGATGGATAGATTGGCCATGGCCACGATGATCATGCGCATAAACAGCATAACCTGCCTCATTTAAAACTTTCGCAAACCTCCCGTAACGCTGGGCATGTTCCGCCATACCATGAGCAATTTGTATAACGCCTTTCCACGTTTTTTTATTGGTATTAGGGAACCAAGCATATGCTGCTATTTTGCTTGAGTCAGGTGTATCAAATGCAAATTTTAGTGTGGGTTTCATAGTCTTTGGGCTAGATATTCTTTTTGATATGCAAAGAATATAGCACTGTTTAGGATTGGGTGACTATGATGTTTCAATTTCTTTATTTTGTATACTAGCAACGTTAGAGTTGCTAGTATTTTTTGTAATATCTAATGCTTTTTCAGCAAGTGACATAAGAGCAGTCACTGTCGTTTTTTCATTAACTCTATGCGCTACAATACCTGTTGAAAGATTTATGTATATGGTGTCTTTCTTCCATTCTAAAGGGCTAACCTCAACTAACGAACGTAGTTTTTTAGCCATTCCTTGTAATGCTTTAGGGTTACAGTCACTGATAAAAATAGCAAAACGTCCTGCGTTCCCATAACGTGTAACCATGTCATCATTTCGTTTACTGGCATTTAGAATTTTAGCCACATGTTTAACAATATAGTCAGCCAGAGGATCTTTGCCTTTTTCGATTAATGGTTTGTAGTTATCAATCTCAACGATAATTAAACCCGCAATTTCCCCTCTGTAGACTAAAAGACTTTTTCTTAATTCTTCTAAAAAACAGCTAATATTCGTTAAACCCGTTATTGGGTCAATATTATTGTCTTTTTTGATAATTTGTTCTCTGCGATTTCCCATTACTTTACGGATATCTTTCTTCGATGAAGATTCTAAAATGATATTTTCGCTATTTAATTCTTGGAAGTCATTTAGTAAATCTGAAAGAGTTTTCCATAGAGAGAGAATATCAGAAGGGCTATGTTTTGGTGCTGCACCTAGTGAATAGGTATTGCGTTTTTGAGTAAGAACTTTGGTTTTGTTGCTTAAAATATTTAATGGGCGCGTCACATTTAAAATTACGATGATCGCAACGAACAGTGCAAAGACTAATCCAATTGCTAACCATATTAATGCTTTTGTTCTTACCATATTAAGGGGAAGGTCAATTTCAGACTTAGGTCGTGTAACTAAAACTCCCCAGTTTAATTTTTTTATTTTTGCATAACCACCGATCATTTCAGTATTATCAGATGAGGTTAGATACATTAATGAGCCTGCATTACTTGATTTTAATTTTTGAACCAATTTATGCTTGGCTAAGTTTTTAGTTTGTAAAACCCATGATGGATTGGGGTGTGCTACCACATTATTTTTATTGTCAATAACAGTGCAGAAGCCATTTTTTCCGAAAGTGATATTGCTACAAAGACTTTTTATAAAGTTAGGCTCAACTTCTGTAAAAAGAGTCCCTATTTTATTGAAGTTGCTGTCTATGAGTTGGTTTTTAAGTAAAAGAACGGGAGTTTTTGAAATTGTGCTTAGAAAGATAGGAGAAATTGAATTGTTTTGGTCGTATTTCTGGTATCTAATTTCTTTAGCGATGTATTCTGGTGTAGTAGGGTTTGTTTTATAAACTTTTTTAAATGAATCAGCCACTTCAACAATGGGCGAGTTACTCTTTTCTAATAAGAGTAGAGATACCGAAACAATATTTTGATTTGTTTTGATGAACTGTTTAATAAGCTGTTGATTTATTTTATTATTTTTAAGTGCTGATGATTGTAACTTAATATCTAAGAATCTTAGTTTATTTTGGTAAAATTTAAGTTGTAATTTTATGGGGTCAACTAGGTTCGTCGCTAATATTTTGTGTTTTTGTAAGTTATCTTTATAAACAGATTCCCATGAGCTTGTACCTAAGCTTGGTAGAATAAAGACTAGTGGTATAAGTGCAACTACAAAAAGGGTGACGAGAATTATTCTTCGAAGAGAAAAATTCATAAAATTACTAATGGTAGTAAGGAGTGGGGGTATTTTCATCATAAGATTTTCATCTTATAACAGGTACTAAGGGCAATAGCTTTTAGTCAGATAAGCGGTAGTAAAACTAAATAACTTCCTCAATTTTTTGAGGATTATCGATAAATTTATTGCGTGTACCTTGTAGTTTCTCAATTAAATCATTACGTCGCATTTCTTCTTTACTGGGCTGGTCAATTTTATTCCAGTAAGCCAGTATTTCTGTTTGGCGTGAGAATATTTTTAGACCATAGCTGGTAGACATATGAAACATGGCACGAGCAACTTCACCTTGGCTGGCAGGAGCTGGTTCTACAATACGATTCTTCTTATCAATTTTGAAATCATAAGAACCAAATAGGCGTAATTCTCCTTTTACTTTCCCAAAGCGATGACTTGCGCGCAGTAAGTTAAGATCACGTCGACTAGGGTAAAGATTATGTAAATCTGATTCAATGAAATTAAATTGTTTATTACGATAACGACAATCACGCCGGTCTTGGCATTTTAATGCATTAACCACCCAAGCCATCGGGAAAATATGTTCAATATTTATCCAATCAGGTTTACTTGGGCCAAATATTTGTTGGCTATACAGTGTTTTTCCACCTGTCGAGTACAACTCACGCCAAAAGAGGCGAAGTGACTTTTGATAACTATTGATTTGTGTTTGACCATTGTTTATTTCTGTCTTCATTAGTTTGAGTGTAGCATCTGTCTTTCAGAACTCTAAATACATTATAAACAATTACAAAACAGCCCAGAGAATTTACCCTAATCCCCAGATAGAAAGCACGATGATAGCACAAGTCTTTGATTCCATAGAGTATCCCAAAAATACTCGATTAACCTACGGGTGAAACGATTATTTTTTGAATATCCTATGAAACCAAACACTTGCACTCTCACTCGCGTTTCTATCTGGAGATTATGGATTTAAAACTTGTAAATTAGTTACCAAGTTGTCATGTCAAAATAATGATTGAGAGCATAAGTCTATATTTTGTCACCCCCCTTGTTTTTGCCACTTTTGTAAGTTGCTAAATTGACGATTTATAATGATATAAAACCATACTTATCATTTAATTTGATCTTTTTCTAATAACTACCTTGACACAATTAGCATAGCGAACTAAAAGTCTTTTTAAGAGGGTCTTCCTCATAATGGGATAAAGAAATGACACAAGCTACCGATAAAAACAATAATAATGACACAACAAATAATCAACAGGATACAGCGCTTGAAGGTGAAAATGCTGTATATCTTGAATTACTTTTCGAAAACTACTTAAAAGATAAAAATAGTGTTAGCCAAGACTGGCAACGCTATTTTGCGGATATGCCCGTTCCGGAAGATTTTCGCAATGGTGCAACGCATTCTGATATGCGTGATAAGTTTCGTACCGATAAACTTCATACAGGGAAAAGAGGAAAGTTAATCGTCGAAGTTGATCCTATCGTTCTTGAAACTGAAAGGCAGCAAGTTCATGTTTTACAGCTTATAGATAGCTATCGTTCATTAGGACACTTGGTAGCATATACCAACCCGCTTAGGGGAGATGAGGTGAAGCCTAATTTACCAGAGCTGACTTTGCAAAACTATGGACTTGATAAAGTTGATACCAATAAGGTGTTTGACCCTGGTAGTTTTCAGATGGAAGAAGTCCCAACTCTAGGGAATATCTTTCGGGCCTTGCGCAATACCTATACAGAGAGCATCGGCATCGAGTATATGCATATTATGGATACCGATGAAAAGCGTTGGATTCAAAGTCGTTTAGAACCCTGTCAGGCTCGGCCAAAATTTGATACAGAAACTAAGAGCAAGTTACTCGATCATTTAATTGCTGCAGAGACTTTGGAGCGTTACCTGCATAAAAAATATGTAGGACAAAAGCGATTCTCGTTAGAGGGTGGTGAAAGTCTTATTCCACTTCTACATGAAATTATCCATCATTCTGGTAGTCAGAAAACACGAGAGATGGTTTTGGCAATGGCACATCGTGGTCGTTTAAATGTGCTTATCAATATTATGGGAAAATCACCCGATAAGCTTTTTAAAGAATTTGAAGGTACTAATATTGATGAAGAGATCAGTCGTGATGCAGCTGGTGATGTAAAGTACCACAAGGGTTTTTCATGTAGCATTCAAACCAGTCAAGACCCGATGCATTTATCACTTGCGTTTAACCCATCACATTTAGAAATTGTTGGTCCTGTTGCTTGTGGTTCAGTACGTGCAAGACAAGATCGTCGTAATGATCAAGGGGGACAAGTTGTTGGTGTGGTGATTCATGGTGATGCTGCTTTTGCGGGACAAGGTGTGGTGATGGAGGCCTTTAATATGGCACAAACTCGTGGCTACCGTATTCATGGCACTATTCACATCGTTATTAACAATCAGATTGGATTTACCACAAGTACACAGTTTGATAGCCGAAGCACATATTACCCGACTGATGTCGCGAAGATGATTAATGCACCCATTTTACACGTTAACGGTGATGATCCTGAGGCTGTAATTTTCGCCGCTCAGGTGGCGATGGATTATCGCCTGCATTTTAAGAAAGATATCGTGATAGATCTAGTTTGCTACCGTAGACACGGGCATAACGAGGCAGATGAACCTGCGATGACGCAACCTGTGATGTATACCGCGATTCGGAATATGAAAACCACGCAAGAACTGTATGCAGAGAAGCTAACTAATGAAGGCTTAATCTCAGAAAGTGAACCAGTAGAGCGCATCAAAGCCTATAAAGAACGTTTGTCATCCGGTAAGCCAGCTGTCAATACACTTGATTACAGCAGTGTTCCAGAGCACTTTAAAGTGAGCTGGGATGGCTTTAAAGGACGCGATTGGACCAGCAAAGCAGATACACGTTTTAATCATGAAAAGCTTAAGACAATTATAAAACGTTGTCATAAAGTCCCCGATGATTTTGTAATACATCCTCGTGTAAAGAAGATCTTACAAATGCGTGAAGAAATGGTTGAGGGTACTCGTCCTGTTGACTGGGGGTGTGCAGAAAATCTAGCCTATGCAAGTTTATTAACCGAACAATATGATATTCGTATTAGTGGTCAAGATAGTGGACGTGGGACATTCTCACATCGCCATGCTGTTTTGCATAATCAGGTCAAACGACAAGCATGGATTCCTTTACGTCATGTTGCTGATGAAGAAAATGGTGAAAAACGTGGTAAGTTTAATGTAATTGATTCAGTTCTATCTGAAGAGGCAGTGTTAGCTTTTGAATATGGCTATTCAACGTCATCACCTAATACTTTGTTAATTTGGGAAGCTCAATTTGGTGACTTTGCCAATGGAGCTCAAGTTGTTATTGATCAGTTTATCAGTTCAGGTGAAAGCAAATGGGGACGTCTATGTGGTTTAGTGATGTTTTTGCCTCATGGCTATGAAGGTATGGGCGCTGAGCATTCTTCCGCCCGCCTAGAGCGGTTTATGCAACTGTGTGCAGAATCTAATATGCAAATTTGTGTGCCGAGCACACCTGCACAAACCTATCATATGATTCGTCGTCAAATGATTAGACCGTACCGGCGACCACTGATTGTTATGACACCCAAAAGTTTATTAAGGAATCCAGCCGCAGTTAGCACGATGAAAGAGCTAACCGAAGGTAACTTCCACTCCATAATTGACGAAGATCGCTTTAAAAAAACGAAAGGAGATATAAATCGGGTGGTGCTGTGTAGTGGCAAAGTCTATTATGATTTATTAGCAAAATCTAACGAGGAAAAGATAAGCAATATTGCACTGATTCGTATTGAGCAACTTTATCCATTTCCCGATAAATTACTAAAATCAATATTACAGACATACCCTGCTGTAAAAGAATTGGTTTGGTGTCAAGAAGAGCCACGCAACCAAGGAGCATGGGACAGCATCAAACACAGGTATAGAAAACTAGAAGATCAATATGAAGTAAGTTGCGTGAGTCGCCCAAGCGCGGCCGCACCTGCGGTAGGATCACACAAAGTTCATGTATTACAACAAGCAGCTTTAGTAAATAAAGCGCTTAAGTTAAGGAAAGACTGATTAAGCCTATTAGAATTCAGCGCAGAAAAATATGTCGCTATTTTTCACGAAGCTGAAAATAATTAGACTGATCAGTTTCTCCTTAAACACATAAATATTACTAACAATTAGCACCAAACATTAAATGAGATTTAGATAAAATGACTATTGAAATACGTGTACCACAATTACCAGAATCAGTCAGTGATGCAACCATTGCGGCTTGGGTAATCAAAGAAGGTGATAACGTTAATGAGGACCAAAACCTACTTGAGTTAGAAACAGATAAAGTCGTACTAGAAGTACCAGCACCTGCATCAGGTGTCTTGACTAAAATTATGGCTGAAGAGGGTGAAACAGTCTATTCAGGTGATGTGATTGGCATACTAGAAGAAGGTGAAGCCGCTGTATCGAAAGCTGATGATAAACCTGTAGAATCAGAAGTAGAAGGTAATGCCAGTCCATCAGTAAGAAAGTTGATGGCAGAAAATTCTCTTAACGAATCTCAAATAACGGGTACAGGTAAGAATGGCCGCATCTTAAAAGAAGATGTAGAAAAAGCCTTACAAGCGGCTACTGCTGCCTCTTCTTCATCATCAAAAGAATCACAAGTTACTACAGTTACTACAGAGCCAAAACTTAGCCCTAAAAATTCAAGTGATACAGACGGTCGAGAAGAGCGCCGTGTGCCGATGACAAGATTACGTGCACGAATAGCAGAACGATTATTAGAAGCACAAAGTACAGCTGCAATTCTCACAACTTTTAATGAAGTTGATTTAAGTGAAGTTGCGCGTTTACGTCGTAAATATCAAGATCGTTTTCAAAAATCACACGGTATCAAACTTGGATTTATGTCTTTTTTTATAAAAGCTGCAACTGAAGCTTTAAAACGTTATCCAGAGGTGAATGCCCGTATTGACGGTAATGATATTATCTATCAAGGTTATTACGATATCGGTGTGGCTGTTTCATCGGAACGAGGATTAGTGGTGCCAATTATTCGTAACACGGATAGTATGGGTAATGCTGATATTGAAAAAGCCATAAGAGATTATGCAACACGAGCACGTAGTGGTCATCTTGAACTTAGCGAGCTAACAGGTGGCACATTCTCAATTACTAATGGTGGAATATTTGGCTCAATGTTATCTACACCGATTATAAATCCACCACAAAGTGCAATTTTGGGTATGCACAATATTCAAGATCGTCCAGTGGCTGTTGATGGTGAGGTAGTTATTCGCCCCATGATGTATTTAGCGTTATCGTATGATCATCGTTTAATAGATGGGCAGGCAGCAGTAAGTTTCTTAGTGAAGATGAAAGAACTATTAGAGGATCCTGCTAGTTTATTTTTAGAGTTATAATACTGTAAATTGTCACCCCCCCTGTTTTTGCCACTTTTATAATTTACAAAAGTGGCAAAAACAGGGGGGGTGACAAGCTTTCCTAACAAAAGCACATGAAAACCATAAATTTTGTCTAATTTCTTTATCTTTAAGCTCTTAACGAAAGAATCTCCCAGTCTCTTTGTTTTGCTGTTTCTAATAGCTTCTCGTCAGGATCAACGGCTATGGGGTTGTCGACGATTTCAAGTAGGCTAATATCATTGATGGAGTCGCTATAAAATGTACTATCTTTCATCGTTTCATTATTGATTGTTAGCCATTGATTTAGGCGGGTAATTTTGCCTTCTTGAAAGCAGGGTGTGCCTTCTACTTTTGTAGTATAACGTCCATTGATGATGAGAGGTTCTGTAGCGAGTATATTATCTATACCTAGCTCTGCTACTATTGGGCGGGTTACAAAACTATTGGTAGCAGTGATGACAAGTAAGGTATCTCCTTTATCTTTATGCTTTTGTATGAGTGCTTTTGAATGTCTTGCTATCATGGGTTTGATGATGTCATGCATGAATTCGTTATGGAGTTTTTCGAGTTCTTCCATTGTGCGAACCGAGAGTGGTTTAAAACTAAAGGCAGAATATTCAAAGATATCGAGCGTACCTTTTTTATAATCTTCATAAAAAACTCTGTTGGATTGCTCGTATTCTTTTTCGTCGACTAATTTTTTTGCGACTAAAAACTGTCCCCATTCAAAGTCACTATCACCGTGCAGTAGTGTGTTATCGAGGTCAAAGATTGTTAGTGCCATGTTGTTAAAACTCATATTTTAAAAATAAGTCCATATTGTATCTGCAATGATTTGCTGAATCACTGCCAATGTGGAAAAATGGACGTATTAAAAGATTTGGAGTTGTATTGTGATTGATGATGAAGGCTTTAGGGCTAATGTAGGCATCATTCTTTCAAATTGCGACGGTGAAGTATTTTGGGGTAAACGTATAGGGCAGAATTCTTGGCAATTTCCACAAGGTGGTATTGATGAAGGTGAAACACCTTTGCAAGCTATGTTTCGAGAGCTTGAAGAAGAAACTGGCTTATTAGAAAAACATGTAGAAGTGATTGGTTCGACAAAGGACTGGTTACGCTATCGTTTACCCAAAAAAATGATTCGTCGTGGTAAAAACGGAAAGGTGTGTATTGGACAAAAACAGGTTTGGTTTTTACTGAAAATGGTTTGTGAAGATTCGTCAGTTGATCTTGCTGCCTGTGATATTCCTGAATTTGATGGTTGGCGCTGGGTGAATTATTGGTTACCAGCCAAAGAGGTGGTGTATTTTAAACGCCGCGTGTATGAGCGTGCATTACAAGAGTTAGCACCGTTGACCTTGCTTGAAAATATGCAAAATAAAACAAAATAAAAAAGTGACTACTAAGAAAGAAGACTTGTATCCATATCTGCGACAGTATGGAAGCCATTGCATGGCGTATACAAGCCTAGAACCTCAGATGGAAACTTTCATTTTAGAGGGTGTTGGTTATATCGCCTTTATTCGTTTTAAGCATTTTTTATGGGCACGAAAAGAACGCCAAATCGTGTTGGCTGATCCTATTTGTGCTGTTAATAATTATAAAAAACTCATACGTGCTTTTACTGAAAAATACCCCAATGTAATTTTTGTTCAATCATCAAAAGATACTGCATCTGTATTGACTGAGCTTGGCTTTCAAGCGAATCTTTTTGGTGTCGAAAATGAAATATCGTTGTTAGATTTTTCTTTGAAGGGCAAGTATCGAGCAAAGTTGCGCCAATGGAAGAACAAATGTGAGCGCGAGGGCGTAAGGGTTGAAGAAAAACCGATTAGTGCGTGTGAAAATATTGATGAAATTACAGCACTATCGTCCAAATGGCTAAAAACAAAAGGTGGTGACGGCTTGAGTTTTTTGGTGCGTCCATTGCGTTTTGAGCAAGAAACGGATGTTCGATATTTTTGGGCCTACAAAGATAATGAGTTAGTTGGTTTAGCGTTGTTTGATCCTATTTATAAAGGTAATAAAGTCATTGGCTATTATCATAATATTGATCGGATATCAGAAAATGCACCACATGGTACAAGTGCTACGATCATATTGAAGGCAATTGAGCGTTTTAAAGTAGAAGGAGTAGAAAGGGTTTCACTGGGTATGTCGCCTATGTTTGTACCTAATGGTTTAAAAAATGAATTCAATTATCATCCGTTTACGCGCAAAGCATTTCGTTATGCTTTTCAAAAGCTAAACTTTCTATACTCTTTCAAAGGTAATTTAAGCCATAAAAAGAAGTTTGGCGGCTTGCATAAACCTATCTATATTTCGAGTACTAATGGGAATGGTTTACGAGAGGTTTTTGTGATGATGAAAGCGATAGGTATGTTATGAGTGTTGATCTTCAATCTGCGCAACAAGGAACGATAAAAACCCCTATTTCGTTTAAAGGGCACGGTTTGCATACTGGTAAACGCTCACATATCACAGTTTATCCTGCTGATGAAAATAGCGGTATCGTTTTCAAACGAATTGATAAAGCAGGTGAAAATACTGAGATTCTCGCACACTGGAAACACACCAAAAAACTCCCTCTGTGTACTTGTATAGCATCACCAGAAAATGGCGTACATGTACGCACAATTGAGCATTTAATGGCAGCGTTTTATGCTTGTGGAATCGATAATGCCTTGGTGGAAATAGACGGTAGCGAATTACCGATTATGGATGGTAGTTCAGAGCCGTTTATTCATGAGATAAGTAAAGTAGGGGTTATTGAGCAGGACAGCGCTCGAAAAATATTTAAGATTAAGAAAAAAATTGAAGTCTTTGAAGCAGATAAATCAATCACAATTGAGCCATCAGAATTCTTGTCCATTGATGTCACAATATCACTACGAAAAATAGGGCGGTTAAATTGGCATGGTGACGTTACGCCAGCGTTATTCTCAAAGCAGATAGCGCCAGCTCGTACTTTCGGGCGTTTAAATAATGGCATGTTGGCGCAGTTAACGCGCTTTTCGAAAGACCCAATATGTTTGGGTGCAAATACCGGATCAGCTTTGGTCATTTTTGGCGGTGATAAAGTGCTAAATAAAGGAGGGTTAAGAATGTCAAATGAATACGTTAGGCATCGAGTACTAGATTTAATGGGTGATTTAATGCTTTCTGGTGGTCATGTATATGGAAATATTACGGCAATTAGCCCAGCACATCGCTTAACGCATCAGCTTTTAGTAAAGATATTTAGCGATATTGATGGCGGTCTGTAAGAATTAACGTTCTTAAATCAGAATTTCTTTAGCGAAAAGTTGAGATCATTGGCAGGCTACCTTTAGGGCGTAAGGTTAAACGACACTCATGCGTTACCGTTGTTTCTGGCGCTAATGAAAGGCGAAAGCGTTGCGCTAAGATTGCAACGGCTAATACAGATTCTGTAATTCCAAATCCTTTGCCAATACATACTCTAGGTCCTGCACTAAATGGAATATAAGTAAACTTGATAGGTTTTTTTTCACCTGGCATAAAACGCTCAGGGATAAAGCTATCAGGGTCGGTCCAATATTTTTTATGACGTTGTATCAACCAAGGAGCAATTAACATTAAAGAGCCTGCAGGGATTTTCTTTCCGCGTATTTTGTCTTCTTTGAGTGCTTGTCGCGATAAAATGGGCACGGGTGGATAAAGCCTCATGGTCTCATCTAAAATAGCGCGCGTGTATTTAAGATTTTCAATATCTTCCATCACAGGTATTCTGCCATCAAGCACGCTATCAAGTTCATCATGCAGTTTTTTCTCAACATCGGGTGATTGAGAGATCAAATACCATGTCCAAGCTAGAACATTGGCAGTTGTTTCGTGTCCTGCCATAAATAACACAATAATCTCATTTCTGATTTGCTTGCGTGTCATGGTATCTAAGCCATTATCGCTTTGATTCGCTTTAATAAATTCGGCAACCATTGTGCCTTTGTGACCTTCTTTTTCTGCTTTGGCGATTATGGCATCAACGGCATTGTGGATGGTCTTTGCTGCTCTTCGAGCTTTGCCTATTTTACCGTTTACATTTGGAAACCAATCGGGAAGCCCTAAGAAGTTAGACAGTGCCATTTGTTTAACGACTGATTGATAATCTGCAAATGCATTGACCACTGCTGTGCTGTTTTCTGAGCCTAGTTTTTCACCAAACAAGGTTCGCGAAATGATTTCAGCGGCAAGTTTTCCCATTTCGGTATGTGCATTTAAATGTGCACCATTCCCTTGTGATTGCCAATCATCAGCCATTTCCGTAATTGTTGAGATCATCACCTTGCTAAACATTTTTATATGAGAATGATCAAATAAAGGCGTTTGTATTTTACGGCGAGATGCCCAAGTGTCACCATCGCTAATAAATAAACCATCACCAAGCAATGGCTCTAGCGCTCGTTTCATTTGAGGGGATTTACGTTCGTAATTGTCTTTATTCTCGACCATCACGTAGCGAATCGTATCAGGAGAGTTAGCGACAAATACGTGTTGTTTGAGAATTTTTTGTGACATGAATTCATCACTAAATGCATCTTCATCCCAGATAGAGAGTAGGTCATTACGGGCATAATATAGTGCTTGAAATGGATTGATTTCTTTTTGATGTCGTTTAGGGAAGGGCGGAACAAAAGCAGTCATAAATATGATCTAAAATTAGCTAGGAGGTGTATCTTGCATTTTAGAGTGAATTCTTGCAATTAAAATAATAATATTGATGATCTAAGGCTCTAATAAAGTAATCTAATGAGCTGAAACTAAATACAGATAAGATATATTCGTGTAGAATTAAGTTATAAATTTTTCGTGATATATTCTCAAGGATTACTCTTTGTCAGATCAAAAAAAGAAAATTGCAATTGTCGGTATGGCTTGCCGATTTCCCGGTGAAGCGAGTTCTCCAGATGCTTATTGGGATATCCTGAAAAACGGTAAAGATGTTGTTACAGAAGTAAGCTCTGAACGTTGGGGTACTAACTTTTATCAGCATCCTGATAAAAAAGAACCCGGTAAGAGTTATACGTTTGCAGCAGGTGTTCTTCCGCAGGTTGATGAGTTTGATGCCAGTTTTTTTGGAATTTCTCCGCGTGAAGCCGCGCAGATGGATCCTCAACAACGTTTGTTGTTAGAATTAACATGGGAAGCGTTGGAAGATGGTAGGCAAGTTCCAGAGTCACTTGCAGGTTCTGATTGTGCCGTTTATATCGGGATAGCTAGTACCGACTATGCGCATCGCCGTATGGATGATTTAAGTTCTCTTGATCCGTATTCTATGACGGGTAATACTGCCAGTATTGCCTCCAATCGTATCTCATATATTTTTGATTTACACGGCCCTAGCGTATCGGTTGATACCGCTTGTTCGTCATCATTAGTAGCCTTACACCAAGCTTGTAATGCTATTTGGAATGGCGATGCACCGACTGCGATAACAGGTGGTGTGAATATGCTTTTGCATCCGTTTGGCTTTGTTGGTTTCTCAAAAGCGTCAATGCTTTCACCATGTGGTCGATGTCGTGCATTTGATGCAACAGGTGATGGTTATGTGCGCTCAGAAGGTTCCGCTGTTTTATACCTGAAACCGTTAGAAGATGCAGAAAGAGATGGTGACCCCATTCATGCAGTTATTATCAATACGGGCATTAATAGTGATGGTCGTACCAATGGAATTACACTTCCAAGTACAGAAGGGCAGGCGGGTTTATTAAAACGCGTTTATGAAGGCGCAGGAATTAGTCCTGATGATTTGGATTATTTAGAAGCACATGGAACAGGCACGGCAGTCGGTGATCCGCTTGAAGCTGGAGCTCTGGCTAAGGCCTTATCTAAACATCGTAAAAAGCCATTGCCCATCGGTTCTGCCAAAACGAATTTAGGTCATCTTGAGACTGCCTCTGGTATGGCTGGTCTTTTAAAGGTTGTATTGAGTTTAAAGAATCGAGCGATTCCTCCATCACTACATTTTAATGAGCCTAACCCGTATATTGATTTTGAGGGTGATAAATTATCTGTAGTGACGGATTTCACGCCTTTAAAAGAAACTAAAAAGCCATTACTGATGGGGCTTAACTCCTTTGGCTTTGGTGGCGCTAATGCGCACGCAATTATCGAAGAATATAAGCCAAGTTCTGATTTGGTTTCTGCAGATATTGTTAATGATGATAATCAAGCAATAAGCAATCCTTTATTTTTATCAGCCAGTAGTACCAGTGCTTTACGTGCAATGGCGGGTCAATACCGTGATTTACTAAAGCAGGGTGATGTTTGTTATAAGAATGTCGCCTGGACCAGCTACACAAAACGTCAACAATTAAGTCATGGGTTAGCAGTTCATGGAGATGAGTTGCACGATGTTATTGAATGTTTACATGCTTACTCTCTAGGTGAAATCCATACTGGCGCAACTGCCACAAATAAACTTAATTCATCATCAGAACCTACAAAACTTGCTTTAGTATTTTCAGGCAATGGCTCTCAATGGCAGGGCATGGGTTGTGAGCTATTAAAAACCGAATCTCTTTTTAAAGAAACCGTTGAAGAAATTAATACTTTATTGAGTGTTTATGATGATGAGCTATCGTTAATTGATGAGTTTAATGCAAGCACCGAAAACTCTCGTTTGCAGCTAACCGAAGTTGCACAGCCCCTATTATTCGCCTTACAAGTTGGTGTTATGCGTGTGCTTGAGTCAAAAGGCCTCAAAGCAGATGCTGTTGTGGGTCACAGTGTGGGTGAGGTCGCGGCAGCTTGGGCATCAGGCGTTTTGAGTTTAAAAGATGCTGTTAGAGTTATTTATCAGCGTAGCCATGCACAAGGTAAAACGCAGGGTGCAGGCCGTATGGCAGCAGCGGGTATCTCTGAAAATGATATTAAACCAATACTGGCTGAACTTGATCTTGTAGCAAATGTGAGTATTGCTGGAATCAATAGTCCAAAATCTATTACCTTATCCGGTAAATTGAAGTCACTAAAATTATTGGCAGATTATTTTGAAGATCGGGGTGTTTTTTATCGCATTTTAGATCTTGATTACGCTTTTCATAGTCCAGCAATGGATCCTGTCGAGGAGGAGATTAAGCAATCACTTCAAGGCTTGGACCTTGGTGATACAGATCGTACTTTTTATTCAACAGTCACAGGTAATGTTCTAGCTGGCTCAGAATTAGGCGCTGATTATTGGTGGGATAACATCCGTCAGCCTGTATTATTCGGTTCAGCAATGGAGAACTTATTAGACAATGGCTATCAGGTTTTTTTAGAGATTGGGCCACACCCAGTTTTACGCACTTATGTTAATGAATGTTGCCGAGAGAAAGAGCTTACTTACGCTACGCTTTCGACAATCAAACGACAAGGTGAATCAAAAACAGCATTGTTAAATGCTTTATATGATTGTCATCTGGCAGGTTGCTCGCTGGTAGATGATTGTGTATTCCCTGAGAGTGCAAATGCCATTAAGTTACCTGCCTATCCTTGGCAAAGAGAAAAACACTGGTATTCATTGACGGCAGAAGGTCAAGATTTAGTAAATCGCCATCGTGAGCATCCATTGCTGGGTTATCGCTTAAAAGAGCATGATGCCTGTTGGGAAAATCAAATTGATACAAACTTACTGAGCTATCTAGGCGACCATGTTGTGGATGGTGGTGTTATTTTTCCTGCGGCGGCATATGTTGAAATGGCGCTGGCAGCATCGGAAGCTTGGTTTAGCAATGGATTAGACACTGAAGATAATAGCAATAACAAAAACAGCACTATCAAGCAAAAAAAGCAGTGGGAAATTGAAAACATTGAAATCAGAGCACCTATTGTATTAGATAACAGTAAGATTATTCGCTTTAAGTTACTGATTAAAGACGGTAGTTTTATCATTAGCAGTAAAGATCGATTGAGTGAAAATCCTTGGGTTGAAAATGTAGTTGGGCGATTATTAGGAAGTACCAATCGCAAAAAGCCTGCAAAGATTGCTGTTGATCCAATCATTAAAAAGGCAATAAAAACCATTGCATCCGCTGAGCATTATCAGCTTACAGAATCTGTAGGCCTAAGCTATGGGGCAACATTTCAAGGTGTTGAGTCGGTATGGGTTTCAGATTTGTCTGCTTTGGCAAAAATTACAATTCCGAATGATTTACTAGAAAGTAACGACAGTCAAGATTTATCCCATTACCAACTTCATCCTGCTTTACTGGATGCAGGTTTCCAAATTTTGGTTGATATTTATGCTGATAAGATTGAACAGGGAAGTCAAGCGGCGCTGATCCCCGTGCAACTCGGCAAACTATATCATTACAGTGTTATGGATGACTTATCGTATATATCCGTTGATATTATCAAGCAAAGCCCCCAATCAGTATTAGCTCATTATTTATTGCTAGATTCTAAAGGCTCGGTATTAGCCGAGTTAAAGAATTGTCGCTTTCGTGGTGTGCAACTTAGGCAGAGTAGCTTAGCGCTACCTGCAACCTATGAATTTAAGCCATTGCTTATGCCTCATTTGAAAGCAGGGAAGCATTCGCCTATTTCGGAACCAGCCGCATTAGTCTCGAATGCACTTGATTTTTTAAACTCACATGAACAAGAGTTCTTACGTAGCAGGCATTATCAAGAAATATTACCACTTTTTGATGTCATGGTTTCTGTTTTTTCGTGGGAGGCAATACGCGAGCTGAATCCAAAAGGTGATGAGTTTACGCTTGAATCATTAGCCGAACAGGCACATATAGAGTCTGTTAAATTGCCGTTACTGTCACGTCTACTTGGTATATTGGTAGATGATGAACTTGCAAGCTTTAATAATGGACAATGGTTGTTAGCACCTGAATGTGATTTACCTCCCGCTGAAGATATTTGGTTGTCAGTATTGGGTGATTCCCCAGCGTATCTTCCAGAGTTAATGTTGTTAGGCCGTTGTGGCAAGCACTTAGCTGATGTTTTACAACATAAGATAATGCCAGAATCTATTTTATACTCACCAAAAAGCAGTATCCAAGAACACTGGAATGGTGCGTCACCTAGCAATATCAGTATAAACCTTGCACTACGTGATACCTTGCGTGAAATCGTAGCAGATTGGCCAGAAAACCAGCGCCTGAGAGTATTAGAGGTTGGAGCAAATGATACTGAAATCAGTCAGTTGGTACTGTCTGTATTCTTACCGGAGCGATGTGATTATGATTATATTCATCACGATGAAGAGCTATTAGCCAAAGCAACATTTGATTTAGAACATTGGAGTTTTGTTAAAACGGAACAACTGGATTTAAGCCTTGAGATAGAGACTGGAGATTGTCCTATTCAGTTTGGTGCCTATGACATTGTTATCGCAGCAAATACTTTATATCACTCAGATGATCTGACGAAAGTGCAAAAAAACATTAAAAAATTATTGTCGCCTAAAGGTGTACTTTTATTGCTAGAAAGACAGTCCGATCGCTTTATGGATATGACGTTTGGTTTGCAATCAGACTGGTGGGCGCATACCTCTGAAAATCAAAACCCTACACCGTTATTAATGAGCGCAGGGGAGTGGCGAACTAGTTTAAAAGAGTCAGGATTTGATCAGGTTGAGCTATTAATAGAACCACAAGCAACTGCAGAAACGGGTGCATTTATGGTTGTTGCAAATCACTCTGATGAATTTGTGGCACTTGAAACTAATGATATAAAAGAGAGTAATATAGAGACTTGGATGATTCTTAAAGATGAATCTGAAGTTTCAAACTGTTTGTTTAACTCGTTAAATACTTCGTTATTAAATTTAGATCATCAGGTTGTTACCGTACAGTCAGGTGATACTTACAAACGCCTTGGCCCAACCCATTTTGCTATCAACTTTGAGGGTGATAAATCAAAAAAAGAAGAGCACTTTGATCATATAATAGAAACGCTTAATAAGCTTGATATTCATTGCGACCACGTCGTTCACTTAATGGGCTTACGTTGGCATACAGATGTAAATAGTGATACGAATGATCAAGGTGATTTATTGATACAAAACCTGCGTTGTACAAGTACAGTAGACATAATCAACGCATTAGAAGCTGTTAATATTTTGAATGGAGCAGAATCATCATTACCATCGTTATCACTCATAACATCAGGTGGTGCTGTTGTTGCAAACATTGGTGATCAAGAAGCAACATTTCCTTTTAAGTCCTGCCCCTCTCAAGCCGCTTTATGGGGCTTGGGTCGGGTTATTATGAATGAGCACCCAGATTTAAATTGTAAACTTATAGATTTACAAGGTACTTTTAATGCAGATACTAGCAGTCGTTTATTGGTTGATGAGCTATTAACAGAAAAAGAGATTAATACTAATAAAGCTGCTAAGGAAAATGAAGTCATTATAAATGGCGATGTTCGCCATGTGATGCGTATGTCACAGGCGTCATTAGAATTAGCACAAGCAACAGGTTCATACATAGAATTAAAAAATAAGAGAATTGATCAAGCCTATTGTCTTCGTTTTAGTACACCAGGACAATTAAAAAACCTTTATTGGCAAGAACTACCGGAACAATTTTTACAAGCTGATGAAATTGAGATTAAGCCACATGCTACAGGCTTAAACTTCCGTGATGTGATGTATGCAATGGGATTGCTTTCTGATGAGGCGGTAGAGAATGGCTTTGCAGGACCAACTTTGGGTATGGAGTTATCAGGAACCGTAGTTAATGTAGGTAGTGCCGTTTCAGAATTTAAAATAGGTGATGAAGTCTTAGGTTTTGCACCTGAGTGTTTTAGCTCTCGTGTTATTACTCAGACTACTGCGATTACACATAAACCAAAATCTTGGAGCTTTGAAGAAGCTGCGACCGTACCCACAACTTTCTTCACCGTTTACTACGCCCTTAAACACCTTGCTCAAATTCAGCCAGGAGAGAAAATACTCATCCATGGTGCTGCAGGTGGTGTCGGTATTGCGGCCATCCAGTTTGCGCGTTTTTGCGGGGCAGAAATTTTTGCAACAGCTGGCAGTGACGAGAAACGCGATTTTGTACGTTTGATGGGGGCAGACCATGTAATGGACTCCCGCTCACTTGCTTTTGCAGATGATGTTATGCAAATCACAAATGGTGAAGGTATCGATATTGTACTTAATTCGTTGGCAGGTGAAGCAATCACCCGAAATCTTGCAATTCTCAAACCCTTTGGTCGCTTCTTAGAACTGGGAAAGCGTGATTTCTATGAAAATAGTAAAATAGGCTTACGACCATTCCGTAATAATATTTCCTACTTTGGTATTGATGCTGATCAACTATTAATTGAGCGCCCAGAGCTGGCAAATCGTCTCTTTAAAGAAATGATGACACAGTTTGATGAGGGGAGTCTACGCCCCATGCCGTACCGTAGTTTTCCTGCTACACGTATTCAAGATGCGTTTAGATATATGCAGCAGTCACGCCAAGTAGGTAAGGTTATTGTGTCGTTTAAGAATGGAAATGCGATTCCTTATGATGAGATCAAAGCCCTTAAAGCACAAGATGCAGAATTACAATGTGATAATAATGCGAGTTATTTAGTAACCGGTGGTTTAAGTGGTTTTGGATTAAAAACAGCGTGCTGGTTGGTGGAGAAGGGCGCACGTTCTTTGGTATTAATTAGCCGAAGTGCTACTGTTAGTGATGAATCAAAAGTAATTATTGATGATCTTAAGGATAAAGGCATTGAAGTGTATATGCGTGCCTGTGATGTGACTGACAAAGCCGCTTTACGAGCATTAATATCAGAAATAAAACGCGATAAGCTCCCACCATTAAAAGGTATTATCCACGCGGCAATGGTTTTAGACGATGGTTTGATTCGCAATATGACACAAACACAAATATTGAAAGTCATGAGCCCTAAAATTACAGGTGCATGGAATTTACACGAGGCAAGCTTAACATTAGAAACCGAGTTAGATTTCTTTATACTTTACTCTTCGGCGACAACTTTTGTAGGTAATCCAGGTCAGGCAAACTATGTTGCGGCAAACAGCTTTTTAGAATCATTAGCAAGCTACCGAAAATCACATGGCTTACCCGCGCACTATGCCGCTTGGGGCGCAATCTCTGATGTGGGTTATTTGGCACGTAATGAAGAAACCAAAGAACAACTACAATCACGCTTAGGTGGAGAGGCATTACACTCAAATCAAGCATTGATGATGTTAGAAAAAATCATGCTAAGTGACAAAGCAGGAGCAGCAATCATTGATTTAGATTGGGGTACCATTCAACGTGTTATGCCAGCGGCAAGCTCTGCTAAATATGAAGAATTAAAGCGTCAGGTAAAATCATCAGATGGTGAACAGTTTGAAGATATCCATACCTTGATTGCTAATATGGGCTACGCAGAAGTTAAAGAGCTGGTAATCGATTTATTGCTAGATGAAGTTGAGCAAATTTTACGATTACCACGCGATAAAATGGATGTTGAACAATCTATTTTTGATTTGGGTATGGACTCCCTTATGGGCATGGAGCTAGTACTTGCGATTGAAGAACGCTTTGGCGTAAAACTACCTGTGATGGCATTAACCGAAGGCGCCAATATTCTACGCATTGCCGAGCGTATTACTGATCAGTTATCAAATACTGATAATCAAGAGGATGCGGCTGGCACAAGCATTGATACTCAATCATCAAGTATAAATAAAATTGAGCATCAAGATGATATTTCAATAGCGGCATCACGTCATGGTCATACTGATAAACTCTCGCAAGACGAGGCGGAAGAATTATCGAAAAAGTTGATTGAAGATGTTATGAATGCAAGTAAATAGGGTATTCTTAATAAAATGACACAACAGAAAAAAGAGAATCTCTTCGGTTTAAGCGGATCTGTAAAAGATCAACTAGCGCAAAAAATGCTAGAAAAACGGCTAAAGAAAGTCACCGAAGCGCAGATGAATAATGATAGTAAAGGCGATGCTACGCGCACGCGCAAATCATTATTATCTAACTCTAAAATATCAGATGATTTCTGCCGATTTGATAAATTCCCTGGTTATCAGCAAATCCGCATCCTAGAAGAGGGCGGAAAACAACTCGGCGTGCCGTCACCATTTTTTAAGGTGCATGAGGGCTTTGCTAGTAATACTACTCAGATAAATGGTGAAGAATATATTAATTTTGCCAGCTATAACTACCTAGATTTATGTGGTCATCCTGATGTTTCTCAAGCGGCAAAAGAGGCGATAGATATCTACGGTACAAGTGCGTCAGCAAGTCGGCCTGTTGCCGGTGAACGTCCTATACAGCGTGATTTAGAATTGGCTCTGGCTAAACTCTATGATGTGGATGATAGCATCGTGTTTGTTAGTGGACATGCAACGAATGTTACCACCATTGGTTATCTTTTTGGCCCAAAAGATTTGATTTTACATGATTCATTAATCCACAATAGTATCGTACAAGGCGGGCAGTTATCGGGCGCGACCCGTTTGCCATTTCCACACAACGATTGGCAAGCATTGGATGAAATTCTCTTTCAGCAACGCAAACACTATGAGCGTGTATTGATTGTAATTGAAGGTATTTACAGTATGGATGGTGATTATCCAGACTTAAAACGCTTTATCGAAATCAAACAACGGCATAAAGCCTTCTTAATGGTTGATGAAGCCCATGCTTTAGGTGTTTTGGGTGATAAAGGTTACGGTATCAAAGAACATGCAGGTGTTGATGGGCACGAAGTTGATCTCTGGATGGGCACGTTAAGTAAAACACTCGCCAGTTGTGGTGGTTATATTGCAGGTGAGAAAGCACTGATTGAGCATTTAAAGTTTTCAGCACCCGGTTTTTTATACAGTGTTGGTATTTCTCCACCCTTGGCGGCATCGGCATTGACGGCTTTAAAACTGATGGATGCTGAGCCACAGCGAATAGCACAGCTAAAAGCACGTGGCCACCAATTTATCGAGCTGGCACAACAACACGGCTTAAACATTGGCTCAAGTGCTGGCTTATCAGTCATCCCTATTATCACGGGTAGCTCGGCAATGGCAGGGCGATTGTCCAATGCTTGTTTTGAGCGCGGCATCAATGTCCAGCCGATTTTTTACCCTGCCGTACAGGAAGGCATGGCGCGTTTGCGATTCTTTATATGCTCCTCACATACAGAAGAGCAAATTAAACGCACTTTAACCGTGTTATCAGAAGAAATGGCTAAACTAAAATAGCGTGCATAAAAAACGTATTATCTTTTGTACTTACTCAAGCCTTTATTCTTCAATCGTTTTAGAAGAGCTTATTGCCGCTGATTCAATAGATGTCGTTGCTATAATTAACTCTACCCGCGTAATTAATCCTAAATATGGTTTTATACGTGGTGGGCTTAAACAAATTCAGCTTTCTGGCTTACGCTACGCGAGTTACCTCTTTATCGTCACCGATTTATTTCACTGGCTCCAGCCGTTATTTACAAGACTAAAAATTGCTAAAAGATCAGTACATGGCTTAGCCAAACGGCATAATATTCCATTCTTAGATACTTTAGATATGAATAACTCAGAAGGTATTCATTTTATTAAAAAAAGCAAAGCAGATTATCTTCTAGCGGCCCATCTAAACCAGTTAGTTAAACCTATAGTGCTTGATCTCCCTAATCTAGAATGCTTGAATATTCATCCGTCAAAATTACCAAGTTACAAGGGTGTTGACCCTGTATTTTATGCGCTCTTAAACAATGAGACAGAAATTGGTGTGACCTTACATAAAATGTCAGAAGATTTTGATAGTGGTGAAACACTCGCGCAACAACTAACCATGCTAGAGCAAAAAGGTACGGTCTGTTTTTATAATTGCCAGCTATTTGCAGAAGGTGTAAAGCTAGCAATTGATTGGATAAAAAATAAAACTGTTGATGAATCAATACTTGAGAGTACAACGGATGATATCCTGAGTAATAAAAACTATGATTCGTGGCCAAATAGACAAGAGATAAAGCAATTTAAACAAGCAAATAAAAACCTAATAAATTTATCAGAATTGTGGAAGTAATAACGCACAACACAGGGTATATTAATGAATACAACAAACGCTTATTTTCGTAGCCACGGATTTACAACCGATAAAATAATCGCTACAAGCTCAGGTAAGACGTGTGATCTCTCAATACTCCCCCCTTTTTTGCGTACATTATTGGTTATGGATGGCACAGTCACAAAAGCCCTAGAAGCATGGTTTTGGGAGCCTGTAAAAGTCGTCCCCTTACATATCGAATCAACAATAATAAGCAAAGCAGTTAAAGGTTTAGAAAGTAGAACAGGCGATAAAGTTATCCAACGTGAAGTTATCCTCCAAGGGGTTAATAGCGACGGCGTATTCGCTTGTGCCCGCTCCACTGTCTTGTTAAAACGCCTGCCAAAAGAAATTGGCGAGGCATTAGAATCAGGGAAAATTGGCATAGGAGGCTTGTTTCGAGAACAAGGTTTAGAAACTTACCGTGAAATTATTGAGTTTGATTATTTTCCAGTATCACAAAGTGACGATGTATTATTAGCCCATCTAAAAGGGGAAATCATCTCACGTAGCTATCAAATATGGGTAAATCAAAATCCTGCTATTATTGTGACAGAGTTTTTTCCAATTTCGTTGTTTTGAGATATTATCATCCTGTGAATATTATATTTTTAAGTTATTTTTGAGATAAGTATAAAATATCTCATTACATTTCAACCCAAAATATCCCGTACTAATTGTACCCAATAACTTGCCCCAAGCGCTGACACATCATCATTAAAATCATACTGTGTGTTGTGTAACATACAGTTGCTACCAGCTTGGTTGTCAGGCATTTCTCCATTTCCAATCCAAATATATGCGCCTTCGCAGGCATTGAGTAAAAAGGAGAAATCTTCAGCGCCCATGCTAGGTGGCATATCTCGTAAAACATCATCGTTTGGCACGAGTTGTCTTGCGGCTATTGTACATTTTTTAGCATGTTTGGGGTTGTTTATTGTAGCGGGATACCCTTCTTCAAACCATAGTTTTCCTGTTGCTCCCATGGCTTTGCAAGTGTTGCCGACCAATATTTTCATTCGTTCTTTTACTTGTTTGCCAATTTTTGGTTGGAAATATCGTAAGGTGCCTGTGAGTTGCATGGTGTTTGGGATGACGTTGTGCGTGAAGCCTGCTTCTACCATCGTAATACTGATAACAGCTGATTGCAGGGGTGAAACATTGCGTGAAATCACAGATTGCAACGTAGTAATAACTTGGGCACCTGTTAGAATAGGGTCGATGATTTGGTCAGGCATGGCAGCATGGCCACCTTTACCTGTGATGGTAATATTTATGGTTTCAACGGCAGCCATGACATTGGTGTCGTGGATTGCAAATTTTCCTGTGGGTAAACCTGGCCAATTGTGCATGCCATAAACGGCAGAGCAGGGGAATTTATCGAAAAGTCCTTCTTTGACCATGACTTCACCACCTGCACCGCCTTCTTCAGCAGGTTGAAAAATAAAGTGTACTGTGCCTGCAAAGTTATTATGTTGGCTAAGGTAAACAGCTGCACCCAATAACATGGTGCTGTGACCATCGTGCCCGCAGGCGTGCATTTTTCCATCGTGGGTTGATTTGTGTTTGAACTCGTTGAGTTCTTGAATGGGTAAGGCATCCATATCAGCGCGTAGCCCAATAGCATCCCCTGTTTTTGTACCATGTACAGTTGCAACTATTCCTGTAATGGCTAAGCCACGGTACATTTCAATACTATGTGATTCTAAAATGGATGCGATGTAATCACTGGTGAGTTCCTCTTTAAAACTCAATTCTGGATGTTGGTGTAACCAATGTCGCCACCCAATCATTTCTTGGTGGAGTTGAGAGTTTTTTTCTATGGCGTGTTTTGTAGTCATGGCGTAATAATAGCTTTATATTTGATGTGATTTACAGTTATTTAACCCAGCCGATTTCTCGGGCTGTTTTTTCTCCCACAACAGTTTGCATCAACCCTGCAGGTATTTTTGCCTCTGTTTGTGTGATTGCAATCCTCCCGCCCATAATCTCGGCTTTTCGTTGTGGGAGCGTTGGTTTTAGATTGGGTTCAGCATAGCCATCAGGAAAGATAGGTTGGTTATTGCGTAAGTCATATTTATCAGTAGCGCCTAGTGTATGGAGAAGCTCATGCAATATGATGACATTACTTCTTTGTACTGCTTTTACATCAGTATCAGCCGCGAGTTGTATGATTGCAATTTTACTTTCTTTTAAACCAGTAGAATGCTTGAGCTGTTTATTTTTGGTCGGTGTAATATAAAGTGTATAAGCGCGAATTTGTGGGGTGATTCCTTTGTGATTGTCCGTTCTCCATGACCAATAACGTAGTTTTAAACTCCACCACATTACATTCAGCATATTTCTATCTTTAGGGATAATAGGTGGTAATGTTTTTATTGGCTTAGCTAGCTGGATTTGAATAGGGCTAGATAGGTTTAATCCATATCGAGAGGCTCCTCGTTCTAGTAACGGTTTAAAATTATCAAAACTTTGATTATTGAATTGTGAAATATATTGATCTGTAGTGGGGTTGCCATCAGCATTAATTGGGTAAATAACTACTCGCAGTGGGTGTTTCCATTCTGTAGCACGTTTATTACTGATAAAAGCATCAAGAGCAACATAGGTTAGAATGAGTAGCAAAAGTGTTATGCGGATTTGTTTAAAGTTCATAAATTAATTCTTTAGGCATTGTGAATAGCATCTTGATTTTTTATATTTTGACACAATAATTTGTCTCCTTAGGAGAATTCCTACTCAGATATTTTAACCACATAAATAATCCAGTTTTTGTGAAGGGAATGTTGGTGTAGAATGCCCGCACATTCAATTTTATTGGTCTTTGTTACGCTTGTATCAAAGATTTATGTTTTCAGGAGACAGTCATGTCAGAAGTTACACGCGAGCAGGTTGATGCTCTATTAAAAAATGTTCAAGAGAAATACGCTGAGCAAGATCTTTTAGCGACCAATATGGTTAAAGATGTTGATATTAAGGGCGATACCGTTTTTGTTCGCATTGTGCAAGGTTACCCATCAGGTGATTACCGTGATGAATTAGCCGCAGAAGTTAAAGGCGTGCTAGAAGCAGATAGCTCAATTAATAAAGCAGAAGTGACTGTTGAACAAAATGTAACAGCACACGTTGTTCAAAAGAGCTTAAAGCGTATCACCGGTATTAAAAACATTATTGCGGTAGCATCGGGTAAAGGGGGTGTGGGTAAATCAACCACATCTGTAAATCTTGCTTTGGCATTAGCAGCTGATGGTGCAACGGTTGGAATGTTAGATGCAGACATATACGGGCCAAGTCAGCCACGTATGTTAGGTCTTAGCGGTCAGCCTGAATCAAAAGATGGTAAGACCTTAGAGCCAATGGTTAACTACGATATAAAAACAATGTCGATTGGTTTCTTGGTAGAAGAAGACACGCCAATGATCTGGCGTGGCCCAATGGTAACGCAAGCACTTGAGCAGTTATTAAATGACACAAACTGGGGTGATTTAGATTACTTGATCGTTGACCTTCCTCCAGGAACGGGCGATACACAACTAACACTATCTCAAAAAATTCCAGTAAGTGGAGCCGTTATTGTTACGACTCCTCAAGATATTGCTTTATTAGATGCTCGTAAAGGTCTGAAAATGTTTGAGAAAGTTGAAGTTCCAGTGTTGGGTGTGGTTGAAAATATGAGCATTCATATCTGTAGTGAATGTGGTCATGCAGAACATATCTTCGGCGAAGGTGGCGGAAAACGCATGGCTGATGAGTCTGATGTTGATTATTTAGGTGCATTACCATTAGATTTAACAATTTGTCAGCAAGCCGATGAAGGTAAGCCGACAGTTGTTGCTGATCCTGATAGTAAAAATACTGAGCTTTACAAAGATATTTCTCGCCGTATGGCGGCTAAATTAGCTGGTCAAGGTAAAGATTACAGTACTAAATTCCCTAATATTGTTATCCAGAATACATAATTAGAACTAATAACTAAAGCATGAGTTTTATTTTAAATTTGTCACCCCCCTTGTTTTTACTCATTTTGTAATATACATAAGCTTATAAAATGAGCAAAAACAAGGGGGGTGACTTTTTTTGTTAAAAAAGTCTATGTTTTTTATGGAATTAGCTAAGAACTTATGGTTTCATAACACTTATGAAACTATTAAATTTTACAAAAAAAATATCAAATATTTTCCTTCTTCTATTACTGTTTTTCACGCTGTCAGCGTGTTCATCTACTGGTATAAAAGGAGTTGTTGAACCACCAAGAGTTCAGGTCCATAAAGTTGAAATGGGTGAGTTCAATCTAAGTGGAGGAACAGCTACATTTGTTTTAGATATTCAAAACCCAAATAAATTCCCAATTCCTTTAGCAGGATTTGATTATGGCTTGAGCCTAAATGGAGTACCAGTGGCTCGTGGTGATAAAGAACAACGTGTAACGATTCGTGCAGGTGAAAGCCAAAAAGTTACTGTTCCTCTTAAACTTAGTTTTAGTAATATGCTTCATATGATTCCAGGTTTATTACGAGATAAACAACTAAACTATACACTTGATGGCTCGGTTCATTTACCTTGGTTTAATATCCCTTTTCAACGTGTAGGATCTGCGAAGCTTCGCTAAACTAAATTGCAATATCATCAATAAACATTAAAGTAGAATTATATGAGTATAAAATCCGATAGTTGGATTCGTCGTATGGCGCAAGAACAGGGCATGATTGAACCATTTGAAGCAGGTCAAGTTCGCGAAAATAATGGAAATAAAATAGTATCATACGGTACATCAAGTTATGGTTATGATGTACGTTGCGCTGACGAATTTAAAATTTTTACAAATATCAATTCAGCAGTTGTCGATCCAAAAGCTTTTGATGAAAATAGTTTTGTTGATATCCAATCTGATGTTTGTATTATTCCGCCAAACTCATTCGCATTAGCTAGAACAGTAGAGTATTTTAAAATTCCACGTAGTGTTTTAACAGTATGTTTGGGCAAGTCAACTTATGCTCGCTGCGGCATTATAGTGAATGTAACGCCGTTAGAGCCTGAGTGGGAGGGTCATGTGACGCTCGAATTCTCAAATACATCACCTTTACCTGCAAAGATATACGCTAATGAAGGAGTGGCTCAAATGCTATTTTTTGAGTCAGATGAAATTTGTGAAACATCGTATAAAGATCGTGGTGGTAAATACCAAGGACAAAAAGGTGTAACATTACCTAAGACATAATAATTAATGCAGAAAGTATATTTGTCTATGGATAAATACTGCATCAATTCACCGTATCAATATTAAGGAAGTATTATGAACTCGGAAAAAGTCATTTTTGCATTTTTTATCGTCTTGGCATTAACATTGAACTTTGGTTTTTTCTTAGGTGGGATGGATAACGCTGCACATCATAATATTTACGAGCTTTATGCTGCCATTGTTATCAGTCTTATTTCTACAGTTTTAAAGGTAGGAGATCGTACACACTTAGGTGCTGTTTTTCTCGCAACAAGTTTGGTTGCTGATTTACAATTAATTGCCGCAGCTATAGTCTGGGGTATGACAGAACATATTAGCCAAGAGAGTCTAGGTGGTACTTCCTTAGGTACTGTCGTATCTCTTTCTGGTGGTGCATTACTGGCAAATGTCATTTCTGTTGTCTTGCTAGTTTCAGAAACCATTAACGTACGTCGATAAACACTTCTCTAAGTGTCTTTTCAAATAAACATAAAGTAAATCATGCCTAATTTACTCTTTATATTATTTAGACGCCTGCGTTCACCGCTAATTGTTCTAATTGTTGTCTATGCAATTTCTGTATTGGGTTTTGTTTTAATACCTGGAATGGACGATCAAGGGAATCCTTGGCGTATGTCATTCTTTCATGCCTTTTATTTTGTTAGTTTTATGGCAACCACCATTGGTTTTGGTGAAATCCCCTACGCCTTTACAGATGCTCAACGTTTTTGGGCATTAATTACTATGTATGCAACCGTTGTTTCTTGGTTGTATGGTGTTGGTGTATTGTTAAGTGTTTTCCAAGATAAGATATTCTTGCACCAGATAAAAATGAGTAATTTCCGAAGAAAGGTCGCAAATATTAGAGAGCCTTTTTATATTATCTGTGGTTATGGTGATACAGGTGCACAGTTAGCACGATCACTATCGAGTGAGGGTATATTATCCGTTATCATCGATCCTGATGAAAAACGTATACATGACCTCGAAGGTGATGACTTTTTAGTTCCTCCCTTAAGTTTGTGCGCAGATGGATCACAGTCTGAAATTCTTGAGAAGGCGGGTATTACACACAGCTGGTGTCAAGGGATTGTCACAATTGCTGGTGATGATACTGTCAACTTAACTGTTGCAGTGGTTGCTCAGTTATTAAGTCCTACTTTACGATTAATAGCACGTGCTGAAACATCGGAAGCTGAAGCAAATATTCTTTCATTTGGTGCTAATGAAGTAATTAACCCTTTTGAGACCTTCGCTTCTCGTCTTTCTTTAGCATTACAGTCTCCAAGTTTATATTGTCTTTATGAATGGACTACAAGTGCTTCAGGGGCAAAGATGCACGAACCCCCAGTGCCAGCCCTAGGCAAGTGGATTATTTGTGGATTTGGTCGTTTTGGTAGCTCTCTTTATGATCATCTATATGATTCGGCAGTAAGTATTACTATAATTGATGATGATCGTAATCGTCGTGATCTTCCTTCTGGCTCCATTATTGGGCGTCCTACAGAAGCATCAACACTTATTAAAGCGGGTATTAAAGATGCATCAGGAATTATCGCAGGTACAGATAATGATGCGAATAATTTATCCATTTTATTAACAGCTTCTGAACTTAATCCTGATATTTTTCGTATTGCTCGTCAAAATGAAGATATGAATAGTCATCTTTTTAAATCTGCTGATTTCGAGATGTTAATGCAACGAGGTAGTATTGTAGCTAATACAATTTTTGCTCTTATTAGGACGCCAATGTTAGGTGATTTCTTACGGATTGTTTCTCGTTTTAAAAAGGATAAAGCTGGTGAGGTTGTAAGTCGAATAATTGGAGTTGTAGAAGATGATGTCCCGAAACTTTGGGAATTTAAAATCACTGAAGAGAATACACCAGCATTATTTGAAATAATACAGTATCGCCCGACAACGGTAAGTGAAATATTTCAGGGTGAAACATTGCATGGATCTGAATCTAGAGAAAAACCTCTTTCTGCTATGCCTTTGTTTATGAAAAGAGATGAGAGCAATGTCCTGCTTCCAGAAGATGATCGTATCATTCGAGCAGGAGATAGATTTTTAGTTTGTGGAACAAATAGTGCATATCATCAAATGACTAATTTGCTTTTTAATATCAATTTATTAGAAAGTGTTTTAACTGGTGAGGAAATTCCAACAGGAATAATATGGCGCTGGATGAGTGGGAAAGGCCTTTCTGATACCAAAGCCAAGACTAAAACACCAGAGGACACACAGTGAATGATTTAAACTCAGTAAGTGTATTGTTTGTTTGTATGGGTAATATTTGTCGTTCACCAACTGCAGAAGGTGTTTTTCGTCACCTAGTTCGAACAAAAGGTTTGGAAAATGTGATTAAAGTAGATTCAGCGGGTACTCATGCTTATCATATTGGTGAAGCTCCTGATTCTCGTTCTCAATCAACGGCAAAAGCCAGAGGTGTAGACCTTTCAACGCAAAGAGCACGGAAGTTTCAAAGAAATGATTTTGAAAGCTTTGATTATGTGATAGCTATGGATAATTCAAATTATGAAGCCCTCAAAACACAAGCAACGCTCGAACAACAGAAGCAGTTATATCTTTTTATGGGTTTTACCGATAAGTGGGATGATGAGGAAGTGCCAGACCCATATTATGGAAGCGGAGATGGCTTTACTAAAGTGTTTGATATGGTGCAAGCCGCATCAGAAGGATTGCTTAAAAAAATTGAGAAAAATGATTTATAGTCACAAGGTATATTACAAAAATATTGTTCATAAAAAAGCCCTCACAGACTGAAAGAGTCTCTGAGGGCTTTTTTATGAACAATAAGAATTATTCGGACTTATCATTATCTACTTTTGGAGCAAGTTTTTTCTTTACTGTTTTAGCTTTAGTAGATGTAGTACGTTTCGTAGTAGTTACGGTTTTTGCAATACTGTCACTGTCATCTTTTTTAGCTGCTTTAGATGTTGTTTTCTTTGCTGTAGCTGTCTTTTTTACTGTTCCATCCTTTGTTTTAGTTTTAGCAGTTTTTTTAACCGTAGCTTTTTTAGTGGAGGCCTTTTTAGTATCTGGATTTTTTTTCTTAGTTGTCGACGCTGTAGTAGATTTTTTAGTCTTTGTTGTATTACTTGCGGACTTTGAAGTAGCATTATCATCTGTATTTGTAGATGATTTCCTACGCCTAGTCGTCGTTGTACTACTAGCCTTTGCCGGTTTGGAGTCTGCTGTCTTCGTTGTAGCTCTTTTCTTTGTAGCTGTTTTTTTAGTTACAGCTTCTGCATCTTCAGTTGGCACTACTTTTTTGGCTCTAGTCACGGGCTTTTTTTCTGATGTTTTTTCTGTATTACTGCTTTCCTTTTTTGCCTTTGTGCTTGTTGATATTTCAGGTTTAGTGTTTGAGGTTGATTTACTACGACGAGTCGTTGCCGTTTTTGTATTGTTTTCCTTGGTTAATGTTTTTGTAGTTTCCTTATTTACTTTTGCCGAAGATTCTTTAGCTGGTGTGCTAGTTGTCTTTGGTGTTGCAGAGGTCGTTGCTGCTTCTACAGGTGACTTGACAGCAGGTTCAGTAGTGAAGCTTACCTTCTCTGATACTGCATTGTTAGACTTAGGCTTTTTTACTTTTTCAGCTGTGGGTTTACTATTTACTGAGGGGATTTTAATCTCCAATGGTGTTTGGTCTTTATTCATAACTGAATTTGTATTATTACCATCTTCAGTTAAATTGTTTGTCCGCTTTCCATTGCCTCGATTTGAATGTTGTTTCTGTGCAGATTGGTGTTCAGATTTTTGATTATTGCTTTTAGTTGATTTCGTATTAGAATTTTTAAAATCTCCTTTATTAGCTTGGTTTTGTTGCTGTACTTGAGGCTTTTTATTTTGCCCTTGTTTGTTATGTTGATTAGCTTTTTGATTAGAATTTTGCTGGTTCTGATTTTGAGCGCCTTTAGCTACATGAGCCTTTTGGTTTTGGGACTTTTTATTCCTGTTATTATTGTTAGTGTTTTTTGAGTTATTAGAATTACGGTTTTGGTTATTCTTATTAGTATTACCATTTTTATTAGGCGTACGACGATTGTTATTATTCGTATTATTGCGATTGCGGTTATTATTACGATTGCGGTTATTTGGATTTGTATTAGTTGGTCGAGTACGTTTTTTTGGCTCCTCCTTTTCTTCCTCTACTTTCTTTGTACCAAACAATGCTCCAAAAATACGTTTAACTACTCCTGGGTTCTTAGCTTCTGCTAAGGCTTGAGGTGATGGAGCAGGGGTGGCTGGTTGTACATTACTTACAGCTGCTACTTGCACATCTTGTGATGCAGTTTCTTTGGTACTTTCAGCTTGTACTTCTGGCTTTGTTGTACGCTTATAACTATTTTGTGGTGTTTCAATATCATCTTCTTTGTAACGAATAATCTCATAATGTGGTGTATCTAAATCAATATTTGGCAAAACAGTTAATTGCAAATTGTGACGTGCTTGAATCTCTGCCAGTGACTTACGCTTCTCATTAAGAATAAATGTTGCTACTTTGACGGGGGTTTGAGCGACAACTTCAACTGTACCATCCTTCATTGCCTCTTCTTCCATTAAACGGAGGATAGACAATGCCATAGATTCAATACCACGGATTGTGCCTTGACCGCTACAACGTGGACAAACGATCTGGCTTGATTCTCCTAATGATGGGCGTAAGCGCTGGCGTGACATTTCTAATAAACCAAAACGTGAGATACGACCAATTTGAACCCGTGCACGATCTACTTTGAGAGCATCACGTAAACGACGTTCAACAGCACGTTGATTTTTATTCGGCTGCATATCGATAAAGTCAATAACTACTAAGCCACCTAAATCTCTTAAACGAAGCTGCCTTGCTACCTCATCAGCAGCCTCTAAATTGATATTAAGTGCAGTTTCTTCAATGCTACGCCCTTTTGTGGCGCGGGCTGAGTTTACATCTATTGCTGTCATCGCCTCTGTATGATCTATAACAATAGAACCACCAGAAGGTAAAGTCACTTCACGGTGAAATGCAGATTCAATTTGATGCTCAACTTGGTAACGACTGAATAATGGAACGGTATCAGTGTAATGTTTTAGCTTCTTTAAGTTATGAGGCATAACTGCATTGATAAAATCATGTGCTTGTTGATAGACGCGTTCGTTATCAATGATAATTTCACCAACATCTTTGCGAAAGTAATCACGCAAGGTGCGAATGATTACATTACTTTCTTGATAGAGGAGGGTGCCTGGATCGCTCTGTTCGTTTGCATCTTTAATGGCGACCCATAAGGTTTTGAGATAATCCATATCCCATGTAAGTTCTTCAAGTTCACGACCAACACCTGCAGTACGAACGATCGCTCCCATTCCAGTATCTAATTCTAATTGATCAAGAATTTCTTTAATTTTATGACGATCTTCACCTTCTATACGGCGTGATACACCACCAGCGCGAGGATTGTTTGGCATTAGCACCAAATAACGACCAGCAAGGCTGATTTGTGTTGTTATTGCTGCACCTTTATTGCCACGTTCTTCTTTATCAACTTGTATAAGTACTTCTTGACCTTCTTTGATAACATCAGCAATTGATGGGCGAACACCATTTTTCTTATTATCTGACTTTTTATTAGTCTTTTTATAATATTCTTTTGAAATTTCTTTATAGGGTAGAAAACCATGACGATCTGCACCATAGTTTACAAATGCGGCTTCTAAGCTTGGTTCTACGCGAGTGATAATTCCTTTATAAATATTTGCTTTTTTTTGTGCCCGAAAGGGGTGCTCAATATCAAGATCGTAGAGGTATTGGCCATCGACCATTGCAACGCGGATTTCTTCTTGTTGTGTAGCGTTTATTAGAATTCTTTTCATGTTTAACGTTTCCTG
>Ga0256840_1000207_pt1 | contig 57079 bp, 63 predicted proteins | sample 355202metaG_FD_185969 | JGI IMG/M metagenome (GOLD analysis project Ga0256840, IMG submission 185969) | Hydrothermal vent microbial communities from Mid Atlantic Ridge, Atlantic Ocean - 355-202 | ecosystem: Environmental > Aquatic > Marine > Hydrothermal vents | place: Atlantic Ocean: Mid...
CGTTAGATATAGGTTGCAATAAGACTCTAGGAGAATTGAAACATAGTACATCTCTTAGTGTATAACTTGCCATCTTGCTGTTGCAATAAGACTCTAGGAGAATTGAAACCTAAATAAGGCAGGTAAATAAATCAGTAGGTCGGAGCGTTGCAATAAGACTCTAGGAGAATTGAAACAAGTAGGAAAAATGATGAAGGCTGTCTCAGCGGACGATGGTTGCAATAAGACTCTAGGAGAATTGAAACAACTACTATATGTTTAAGGGGGGGTTGAGTATTGACAGTTGCAATAAGACTCTAGGAGAATTGAAACCTCAACACTGATAATTCTGCTATGAACCAAGGTGGCGGTTGCAATAAGACTCTAGGAGAATTGAAACGTCTTCGAGTTTTATGAGTGGAGGGTAGAAGATTAGGGGTTGCAATAAGACTCTAGGAGAATTGAAACTATTACGAGCTATACAAGCTAAAGGTATGGGCAAAAAGGTTGCAATAAGACTCTAGGAGAATTGAAACGCAACTCATGTCCGATTACAAGAGCTCCCCGAAGAGCAGATCTTCCTTTCTTCCGCCGGCCTTTTGAAAGACCCTCTCGGCCCATCCTATCCTGCCAACTTCTCCCGGTGAGTGGGCATCACTTGCGAAGGTTAGCTTTATCCCGCGCCGGATGCACTCCCTCACGAAGCCGGGGTCAGGAACCTTATAGCGGGAGCTTATCTCAAAGGCCTTTCCATTTGCCTCCGCTATGTTTAAAACTTCATCTATGCACGCCTGATGGGGAAACCCAACGTACGGGAAACTCGCCCCAAAATGGCCGATTACATCAACGTTCTCATCGAGCAGTGCCAGCTTCACCAGTTCCAGGTATTCCTCGGGGGTCTTCACCCATGTGTGGACGCTGGCTATAACGTAATCCAGTTTTTCCGCCTGCCAGTCGGCGATATCCGGGCCGTTTTCTACTATGTTGGTCTCTACCCCAACGAGAAGTACGAGGGGGACATCATTGAAGGCCATCTTTATCTCGCGCACGTAGGTGTTGAAGGCCCGCGGCGGTAGGTAGTGGATGTGGTCGCTTATTCCAAGTACCTCAAGGCCAGCGGCAACCGCGTTCTCAAGGTTTTCCCACATCGAACCCCTCCCATCGGAGTAAGTCGTGTGGGTGTGCACGTCATGTGGAAACGCAAGCTTCATTTCAATCCTCACAGGATAGCCGCACGTTGCTTTAAACCTTTTCAGGCCGTTGAAGGCGGAGCAATGGACAAAATATCCAACGTCAAACTCAAACTTGAGGTTTGACAAACCTTTAAATACTTCTCAGGTTAAGAGTGGACGGTGGTGAAGATGGTCGAACGCTCAAAGGTTAGGGTTCTCATCGCTAAACCGGGACTCGACGGTCACGATAGGGGGGCCAAGGTCATAGCAAGGGCCCTTCGTGATGCGGGCTTCGAGGTCATATACACGGGGATAAGGCAGACACCGGAGCAGATAGTAGAGAGCGTCATCCAGGAGGACGTTGACGTCCTAGGCATAAGCATTCTGTCGGGTGCCCACATGGTCCTCATCCCGAAGATACTCCGGCTCCTTGAGGAGAGGGATCTAAAACCGAACGAGGACGTACTCATTACCGCTGGGGGGATAATCCCTCCTGACGATGCAAAGAAACTTGAGGAACTAGGCGTTGGACGGGTCTTTGGACCGGGTAGCCCGATAAGCGAGATCGTCGAGTTCATAGACGAAAACGTGAGGAGACTTAAGAAGTTCTCGGACTGAGCCAACCTTTATAATCCTTATTTGGATAGGTTGTCCAAGTGGTGGGAATGATAGAAGACCTGATCGAACGTATGCTGAGGGGCGATAGGCGCGCCACCGCCAGGTTGATAACCCTCGTCGAGAACGATGAGGAGAAGGCCAGAGAAATCGTCAAGAAGATCTACCCCCACACCGGAAAAGCGTACATAATCGGCATCACGGGGCCTCCAGGTGCAGGGAAATCCACCCTTCTAGACAAGCTCATCCACGTTGCAAGGGAGGAAGGCAAAATCGTCGGCGTTATAGCAATCGACCCGACATCACCCTTCACCGGTGGGGCCCTCCTCGGGGACCGAATAAGGATGCAGAGACACTCCACAGACCCCGGTGTGTTCATAAGGAGCATGGCAACGCGTGGTTCTCTCGGTGGCCTTGCCAAGGCTACCAGCGATGCGATAAAGGTTCTGGACGCGTACGGTTGCGATCTCATCTTCGTTGAGACCGTGGGGGTCGGCCAGATAGAGGTGGACGTTATAAAGACCGCCGATACCGTGGTTCTTGTGACAGTCCCTGGGCTGGGGGACGATATACAGGCCATAAAAGCCGGACTCATGGAGATAGCGGACATCTTCGTTATCAACAAAGCCGACAAGGAGGGGGCTGACGCGACGTATTTCGAGCTCAACATGATGCTGGACCTTGAGAAAGAGCGCTGGGAGAGGCGCGGTTGGAGGCCGCCGATAGTGGAGTCTGTGGCGACAACCATGAGGGGAATCCGGGAGCTCTGGAACGTGATCAACGAGCACAGAAGGTTCCTTGAGAAAAGCGGGGAAATCCAGAGAAAGAGAACCTTCCGGGCCGCGGAGGAAATCAAGGCCATAATATCTGGAAAGATAGCGCAGATAATCAGCGAGCGGTTGGATGAAGAGGAGGTCTCGGAGCTGATAGGTAAAATAGTGGGGCGGGAGATGGATCCCTACTCTGCCGCGGATATGATACTTGAGAAAACCCTGGGGGTGAAAGTATGATAAAGAAGATTGACCACGTTGGTATTGCCGTTAAAAACCTTGAGGAAGCCATGAAGGTCTGGGAAGGCCTCGGATTGAAGGTTGATGAGGTGGAGGAGGTACCGGACCAGAAGGTCAGGACCGCGATAATACACGTTGGCGAGAGCAGGATTGAGCTCTTGGAACCAACGGCTGAGGACTCGCCGATCGCTAGGTTCATAGCCAAGCGCGGTGAGGGAATCCACCACATAGCCCTCGGCGTGGGAAACATTGAGGAGCACCTCAACAAACTCAAGGAGTCCGGTTACAGGCTCATTGACGAGAAACCGCGCGTGGGTGCTGGCGGCGCAAGGATAGCCTTCGTTCACCCCAAAGCGGTTACGGGGGTTCTGCTCGAACTCTGTGAGAGAGGATCCGAGTGAAAGGGCCCTTAAAACTCTATGTTTTATATTGATTTTCAATTTTTAGTGGGTTCGTCGAACACTTGCAAGCTCCTTCTAATATTGGGGGGTAAAGTTTATAAATTGAATGGACACAGCCACTATTGTCCAACTCAATGTTAAGTCCATGAAAATTAGTGTTACGTGATGTGTATGTTGCTCCGGAGAAGGAGTGCAAATAAAAACAGCGTCGTTGTAGATTATAGAAATCTGCACAGCCTGCTCTACAAAAGGCCGGAGAGACGGAAGGTTCTAATAACGAGGAGGCCCCCGGCAGAAGTCACCGGGAGGAACGTATACCCAATATGGATAACCAAGATAGAGCACCCTGGAGGCATTGACCCATCGCGCCTTCATGTGCTGGAGCAGATGGTGTGGGACCAGATGGAGATGAACGGCGAGATCGACGTTATCGTGGATGCCATCGAGTACCTCATGATGGAGCATGGCGTTGAACAGACGCTCCGTTTTGTGAGCAGGCTCCGGGATATGGCAATGGTTATGAACTCAAACCTCTACGTGACGGTAGGCGGTGGTATTGACGAGAGAACACTTGCCCTTCTCAGGAGGCTCGTTGAATAAACGACCCAATGTTGCGAACCGAAGCAACTGACCAAGAGGGTAAACTTATATAACCATCCACGTCATCTCTCATTTTAGGTGTAGGGCATGCCGTACATTGAAAAGATTGAAATGAAGGGTTTCAAATCCTACGGTAACCGAAAAGTTGTCGTTCCAGTTTCTAAGGGTTTTACTGCCATAGTTGGGGCCAACGGTAGCGGGAAAAGCAACATAGGGGATGCGGTTCTATTTGTCCTTGGGGGCCTTTCGGCCAAGGCGATGCGCGCAACAAGGATAAGCGATCTAATCTTCGCCGGGACGAAAAACGAACCGGCGGCAAAGTACGCCGAAGTTGCGATGTATTTCAACAACGCCGATAGAGGCTTTCCTCTGGACGAGGATGAGGTCGTCATCAAACGCCGCGTCTATCCTGACGGAAGGAGTGCGTACTGGCTGAACGGAAAGAGGACCAGCAGGAGCGATATCCTAGATATACTAAGCGCCGCCATGATCTCCCCCGAGGGATACAACCTCGTTCTTCAAGGAGACATCACCAAGTTCATCAAAATGAGCCCCACGGAGAGGAGGATGATAATAGACGAGATCTCCGGGATCGCGGAGTACGATGCTAAGAAAGAGAAGGCCCTAAACGAGCTAAAGCAGGCTGAGGAGAACCTCGCCCGTGTTGACCTCTTAATAAAGGAGGTGAAGGGCCAGCTGGATAAACTGGAGAAAGAGCGCAACGATGCGCTCAGGTACCTCGACCTCAAGGAGCGCCTTGAAAAGGCCAGAGTAACACTGCTGCTGGGTGAGATCCAGGCCCTTGAACGCCTCATAAATGAGAGCACGGAGAGGGATACGAGTATCAAAGCCGAGATGGATGCTATAGAGGAGCGCCTCAAAGAGGTCGCCAAGGAGATAGTCTCCAGAGAAAAGGAGCTGAATTCCATTGAAAGGGAGCTGGAAGAGAAGAGCGAGGACGGCATCCTGGAGGTGACGCGGAAGATCAGCGAGGTTCAATCAAAGATAGAACTCGCCAAGAAGAACATTGAAAATGCGGAGAGGGAGATTGAAGACAGTCAAATCCGGCTGGCAAAGGCTAAGGAGGAACTCAAACGGGTCTCCTCCGAGATAGAGAAAAGCAAGAGTGCGATTCAGCGATGGGCAAAGAGGCGTGAGAAGCTCAAAGCCGAGATAAAGGAGAAAGAAGTAGTCAAAAACGAGCTCGTCATTAAACTGGGGGAAATAGACAAGAGCTTCGCCGTGGCTAAGGAGGAATTCGACAAGGTGGTCGATGAACTTGAGGAAGCCAAGAAATCCATGTACATGAAGGAAGGGGATGTCAAAAAGTTCGAGGACGAGATAGAACGGCTGAAAACCAGGATAGCCCAGAACAAAGCGAAAAGGGTTGCCCTAAAATCAAAGATCGAGGAACTGAAAAAGTCCCTGGATGAAAAGCGCTCCCAGCTTGGTGAGCTGGAAAGCAGGATGGATGGGGCGGAGACAAGACTGCGGAAAGCGGAAAAAGAACTGGAAGAGAAGAGGAGAAGGTTGAACAGGGTAACGGGAGAGCTTTCCAAAGCCCGGGAGGAACTGATAAAAGCGGAGGCCCAGAGGGAAGTGAGGGGCAACAGGGCCATCGAGTTCCTGAGGAACCAGAAGCTTCCCGGAGTGTACGGCCCCCTCGGAGAGCTCATAAAGGTCGGCGACGAAAGCTACACCCTGGCGGTTGAAATTGCCCTCGGTGGACACTACGATAATATCGTCGTTGAGGACGACCGGGTGGCCGAGAAGGCCATCAAACTCCTGAAGGAAAAGAAACTCGGAAGACTCACATTCCTTCCACTTAATAAGATAAAACCACGCTCCCTTAGAGAGAGACCCCAGCTCGGTGTTCCAGCTATGGACGTTATCCAGTACGACCCCGGATTCAAGAACGCCGTTGCGTACGCCCTGGGGGACACGCTCATAGTCTCGGACATGGACGAGGCAAGAACCGTGGGGATAGGGAAGGTTAGGATGGTCACGCTCGGCGGCGAACTCCTCGAAAAAAGCGGTGCAATAACCGGAGGCCACTACCGGCGGAAGGGCAGGATGGGAGTGGACACTTCTGAACTGAGGAAAAAAGTGGAGTCGGTGGAGAGGGAGAGGGAGGCGCTGGAATCCTCGGTGAATGCCCTCTCGGTCGAGATAAAGGGACTTCAGAATGACCTCTTTGAGATGAGGATGAGAAAAAGCAATCTGACAAAGGACCTCCAGATCCTGCAGGGCGAATTAGAGAGGGTCCTCGCCGAAGATGGGGCCACTCAAGAGGATACGGAAGAGAGTGAAGCGCTTATCAAGTCCTACGAGGAGAAAATCCATGAAATTAAGGGTGAGATCGCCAAGCTCAGAGGAAGGATAGAGCGGCTTGAGAGGAAGAAGACCAAACTTAAGAAAGCCCTTGAAAACCCCGAGGCCAGGGAGCTGAACGCTAAAATACGCGAGGTAGAAGCAGAAATAAGCAAACTGAAGGAAGAGCTGGGCAAAGTAGAGAGCAAACTCGAGAGTCTAGATGCGAGAATAAACGAGGAGCTCCTTCCGAGAAAGGCCGACCTCGAGGAGGAAATCGAGGGACTAGTAAACAGGATAAATGCGCTCAACGCGAACATCAAGGAGAGCGAGAACGCCATTGCTGGGTACGAGAAAGAGCTTGAGGACCTTAAGAGGGCGGAAGAAAACGTCAAAGACGAACTCAAAGAGTTAAGGGAACGGCGGGAGAGGCTGAAGAACGAGGTGACCGAGCTCCGCGCCGAAAAGGAGAATGTCTCCAGCAAACTCCAGAACCTCAGGATAGAGGCCAACACCCTTAAGATACGCCTTGCCCAGTACAATGCAGCTCTGGAGGAGAGGAGAGGAGAGCTTAAACACTTCGAAACGTCCCTGGTACGGTCCATCAAAGAGGTACCGTTTGAGCTTGAAGGCCTCAAAGATGAGATAGAACACATGGAGGAGGAGATAAAGGCCCTCGAACCCGTGAACATGAAAGCCATTGAGGACTTTGAAGTCGTGGAGCGCAGGTATATGGAGCTCAAGAGCAAACGTGAGCAGGTTGAGGCCGAGAAAGAAAGCATAGAAGAGTTTATAGGGGAGATTGAGGGCCAGAAGCGGCACGTTTTCATGCAGACGCTGAACGAGATAGCAAAGAACTTCTCAGAGCTTTTTGCAAAGCTATCACCTGGAGGAAGCGCAAGGCTCGTCCTGGAGAACCCTGACGATCCTTTCGCGGGCGGCCTTGAAGTTGAAGCGAGACCCGCAGGGAAGGATGTCAAAAGGATAGAGGCGATGAGCGGTGGAGAGAAAGCCCTGACTGCACTGGCCTTTGTGTTCGCAATCCAGCATTACAGGCCCGCACCGTTCTACCTGTTCGACGAGATAGACGCGCACCTTGACGATGCCAACGTTAAACGCGTTGCCGACCTCATCAAGGAGTCGGCGAAGTCCAGCCAGTTCATAGTCATGACCCTCAGGGACGTCATGATGGCCAACGCCGAGAGGATAATAGGGGTCTCGATGCAAAACGGGGTTTCAAGGGTGGTATCGCTGAGCCTCGAAAAGGCTATGAAGTACCTGGAGAAGGCCAGGGCAAAGAGCGAGGCCGAACACGAGGAGATGTTTGGTCACCTGGCCGGATGAGGTGGTGAAGGTGGAGGCACGCGTTGAGGGGGAGGTAACCCCCATCGATATTCTCCTTCAGCTGGTGACCCTGGGAAAGATCGACCCGTGGAACATAGACATAGTTGACCTGACGGAGAAGTACATACAGCGGCTAAGGGAGATGAAGGAGCTCGACCTCAGAGTCTCGGCCAGGGCCATTTTAGCCGCTTCCGTTCTAGTAAGGATGAAGAGTGAGGCCCTCCTGTACGAGGACGAGCGTGAGGAAGAGGAGACCGAATCTGAGAGGATTCACGTGGACGTTGAACCCCTAACCCCTCCCCTGCGCCGTGTTGAACGCTACTACACGTTTGATGACCTTCTTGAGGCCCTTATGGATGCACTGGAGGAAGCGGAACGTAAAAAACCGCGGGCGAGGAAGCGGGAGAACATAGAAGAGAAGATCTTCGTAGTCGACGATTTCAGGGTCGACATCGAGAAACACGTTAACAGACTGTACGAGGTAGTCAGGAACGTTTACAGGGAGAAGGGGGAAAAGATAGAATTCTGGGAGCTGGTCTTCGACCCGACCCCCAAGATCGTTGCAAGGACTTTCCTCTATCTGCTGTTCCTGTCCAACATGGGCAGGGTGAAGCTCATTCAAGAGGAACCCTTTGGAGACATCTACATAGTCCCACTGGAGCGGGACCTCAAAGCGAGTTCCTGATGCAGGGGACAGCGGTGCCTCCGGATCAATCCCACCCGCCGGTTCAGCGGCGAATTTATAAACTTCCTTATCAAAAATGGTCATATGTATCTGCGCAGAGACCTCGTTCAGCCCAGGGTTTACCAAGAGGTAATCTATGCACGGTGCAAGGAGAGAAACTGTCTGGTTGTCCTCCCCACGGGGCTCGGGAAGACCTTAGTGGCCATGCTCATAGCGGACTACCGGCTTGAAAAGTACGGGGGTAAAGTCCTCGTGCTCGCCCCCACAAAGCCCTTAGCCATTCAGCACGAGAAGAACTTCAGAAAACTCTTCAACATCCCAACCGAAAGGATAAACGTCCTTACAGGGGAGCTTCCACCCAAAGGGCGGCAGAAGGTCTGGGAGGAGAGCACCATAATAACCGCAACACCTCAAACGATCGAGAACGATATCATAACCGGTAGGATATCGCTCGAGGACGTCGTTCTTCTGGTGATAGACGAGGCCCATCGCGCGGTTGGAAGCTATTCCTACGTATTCATTGCCGGGGAGTACCGCAAGAGCGCAAAGCATCCCCGTATACTGGCCCTAACTGCCTCTCCCGGAAGCAATGAGGAGAGGATAATGGAAGTTGTGAAGAACCTCAGTATAGAACACGTCGAGTTTAGAAGCGAGAGTTCGCCCGATGTAAAACCTTACGTTCAGAAGGTCGAGTTTGAGTGGCTTAAAGTCGACCTGCCCCCGATATACAAGGAGGTCCGCTCACTTCTCCGTGATATGCTGAAAGAAAGTCTCAAACCGCTCGCGCAGTTCAAGTTCGTGAGCACGTACTCACCGGACATATCTAAAAGGGAGATACTGGAGGCTGGAAGGAGAATCAACGCGGAGGTTGCAAAAGGCAACTACGCTACAGGACATCTGATGCTCCATCAGACAAAGGCGATAAAACTCCAGCACGCAATCGAACTGCTTGAGACGCAGGGGCTCACCGCACTGAGGTCGTACCTGAAAAAGCTCAGGGAGGACAGGAGAACTAAATCAAGCCGGGAGCTCATGGGAGATTCCCGTATGCGGAAGGTGACGTACCTGCTGGTTCAGGCCAAGGAGAGTGGTGTGGACCATCCAAAGATGGAAAAGCTCAAAGAATTGTTGAAGGAGCAATTAAAAGAGAAACCCTCCTCCAAGATCATAGTGTTCACCAACTACCGTGACACCGGGAGGAAGATAGTCGAGGAGCTCAGAGAGATGGGGATCAGTGCGGAGCGCTTCATAGGGCAGGCCAGCAAATCGAACGACAGGGGCATGAGTCAAAAACAGCAGAGAGAAACCTTAGAACGCTTCTCCCGGGGTGGGTTCAACGTCCTGGTGGCAACGAGCGTGGGGGAGGAGGGCCTCGACGTACCCGAGGTTGACCTCGTCGTGTTCTACGAACCCGTTCCCTCCGCTATAAGAAGCATCCAGCGGCGTGGAAGAACCGGAAGGCACAGGCCCGGAAGGGTCGTTGTGCTGATGGCCCGGGGGACGAGGGACGAGGCCTACTACTGGAGCGCCAGAAGAAAAGAAAAGATTATGTTCGACGTCCTAAAGAGGGTGGGGGAGATGGTTAAGAAGGAGAAGCAGGCCTCCCTTGAGGCCTTCGTTAAAGGTCGATCCACGAGGGAGTTGGGGGCCCGCAAAGGTCCATCCAAACGCACCGCCCAGGAGCCTCCAGTAAAGCCGGTTTTCGTGAGGAAACAGAAGGGAATCGTTGTCTACGTGGACTCACGCGAGCTGAGGAGCGGCGTTCCAAAGTACCTCAGGGAGCTGGGGGCCGAAGTTGAGGTAAGAACGCTTGACATTGCGGATTATGTTGTGAGCGAGGACATCGGGATAGAAAGGAAGAGCGCTAACGACTTCATCCAGTCGATAATAGACGGTCGGCTCTTTGAACAGGCTGGGAGACTGAAAGAAGCCTATGAGAAACCCCTCATCATAATGGAGGGAAGTCCCTACGGAATACGAAACATTCACCCCAACGCAATACGCGGGGCAATAGCCGCCGTTACCCTTGATTGGGGCCTGCCAATTCTGTTCTCAAGCGGCCCAGAGGAAACCGCGGGCTTCATTTACCTGATAGCAAAGCGCGAACAGGAGGAACGAAAGAAGGAAGTGAGACTGAGGAGTGAGAAGAAGGCCCTTACCCCTGCCGAGAGGCAGAGACTTATAGTGGAGGGCCTACCCAACGTCTCAGCAACCCTCGCCAAGAGGCTCTTGAGGCACTTCGGAAACGTTGAGAGGGTTTTCACTGCGACAGAGGAGGAGCTTCAGGAGGTCGAGGGGATAGGACCAAAGAAGGCTAGGGAGATAAGGAAAATCCTCACCGCCCCCTACGTTGAGGAAGGATGAAAAACGTGTCGGCATGTTGACGAGTATATCAAACCCTTTTCCTCACGTTGAGGAGCCCCCATTGAAGCACTAAGGCACACCCACACCCTTCGAGCGCTAACGGGGGGCAGTGTGGGGAGGACGGTGGCGAACCCTCACAAAGGGCACCAGTAGATGTCTACCCAACACCGATGAGTTCGCTGTGTTCTCCCCCTTTAACCCATTAGCGATTGACCACCGAACTCACGCCTGCCGATGCAAAGACTAGGAGTTCAACGAGCCAATAAGCTTCCTCGACGTTTCTGGCCTCAAAAACCACTGTCTTTCCATCGACCCTCCCAACCTGTGGTAAAAGCTCAGCCGTTTCAGCGAAAGCACTGTTACGGAAGCGAATTTTAACCTCAGCAGGTGGTCCTATCCTTAAAAGCTCCAGACTCCCTTCTTCAAGGCGTTTAACTGCTTTAAGGGTCCCTTCACGGAGAATTTCTCTGATATCACCCATCCCAGGACTAATCGCAGAGTATCTGCCAAAACTCTCCTTCAAAACTACGCCCGCCGCCCATGGCAGGCGTTCCTCAACATCGGTCTCAAGGGGGACACTACCACCAGCAACCATGGAAACTGGAACCCCTCACTCCCCAAGAAGGTATGCATTTAGGAGGGCCTCACTGACCTCCACTCCGCTGATTTCAAGGCGGTCGACGGTAGCGCTACTGTATGTGTGGTCAAAGATTGCACGACCGGTTCCGGCCTTGGCATGGTACTCCAGAAAAATCGCCAAATCGGTCCCCTTAGCTCCCGCAACATGCTCAGCGGGCGCGGGAAGCCTCTCACGAGCTTGAGGTATGAAAGCATCTCGTCAACCAAGATGTTGACCATCGGACCGTGACTATCAGCCACCACAACTTCATCAACACCGTTCTCATGAAGGGTCTCCACAACGACCCTCACAACCTTCGTTGCTATTCTCCGAGCTTCGGAGTAAAGGGAACCTCCCACGAAAAGATGTTCCCTGCTAACCACGTAGGAAGACCCTCCAGAGCAAGGGATATAAACACCTTCATAATATCACCAGAAAAGGATGGAAGCGATTAGATATAAATCTCTCGGAATTTTAATAACCACAGGGAATATTCAGATGGGGGACCGATAATCCCTGCTCATGAAAAAGGTTATATAGACCTTCTTTGAAAGAATAGAATGGTGAGAAGCATGAAAATAGTTGAACTGGACATAAAACTTCCCTATAAAGGTAGAGGGACCGTGTTATCTCGTCTGTATGATAGAATACAGGGTAGGATACGGGACATCCACTTCCTTCCACCCAACGCCGAGGGAATTAGTGAGGTAAGGGTCGAGATCGTGGAGGATAACCCCGCAGGCCTTCTATCCGAGCTCAAAAAGGCCATAAAAAACGGAAAGATAAACTTCAGGGTTCTTAGCGAGATCTGATCTTTTTTACAACGAGCTCAGCGCAACCCAGACCAAGAACATCGTCCCTATGACGTCGCTGAGGGTTGTGACGACGGGTATTGCAACGTTGTCTGGATCCCAGCTGTACTTTTCGGCTAGAATCGCGACGACGAGGCCTATCAGCATTGCCGTCAGTATGACCACTGGAAATCCAAGGACAAAGCTCCAGAGGATCCTCGCGGGCCGGTGGATGTAGTGAACAACCACCCACATGGAGATTAAGTTTGTAAGGTAACCTATTATCGGAGCGAGGATGAACAGCGAGAGAACGTCGTAGAGCGTTTCTCTACTCTTGACAGCCTCAACACCCTCAAGATGAATCTTCGTTGAAACCTTTGCCGCGATTATCGAGCCAAAGTTCCCCATGCTGTCGTTCACGCTGGGCCACATAACGCTGACGATTATCACTGCGTTGATTATCTTCTCGTAGGTGACAAGCAGACCACCGGTTACGGTCTCGATGAGGGCCATCGCACCTATCACGGCCGCGAGCTCACCAAATGCCCTCCTGTGCTCATGCTTGAACTTCGCCCGAAACGTCAACCATATCAAGATCCCCAGCATTGTAAACGCCAGGACATAAAACGGGCCGGGGTGGTGAAGGTAGAGGAGAGCGAAGTAAACCATCGTTGGCATCGTTATCAGGTCGGCCAGAGAGCTTATCAGGGGCGCGGCTATTAGATCCGGGTCGTAGCCCCTCTTAAACGGCAGTACCGTTATCAACGCAGTACCGTAGCCGAGGATGACGCCGATGAATATGGCTGAGGCCACAACCATGAGCAGGACTATAACGTTCTGTACGAAGTTGTGGATCATGAGCAGACCAACGATCCAGAGGACTATAAGGGGAATCTTGCTACTCAGGATTGCCATTACTATCTGGGTCGTCACCTCGGGGTCGCGAACGCTGTCGATGAGGCCCAAGTGAAGCTTCGTTGTGAAGCGCGATGCCAACGCGGAGAATATGTTGCCCCTGAGATCCATCAAACCGGGCATGATGAAAACCAGAATCGGGAAATAGGACATTATGGTGTTCCAATTCTTACCGAGAACCGCACCACCGACAAAGTCAAATATCAGGCACAGAAACAGCGCCGGAAGCGACAGGAGAAACGCGTCCCTGAGCTTGCCCCTGAAGGTCTTTGAAGTGCCTATTGCCGCTTTGACTACGGTCATCCTCCTCACCCCTAATGACTTTCATCTCCGGCACCTCCCAGACTTTTTGGAACACTGGCGATTCAGGGTGGAAGAAAGACTATAAAAAAGTTGTGGCTCAACCACCACGCCAGGAACTCATGATTTTATCGCTGAGTTTAGCTCCTCGAGTTTCTTTTTTGCCTCTTCGGGGGATCGGGCCTTCTCAATAGCAGTTCCGGTGACCACTATATCAGCACCTGCCCTCACTGCTGCTTCCGCAGCACCCGCGGTTCTTATGCCACCGCCTACGATGAGGGGTACGTCAATGACACTCTTGACGGCTGCTATCATATGAGGTGGAACAGGTTCCGGCGCCCCGCTCCCAGCCTCAAGGTAAACCAAGCGCATGCCCAGATACTGACCGGCAAGGGCGTAGGCGGCCGCTATTTTAGGTTTGTGACGAGGGATTGCCCTGGCGTCCCCCACCCACCCGACAGTCTCACCGGGTTCGATTATAAGGTAGGCCATCGGAATGGGCTCAATGCCGTAGCGCTTTACCTGGATGGCACCAAGAGCCTGGGCACCCGTTATGAAGAAGGGATTTCTAGAGTTCAAAAGACTCATAAAGAAGATGGCATCGGCGTACCCACTTATTCCACCGTGAGAGCCGGGAAACAGGATGACAGGAAGGTCTGAACTCTCCTTTATTGAACGGACAACGGCGTCCAGAACCTCACCCTCGGCACCAGTGGAACCACCAACCATCACGGCATCAACACCGACCTCCTCGCTAACCGCTGCAATCTTTCCAGCAATCCCAGGACTCACATCATCCGGATCCAGAAGAACGAAGTGAAGGGGACTGTTCTTAAGCTTCTCGTGAATGTGGGTTTCAACCTTTCCGAGCTCTAACCTCATTTTTCTCACCGGACCCAATAATTTCATCCAAGCTTTTAACCTTTATCCAACGAAGGCCCAAGCGCTTCAGTATTTCGGTGAGTGCGTCGTCCGGCTCACCCTCAAAGAGGTACAGGTTCGTATTGACCCTCACATCGCCCGCTCCAAAGTCCTTAACCGGCTCCCCGTACTTCGAGACCTCCAGTGAAAGCCTTTCCTCAAGCCTCTCCTCGCTTGGAATGAGGTATGCCCTCAGAAGTCTGGCCTTCCTGAGAAGGTAGTCTATGTGCCAGTGAAGCTTTTTGTCCCGCTTGAAATGCCTCCCCACGCGCTTCTCCAACGAGTTCATGGCGGAGCCCACGTAGACGTAGTGGCCTTCACGGAGTTGGAAAACCTTACCTTTTGTTCTGATTTCACCATCGGCGTCCAGTTGGATCACCAGAAAGTACGATCCCCTCATGTGTGAAAATCTCCCCCAGGTTTATAAATACCTTTGGACAAGTTGGATAGGTGTTGGTATGGAGAAAAAGAAGAAAAAACCGCCCGTCGATGACTTCGCTTGGCAGGAGTACAGCAGAGACGAGTTCAAGGAAACGTTCCCCCACCTGCACAGGGAGCTTGAAGGAGAAGGCGTCCCCGTGAGCGGGTACAGAGCCAGCGGGGAGAAGGCCGAGAAGGAGCTCGACGAGACCTGCGATTTCTCCGGCTACAGCCCAACCGTGGTGGACTTCCTTCGGCGCTGTGAGACCGACGAGGAGGCCCTTGAGATAATCAACTGGATGGAAGATCACGGGGAGATAACCCACGACATCGCCAAAGAACTCCGTATAACCCTCGTAAGAAAAGGTGTCAGGGCGTTCGGTCCCAAAAAGGAGTGGGGCTGGTACGAGAAACACAGACGGGAATGAAAGTTGAAAAAGATAAAGGTTCAGATATTACCGATTCGCTGAAGGACCATTCCCTCAATCCGAATCGGTTCAGCCCTCCTTGCGAAGACTATAGCCTGATCAAGCTTCGCCTCGGTTTCGGCGTGTACCGTGAAGAGGGGTTCACCTTCCTTGATCTTCTCACCGACCTTAACGTAGAGTTCCAGACCCGCACCCTTGTCCTCTGGAGCACCAGCAGCTCTAGCTATTCCGGTTATGGCTCTGTTATCTATCCCGGTAACGTAGCCGCTGGTGGGGGCCGCAAATGTGTAGGTCTTGTCACCGACCTGTATGTCCTCCGGTTTGATATTTGGATCGCCTCCCTGTTCCTCGATGATCTCGCGCATCTTCTCGTAGGCCTTGCCGCTCTCAAGTATCTCCTTGGCCATCTTTTTGCCCATGCCCTGTGGGGCAACACCACCCATCTCAAGAAGAATACCTGCGAGCCCGGTTGCCTTCTCTATCAGACTTCCAGGCCCCTGACCGGTCATGAGAGCCTTCAACGCTTCCCTGGCCTCAAGTGCAGGTCCCACTGTGTGGCCGATGGGCTGGCCGCCGTACGTAACCGCGACCTCAACGTACTGACCCAGCCTCTTTCCGAGTTCTATGAAGTCCCTTGACAAAGAGCGGGCCTCTTCAAGGCTCTCGACCTTAACCCCCCTGCCCGCAGGGATGTCGATGAGAACGTACTGACTTCCCATTGCGTACTTCTTGGACATTATGCTGGCTAGCATGAGCCCCGTCGGGTCTATACTGAGCGCCCTCTCCGATTTGATCGTTATATCATCCGCGGGTGCAAGGTTGAGCGCACCACCCCACACTAGGCACGCCCCAATCTTCTCAACGATGCGCTTTATCTCATCGAGGGAGAAACTTACATCTGCAAACACCTCAACGACGTCCGCGGTTCCTGCGGCGCTGGTTATTGCCCTTGAGCTGGTCTTGGGTATTGTGAGGCCAGAGGCCGCCACTATCGGCACGACGAGGATGTTTGTCTTGTTTCCGGGGACGCCTCCGATGCTGTGGACGTCCATTATCGGCTTCCTGTCTATGTCGAGCATGTCACCCGTTTCAGCCATCGCTATCGTCAGCGCGGCGATCTCGTCCATGTCCAGGCCGTTTATCTCAAGGGACGTCACAAATGAGCTTATCTCAATGTCACGGAGCTTCCTGTCCACGATGTCCTTGATTATCGCCTCTATCTCGACCTTCCGGAGTTTCTCCCCGTGCATCTTCTTCTTTATGTATCGAACACTCTCCGGGGTACCGGTTGGGATTACCGATACGACCTCTCCCTCCGAGAAGTTGTGCAGTTTAAGGATATCCCTGCTGACCCCCATCTCACCAACGTTTATCAGGCTGCTCAGAACGACGCTTCCGTACACGCTCTTCTTCCCGGCTTCAAGCTTTACCAAATCATCCGGGTGAAGCCCCGCTTTCTTGGCTTCCTCTTCGTTTATGAACACGGAATACCTACCGCTGTGTAGGTCCAACAGCTTAACCTTGGCCTTCATCTCAATCCCTCCAACGTACTCACGAGTTCCTTATTTTTGGAGAAAGGGTACTTAAAGGTTTTTGAGGTGTACGCCACAAAAATCGAACAGAGATCTGACCTGAATAACGGGGGGATGTAAAAACAAAATCACCCGCTGGCAGTTTGCACGTTTGATGCAGGGAATGGGGCAATACTCCCAAGATCCCCTCCTCTAAGCAGCAGACGCACAACGTCCGGTACAACATCCCTGAGCTCTGGATGCAGAAGCCCCTCCCCCTTTGTGTACTGGTTAAGGACCTCCTCAATGGGGGCACTCAGAAGTCTCCCGTTGAAGAGGTAGACCCGTCCATCGGCCACCTCGACTATCCGATCGGGATAGCCGAGTCTGACCCTCATGGGACCACCCCCGGAGAAGATTTAAAAATGGTCTTAAAAATTTAGCGATTTCAAGAGAGGGTAAACAAAAAGGGAATCAGAGGTTCTTAACTTCCTCGTCTATTGATTCTTCAAGGGTCTTCTCCCACTCCTCCACGTCAAAGTCTACCAGTTCGCTCTCAAGGTCTTCCTTGAGGTTTGTCACGCGCCTTTTGAGTGCACTCTTGGTTTCCTCGTCGTAAACAACGTAGTACGGATTGCTCTTAGCCGAAAGGTACAGTAGCAGGAGCAGGATGTTGAGCACCACAAGGATTATAACGATCCCTATTACTAAGCCCCCTGCCATCATTTCTTCCCCCCGAAGATAGCTTTGAAGACCCTCTTTATCGGGCTCTCCGGTGCCGGTGGCTGCCACTTGATGCCGGCCAGCTTCGCGGCCAGCTGTTTGATGGATATCGCCGCGGGGCTGGTGGGGTTCTTGATGACCAGCGGAACACCGTACGCACTTGCCCTCTTAACCTCCGGATCCTCGGGTACCACTCCCAAAACCGGAACCTCCAGTATCGCCTCGATCTCCTCCTGGGTGAGTTCCGTCTTCTCGTTGGTGACCCTGTTCAGTATCGCACCCAGGGGTAGGGTTCCAAGCTTTTCGGCTATGAGCTTGGTCTTGAGGGAGTCTGTTATGGCCGAGATTTCTGGGTTCGTGACGATTATAAGCTCTTTACCGATCAACAGAGCTGTCACAGATGTCATCTCAAGGCCAGCGGGAGCATCAATCAGAATGAAATCCGCCATCTGGCTTATCTCTCTTATGACCTCCCTGAGACGCTCCGGCTTTGCTTTTTTGATCTTCTCAAGGCTCAGGCCACCAGGTATGACCTTAACCCCCGCGGGACCCTCATAAACGGCGTCCTTCAGGTCCGCCTCCCTTGCGAGGACATCATGAAGCGTTATGGGTATGTCCTCCATGCCGAGGACGAGGCTCAAGTTTGCCATGGTTATATCCGCGTCTATCAGTATGACCTCTTTGCCAAATTGAGCCAGCGCAACACCGAGATTTGCAACGGTCGTTGTTTTACCAGTTCCACCTTTTCCTGAAGCAAAAACAATTGAACGACCCTCCAAAGTCAACACCTCCACCGCGATGGGTACACCGCCTTCTAGCGGTTCCTTAAATCAGACGTTCATGGAGTAATCACCGGTTTTGTATGTGATGGATAAGGAGGGTAGGCTTTTATCTTTTGCGGTCCGTTCACCAAAAAATGTAAAGGGGGTACAGGAAAGTACATTACTCCGTTTCTGCCTCTTTCTCCAGTTTCTTCCGGGCAACGTCCGCGGTATCCGCAAGGCTCCTAAAGAGCTTGAGCATCTCCATCGGTAGGGTCAGCACTATAACGTTGCTCTTATCACCGGCCACGTCGCTTATGGTCTGAAGGGTCCTCAGCTGAAGGGCCATCGGGTGCTGGGAGACTATCTCGGCGGCATCCCTGAGCTTCTCGGCAGCCTGCCTCTCTGCCTCGGCAAGGGTAATCCTGGCCCTTCTTTCTCTCTCCGCCTCAGCCTGCCGTGCCATGGCTTTCTGCATTCCACTCGGCAACTCGACATCCTTTATCTCAACGGTGCTGACCTTTATACCCCACGGATCCGTCGCCTCGTCGATAATCTTCTGCAACTCCATGTTGAGCTTTTCCCTCTCACTGAGGAGCTCATCGAGGTGAGCCTGCCCTATAACGCTTCTGAGCGTTGTCTGGGCTATCTGACTGGTGGCCATTATGTAATTAGCTACCTGCGTGACGGCTTTCACCGGGTCAATCACGCGGAAGTACACAACGGCGTTAACCCTTACGGGCACGTTGTCCTTTGTGATGGTCTCCTGTACCGGAACATCGAGGACGCGCGTCCTGAGGTCTATGACAACTGCCTTTTCAAATATCGGGATGATGAAAAATATCCCTGGTCCCCTTGCTCCGACGACTCTACCTAGTCTGAAGATAACTGCCCTCTGGTACTCTTTCACTATCTTTATGGCACTTGCCAAAACAATCAAAACAAAAAACAACACTATACCAATCACTACCGTGCTAAGTGCGGCCATTCTCCTTTCCCTCCTTCGAAACTATAAGAGTCAGCCCCCTTATTCCAACCACGACAACGTCTTCTCCGACCTTTATCGGATTCCCGTCTTTGCTGACTGCCCTCCATAGTTCCCCGTGAACCTTTATCATACCCTCAGGGGCTACGTCCTGAATGACCCTCCCCCTCTTACCGATAAGCTCCTCCCTTCCAGCCTCCGGTTTTTTCCGATGTGCCCTGACGACCGCGGCCATGCCAAAGGCAAAAAACAGCCCGATCAAAAGTGCCAGTGCCACGATGACTATCCTCAGGTTCTCGTAAACGTTGCCACTCACGAGGTACTCACCTCCTCCGCCAAAGAGTAGGATGCCGCCCATGATGAACGTAACCACCCCTGCAACCGTGAAGAGTCCAAATGTTGGAGTAAGTGCCTCGGCAATGAAAAACACCATCGCGAGTACTATCAGCAGAAGTCCCGAACTGCTGTAACCGAAGTATCCCAGACCTATCAGGCCGAGGACCAGCAGTATTGCACCAACGGTCTCAGGAACGTGCCATCCAGGGGTTAGAAAACCGAGAACGAGGCCCAGAATCCCCAGATTGAGGAGAAGGTACGCCACCGTTGGGTCCGTTATGTAGTTTATCAAAGTATCCTTAAAAGACTGCCCCAAGTACACGACCTTGACGCCCTCCAGGTTGAGGGTCACGTTTCCACGCCCCGCAACTGGGATCCTCGTCCTCATACCGTTTACCTTCAGCAGAAGATCGGGGACGTCACCGGCCACAGCCTCCACAACGTGAGCCCTGAGTGCCTCATCCGGTGTAAGGCTCAGGTCTCTCGTTATGAACTCCACGGCGGCGGTTTCATTTCTACCGCTTTCCTGGGCAAGTGATCTCATGTAGGCGGTGTAGAAGTTGCGTATCTTCGCCGGAGCTTTAATTATGCTCCCATTAGCCGCGTAGCCCATTATAGGTTCACAGGCACCTATGCTGGTTCCGGGGGCCATGGCGATAATGTGGGACCCCATTGCAATGTACGTTCCGGCGGAAGCCGCTATCGCCCCCCTTGGTGCCACGTAGATGATGACCGGAACGGTTGAGTTCTGGATCTCTGAAACGATCTTCATCATAGCATCTCCCAGTCCGCCGGGGGTGTTGAGCTCAATTATGAGAGCCTCAGCGTGGGCGTTCTCCGCCGCGGATATATAGCGTGAAAACTGGTCCACCGTGTAGCCCGTTATCATACCATCTATCTTGGCCACGTAGACGGCATGGTTCTCCCCAGCGTTCGCGAGTGGAATGAATAACATCAAAAGAAAAACCGTTGAGAGTACCGCACCCTTCCTCATTTTCCCGCCCGTATATAATACCACTTCAAGGTTTAAATCTTTCGCTTCCCCCGAAAGTGATTTATATATTGGGTGTCGATCCCTTAACATGAATTTGAAGACCCTCACCAAGCTCTACCGTGTTGTCCTGGGCGATGAGAAAGTTGAACGAGCTTGGGAGCTCGTGAGGAAGGTGGCCAGATATTCCAACCGCGAGCCGTACTGGGAATTCCTCAAGCAGAACTTCGAGGTCCGTGCCGAGGATGTTAAAGACGCCCTCCGCTTCCTTGAAGAAAAGGGAGAGATTCAAATCAAACGCTCCGTTGACGGTAGGAGACTCTACGTCTCGACCCTAAAGGATATAAGGAAGAACCCCGTTAAGCTCGACCGATGGCTGGGATTGACCTAAAAAAGACGACACACGAGATGATACGCAACGGCACCTGGAAGTTCGAAGATGGTGTTTTCTACCAGGCTTTTGAGAGAGGTATCGCCGGCTACGATGGGGAGAACTTCATTTTTCTCGACTCGTGGAGCAGAAGGGAACGAAAATCCGCGAAGGAAAAGTTGTCCTTCATCCTCGGCTTCGATACGGACTTGGATTCCTTCTACGCCGAGATAAGCGATTCGCCCTTTGCCTTCCTCATAGACGAGTTCTACGGCCTAACCGTCCCTGCCGCACCTAGTCCATATCAAGCTTTAATCGAGACAATAGCCCAGCAGCAGGTGAGCTTTGAGTTCGCCCAGAGAACCATAGCGAACCTCGTGAGGCTCGCGGGCAGGCAGGCGGGAGATTTACACACGTTCCCTTCTTCGGAGAAGATAGCGTCCCTGAGCGAGGAGGAGCTGAAAAGGGCCAGGCTCGGCTATAGGGCGGGCTACATAAAGTCTCTGACGGAGCTTTATTTGGCCAAAAAGCTCGACCTCGAACTCTGGGACTGGGACGTTGAGGAGGCCATCAAGTACCTCACAAAGTTCCGGGGCATAGGAAAGTGGAGCGCCGAGCTCTTCCTGGCATACGGCCTCAGAAAGAACGTCTATCCGGCCGGAGACCTCGGACTGAGACGCGGGATAGCAAAGATTTTTGGAAAGCGGGTTAAAGACGTCAGGGAAAGGGACGTGAGGGAGGTAATAGAACCCTACGGGAAGTGGAAGGGAGTTCTGGCGTTTTACATCACCTGCTACGACAGAAAGACCGAGATAGGGAGGAAGAGAAAATGAGAGAGGTTAGGATTATCCTGGAGAAGGAAAAATTCAAATCATTAAAGAGGCATGATGCTAGCTCAATCCTCCGCGAAAACCTGCCTCGGGTGGAGGATACTCTAAAGGCCGAGCGCGAGGGGATTCTTCTTAAGAGGATCGCAAAACTCGAAGAAAGACTCCAGAAGATGGAAGGAGAGATAGAGGAGCTCAGGGAGTTCTACGAGAGGGCTCTGCGGGATAAAGAGCTCATGGTAGCCGAGCGTGAGAGGCTGAGACGGGAAAACGATGAGCTCAGAAAGAGGGTTGAGGAGAAGAAGAGAGAGCTTGAGAAAGTTCATGGAGCGTGAACGAGATGAGGCTCATAATCAAGCCGAACAAGGGCTTCGGGAAAATCGAGGCCGAGATAAACGAAGAGCTGTGGAGGGAGATAGAGCACCTCAGCGAGAAGTATGGAGTCCCTGCTGAGCGAGTCATTGAGATAGCCCTGACCGGCGAGTTCCGCGAGCCGATGGGAAACCTTGAGAAGCTTGGGGAGAAGGTGAAGGAGCTTGAGGAAAGGACGTGGGAGCTTGAGAAGGAGTATGCCCCGCTCCGATTCAAGACTTATGGCCTTAGCGAGGACAACAAGATACTCGCCATCGAGCTTTCCGGCCTACTTGCCGAGAACAGCGGGCTTAAGAGGTTTTTGAGAATGAAACCCGAGCGCAACGTCGAGCTGAGAAAGCTTATATCCTACTACCTCCAAGGTTGAACCGCGGATGATGAGGGCGAATTGCACGGATCGGTGAAGAGTAACGCTATCTGACGCCGTCCCGGGCGGGCCGTGACGATTCCAAGACGGGCTGAACCGCTTTGCGGTTGTGACGTACCCTATGAGCGCCGAGCCCGTCCGGGGCGTTTTCTCCGGCGCTTCTTGGGGAACAACCTCACCGGGCTTCCGCAGTCCGGGCAGATTCCCTCCTGCGGCATCTCGGAAAACTTCTTTCCACAGCCGATGCAGACGTAGTTCCAGTGGATTACCCGCTTAATTCCCCTCTTGAGGGTTCTGAACTCTATTCCTAAGGTCTTTGCTATGTTCTGCAGGTTGTAGTCGTCGGTGAAGAGAAGCCCCTTAAGCTCGTACGCCAGGGCAAGAACCTCAAGGTCTGCCCCGCTGAGTTCGTTTAACTCGCCCGTCTTTCTCGCCGCTTCCATCACGGCTTCAATGCTCTCCCTTGACGGCTGTAGAACCCTAACCTTTCCCGCGCTTATCAGTCCCTCCAAGAAAAGCCTCGACTCCGGGTCTTTCACTTCATCGACGACCTTCGGCGTCGTAACGCCCTCCACATCGAACCCCTGAATAAACACTGCCGCATCGATGACCTGAACCTTCATGGCCTAAACTCGGAGAAACCCTTTTTTAGATTTCCGTCGAAATGAAGCCGGTGGTGCGGATGAAGGTGGACCTGAACTCCGACCTTGGGGAAAGCTTCGGCCGTTACAAGCTCGGCCTGGATGAGGAGGTCATGAACCACATCACGAGCGCGAACGTAGCTACCGGCTGGCACGCCGGCGACCCGATAGTCATGAGAAAAACCGTGAGGCTCGCGAAGGAGAAGGGCGTCGCGGTTGGTGCCCACCCTGGCTATCCAGACCTTCTCGGCTTTGGCAGGAGGTATATGAAGCTCACTCCGGAGGAGGCTCGCAATTACATCCTCTACCAGATAGGTGCGCTCTACGCGTTTACAAGGGCGGAAGGAATCGAGCTCCAGCACGTCAAGCCACACGGCGCTTTGTACAACGCTCTCGTCAAGGAGGAGGAACTCGCGAGGGCCGTCATCGAGGGTATAGCTGACTTCGATAAAGGGCTTATCTTCGTTACTCTCTCCGGCTCAAGGCCGGCTGAGATAGCGGAAGAGATGGGGGTTAAGGTAGCCCACGAGGTCTTCGCCGACAGGGCCTACAACCCTGATGGCACTTTGGTTTCCCGCTCGAAGCCGGGAGCGGTAATCCACGACAAAGAGGAGATAGTGGAAAGGGTCATCTCAATGGTCAAGGACGGGGGAGTGAAAGCGATAAACGGCGAGTGGATTGAGCTGAAAGCTGATACCATCTGCGTTCACGGCGACAATCCTAAAGCGGTCGAGATTGCGGCCCACATAAGAAAAGTCCTTGAAGAGGAAGGAGTGAAAATTGTCCCTATGAGAGATGTTGTCCGGTGAGAGCATGAAGTTCAAACCCCTCGGCGATTCCGCCCTGCTGATTTCCTTCGGCGAGGTTATAGGCGAGGAGATAAACGAGAAAATACACTCCCTCGCGAGGGCGATAGAGCGGGCTAACTTTGAGTGGCTCGTTGAGGTTGTTCCAGCATACTCTTCCCTCGCGGTAATCTATGACCCTGTGTTGATAGACTTCGAACGCGTCAAGCGGACAATTGAAGGGCTTGAGTTCTCGAGCGAGAAGTTCGAGGGGAAACTTGTTAAGATTCCTGTTCTCTACGGCGGTGAATACGGTCCCGATTTGGAGTTCGTGGCACAGCACAACGGCCTGAGCGTTGATAAGGTCATTGAGATACATTCCAAGCCGACCTACCGTGTCCACTTCCTCGGCTTCCTTCCCGGCTTCGCCTACCTCGGCGGTATGGACGAGCGCATAGCGACGCCACGTCTTGGGAGGCCCAGGCTAAAGGTTCCTGCCGGCTCGGTGGGGATAGCTGGGAAACAGACTGGCATCTACCCCCTCGAAAGCCCCGGTGGTTGGAGGCTCATTGGGAGAACTCCGCTCAGACTCTTCGATCCATCGAAAGAGCCGCCAACCCTTCTCCGGCCGGGGGACAGAGTGAGGTTCGTCCCAGTAGACGAAGATGAATTCAGGGAGCTCTACGAGCGTGAATGGGGTGAAAGGAATGATTGAGCTCCTCAGTGTTCCCTCTTTGCTGACGGTTCAGGACTCCGGCAGGATGAGCTACCGAAAGCTCGGCGTTCCGGTTTCCGGCTTCATGGACGATTACTCTGCGAGGATAGCGAACTACCTCGTCGGAAACCCCGGCGATGCTCCGCTCCTTGAGTTCCTCCTCGCAGGCCCAACGCTCAGGTTCAATGCCTCCGCCGTCTTTGCGGTTGCCGGCGACGTTGAGGTGAAGCTAAACGGCGTGCCTGTTGAGCCGTGGACGAGCCACTGGGCGAAGAGGGGGGATATACTTGAAGTGGGGACGCTGAGGGGCGGGCTCTACGGATACATCGCCTTCGCCGGCGGGATAAAGTGCAAACCGCTCCTCGGGAGCTGTTCGACCTACCCCAAGGCTGGCCTTGGAAGGCCGCTGAAGGCCGGGGATGTACTGAACATCGGATACGCGGTACTAACGGGGAAGGATGGGAGGTACCTCCCTCCTGAGCTGAGGCCGGATTATTCCACCAAGGAAAAGACAGTCCGCGTCGTCCTCGGCCCGGACCTTGACCACTTCACCGGGGAGGGTGTAGAGACCTTCCTGAGCGAGTTCTATACCGTAACTCCCGAGTCCGACAGGATGGGTTACCGGCTCGATGGAAAGAAGATAGAGCACTCCAAAAAGGGAGCTGGAATCATAACCGGCCCCCTCGTCCCCGGTTCAGTTCAGGTTTCAGCCAGCGGAAAGCCAATAGTGATGCTCCGCGACGCCCAGACGACGGGTGGCTACGCGAAGATAGCCGTCGTTTCAAGGGTTGACCTCCCCATCGTTGCACAGAGCCGGCCGGGGGAGAGGCTTAGGTTTGAGGCGGTGAGCGTTGACGAAGCCCGGGAGCTTCTGATCAGGCGCGAGAAGACCCTGGTTGCAATCAAGGACTTCCTCGACGGGAAGATGCATGCTTACAGGATAAGAACGGGGAAAGAAGAGACAATTGTCTTCACAAAAGTGGAAAAAGAATGAGGTCAATCCTTCTTGCGCATGACCTTGACGACTTTGTATGTCTTGCCGTTGCACTCCACGTCGCCGAGTACCTCTATTATCTTTACATGGTCGCCGTCAAAGAGGCCTTCGGGGCTGAAGAGCTCCGCCTTCTCCGGGTCGCTGCACTCCTCGAACTTGAGCTGTATCACAGAGCCTGCTATCGCCAGCCTGGGCTCTATCGCTACTTCGATGCTGGGCTCGACGACCTCGACGACACGAACCTTGCCCTCGTGAAGCGGGCAGGAATGCGAGGGCATACTCCTCACGCGGAGGATTTTGTACCTCCTGCCGGGTTCGAGGTTCCCGACGCAGACTCCTGCGAGCTTGCACGTCTTGCAAGGTTCTGCAGGGCCATAATATATGAACTCGACTCCGGGTCTTGCCAGTTTTTCCCCAACTAATGTAATTATCGCCATTTCAACACCTCCATGAGCGATGATAAGTACCGGTCTAGATCACACCTGTGATGCGGACCGCTTTCTCAGCAGCTTCACGTGTTATGCCCTCCTTCCCAAGTATGGTGTACCTCTCGGGTCGTATCCTGTGGGCAAGCGTGAGAGCCTCGATTATATACTCCGGCTCGATCCCAAGCTCGTATGCATTAGTAGGTGCCCCCACCTTCTTTAAGGTTTCCCTAATACGCTCCCATTTCAGACCGTGGAGATAAGCCATGATGATGGTCCCGACCCCACACTGTTCCCCGTGAAGGGCCGGCTTCGGGACTATGGCATCGAGCGCGTGGCTGAAGAGGTGCTCCGCGCCGCTTGCAGGTCTCGATGAGCCAGCTATGCTCATGGCAACGCCGCTGGAGATGAGCCCCTTAACAACCTTCCTCACGCTCTCCTCGTTGCCGAGTCTGATTATATCAGCGTTCTTCATGACCATCTTGGCGCTCATCAGACTCAGCGAGGCCGCGTACTCGCTGTAGTACTCGCCCTTAATGCGGTGGGCAAGCTGCCAGTCCTTCACCGCCGTCAGGTTGCTTATCATGTCGCCAACACCAGCGGCTAGGTAGCGGTAGGGGGCCGTTTTAATGACGTTAACATCCGCAATGACAGCTATCGGGGGAAGGGCCTTAATGGAGGTTTTTGCCCCCATATCTCGTATGGATGCGTTGGCGCTCGCTATGCCGTCGTGGGAGGCCGTCGTTGGAAAGCTGATGAAGGGCACTCCAAGGCGGTACGAGGCGAGCTTGGCGACGTCTATTATGCTACCCCCTCCCACAGCAACAAGCCATTCCGCTCCAATCTCCCCCGCGACCTCAATCGTCATCTCAACCTCCTTCATCGTAGCACCGCTGACCACCAGGGATGCAACCTCAAAGGACTCCCCCAGATGATCCTCAACATCGTTTCCGGCTATTTTCTTGGTTTTGGGGCCGTATATAACCAGTACCTCCCTCCCTAGGTTCAGTCTCCTGGCAACACTAGGAACCTCACCTTTGAGGTTCTCACCGAGCAGTACCTCCCTTGGGAGCTGCATTAAGTGCATCAACATCACCGTCCAATAGGTGTTATCAGGAAAAGCTTTAAGACTATCGGAACAACGGTCTATGGTGGTCAAATGAGTCTCTCGGAGTTTTTTTATCACTACTTCGTCGAGCCGATAAAGATGAACGAGGGCTATAACGTGGTCAACACAACAGTATACGCAGTGATACTTGGAATCGCGGTTATTCTGCTGTACAAATTTCTGAAGAGGCTCGGAATACGTGTCGACGATAGGTTTTTCAAAGCCCTGATCCCCTACATCTTTTTGGGCCCCCTGATGCGGTCCATGACGGACAGAGGTATCTATCCGAGGACGTACCTGACGGTGAGCCCCGGCGGTTACTTTGTTATTGCGGCCTTTGCTATAGCCTCCCTCTACGTCGTCTGGAGACACGTGGGACCCAGGGAAAAGTTTTACTCCATATACCACGATTTTGGTTGGATACTGGTCGGGGGCAACCTTTTCGTGCTACTGATAAACATAGATAAAATAGACTTTCACTGGATGGTTCTGGGGTACTTCATTCCGATACTGCTCGCTGCGGAGGCCTTCATCTGGCTCCTAACAAAAAAGTCCGGACTGATACGGAACAACAGGTTACTGTTCTACACTCACTTTTACGACGCTACGACGACCTTTGTTGGACTCCAGTTCTTCGGATACTGGGAGCAGCACGTCCTGGCCAGGAGAATGATAGGCCTCCTAGGCACACCGGCCGCCATGTACGTTGAAAAGCTTATGATACTGCTCCCAATAGTCTGGCTCCTGGAAAAATACTCCGAGGAGGAGGATGAGGAGCTGATTAACTTCATCAAACTTGCCATATTCATCCTCGGCTTCGGCCCAGGGACGAGAAATCTCCTCATAATGCTCATGGGGGTGGGAACATGAATGGAGAGTTTGAATGGAACGAGATAGCGTTTGATGTGGCCAAAGACGTTGAAAAGGTGGTAATGCCAATATTCGGAACACCTAAGGCGGGGGAGAACATAGGAAAGAACGTGAGCGGTGACGTCACAAAGTACGTCGATAAGGTGGCCGAGAACCTCGTTATAGAGAGGCTCAAACCGCTGGGCATCAACATCGTCAGTGAGGAAATAGGGAATATCGATGTGGGAAGTGATTACACCGCAGTAATCGACCCAATAGATGGTTCGTACAACTTCGCCGCGGGGATACCCATCTTCGCCTTCAGCCTTGCGGTATTTAAGAGAACGGTGCCAGTTTACGGGGCGATATACGAGTTCGTCACAGGGAACTTCTACGAGGGCATCCTCGGGAAGGGGGCCTTCATGAACGGGAGACCCATCCACGTTAAAAAAGCGGAGCGTGGAAAAGAGGCCATCAGCTTCTACACGCGCGGAAGGTGCACCGAACTAATAAAGAAGGTCAAAAGGGTCCGTGTTCTCGGAGCAATAGCCGTCGAGCTTACCTACCTGGCGAAGGGTGCCCTCGACGGTGTGCTTGACATAAGGAACTATGTGAGAACCACGGACATAGCGGCGGGGGTAGTGATAGCAAAGGAAGCCGGTGCCATAATCACGGACGAAAAGGGAGAGGAGCTAAGGCTGAGCCTCAACGCAACGGATCAGACCAACATAGTAGCGGTCAACGACGGCCGTCTGCTGGACCTGATACTGCTGGAGATCGGACGGGGTGAGTGAGTTGAATGGTAGAAGGTACGGCGAGATAACCGAGGTGCTCGTGGCAATTAACGTGGCCGTTTACCTCATCGAGGTCATTCTAAGCCGAAGCTTCATCAGTATAAATCTCAACGTCCTGAGCCTTCTGGGTCAGTGGAACTACGCCGTTCTGTACCTCGGTAGGTGGTGGCAGCTCCTCACGGCGATGTTCGTTCACGTTGGAATACTTCACATCGCCTTCAACATGTACTTCCTGCTCATCATAGGGTCCCAGTTCGAACGGCTCTTCGGAGGTAAATGGCTCGTTGGCACCTACCTGGTATCGGGCCTGGTAGGAAACCTGCTGACGCTCCTCATATTCCCTCCGAACAGTCTGAGCGCAGGGGCAAGCGGTGCCATATTCGGAATCGCCGGAGCAGTTATAATAGCATCGGGCATAATAGGGGGCAACATGCAGGCCGCACTAATAAACGCTTTCTTTCTCTTCCTGATAAACAGCATTCTGCCCGGGGTCAACGTCTACGCCCACCTCGGGGGACTGTTGGCCGGTATAGCCATAGGTTACTGGAAGGGAACCGAGCTCAAGAGGAGGCTTTACCTGGACCCGTACATCGGGGCATGGTAGCGAAAGATTTAAAAATGGGCCCCTGGAGGTATAAGCGGGCGCTTTGAGGATGCCGGGGTAGCTCAGCCTGGTCAGAGCGCTCGGCTCATAGGGCTGCTCTCCCTCGGGAGAGCCTGGGAAACCGAGAGGTCCGGGGTTCAAAGCCCCGCCCCGGCACCATTACAGCCTTTTCTGACTAAAACAAGTGCCTACGGAGGTGTTGGCTTGTTGAAGTCACGATTTTGAATGGGTCTTTCCTGCGAGACAGGTTTATATCCAAGGAGAACCAATTGGAGATTATGAGAAGGGAAGGATTCGCGCTTGTGATTGCGTTAATGGTTCTGGCGGCGGGCTGTCTAGTCGGGGTTCCAAACACGGGCACGGGCGGCCTCCAGTCATCCCCTACGTCCGAAACTTCGACGCCAGCGACCTGGATGAATCCATTCGTTCACGTCGACAACCTGACGGTTCGCCTGCCATCGGAGGACGCCCGCCTCAACTGCACGACCCCCCTCTGGAGGTACATTCTAAAAGACGCTGCCTCCTGCATGCTCTCAGAACGGGAGCTCAACGTCATTAAACCCCTGGGAACGGCACTCAAAGGGCGCAACATCGAGGAGAGTGTGTGGAACGTCCTCGAATGGGAGGGAAAGAATTTGCACTACAACTGGACGAAGGCAAATGAAACGCCATCCTATATCGAAGTTCGTTCAAATGGAAGGAATGAAGTCGTCTCAGGTGGCGGGAGCGAACTTCAAACCCCATACGAGACCATAAAGAGAGGAGCGGGCATCTGCACAGATTACACACTTCTCACGGACGCCCTCTTACTGAGCATGGGGTATTCCCCTGTGTACATGATGGAGCCCAACCTGAGTAAGAGCGCCCACTCCACGGCGGTGATCAGGGTTGAAGGATGGTACTTCGTGCTTGACCAGCACCTTCCACCCATGGACCTAGATGCTTACTACGGCCACTGGAGGAAGATAGGTGACCGCATAGTCAACGCGACGCTTTACGAGATAAGTACCGGTGAGAATCGGGCATCGGTTAAACGTATCGGTTTCCTGAACGACACGGACTTTCTCAAGCAGGCGTACGTCATGGATGAACACGATGCACTGGGGCTCGCAACCGGGATGGAGGAGGTACTCTCAAAGGAGTTCAACATCACTGTAGACCGGCGACTTTCTACGGGTCAAAACGGAGTGATCCCTCAGGGATACAACTCGCTCAGTGCCTGGAGCATAACGTTCGAGGAGATCGCCGCCCTCTACAATCCTGCTTTCTACAGTGAATACGTTAACTGGCTGCTCAGAAGGGTACTCGCCCACCAGGGAATTGCGGAGGGCATTCGCCGCGCCAAGGCCATCTGGATTGATGTAAAAAATGAGGGTGGGAACCTTAAGGTGATTATATACGTGGGGGAGGGTCAGTAGCGCCCTCTCCTTCTGCCCCTACCGTAGCTTCTCTGTCTTCCGTAGGAATGGCTTTCCCTGCCCCCTATGTAATCATCGCGGTACTCCCTCGGTATATCCTCACTAAGCTCGGATTTTTCAATCTCAACCCCCGCCACCTGAGCTATGTAGCGGAGCCGTCTAAACTCCCCAGGCATTATGAAAGTAACGGCCCGTCCCTTTTTGCCCATTCTTCCGGTTCTACCAATCCTGTGAACGTAGTCTTCGGCATTCATGGGAAGGGAGTAGTTAACAACGTGGGTGACGTCCCGGATGTCGAGCCCCCTAGCGGCGACGTCGGTGGCTACGAGAACATTGGTTCGTCCGTTTCTAAAGCGCAGAAGGGCTGATTCCCTGGCACGCTGGGTCATATCTCCGTTTAGGGCTTCCGCGTTGTAGCCGGCCCTCCTGAGCTTTTCACTCAGTTCCCGGGTTTCCCGCTTCGTCTGGCAGAAGACTATCCCGTGGAAATCGTCCGCTAGCAGCTTTTTAAGAACGGAGAGTTTCCTGGCCGGAACAACCTCCACGTACTCCTGTTCGACCTCTCCCGGAACGAGCTCGTCCTCGCTGACCTTTATAAGCTCGTAGTTCCGCATGTACCTTCCCGCAAGCCTCAGTATCTCCCTCGGCATAGTCGCGGAAAACATGAGAACACGCTTCTCCCTCGGTGTCTCCCTAAATATTGCCTCTATATCGTCCACGAAACCCATGTCCAGCATTCTGTCGGCCTCGTCCAAGATGAAGAACTTCACGCGTCTGAGATTGATGGTGCCGCGCCTGACATGATCCAGGACCCTGCCGGGGGTACCTACGACCACATGGACTCCCCTGTTGAGGGCTCTGATCTGCGGCCCTATCGGCTGACCTCCGTAAACCGCATAGATGTAAACGCGCCTCTTTCCCCTGAGGCTCTTCGTCTCGTCGGCGACCTGCAGGGCGAGTTCCCTCGTTGGAGTGAGTATTATGGCCTGCACACTCTTTTCCTCCTCGTCTATGGCCTCCAGGATCGGGAGTGCAAAAGCTGCGGTCTTGCCGGTTCCTGTCTGGGACTGGCCGATTATGTCTTTGTCCCCTTCAAGAAGACGTGGTATGACCTCCCTCTGGATGTCGGTAGGCCTTGAGAAACCTTTACGTCTAACGGCCAGTAGAGTGGCCTCAGATAAACCCAAGTTTTCAAAACTCATTTTCTTTAACTCCTCTTTTGGTAATCAGATACTACAACGCGCTCCTTCAAGACCTCGAACGCGTCGAGAAGAACCGCGAACTTAAATGGCGGGCCGAGGGGGATTCGAACCCCCGACCACGGGATTAAGAGTCCCGCGCTCTAACCATGCTGAGCTACCGGCCCTTAACCAGTAGGGATAGAGACGAGAGCACTTTATAAGTTTTTCGGTTCAGTGTATCCCCCTGTACACTGAAGGGGCGGGGAGAAAAAGGGGAAAAATTTATAAAGGCTCCTCAACCCTTATATCTTGGCAACGCGGGGGTTGCCGAGCCTGGTCAAAGGCGCAGGATTGAGGGTCCTGTCCCGCAGGGGTTCCGGGGTTCAAATCCCCGCCCCCGCACCATTCAGCAAACTTTTCTGGAGAAATGTTCAATGGAAGTTTCCAACAGTTTTAGATGAGATGATGCGCTGTGTATCCCACCAAGAAGTTCCATTTTGCTGGTAACTATGGGGGAGAAGAATGTTTAAAAATGGTACCCTCTAACTCCAGAACCTCCGCAGGTACAGGCGCATCCTAGCAAGGTCAACGGGTCTCACACTCTCAGCCAGCCAGTTGGGAAGATCTTTTTTTATGGAACTCCACAGAAGGCGCCTGTCGAGGACAATTATGGATCCCCTCTCCTCGGATGAGCGGTGAACCCTACCTGCGGTCTGGACCAGCTTCCTGTGGGCGGGCAGGAAATAGCCGTAATAACGCCCATTTCCAGGGAACTTTCTTTCAAAATACCGTATCTGGGCCTGCACCCTCGGAGTTGGGCGAGCGTAGGGTATCCCAACCAGCACCACCCCGTTCATCTCATCACCTGAGTAGTCCTGCCCCTCGCTGTTCCTTCCGCCCATGACACCGAGGAGAACCGCTCCGTTCCTCCGCGAGTACGCCTTGAACTTCGCGACCAGAACGTCGTTTTCCCTCGACGATGCTCCCTGCTTCTCCACGAGTAGAGGCTTTCCAGTCCCTTCGATTTTGACGTCTAGGTTGGCCGAGAGGAGCCCCTGCATAACCTCGTATGAGGCTGTGAAAACCCCCACGTTCTTCGGTATGAGCCTCACCGCCTCCACGATGTAGTCAACCATCCGTCTGTAGGCCTCAAGGGAGCGCTCCTCCCCCCTGCTGGAAACGTCCTTGGCAACGAGCACCTGAACGTTTTCCCTCCTCACTATGCGCGGAAACTTCTTGAGCCGGGCGTTCTCGATGCCCATAACGTCGCGGAAGGCCTCAAGAGGGGTAAGCGTTCCGGAGGTGAAGATGGCTGCCTGGACGTCACGGATGAACTCAAGTGCCTTGGATGGGTCAAGGGCCACCAGCTCAAGGCTCAGCCCCTTATCCCGGCTCATCAAGAACAGGTAGTCTTCCCGGCCCGCCAGGGCCAGCCAGTTCAGCAGGAATTCCCCAACGCGTCCTAAATAGCTCCGAGGGGGCTTCCCTTTCTCTATACGGTCCTCCCTAATGGAATCGCCGACTTCCACCATCTCGTTCAGGAAGCGGATCAGATGGCGACCATCAACACCGAGCACCTGAACAACGTGTGCAAAAACGGCCTCCGGCAGGATGGGGATCTCATGAACCTCCCTGTCCCTCAGCTTCTCGTCGTACAGCAACTCAAGACCCCTGCCGAATATGCCCAGGAAGTTGGATATCTCGTGCTCGTTGTACTCGTCCCCCTCCTTGATGGCCCTGTTCACTGTGTGAATACTTATCCTATCGCTCAGAGCGGATATGGCCTGATCAGGGAGGTTGTGGGCCTCATCGAATACCACTATGAGGTCGGAGTAATCCAGGTCCAAGTAGGTCATGAAGTTATCCCGTATGGATGGGTTGAGCATGTAGAGGTAGCTGGCCACTATCACGTTGGAGTTGTACGCGACCTGTCGGGTTAGGTCGTAGGGACACAGCTCCAGCGTCTCAGCGTAGTCCAGTATCTCGGTGGGGTGACTGGGCTCACGCAGGAAAAACTTGGTAACCTCCTCAAACTCAGTCTTTTTCTTCTTCTCGTTCTCGTAGAATGGGCACTTACCCATCTTCCGCAGGTTTTTGCATACCACCATGGCGGTGTAGGCGTCGGTGGTGAACTCCTTGAGGTAGGTGTGAAGGCACAGTTCCTTTCTGCTCCTCATCTCAACCCCACTAACGGGACTTTTCCCGTTTATGCGCTTGAGCTCCTCTATGACCCGGTCCATCTGCCGGTGCGTTCTCGCGAGGTACAGCACCTTGTAACCAAAACTGACCGCATGAGGTAGAATTCCGGCCAGAACACTTATAGTCTTTCCAAAACCGGTGGGGGCTTCGATTATAGCGTTCTCTCCGTTCTTAACGACCCGGGAGACGATTTCAATGAACTCCTTCTGATTCGGACGAAGCTTCTCGTACGGGAAGTACTCGCTCATGGGAAAGAGTTTTAACGGCTCACTTTTAACCTTTCCCCAGGTGGGATCATGGATGAGAGGACAATAAAGACGATAGAATACAGTGCCGAGGCCCTGCTGATCGCGTGGTTTGCGTACATGTTCTTCTACCAGAACTACATCCTCCACACATGGCATAGGGGGCTTCCTCTGCCCAGCAAGCTTCCCTTCCTCCTGCTTGGGGTGCTGTCCGGGGCGATCTTCTTCTGGTATGAATACAGGAAGATGGAGGGGGAGCTGGTCGTTAGAAAGGCGGAGAACATTATTCCTCCAGAGGAAACCGGAGATGTCCGGGAAACACCCGTTAAGGAGCAGGAAAAAAACTGACCAGCCGCAAGGGAATAACCAGAGTAAAGTGGAGCATAAAATACAAAAAAGATCAGACCTCAAGCTCGTCTATGTGCTCCAGAACCTTAACGACGAGCTCAACGCTCGCATCGACGTCGCGCTCGTCTACAACTTCAGTGTTGGAGTGGATGTAGCGCGCTGGGATGCTTATTCCACCGCTCGGGACGCCCGCCTTGTTGAGGTGTATCGCTCCCGCGTCGGTTCCTCCACCTGTGAGGATGTCCCACTGGTAGGGTATCCCGTGCTTTTTAGCCAGTTCTTCCATCCAGCGGACGATTGTCGGGTGGCAGATGACGGAGCGGTCCATTATCTTAATCGCGGTTCCCTTTCCTAGCTGGCTTATCTGCTTGTGTTCCGGCGTTCCCGGGACGTCTGCGGCTATGGTGACATCGAGGGCGAAGCCGTAGTCCGGGTCTATGCTGAAGGACGAGACCTTCGCACCGCGGAGCCCGACCTCCTCCTGGACGGTGGCGACGAAGTAGACATCTGCATCGGTCTTGGCCAGCTGCCTCGCGGCCTCGACGAGAATGTAGACCGCTATCCTGTCGTCGTGGGCGATGCTGACGAGGCGGTGCTTGCCGAGGCGCTCAAGCCTGCCGTCCCAGGTGATGACGGTGCCTATCTTAACCCCCATCTCCTCGGCCTCTTCCCTGCTCTCGGCGCCTATGTCGATGAACACCTGCTCCCAGGTCGGGGCCTTGTTCCTCTGCTCCGGCTTCTGGATGTGCGGCGGAACACTTCCACCGACACCGTAGATGTACTCGTTCGGGCCGACCCAGACTTTAAACCTCTGGGCTATAAGCGTCCTCGGGTCAACGCCTCCCACGGGGGCGACGCGGAGGAACCCGTTCTTCTCGATGTGGGTTACCATGAGGCCTATCTGATCCATGTGGCCCGCAAACATGACCGTTGGACCCTTGCCCTTCCTGTGGGCGATAACGTTGCCGAGCCTGTCAACTTTAACCTCATCAACGTGGGGCTTGAAAGCCTCGATTATAACGTCCCTGACGCCGAGGAATTCGTAGCCGGAAACACCCGGTGCCTCTATAATTCTCTTCAGCAGCTCGAAGTCAACCATTTCCATCACCTTCCGTTTAGATTTCCATCTGAATGTGGGATGAAAGATATTTAAGGTTTTAGGTCGGCCTGGGATAGATTCTGATTCCCATAGCAGTCTCCCCGTTGTCATAGATTTCTCGGATCTTAAAAAGATAAGCGGGTGTTTTTCTCCAGTCCCTCGGCTTCTCGGGCCGATGAAAGACGTCGTGAATCGCGTTTGCGTACTCCCACATCGGACCGTCCCCGTGTATCTCCACGTCGCATCTGACCTCATAGGACGTGCTCGGCGGTGTGAAGAAGAGTATCGTTGCCTCCTTCTTACCTTCCGTGAGATTTTTCCATGTATGCTTCTTAGCGAGCTCGAGAGAAACGAACTTCGTGAAATCTATCCTCTCCTCGATGTACACCTCGTTCAGCAGAAATTGAATGGCCCTCTTTGAATCGTAGGGTCTCGAAAGCTCTGTCCTAAGTTTTTTGATGAGCTCCGGCAGAAACTCGTCCCTAGATACGAACCCGACACCCTTCACCGAGCCGTTCACCCCAGCAGGACCACAGGTTATTATAGTCGCGTTGTGCCTTGTAAATCCTATCAGGGCCCCCGGACCGAAGTTCCCCTCGGCGAGCTTTCTTATTCCATCCACCCTCTCCCTGAAAGCGTAGCGAATGAACTCTTCCGGTATCATCGAATCACCATTTAAAGTGGACCCTAAACTTAAAAACACCTTTCGGTTTAACATTGATCATGAGGAGGCCAGTGCTGCTGGAGCTCAGCCTCGTTCCATGCACCCTCGTCGAGAGACTCAACCGCTTTGTCGCCATTGTAACCGTCAATGGGGAGACTAGAAAAGCCCTGGTGACCAACACCGGTCGCTTGGAGGAGTTCATGGTTCCAGGTCGGAAGGCCTTCTGCACACCCAGAACCGGCGGAAAGACGGACTTCGTTCTGGTGGCCTTTGAAGACATTCACGGAAAGGGTGCCATAATAGACACAAGAACCCAGGCGAGGGCCTTTGAGCGGGCGGTAGAACTCGGCCTGGTCCCCTGGCTTAGAGGTTGCAGGATAAAGCGGAAGGAGGTAACCGTTGGGAGATCCCGCCTCGATTACCTCTTCAAATGCCCACAAGGCGAGGTCTACGCCGAGATGAAGAGCGCCGTCCTGCGCGGTGGGGAGAACGGCGAGTACGCTATGTACCCAGACTGCCCAACCGTCAGGGGGCGGAAACACGTGGAGGAACTCATAGAGCTTTCAAAAGCCGGGGAAAGGGCCATGATATTCTTCATCGGCGCCCTTCCGGGGGTCACTAAGTTCAAGCCGTACAGGGAAGGAGACCGGGAGATAGGGCGGCTCCTGAACGAGGCAAAAAAAGCCGGCGTTGGAATTCACGCCATGAGCATCTCCCTCCTGCCCAGTGGAAAAGTGGTAATCGAGAATCCGTGCCTCCAAATCGAGCTGGGGGAGAACTTTTAAAGACCCCGCCGTATTCCCATTCGGGGTAAGACCCCGTGAGGTGATGGGAATGACTATAGTGGACGTTAGAATTCTTGTCGAAGGCGCAAGCGACGTTGAGGTTGTAAGCAAAGCCCTTCAGGGGCTGGCCCTGGGAAGCGAGTACAACATCACGATATCCGCGATAATCCCAACGACCAACGTTGAAATAGCGAAGAGCGCGACCGCCGGTGCGGACCTGCTGATAATAGCCACGGACGCCGACCGTGTTGGAAGGGACCTTGCGGATAGACTTTTCACGGAGCTAGGCGAGATGGTCGGCCACGTCGAGAGGATGAAGATTCCGCTGGGACACGACCTGGAGCACATAGACGTGGAGCTTGTCAGGAAGGAGCTCAAGAACACCCTAGTAAGGGCAGGACTGAAGAGCCTGCAACTTCTGCCGGAGTATATGGCACTCAGAAACCAGTTGCTGGATATAAAAGGACGTTACGACAACCTCTTAGCGGAGTACCAGAATCTGAAGGGAGAGTACGAGAAGACCCTGCACGCATGCGAGGAGGCCAGGAAGGAAAATGAGAGGCTAAAAGAAGAGAATGAAGGCCTGAAGGCCTTAATAGAGAATGCTAAGAACGTTTTCAGCATTGAAGAGGCCTGGAAATCCCTGTTTCCAGCGGAGCCCGTTCCTGATGGGGCTTACATAGGGAAGGCCGCAGAAAAGCTCGGCCTTGGTGGTCGGGTGATAGTCGGCCAGGGGTACATTTTCGCTGAAGACAGAACCCTCGTGGATGAGCTCCTGAGGACCGTTTATCTGAGTCTGACGATAAAGGATGACCAAAAGTCAGAGCCACCGAAACCCCCAACACCGCCCGAAAAGCATGAAGGGGGAACAGATGAAGCCACCAAACCCAACGTGGTTGAGGATGCCGAGGTAAAGCCAGACGAACTGGAAAGCCTCCTGAAGGGGCTGTGAAATGGGGGTCGTTGAGGAGTTCGAAACGTACCTCGACTTGGAGGGAAAGAGCCCCAACACCGTCAGAATGTACTCTTATTATGTAAGGCGCTACCTGGAGACGGGCGGAGACCTAAACGCCCGCTCCGCCCTTCGGTTCCTTGCCCGGCTTAGGAAAGATGGTTACTCAAACAAGAGCCTCAACCTAGTGGTCCAAGCGCTACGGGCATATTTCAGGTTCGAGGGTTACGATGACGAGGCGGAGAAACTGAAGCCACCTAAGGTTCCAAAGAGTCTTCCAAAGAGCCTAACCAAGGAGGAGGTCAGACGGCTCATTTCGGTCATCCCCCCGACCCGAAAACGTGACAGGCTCATAGTTCTTCTGCTCTACGGGGCCGGGCTCAGGGTGAGCGAGCTCTGCAACCTGAAGAGGAGCAACATCGACTTTGACCGTTCCGTCCTTCTCGTGCGGGGAGGAAAAGGGGCCAAGGACAGGGTTGTTCCAATATCCAGGGCCCTTCTTGAAGAAATCCGCTCCTACCTGGAATCACGGAACGATGCGAGCGAGTACCTTCTGGTGGAGGAGAGAAGGAACAACAAGGACCGCATCTCCACCAAAACGGTCTGGTATCTTCTTAGGAGGTACGGGACAAAGGTGGGACTGAAGGTGACTCCCCATATGCTCCGACACAGCTTCGCGACTCACATGCTTGAGAATGGGGTTGATATAAGGGCCATTCAGGAACTGCTGGGCCATTCGAACCTCTCCACAACGCAGATATACACGAAGGTCACGGTTGAGCATCTGAGAAAGGCACAGGAGAAGGCGAGGCTGATAGAGGGACTGACTGGATAGCCAGATTCTGTCAAACCCGAAACACCGTGCAAGGATCCATTTTAAAAACCGTTGATCGTGAGGAATGGGTTAGAAGGCCATTTTCTCCCGCAGTAGGGATAGATAGCTCGTAAATGCTCCGGCTGAGATAGTGTCTCCCAGCCCCACGGTGGAGACGGGCTTTTTAACAAGGCGGGTTGGAATTATAACAACCTTGTACTCCCGCGTCCTCCTCTTAGCTTCTTCAAAGCGGAGTTTAACGTACTCCCCGCGCTCGTTGAACGGAACGTTTAAACCAACCCGATAGTCCTCAGGAGACCGTATCTCCCCAAGGGACGCCCGGGCAGCGGCCAGCGTTGTTCCAACTTCCAGACTTCTTCTGAGCTCCTCCTCACTAAGTGGATTATCCTTAGACGTGATGTACATGAGGTAGTAGATCGTATGGATCTGCAGAATCTCAAGGTTCATCTCGTCCAAGATTATCTTCCCCCCAAGAACCGAGTCCTCGATGCGGTTGTAGGTGAATATCCTCTCCGAAAGCCTCGGATACCCAAGGGCGTTCAGGACGTAGGCTATCTCGGATTCATCCATGCCAACGCTGTCAACCAGGGGGAAGAGATTGTATATAACCTTTTTTCTCAGATCCCGGTTCTGAATGGACGCGAATTCGAGATGAACCTTAACGTCCTTTCTCCGCTTCAGGAGCATCACATCCTCCTTGGCTTTCCTCAGGTAGTGGTTGGCGTCTTTGCCATCGGAGTAGCGCAGTTTTATACCCTGGTAACCGGAGAGGATTGCACCGTCGACCCCTTCCCCAATCCCTGGGAGAAACGGCTTCAACGCCTCCTCTGTGTATACTCGTATACTCTCAAAACGCGCCGAAACGATGAATCTACCTGAGAATGGAACGGTTACCGTCTCGTTTCCAAGTTTAAACTTCATGCCAGCACGAAACTCGAATATCCTGTTTACTTTTATGGGATCGTTCTCGCGGTAAGCCTCGCGGGGATGCTTAAAGGCTAGCTTCCCGTCCTCGACGACCGGATAGAGAAGGTTCGGCCTGCTGACGAAGAGTTCAGCCTGCCTCTTGGCAAGATGCGGCGTGTAGACGACGACTCTTCTGAAGTCTAGACTGGCCAGAAGGTTCGCTATGATCCCCGCCTGACCCCCCATCCTCTCAACGTCATAGTCAAAGTGGTCATCGAACCACCTGTGGAGTTCCTCGTTTACAAGGGGCACCGCCATGGGCTTCCCGGTCTTAAGGGCGTGCACTAGTCTGGCAACAAAATCCAGGGGTTCATCTATCTCCCTGGGGTACCCGTCGATCCTTCTTTTCACCTCCTCCGCCCCAAACTCGTTTATAAGCCTCTGAACGATGTCTCCGTTCAGGTAAACTATGGCATCGACGTTGGTGTTGTAGGCGGTGTAAATCGAGAGGTTTCTTGCCCCGTTGAGAAGCCCGGCATCCATATGTATCACCCTCAGTGACTAACACTGTAGAGAAGGTGCTCCATTTTAAAAGAGTTTCGGAGGGATGGAATTGGCAGTCAGAACTCCGTGAAAAGCATCCCAAGTTCAGGGATCTTCTCCATGACATCCATCTCCCTAAGGGCAAGCCAGAGGGAGGCCTGATTGCTCGTGACAACCGGGACACCGAGGTCTTCCTCTAGGGGAGCGATTATCTCAAACGTCCGCAGGTTGGTGCAGCTTATGAACACCGCGTCGGCCTCCTCCATGAAAGCCGCCTTGGCTAGGCGATAAGCCCCATAAGGCTCCACCTTTCCTATGTCAGTGTTCTCCTCTATGCCCAGTCCCCGTATATCAAGCACCTCAAACTCGTTCGCCTCAAGAAACTCCCTCTCACGCTCGTTTATATCCTCCGTGTAGGGGGTCACCACCAGAACCCGCTGGGCGTCCAGAACCCTCAGGGCCTCGACAACGGCGGTGCTCGTGCTCACCACGGGGACATGAACCTCGTCCTCTATCCTCGCCTCAAGCTCCTTCTCAAAGTCTCTGCCCCCGATGAAGGAGCCGCTCGTACAGCCGTAGAGGATCACGTCAACGTCGGCGTCCTTAAGAAGTCTCGCACCGTCCACGGCAAGCGAACTCATCTTTAGGAGCTCTTCCTCCGTAATGGACTTCAATGGTATCCTCGTTGTGTGAAGCGAAACACCCTCCGGGAGAAACGCGTGAAGCTCCATCTCTATGGTGGTGTTTGACGACGGGATGATGAGTCCGATCCTCTCCCTCCATCCGTACATCCCCTCACCTCAAGTGGAATCGGCGGAGGATTTTATTAAACCTTTGGTTGGAGGAAGGCTCTTAAGGAACCCCGATGAAAAGGCAACGGTGAGAGCATGGAGCTGGACGAAGCTATCAACGGGAGAACTTCCGTGAGGTATTTCAAGGATGAATCAATCCCGAGGGATACTCTGCTGGAGCTCATAAAGGCCGCCATATGGGCCCCCACCGCGAGTGGCCTTGAAAACTGGAGGTTCATAGTGTTTGAAAGCCCGGAGCCTGTGGGGAAGCTGTACGAACTCATAGCGGAGGGCATGATGGAGTACTACCGGGCCGTGAACCTGCCGGCGGACAAGATGGAAAAGTTGAAGACAAGGATGTACGAAGAGGGAATGTACCGGGCGCCGGCTTACGTTGCGGTCTTCATCGACCGGAACGTCCGCTTCCTGAAGGGGAGGGAGTACGATGAGCTGGAGCTTCTGTGGAGCATCGAGAGTGCGGCGATGGCGATTCAAAATCTCATGTTGAAGGCGGTGGAGCTTGGCCTTGGAACTGTTTACATAGGGGTAACAAACTTCAGGGGAATAGACGAAGAGGTCAGAAAGCTCGCGGGGCTAAAGGAGAGTTACTACCTGGCTGGGGTCATCCCAGTAGGATACCCAAGGGCGGACCCAACACCGAGAAAGCGCAGGAGATCCGCGGAGGATGTAACGGAGTTCCTTTGAGCAACGTTTTTATGCCCCATTCCTAACTGAGGATACGGTGGGAAGATGATAGAGTTCGTTATTCTCCTCGGGGTAATCGGTGGGTGGATCGTAGTGGCCTCAACGCTGTTCCTGATGCTGGCCATGGGGAAGATGTGGGGGCTAGCCGCCGTCCTCCTACTGGTTCTTGCGATAGAGATAAACCACAGGCTTCAGGAGCGGTACATGGAGACTATAGTCAACGCAACGCCGAGGGCAAAGGAGATAGCGGCCCACATATTCGAGATGAACGAACTCATGCTGCTGTCGTCCTACGTTGTCTCACTGGTTCTCTACGAAACCGTGCAGAAGTACGTGGAGATAGTGGTTAAGATACCGGTATCGAGGTGATTCAATGTTCAACGTCGTGATAGTACGCTACGGGGAGATAGGAACGAAATCCAGGCAGACGAGGAGATGGTTTGAGAGCATACTCATGAACAACATCCGCGAGGCCCTGGTGAGCGAGGGGATTGAATTCAAGAGGATAAGGGCAAAGCACGGCAGAATCCTCGTAAAAACAAACGGAGCAGACGAGGCGGTTGGTGTTCTCGAAAGGGTCTTTGGCATAGTGTCGCTCTCCCAGGCGATGGAGGTTGATGCTGAGCTGGATAAAATTAACAGAACTGCGCTGAAGCTCTTCAGGAGAAAGAGAAAAGAGCTAGGCCTTGAGAGGCCAACCTTCCGGGTGACGGCCAGACGTATAACCAAGGAATTCCCCCTGAAGAGCCCGGAGATAGGGGCCAAGGTTGGTGAGTATATATACGAGAATGAGGATGCGGATGTTGACCTCCACAACCCACGAATAGAGGTCGGCATCGAACTGATGGATGGCAAAGCATACCTCTTCGTTGACAAAATCCGCGCCTGGGGAGGCCTTCCTATCGGCACTCAGGGAAAGGTGGTGGCGCTCCTCAGCGGCGGCATAGATTCGCCGGTTGCCGCTTTCCTCATGATGAAGCGCGGCGTTGAGGTCATCCCAGTCCACATCTACATGGGTGAGAAGACCCTCGAAAAGGTCAGGAGGATATGGGGTCAGCTGAAGAAGTACGGCTACGGTGGAAAGGGCGAGCTGATAGTGGTCAAGCCCAAGGAGCGCGAGAGGATTATTCAAAAGCTCAAGGAGCTGAAGAAAGACAAATACACCTGCGTCTTCTGCAAGTACATGATGGTGAGGAACGCCGATAGAATAGCAAGGGAGTTCGGGGCGAAGGGCATCGTCATGGGCGATTCCCTCGGACAGGTGGCAAGCCAGACCCTTGAGAACATGTACATCGTCAGTCAGGCAACGGACCTGCCGATATACCGCCCGCTCGTTGGGCTCGACAAGGAGGAGATAGTTGGGATAGCGAAGGAGATAGGCACGTTTGAGCTCTCAACCCTGCCTGAAGACGAGATACCATTCATTCCAAAGCATCCGGTAATAAGGGGCTCCTGGGAGGAGTTCCGGAAGATTTACAGAGCGGTTTTTGGGGAGGAACCAAAGCGAAAGGAATGTTGAGGTGATAAAATGGATTTTGCTAAGCTTTCCGCGTACATCAGCCTTTCCCTTCCGGTAATCTTTATCCTCGGCCTGGCCCTGGTTATCCATGCCAACCCTTGGTTCTCCTTCACGGGAAACGCCCTGAGCGACATGGGTTCAATAAGGAACCCGGTGAACTACTACTTCAACGGCTTTCTGATGGTCTTCGCGGTTCTCGGTCTCATAGCCGCCATCGGCGCCCTGAGAAACGGCCTGTCCTACTTGATGCCCCTTGCGATGGTTCTCCTGTTCCTCGTGGGGGTCTTTCCGGAGGAGTACGCACCCCACGCCCCGGCGGCTGTCTTTTTCTACGTCCTCGCGCTGACGGACATAGCCATCGTCGGAATAAAACTCGGCCGTTCTGGGACATCTGCCGGCTATGCCTGGAGCGTTCTGGCGGTGCTCACATTTGCCCTGATGCTCTATCTCGTGAAGGCGAGAGTTTTCAAGGGCCTGGCCATTCCGGAGCTTGTAGGGGCCACCACAATACTGGCGTGGTTCCTCTACATCGCCCTGCTCCAGCTCAGGGGTTTTAAACTCTGAGTTGAGGAAAGCTTCATATATCCCTTCCCTTTTTCTTCAATCATGAAGGCAGTGGCTCTCTTAAGCTCTGGCATCGACTCGCCGGTGGCAATCTACCTCATGCTCAGGAAAGGGATGGAGGTAACGCCAGTCCACTTCAGGCAGAGTTCTAAGAAGGAGTCCAAGGTTCTTGAGCTCTGCGAGGTTCTTGGAAGGTACGGAAGGCTGAACGAGCCGGTAATCTTTAACGCATATGAGGAGGGGGCGCCGGTTTTTTCGAAGCTGGCAGGGATTGGAAAGGCCAAGTGGACGTGCCTCTTCTGCAAGTGGACGATGGTGAGGAAGGCCTGCAGAATAGGGCATGGGATTGGGGCAAAGGCGATAATCACGGGAGACAGCCTCGGCCAGGTCGCTTCTCAAACCCTCGACAACCTGCTCATAATAAGCACTGCGAGCGATTTGCCCATTTTGAGGCCCCTCATAGGCCTGGACAAGGAGGAGATAGTGGGAATTGCCAAGAATATAAGGACGTTCGGGATAAGCATCGAACCCGAAGAACAGTGCCCCTTTGTGCCGAGGCATCCTGTGGTGAGGGGCTCGCCCGGAGAGTTCAGGAAGATTAAGCGGCAGCTTATGAACTGGGGAGTCCTTTAATTACCCAGTTTTGTGTATAACTGAACGTTTACGGAAAGCTTTTAAAGACTTCCTCCAAGCCTTTTCCGGTGATGGCAAATGAACGTGTTTAAGGGCACACTTGAGCTTTTTGAAAGGTACAAGCCCACCCCCCTCGTAAGGCTTTCAGCGGAAAGGGGGGATGTATTTTGCCAAACTGGAGTTCTTTAACCCCTTCAGCAGGAGCATAAAGGACAGGGCCGTTTTTAACATGCTTATGAAGGCCCTGGAGCGCGGGGACATCAACGGCACGAAAAGGCTTTTTGAGGCAACCTCCGGCAACGTTGGAATTTCTATGGCGGCTTTGAGCAACATTTTTGGCATCGAGTTCAGGGCATATCTGCCGAAGCCAACGCCCCGGGCGACGCAGGTTCTCCTGAGGGTTCTCGGTGCCGAAGTCGTCATGACGGACTTCGAGACGATAGACCCAGTGATGGTGCGCTTTGTGCAGGAGGAGGCCAGAAAGGCAGGAGCAGTGAACCTGAACCAGTTTGAGAACGACGACAACTTCGATGCCCACTACCGCTTCACCGCCAGGGAGATTGAGGAACAGCTGAGGAGCATAGGAAAAATGGCCGATGTCATCATAGCCAGCATTGGAACTTCGGGACACATAGCAGGCATAGCGAGCTACTTCAAGGAGCGCTACGATACGCAGGTTATCGGCGTCGTCCCTGCGAAGGGTGAGAAGATACCCGGCATCAAGAGGCTTGAGACGAAGCCCAAGTGGTACTTCCAGGTCGAGGTGGACAGGGTCTTGGAGATAACACGGGGGGAAGCCATCGAAGGAGCAATCCGCGTTGCCAGAAGCGACGGTCTTCTCATAGGCCTGAGCTCCGGGGCAGTTGTGAGGGCCTATGAGAAAGTTGCCGGGGAGCTCGGAGAGAAGACCTACGTCCTCATCTTCCCAGACGATGGGTTTAAATACGTGGAGGTCTTTGAGGATTATCTGTGGACGACATGAAGCGCCTAAGCCTTGCGACCCTCCTCCTTTTTATCAACGGTGTCATGCTCCTCTACTACGCGTATGCATGGAATTCCATCATCTATCTCCTCTTCGCGTTTTTGAGCCTTATCCTGGCCTACGGAGTAAGGAGGGAGAACCGCACCGCCATCAAGGTGGCGCTCATCTATGTGGGAATAAACTTCTTTCTGGCCCTGCTCTTTCTCATTGCGGGAAACCTCTTTTCAGCGGTGGACGCCACTATAAGCTTCTTTGTAATCCACGACATCTTGGGCTACATACAGGCAGTTTATCAGGAGGAGGAAAACGGAGGCACCGAAGAGGAAAACGGAGAATTGGAAATCGAGGCCTCCAATGGAGCTTAATAACAGATATCAAACCATACTCACCGCCATATCACAATACGAAACTATTTAAAGAGAGGATTACACCTCTTTTCGGAGATGCAACCCGTGCGGACGAGATCTAAGGTCCTCTATATCCTCCTCATTTCCGGTTTTTTCGCGATCCTCGGCTCAACGATGAGCAAGTCCCCCACCCTCCCCCTCTACGCCCGGGATCTGGGATTGGGAAGGGAGGAGATCGGGCTGGTTGCCGCGGCCTCGACGGTTACCGGGATAATCGTCAACTTCGCTTCGGGAGTCCTAAGCGATGTGTACGGGAGAAGAAAACTGCTCAAGATGAGCGGCTTCGTCTTTCTCACCGCACCCCCCCTCTATTTCCTGGCAGGGAACGCCCTCACGCTGGCCTTTGTCAGGGTTTACTACGGCATAGCAACCGCCGTGTTCGTTCCGGTTTCATTCGCACTGATAAGCGATACGTACCCCGAGAAGAAGGGCACGTTCATGGGGTTCCTAAGCTCCGCGACGCTCGCTGGTCGTGCCCTGGCTCCCCTCATTGCCGGGAGCATCATATACTTTCTGGGGTTCTCCGTGGTATTCGTCCTCTGCTCGGTGGCGGGTTTGATCGTTTTTGCTCTAACCTTCAGACTTCCTGTCCCCGATGGAAAGCCGGAACGCTTCGAGTTTACGTTCAACGATAACCTGCTGCTGATAGGCCTTTTGGACGCGGCGGTTTACATGGCGTACCAGGGGATAGAGACGTTTTTGCCCCTCCTCTACTATCTCCAAGGGAAAGCCTGGCTCTCCGGATTGATACTGAGCCTCGAAGTGGGTGTCATGGCCATTGTGAAGCCCTACGCTGGATATCTCAGCGACAGAGTGGGCAGGACGAGGCCTATAATCGGGGGGATGGTACTGGTCGGGGCGGCCATGCTGACGTTCTCGCTCGCTTCGTCCCTGCCGCTCGTCATCGTGGGTGCACTGTCGTTCTCGGTAGGGGCCTCCCTAAGCGAAGCCTCGACAAAGCCCCTTGCCACAGAGGTCTCAAAGCTCCACGGGGCGGCCCTGGGGTTCCTTGAGAGCATAAAAGACATCGGACAGGCACTGGGGCCGGTGATAATTGGAATTCTTGGGTTCAGCCGGGGATTTACATTTATCGGGCTCTTCGGGATCGTGGCGCTTCTGGTTTTCGTGGTTAGGTTTGGATTAAGGGGACCGCAGATAAGTAAAAATAGATGAAAACAGGTAAAGGCATAAAATAAGAGAGTCACTTCAGGATGATCCTGGCGTCAACGACGACCGCTCCTTCACCCTCGTTGTAGACGAAGACCGGGTTGAGGTCCATCTCCTTGATGTAGTCATCGAGGTCGTCCACGAGCTCGCTGACCTTGAGGAGGAGGTTGACTATGGCGTCTATGTCCGCAGGCTCCTCACCGCGCGCTCCGGCCAGAATCGGGTAGCTCTTTATCTCCTGGATCATCTTTCTCGCATCGCGCTCAGTTATCGGGATTATGCGGAAGGTGACGTCCTTGAGAACCTCGACGAAGATTCCTCCGAGACCGAACATGAGTGCGTGTCCAAACTGGGGGTCTTCGGTGACGCCTATGATGATCTCCCTGCCGACCCTGAGCATCGGAGCTATGAGAACGCCCAGGATTTCAGCGTCCGGGCGGTATTTGCGCGCGTTCTCGTGGATGAGCTCCCACTTCTCCTTCAGCTCCTCGGGGGTCTTTATGTTGAGAAGAACGACCTTGGCGTCGCTCTTGTGGAGGATCTGCGGCGACATCAGTTTCATGGCGACGGGATAGCCGATCTCCTCGGCGTACTTCAATGCCTCGTCGAGGGTCTTCGCAAGCTTTTCATTGGGGACCGGAAGGCCATAGGCCTTCAATACCTGCTTAGCCTCGTATTCCACGAGGGAATTCCTACCGGATGCCTTAACGGCTTCAATAACTTTCAAGGCTTCCTCCTTCATCTTTCACACCCCACGGTATCAGCCCTTAATCCTTTCAAGATATTTGGAGTACTGAACAAGGCCCGCCAGGGCCCTAACACCCCGTTCAGGGGTTGGATAAACGGGTACCCCCTTATCCTCAAGTATCTTGGCGTAGTACTCCGTCTTTTTACCGCCCATGGCCACCGCCACGATCGGTTTCTCACTCTTCTCTGCGTATTCGGCGAGTATGTCTATTACCTCCATCTCATCGAGGAGAGGGACCTGGAAGAGGACGATGACGACTATCGCGTCGACGTTGGGGTCCCTCACGAAGGCCTCTATGGCGTATTTGTATCTCCGGGCGTCGGTGTCGCCGACGACGTCGGTCGGGTTGCCAGCTACGGCGTGCGGTGGGAAGTTCTCCTTCAGGTACTTGAGGGTCTCCTCGCTCAGCTCGGCCATCTTGAGGCCGAACTTGGCAACGGCGTCGCTGGCCATGACGCCCGCTCCACCGCCGTCGGTGATGATGCCTATCCCCTCGCCCTTCGGGAGCTTGTCCTTGAGTGCGGCAAAGGCCTTTGCGAGGTCGAACATGTGCTCGAAGTCCTCGGCGCGGATTATTCCGGTCTGCTTGAAGACGGCATCGTAAATAGTGTCGGCACCGGCGAGTGAACCGGTGTGGCTTGAGGCCGCCTTGGCACCGTACTCGGTCCTTCCGCTCTTCAAGGCGATAACCGGCTTGACCTGGGTTATCCTCCTAGCGGCCTCAATAAACTTCCTGCCATCCTTCACTCCCTCGATGTAGAAGGTGACGACGTTTATCTCATCATCGTGGATGAAGTAGTCCATGAGGTCGGCATCGTCGACGTCGAGCTTGTTGCCATAGCTCACCATCTTTCCAATGCCAATACCTGCGCCTGCAGCCCAGTCAAGCATTGCCGCCGCGAACGCGCCGCTCTGAGTAACGAACGCTATCGGCCCGCTCTCCGGCCTGTCCATCTTGTTCTCGGGCAAAAAGACGGTATCAACACCGGTATCTGGTACATAAATACCAACACAGTTCGGTCCGATTACCCTTATACCGTTGTCCCGAGCGATTTCCAGTATTTCCCTCTCCATCCTCTTACCCTCTTCCCCGAGTTCACCGAAACCACCTGTGATGATGATGACGCTTTTTATGCCCTTTTTCGCGATGTCCCTCATAGTTGAGGGCACGAACTTGGCAGGTATCGAGATAACGGCCAGATCAGTGTTCTCTGGGAGTTCTGTAACACTCTTGTAGACCTTATAACCCCCTATCTCATCGAGTTTTGGATTAACGGGGTATATACTGCCCTTAAAAACCCCGCGCTCTTTGTTCATCTTGAAGTTCTCAAAAATGACGTTTCCAACTTTACCCTTTTTGTCAGTGGCGCCGATGATAGCCACAGCATTCGGCTCGAAAAACGGTCTCAGTTCTTTGACTATCTTCTCCATGTCCATCCCTCCAAACAAAAAATATGTGCCATTTTTCCTTCGAGTTCGATGTATAAAAGCCTTATGTCACCCAAAAAAGGCCTCCGATGAATTAAAAAGTCCATTTATGCACCTTTTTCAGAAAATAAAGGCTTTCTTTACCTTCCTTGATTCCCCTCACCTCAAGGGTTGCCGGGACATTAGGGAGCCGTGGAAGGACCTCATCCCACGGAACGGTACCTTCCCCCAGGGCCAAGTGTTCATCAGTTATTCCATGATTGTCATGAAGGTGCAGATGAACCACTCTGTTCCCCAGAAGCTCCAAAAAGCGCTTAAACTCCCCCGTGCTCGTGTTCAGATGGCCAACGTCAAAGGTGACCCCAAGCCCCGTGCCTTCAAGGAGCTCACTCAGCCGTTCCGGGGTCTGGGCGTCCAGGATGGGGAAATAAGGCATGTTCTCGACGCCCAACTTAACTCCCAACTCCTCACGCCATTCGTCCAGGGTGCGGAGTGACGAGCGATGAATCTCCATGTACTCCTCCCTGTACCTCCTGCTCAGTGGTGAACAGTGGCCGGGGTGAACGGTTACCGCTATGGCGTCGATATCTACAGCGAGTTCCAGCGTCTCCCTGAGCAAACCCATAGACGCCCTCCTTATGCGTTCGTTAAAGGAACCTACGTTCAGATCGCTGAAGGGGGCATGGATGCTCAGGTCCAGTCCAAAGGATCGGATCTCCTCGGCCAGAGCCCTGGCACTCCCCGCATCCATGTAGCGGGGCCACTCATTTATCCACTCAACGAATTTGAATCCTGCGGAGCTAACCTCCTCTAACCACCTTTCAAGGGGTTCGTCCCCCAGTGCCGTCGTGGACAAACCTAACATTCAACCACCGACCATCATCTCTGCGAGCAGGACGACGAATAGCGTACCGTAACATCGGACATCGTCGTGACGTGGATATTGCAACGTTATCAGGGTCAACGGAGAAGCGGTACGCTATGTAGGCCACGAGAACCTCCATTACCCTTCCCGGGTGAAACGCGGCCGTCATCTTCGACACCATCGCATCCCCTTCATCTTTGGGTATCTTTATTCATAAAAGTATCCACATCGACCGCTCGCTTATGCCGATAGACGGCTCGAAAAGAGAAAAGTAAATAAGGGGTGGCCTCGAGTAGGAGGGCGAGGGGGGAACGTTAGTGGAGGAGTGGGACGAGGTTGAGGTTCCAAACAACGTCAAGGACATCTTTGTCGAGATGAAGAACACGGCGGAACTCATGGTTGATCTCGCGTACTCCGCCGCCCTGTTCAGGGAAAAGGAAATAGCCGAAGAGGTTCTTGAGCTGGAGGAATACCTCGACATACTCAACTACAATCTCATGGTTAGGGCCGTTCTGGCGGCCAGAAACATCAAGGAAGCGGAACAAATAACCTCCATTCTCCAGATGGCCAGATCAATAGACGACATATCTAACGCGGCCGCCGATCTTGCCAAGATGGTCATCGAGGAGAAGCTGCACAGGCTCATAACGGAAGTCATAATGGAGAGTGAGGAAACCATAGGAAGGGTGATGGTCTCCCCGGATTCTTACTTGGTCGGGAAAAGCCTGGAAGAACTTGATATCCCAACCAACACAGGGGTATGGGTGGTGGCCATAAGGCGCGGAAAGCGCTGGATTTTCGACCCAGACGAGGATACGAAAATTATGCCCGGCGATATAATCATCGGCAGGGGTACAAGAACGGCACTGGATTACCTCAAGGAGATAGCGAGGGGTATCATAAAGGTGATGCCCAATGGATGAGTTCGACGACATCAGAAACTGCCTAATTGAGATGAAGGACCTCTCAGCCCTTATGATAGACCTGGCCTTCTCATCTGTGATGTACAACAGCATGGACATAGCTGAGGAGGTCTACCTCCTGGAGGAGCGGATGGATGATTTAACGCTTAAAGTTAAGAGGCTCGCACTTCGGGCGGCCAAGAAGGAGGAGGACCCAGAAAGCATGCTCAGCATAATGGATCTCGCCGACATAAACGAGCGCATTAGCGACGCTGCCTACGGTGTGGCCGATATAATCCTCCGCGATATAGAACCCCATCCCATCATCCTGAGCATAATGGAGGACACCGACGAGGAGCTCGGAAGGGTAACCGTGAGGCGGGGATCGGTCCTCGCGGGAAAGACCCTTAAGCAGCTCAAGCTCCCGAGCAAGATAGGCACGAGGATACTCGCCATAAAGCGTGGAACCCGTTACATCTACAACCCTGGCAAGGATGACACTGTGGAGGAAGGCGACGTCCTGATAGCGGTTGGTTCCGACCTAGACAGGCTGAGGGGACTTGCCGGCGAAGAGGTGGAGGAAGACTGATTACCCTCTCCGATTTCCCTTTAGATCCGCATCATTTACAAGTCCCCCGGCGTACGGACACAGCTCCTTCAACGGGCATTCCCCGCACCTCGGTCCCACAGGTCTGCATATGCTCTTCCCGTGGTCCACCATCGCGTGGTTCACGTAGATCCACTTGTCCCTTGGGATAAGCTCCATCAGGTATTCCTCGACCTTCTCAGGTTGAATCCTTGGAGGAGCAAGGCCGAGACGCTTGCTTATCCTATTCACATGAGTATCAACGGGAATTGCCTGCCTCCCAAAACCATAGGCCAGAACGATGTTAGCACACTTCCGCCCTATGCCGGGCAACTTCATGAGCTCTTTGATGTCATCGGGAACCTTCCCACCGTACTTATTGAGGATTATCCCCGATGCCTTCACAATCCACTCCCCCTTCGTCTTCCAGAGGCCGACGCCCCTTCCCCTCAGGAACTCGCGCATTTCCTCAACCGGCGTGTTAGCTATCCTCTTAATACCCCCATATCTCCTGAAAAGCTCCCTCCACACTTTGTAGGTTACCTCGTCCCTCATGCGCTGAGAGATTATGCAGTGGACGAGCGTTCTGTAGGGATCCCCTATGAGAAGCTTCTCCCGGGGGTGCGTTTTCATCAGAACCTCCACTATTCGCTCGGCTCGCTTTTTCTTCTCCTGCCAGCTCTCTTCGAAGGTGAATCCCTCAAGGCTTAACGATTCGGATTTTACTCCGGTCATGAACTACCACCACCACGTCTTCGGATACGTTAACACTGTTAAGTTCACCGAACTCATCACTATAAATCTTTTGCCCATTTTGGTTCAATATCAGAACCCGCCGGGGGAACATCACGACGAAACCCTTTCCAAAGGGCAGTACTCCCTCAACGGGGTCATCGAACTCCATATCTAAAACCTCAAGGGCTCCACCCACTATCTCCAAATTCACCCCACTCCCGATTCTCAGCGGGGAGGGTTCGGCTAGGAGAACCCTGAACTTGAGGGGTTTCCCAAGAAGTTCAACTTCTACTTCAACCCCCGTTCTAACTTCTCTGCCAGAGAGTTTGGCCTTTAGGATGTCTTCAAAGCCCGAGGGAAGCTCCGCATCAAAGAGCGGTTTCAGTAGGACCCTCATAGCGATCACCATAAACACTTCAACCTCCAGGATAATAAGTTGTTGTCCGATCTCGGCAGGGAAGGAAAAGGGATAATGAGTTCAGCCGAAGAACGTCACCTCAACCTCTTCCCCGGCCTCAAGGATCTCCACGTTCTCCGGAATCTCTATGAAGCCATCCGCATCTATGAAGCTCGTCACTGCCCCGCTCCCCTTGAGGATTGGAACTGCCTTCGCCCCCTCAATCCGCACCGGGAGGAACTGCCTCCTGCCCTTAACGGAGAAGACCTTATGAGTGAGCTTTTTCCTTACATTTCTCGTCTCACTCTCCCTTCCAAGTAGCCTCCTGAGGAGCGGTGCCACGAGGAGGGTAAAGTTCGTCAAACAGCTCGTTGGATAGCCGGGCAGGCCGAAGACAGGTTTTCCGTTTATCAGGCCTATTATCGTCGGCTTTCCCGGCTGAATCGCTATGCCATGCACCTTGACCTCACCTAGTTCCTTGATTATCGAGCTGGTCAGATCCCTTATCCCACCGCTCGCGCCACCGCTGAGGACCACGATGTCACAGCACTCAACTCCCCTCTCGATTAGGGCCTTCAGGCTCTCACGGTCGTCCCTCGCTATGCCGAGGAAGAGTGCTTCGCCGCCAATCTCCCGAATTGCATCTGTTATAGCCCTTCCGTTGATGTCGTAAATCCTGCCAGGCTTGAGCTCCTCACCCGGGAGAACCAGCTCGCTTCCTGTGCTTATTACCGCGACCCGCGGCTTTCTGAAGACAGGCACCTCAGAGAAACCAACGGCGGAGAGGAGGGCAGTCTCCTTGAATCCAAGCCTCGTGCCCCCCCTGAGGAGGAGTTCTCCCTTCGGGATGTCCGTCCCGGCCTTCATGACGCCGAGGCCCGGATAGGCAGGCTTGGAAAGTATCACCTCATTCCCCTCCCTCTCCACGTCCTCGAACTGTATCACTGCATCGGCGCCCTTTGGGAGGGGGGCTCCTGTTGAGATGTAAACGCTTTCACCGGGGTTCAACTCGAAGTCGGGGGTATCTCCAGCGTTTACCTCGTCGATGACCTTCAACTTAACAGGTTCGCTCTCGCTCGCCATGAAGGTGTCCTCCGCTCGAAGGGCGTACCCATCAACGGTGGCCCGATCAAAGGGCGGGACGTCCACTGGGGAGAGCACATTTCCAGCCAGAACCCTACCGAGGGACTCCTCCAGGGGTACATCCTCAACAGCAGGTTTCAAAGGGAATGAGTCTATAACCTCAAGGGCCTTCTCAAGTGCGACAACCTTCAGGAACGCCATAACATCACCGAATAGAGGGGGGAGACCTTCTATAAATGGGTTGCGTAAATATAGACGTTTACCATCCCCCCACATTATCGTCCCCCTGCGGCTGCGTCCATACTACAATTTCTACCAGCCCAAAAGGACTCATAAGCTCTTTTCCAGTTATTTAACGCTTTTTGCAGTCGAAACTCCAAATTAAGCCAATTAGAAATGTTTTTAATTCTCAAAACGAACTAAGGAGCATGAGGGTGGCGGTAGTAACGAGCGATGCCCGCGTGTACTATACGGTGACAAAGGTGCTTAAAGAGTACGGGATACCATTCCTGAGCCTTAAGGTGGGTGAAAAGATACCCTTCGACGTGGAGGTTGTCCTGACGGCAGAGAAGGACCTCCCCAGGGTGAAGTTTCCCGTTAAAATCCCCGTCCAAGATGAGACTTTCATAGACGAACTGCTGGTCAGACTCGAAGGAAGGGAAGGATTTAAGAAGGTTTATATTGCTATAGACCCCGGAGAGAGACCCGGACTGAGCGTCGTTGCGGATAACCGAGTGATCGAGGTTTACCATCTAAGGAGTCCCAAGGACGTTGACATAATCGTCGAGCTACTGGAGAAGTACCCCCGTGCCAGGATTAAAATAGGACATGGGGCCCGGAGACAGAGGATGCTGATGCTAAAAAGCCTGGCGGATCTCCTTGGTTACGATTACCCAATCACCGTGGTCAACGAGGATAAAACCACCCCTAAGGTTGGTGGGCTTGAACCATCGGGGGTGAGCGACATCGTGGCTGCCATTAACATAGGGCTCAGGGATGGGCAGGAGAGGAGGATAGGGGACCTGCTGGAAGTTAAGGAACCCACAAAACGGGAGATAGAGGACATAAAGAGGAGAAGCCGTGAAATTAGTGGTACGATAACTATATCGTCCCGCCTGGCAAGGGAAGTGGCGCTCGGTAACATAACCCTTGATGAAGCCATTAAAAAGCAGGGGAGGAGATCAAAATGATTTTTGGTAAGGGTGAAGAAAAGACCGGTGAGATAAAGCTACGCGTTGCTGAGGCTTTGAAGAGGGACGTTGGAAGGGGGATCGCCAGATTCGACAGGAAATACCAGCGTCAGCTCGGTGTTGAACCTGGTGACGTGATCGAGCTCGTGGGTGAAAGAACCACGGCCGCGATAGTGGCCAACCCCCATCCGGACGACCGTGGACTGGACATAGTCAGGATGGACGGGTACATCAGAAGGAACGCAGGGGTGAGCATCGGCGACTACATAACCGTCAAGAAGGCAGAGGTGGTGGAGGCCAAGAAGGTAACCCTCGCACCGGCCCAAAAGGGAGTTTTTCTCCAGATACCAGGAGAGATGGTCAAGGGGAACCTCCTGGGAAGGCCGCTGGTAAAGGGTGACCTTGTGGTGGCGAGCAGCCAGAGCGAAACCGGTTTCTACGGGGGTTCCCCTTTTGACGACCTCATCCGCAACCTCTTCCCGTCAATGCCTCTCGGGTTTGGTGAGCTCAAGTTCGTTGTGGTGAACACGATCCCAAAGGGGATAGTCCAGATAACGTACAACACAGAGGTGGAGGTCCTCCCGCAGGCCGTTGAGGTTAGGGAGGAGGCGATCCCGGAGGTTACTTACGAGGATATCGGCGGCCTTAGCGACGCGATTCAGAAGATCCGCGAGATGGTCGAGCTCCCGCTTAAGCACCCGGAGCTCTTCGAACGCCTTGGCATCGAGCCGCCAAAGGGGGTTCTCCTCTATGGCCCGCCGGGAACGGGTAAGACGCTCCTGGCCAAAGCCGTCGCCAACGAGGCTAATGCGCACTTCATAGCCATCAACGGGCCCGAGATAATGAGCAAGTTCTACGGTGAGAGCGAGGAGCGTCTGAGGGAGATCTTCAAAGAGGCCGAGGAGAACGCTCCTAGCATCATTTTCATAGATGAAATCGATGCGATAGCACCCAAGAGAGAGGAGGTTGTTGGAGAAGTGGAAAAACGCGTTGTCAGCCAGTTGCTCACCCTCATGGACGGCCTTAAAGGCCGCGGGAAGGTCATAGTCATCGCCGCCACCAACAGACCGGATGCCCTCGACCCGGCCCTGAGGAGGCCCGGGCGCTTTGACAGGGAGATTGAAGTCGGCGTTCCCGACAAGCAGGGCAGGAAAGAGATACTCCAGATACACACCAGAGGAATGCCTCTGGAACCAGGCTACGACAAAGCCACAGTCATCCGCATCCTGAAAACCCTTCTGGAGCGGGAGAGCTTTGATAGAAAAAAAATTGAAAGCACGTTGAGCTCCATCGAAACGGCCACCTCCGAGGAGGAGATTATGGACCTGCTGAGAAAAGACGGTGAGGTGTACACCGAGGTAAGGCTCCGGCTCATCGATAGGATGCTGGACGAGATAGCCGAAAAGACCCACGGCTTCGTGGGGGCGGATCTGGCCGCGCTCGCCAGGGAGGCCGCTATGACGGTACTCAGGAGACTCATAAAGGAAGGCAAGATAAGCCCAGAACACGAAAAGATACCCTCGGAGGTTCTTCAGGAGCTACGTGTCAGGAAGTCCGACTTCTACGAGGCGTTGAAGATGGTAGAACCTAGCGCCCTCAGGGAAGTGCTGATAGAGGTTCCGAACGTTCGCTGGGATGACGTTGGAGGGCTGGAGGAGGTTAAGGGAGAACTGAGGGAAGCCGTTGAATGGCCACTAAAATATCCAAAAGCATTCCAGAGACTCGGGATAAGTCCTCCAAGAGGGATCCTCCTCTACGGACCGCCGGGAACGGGTAAGACCCTGCTCGCAAAGGCCGTTGCCAACGAGAGTGAGGCCAACTTCATTGGAATCCGCGGGCCCGAAGTATTGAGCAAGTGGGTGGGCGAGAGCGAGAAACGGGTGAGGGAGATATTCAGGAAGGCGAGGCAGGCAGCACCAACTGTGGTCTTCATCGACGAGATAGACTCAATAGCACCTGCAAGGGGCAGTGAGGGAGACAGAGTCACGGACAGGCTCATCAACCAGTTGCTGACAGAGATGGATGGAATCCAGGAGAACAGCGGAGTCGTCATCATAGCCGCAACGAACAGGCCGGACATCTTGGACCCGGCCCTGCTGAGACCCGGAAGGTTCGACAGGCTCATACTCGTTCCAGCACCAGACGAGAAGGCCAGACTGGAGATACTCAG
>Ga0256840_1000208_pt1 | contig 56960 bp, 61 predicted proteins | sample 355202metaG_FD_185969 | JGI IMG/M metagenome (GOLD analysis project Ga0256840, IMG submission 185969) | Hydrothermal vent microbial communities from Mid Atlantic Ridge, Atlantic Ocean - 355-202 | ecosystem: Environmental > Aquatic > Marine > Hydrothermal vents | place: Atlantic Ocean: Mid...
ACCTCTCTATCCTCCACAAACAGGTTTTGTTTGATCTTGCAATTTCCTCGAGCTGTAGGTAATATTGCTCCTTCTTAAATTCTCCTTCAACGTAAACTCTAGCAAACCCATTTTTCACAAGCAAGGCATTGAAGTCTGTCCCGTTCGGTAAGTAAACGTAGGCAAGATACCTGCCGTAATAGCCCTTCAATCCAGCAACCTCATCGAACTCGATGTAGACTGTTTTGTTGTAGAGCATCTCATAAGCAAAATTCTTAGCTTTCCAGCCCCATTCAGCTAAATAGGTTAGATTTGTTATCGCATCGTATTCGTATGGTTTGTTCTTCTCAGGATATTTCTCAGGAGTATCAACGCCAAGCAATCTGATTATCAGGATTTGACCGCTCAGATTAACTTTTATTGTGTCTCCATCGTAAACGTAGACGACTTTTGCTGGGTATTTGACTCCAAACTGGAATTCAAGCGTTGAGGCTGGAGTAATCGCTGGTGTTTCTGATTGCGGAGTGGGAGTCTGCAATGTTGGAGAAGTTGTTGCAGATGGTGCTGGAGTAGCAGGTAAAAAGGTTGGAGTTTGAGTTGTGAGCTCTGGTGATTCAGCCAAGCAGCCTAAAGTCAATGCAGCCAAGATAAGCAGAAATACCTTCTTCATAGTTCCATCCTTCAATATATCTCCAAAGCACCCATTACAATATCGCTGCTATAACTTCTTTATGATGTACCTCGTCCTTCCCCTGCCCTTCCTTCCCATGACGACGTCGATAAGCCTCAGCCTTTCAAGCTTGTTGATTATTTCGTAGAAGCGGGTGTAGCTCATGTTCACTTCGTTTTTTAGAATTTTGAAGACTTCTCCTGAATTCACATCTCCTTTGATTGAATAAACGATTTTGAGAGTCTCTCTTTCATCAGAATTCAAGGCAGAGATGCTTTTAGCAAGGAATACCCTGGCTCCTCCCTCGTAAACTCTTTCAACGTCCTCAACCTCAACTTTCCTTGATGCCCCCCTTTCAGCCTCTATGCCAGCCATCCTCAGCAGATAGATGCCAAATCTCAAGTCGCAGGCCTTTGTAGTCAGCTCAACAATTCTATCGAATGCTTCATCCGTCATAGCTCCTTCGAAGAATCCAAGCTTAACCCTCTGCCTCAATATGCTCCCTATTTCATCCTCATCGTATAGTGGAAAGTAGATTTCATCGGGATGAAAGATTGCTCCAGTTTTAATGTCAAGCATGACTCTTTCGGTCGTTGCAGCAACTATGCCGATCTTAACAGCGTACTCTTCATGAGCTTTCAAAAGAGTGTAAAGAACATCGTTGGCAGCATCGTCATCAAGGAAGTTGAAGTCATCCAAGGCAACTATTAACACCTTATCATTGTCAGCAAGTTTCTGGCATATCGAATCGTAGAGCCTTGTTATCGAAATCCCAGTCTGAGGGGGCTGCTGTCTGCAAACTCGCTCAAATATCCTTGCCATTACCTTGTACGCTGATCTTGCCAAAGAGCAGCGAATGTAGGCTGTGTAAGTGTAATCGCTTATTTCATTCAGAATCGTTCTCACTGCAGAAGTCTTGCCTGTAGCCGGCGGGCCGAATAAAAGGGTGTGGATTGGAGTTGAATTTCTTAATGCAGGCCTTAGATTTGCTGCCAGTGCTGTCAGCTGCTTATCTCTGTGGAGCAAGACATCGGGTAAATAGTCTGGATCAAACACACTTTCATTCCTGAAAAGGCTTTCATCCCAACGCAGGTATTTCATTTATTCCACTCCCCTCATTCTCTCATTTCTTATCCTCTCAATCTCAGCCTTGAGCAATTCAATCTCCCTCTGCATTCCCATGAAGAACTTGATGAACTGTGGATTTGTCAGCTCATTTAACGCTTCATTCTTCCTTCTTTCCCACTCCTCTATTTCTTGAATTGCTTCCTCTGTCAACGGCAATCCACAACGAGAGCAGAACCTTGATGTAGCTGGATTAACCATCATGCAGCGGGGACACTGCTTAACTTCCAAATCCTTGTTATTGTTGTTCGTCTTTATTCCGTGCATTCTTAAAATGGCTTCATCAACATCTTCGCTTGCTAAATGCACATAGATACCAACCATCTTGCTTCCATTAACCCAGTCCATGTACTTGGCTCCAATTGATTCTGGAACCTTCGCAAGCAACCTTGTAGCCCTTGTGTGCCTGAAGAGGTGTGGATAGATTCTCTTCTTTATTCCCGCCCTCTTTGCAATCTTCCTTATCTGTGCATGCAAATCCTTGTAGACCATTGGCTGTAAAGCTTTGCTGCCAGAAAGCTTAATCCATAAAGCTGCTTCAGGATTGTCCTTCAGTGGATGGTCAGAAAGCCACTCTGAAAGATACCTTGCTGAATAAACAATTCTTAGCTTCCTTCTAACAGTTTTGCTCTTCGGTAACCAGATTATTGCTCCATATTCGTCGAATGAAACATCCTTTACCCTCATCGAACCAATTTCTCCAATTCTTGCTCCAGTTTCATAAAGCAGAGATATTATTGCTCTATCCCTTGAGTTCATACATGTTTTTAGCATTGCCTCAAATTCCTCTTCTGTGATAAGATCTTGGGGCGTAACCTTGGTCTCCACGTTCTTTAAAGAAAACCAGTTTACAATCTCTTCTTTCTCAAGCCATTTAAAGAACTTCTTTAATGTCTTCTTAACTTCCTCAAAAGAATTTTCAGTTATCCTTTCATGATCCATTTCAGCTTTAAAGTGATTGATTGCCCTTCTAACATCCTTTTTATCCCATTCGTCAATTCTCTTATCGACAGCCTTCAGCAGCCTCCTCAACCATAGCAGATAGGAGTACAGTCTGTGGACACTCAACCCTTCAGCCAGCATATCCTCTACAAAATCCTCTATAACCGCATAGCTTTCAGGATGTTCTTCTTTCAGCAGTTCAAGCTGTCTTCTGTAGTACTTGTCGGCTGAGTGAAACATCTGTAATTTGTTTTCTTTGCCATATTTTACTTTAGACCCCTTTCTGAAAGTCGAATGGGTGTTGAACTCGAAGTCGGTACGCCCACCCCCGGCGTAAACACTTCATTATCTTCTTCAATCTAAATTAGTTAAATCGATTTACTTCCAAAAACTTTAAATATAGGGTAAATATTAGTTTACCTAAGTATAGTTAAATTTACCTCAGGAGGTGTTTCACATGCCATTACCCCCCGGAATGGATTTTGTAGATTGGATATTTTGGTTGTTTGTTTTGTTAGTATTTTGTGCTGGAGCAGTTCTATTCATCAAAATGCTGTTTACCGAGCAAACTAACAAAGATGATGAAGTAATGAGAGAACTTCTAAACGAAATAAAAAACTTAGAATTGAGATAGAAGAACTTAGAAAAGAATTGCGAGAATAACATGTGTACAGCTGAGGATCTTGCGGAAACTTTGAAAATATTGGCAAATCCAATAAGATTAAAAATTTTAGCTCTTTGTATGGAAGAAAAAAGCAGTAGAGAGCTTAGAGAAATGCTTAATATATCTAAACCACTTCTTATAAACCATATAAAAAAACTCATAAACTTAGGATTTCTTGAAGTTAGAGTAGAGATAGATGAAGAAAGAATGACAATTAAAAAAATTTACAAGACTAAAAATTTTAAAGTAGTTATAGATAAGGCAACTTTGGAAAAAATTAGGCTAAAAATGAATTAACAAGCTTAAATGACTCTCCACACTCTCTTTTTAATATTTTTAAAAGTTCATCTTTTTTCTTGCCTTTATTCCTCTCCATCAATATTTTTCTTGCAATCTTTTTACCTATACCCGGAATTGCTTCTAACTCTTTTAAATCTGCTTTCTCTAAATCAATTGGTTTAATTGCAGTTACAGACCTCATACCATATCCAGTGACTTTCACATCCAAATACGTATTTTTTTCAAATTTTCCTATAATACCTACTATTAAAGGATAACTTCCAAACTGTCTGCCAAAAGTTATTCCTTTCTCATAAACTTCGCATCTAACATCTTTTAGAGTTGTGCCAATAGGCAAGATCTTTTCCAGCATTTTACGGTCTATATTTTCTCGCACTAATTTTTTAAATGTTAAAAAATATTTTCTGTGTTTTTTCAACCTTTTTTCAACTTCCCTCTTTTCTGAAAATAAAGGTGTATATCTGAGCACTTTTACCTGCCTTATATTTATCCTCCTAAGTAAGAGGTTTTTTTCCAGCAATTTATTGAGGAATTCGTAGTTTTTTTCAAAAGTTCTCTTAGTTTCACCTCTTAAACCTATGACAAAGTTCAATCCCGGTAGAAAAGCGGGCATTCCGTTGTGACCTCTAATAGATCCATACTTATTTATTAGCTCAATAGCAAACTCAACATCATCAACATCCGAACAAAGATTATTCTCCTTTATTACTTTTTTATCTGCACTCTCCAAACCCATTGCCGCTACGTTTCCGGGAGTTTGATATTCTACTATAATCTTTACTAATTTTTCACTCTCCATAGGATATTCTGCTATTGTTTTTGGATTTATATTATCTAAATGTAAAGTTTTTATTTCAGGACAGTTTTTCCATATTGCTTTATGAAAAGATAGCATTTTTTCTGGATTTGGCTTAGGCACTTCTCTTGAGAAATCAGCCATGTAAGTTAGAAAATCGGTTTGTCTGCCAAGTCTAAAATGTCTTATTCCATGATTGTATAAAACCTCAATCTCTTTTAAAACGCATTTAGCACTTCTTTGCCTGACTTTGTGCAATCTTTCCATACAAAACGAACACTTTCCCCAGTAACAGCCTCTATAAGTTTCTATTTCACATATTAAATGGGGATATTCAGGATGCTCTTTTACAACCTCACTTCCAAGTATTACGAACTTTTCAAAGTTATTCCAGAAATTCACCTCTTTTTTTAGTTTTCTTAGTAGTTTTTCTTCAAATGGGTAGTCGATTACGTTAAGAAGCTCTATTTCTCTATCCTCAAGTTCAAGAGCAAGCCCACCAACTACTATTTTTTCTCCGGGAAGTAAATTTATTTCCTCTAAGCTTAGTGGTTTGGAACTAAGATACTTTCCGGGAACTATTGCACCAGCTATTACTATTGAGAAGTCAAATTTTTCTAAAATTGAGGGGTTTTCTCTAACTTGATCGGCAGTAAAATACTTGGATGGAATCTGTAGATAATTTAACATTCCCTTTATATATCTTGGATACGGTGAAATATAGGGGGGTACTCCAAGACAAGATGGTTCATCAACATAGCCATCAACTATTGCAACTTTCATGCTCTCTGTATTTTTGCGTGAGAACCTATAATAGATCCGCTTAAGTTAAGTCTTCTGATTTCACACTCATCATCTATTAGACTTCTCCATATTGCTGTATTTCTTAAGATAACTTTGTTAAAAAGAACACTCTCGCAAACATCGGAACTCTCTATTAAGCAGTCTTTTCCGATGCACGCGTAAGGTCCAACCATCGATCTACCTGTAATTTTAACTCCGTCATCTATGTAAACTGGCTCTATTATCTTTGAGTACTTTTCAATTTCCACATCTCCTATGTAATTTTCCATGAAAACTTTTAAAGCTTCTATGTATGAGTCTGGACTTCCTATATCGTACCAAACTCCATTTGAAAATGTAAAACCGAACAATTTATCTTTTTTACAAATCCAAGATATGAAACTGCCTATGTTATCTACTTCATTCTCGCTTTTTACGTATTTTTCTATTAAATCAGCTATATATTCTGGAAAAGCGTAAATTCCTATACCTACCATTGTTGATGGGGGATTTGGTGGCTTTTCTATAAATTTCTCTATTTTATCTCCTCTTAACTCTGCTACACCATATCTTTTAGCAAGCTCGAAATCCCCAACATCGTATAGACACGTGCACGGACCCTTTTTCTCTTTGTAATAGTTTATAAATTCGCTAAGATCAAACGAAAAAAGATTATCTCCCGCAACTACTAAAACTTCATCGTTTATATTTTTTAATACCAAGGATAAAGCTTTAACCGCACCGAGTTTTTCTTCTTCTCTCATTGTTTCTTCAACAAATAGTTCTACATCCTTATCTTTGCTCCACTCTTTAAAATCTCTTTCAAACCTTCTATTTGTTGAAACGATTACTTCTCCAAAATCTCTAACTTTTTCGTACACTATATCAATTATTTTTTTCTTCCCTACGGGTAGGAGAGGCTTCGCTTTTGTTTTAGTTATTGGCCATAACCTTGTTGCATAACCTCCTGCAAGTATAACTACTTTCATTAGTATATATTACGTGGTTAGATTATTTAAATACTAACTTTATAATGGGAAAAGATGGTTGTTTAACTCATTTAACTATTATTGGAAAATTATATATTCCGTGATAGTGTGAGTCATAGTGTCAAATAGCATGAGGTGTTGTTATGGAGGTTGGAAAGAGAATCAGAATTGAAAGGATAATAGATAGGAATAGTGGAAATACAGTGATAGTACCTATGGATCATGGCCTATCTATGGGACCGATAGAAGGTATAGAGAACATGCCAGAAACGATAAACGCTGTGGCTGAAGGTGGTGCAAATGCTGTAGTAATTCATAAGGGTATAGTTCCCTTTGGTCATAGAGGTTATGGCAAAGACGTTGGATTGATAGTGCATATGAGTGGTTCAACAACTTTAAGCCCAGATCCAAATGAAAAGGTGCTTGTTTGTACAGTTGAAGAAGCTATAAAACTTGGAGCTGATGCTGTAAGTGTGCATATAAACATAGGTAGTAGGACTGAAGCTCAACAGTTAAAAGTTCTTGGAGAGGTAAGTAAATCTTGTAAGGAGTGGGGCATGCCACTATTAGCTATGATGTACCCAAGAGGTGAAGGTATAAATCAGTATGATGAAAAAGCAGTATCCTTAGCTGCGAGAGTTGGTGCTGAGTTGGGGGCAGATATAGTAAAAACGAATTTTACGGGAGATGTAGAATCATTTAAGAGAGTTACAAGAGGGTGCCCCGTCCCAGTAGTTGTCGCAGGTGGTCCAAAAATGAAGAGTGAAGAGGATCTGTTAAAGATGGTAGAAATGGCTATGGACGGTGGGGCAAGAGGTGTAGCAATTGGTAGAAATGTGTTTCAGGCAGAAAATCCAACAAAGATGACGAAAGCGATAGCTATGATAGTTCACGAAAATGCAAGTGCAAAAGAGGCTCTCGAATTTCTTAAGTCTTAAAAAATTGTTAAATTGGATGATAAACAACTTCTATTCCTGCCTCTCTCAGAAACTCCAGCCCCCTCTCATCTGCATACTTTTTTCCGTAAACAACCCTTTTTATTCCTGCATTTATTATCATTTTTGCACACATAATGCAAGGCTGATGTGTTGTGTATAGTGTGCCTCCCGCAATGCTTACACCATGTACTGCGGCTTGAATTATGGCATTTTGTTCAGCGTGAACAGCTCTGCAAAGTTCGTGCCTTTCACCACTTGGCACATTCAACTTTTCTCTTAAACAACCAACTTCTTCGCAATGTGGTAAACCAGATGGGGCTCCATTATATCCTGTTGCCAATATTCTCTTGTTTTTTACTATTACAGCACCAACTTTTTGTCTTAAACATGTGGATCTTGTTGAAACTACTTTAGCTATTTCCATAAAGTAACTATCTAAGTCCGGCCTATTCAACTTAGATCACCTTGAAAATCTTCTTTCCGTTCTCTATCGCTACTTTTTTAACATCGAATTTACTAAATTTTTCTTCAAGAGCTTTTACACTTTTTGCGACAGTTAAACAGTCTAAATCGTTAAATCCAGTATCGCTGTTTAGAACAAATCTGTCAAAACCGAATTTCTCAACTATCAATAAAACGTCTTCAACATTCAGCTTTCCTGGCTGTACGGTTAAACCGGCCCAGTATCCTTCATTTAGAACTTTTTCTACTATCTCCAGATTTACATGGTCAACAACTACAAGTTCAGAATCTATACCTGATTTTTTTAACGTATCCAGTATTTTATCTGTAATTTTTTTCTTGTTTTTTCGTGGTGTATGTACTATGCATGGTAATTCAAGTTCTTTTGCAAGTTTTAGTTGTTCAAGTAGAACTTTTATTTCTTCATCACTTGCTATCTCCAAGCCTATCTCTCCTATTATCTTCCCATTCTCCTCTATCCATTCAACTGCTTTTTTCCATTCATCACATATACACCTTGGATGAACTCCTACAGCGGGAATTATTTTAATTCCAACTTTACTGCCTCTTTCAACTTCGAAGCTCGAAATCTTTCTAAACATATCTATTAAAGTATAACCGTTGGTTGGTTTTATTGGATAGTACGCACAGCTAACTGCAAATTTTATACTATTGTCTGACATCTCTTTAAGTTCAGTAATACCCTTTCCTTCTGAATGTATGTGTGTGTCAAAACACTCCATAAATTTTGATTCAATAATGGTCGTTTAATTTTTGTGCATGTTGGTAAAGCATATTTGATTTTCACACCGAAAAATTATTATTTTTAGCATATATTTAAAAAGGTCATGTTAGTTGCGTGGGACAAATCTCACGGTGAATTTCTCATAGAGGATTACTATTACTTCTCGAAATTAAAAAAATACGCAAAAATGGAAGGTATAGTTTTGGAACAAGTTGAATCTTTTGATGAGTTATGGAAGTACGATGTAATTATATTCAATTATCCTGAAGAAGAGTTCAGTAAAGATGAAATTGAAATTATAATTAACTCGAATAAAAAAGTTATACTTCTTGCATACTACTCAAACATAGATGGAGTTGCAAAAAACATCAATAAAGTTGTTAGTAGATTAGGTATTAAAGTGGAATACGATGTTGTAGTTGATGAAGAAAGAAATGATGGCGATCCCATGTTTCCATTAGCATTCTGGAAAGAGAAGGAAGTAGTTATGCCATGTTCTGCCTCTATTAAAGGAGGAGAACCTATAGTTTCAGGGAAAAAAGTGTTTGCATCAAAAAAAGATAACATTACTGTATTCGGTACTTGTGTATTCTGGGATAACTATTCTATAAACAGAAAAAACAACAAAGAATTAGCACTTTCAATTTTAAAAGGGTACTAACACACTCTTGGTATAGGATCTGCAAGGGGTGGTGGAAGTATCTTCTTTGAACCAATTGAAGTTTCTACTACCACCTCTTTAAACTCTTTAGTAGTGTAACCTATTATCTCTCCATTTTGATTGTACTTCCTCAAAGTTTTTAGTATATCATCAGCTAAATCCTTTACAACGCTCATGACTACTCGCCCCTCACAAGCTATGTTCATTGGATCTAATCCAAGAGCGTCACAAAAACCCTTTATCTCCTCTCTTATTGGAACTTTTTCCTCCTCTATAACTATACCCACACCACTTTTTTCAGCCATTTCATTTAAAACTCCTGCAATACCCCCTCTTGTTGGATCTTTCATAGCAGTAATGCCTCCAGTCTTTAATGCATGCTGTAGAAATAGCCATACTGGATACACGTCTGATTTTACATCTATTTCAAATCCAAACTCTTCTCTTTCAACCATAACAGCTATACCATGCTCAGCTATACTACCAGAAACTATTATTACTTCGTTCTCTCCAAGACCTTTATCCCTTATCCATCTGTAAGGGTAGTCTTTATACTCTCTTACTACTTCAAGATTTTTTTCTAAAGCTTCATTTCTAACACCTATGCCACTCGTATTAACTGCAATGCCTATACCAGACTCAACTACTTTTGTATCTCCAGTTACTATTTTAACTCCAACTTTTTCACTCCAGTACTTCATATCATCCAGTATTCTTTCCAAAATTTCAGCATCGAAACCATCCTGTATTATTAGTGACATTGACATTGCTAAGGGTTTACCACCAGTTACTGCTAAGTCATTACAAGTTCCGCAAACCGCAAGAGATCCAATACTCCCCCCTCTAAAGACTGGTGGAGTAACTACATAGGAGTCAGTAGTAAAAACGAAATCTTCAAAGTCTGAAGAATCTTCTAAATCCTCGAGTTTTATTTCTCCAATTCCCCCCCTAAACCGAGACAAAATGAATTTTTTCAAGAAATCTTGCATATATTTTCCGCCAGCACCATCTTCTTTTCTGATTTGCATAGTGTAATTGGAGGCTGTTTGTTTTTAACTTCTATGTTGATCAACTTATCTTACTAACCTAATTAGTAATACTAAATAAGTGTAAAGTAATAAGCAATATATAACCATGATAAATTTTAAAAGTCAAACACTTGTTAGCTCTTCTGAAAAATAATTAAAACTGATGTTCAGCAGGTGATGTTATGGATATAAACATTGGTAATGGCATAATCATAGACGAACTGAGAAACATAACTATTAAAATTGGAGATATTGTTGATGAAGAAGCCTTAAGAGATGAAGAATGGGAAGAGTTGGGTCCTACACCTAAGCCACACATTCTCGATTTAAGATATTGGGATAGAAAACTTTTAAGTCGTTATGAACCCATATACATGCCTGTTCAGGATTTTTGTAATCTTTGTACAATGGGCCCATGTGAATTAACTGGGAATAAGGAAGGAGCTTGCGGAATTGATCTAAGAACACAAAAAGCCAGGATGGTAACCATAGCTTGTTTAATAGGAGCTTCAGCTCATGCAACTCATGCAAGGCATTTAGTACACTATCTCATAGAGAAATTTGGTAGAGACAAACCAATTGATTTGGGGCCTGATATAGATATCGAAGCTCCCAACATAAGACTTGTGTTGGGTATAAAGCCTAAGACTATTGGAGATTTAGAAAAAGTTTTGAATTACGTAGAGCAGGAATTGGTTAGAGTTTTACATACAATACACACTGGGCAGGAGGAAGATTACATAGATTTTGAGTCAAAAGCATTACATGTAGGTATGCTTGATCACGTTGGAATGGAGGTTGCAGATATAGCACAGATAGTTGCGTTTAATTATCCTAAGGGTGATCCAGACGCTCCTTTAATAGATGTGGGATTTGGAGTTCTTGAATCTGAAAAACCAATTATACTTGTTATAGGTCATAATATACTTCCAGCCAGAAATATTGATGATTACTTAAGAGAACATGGATTGGAAAACAAAGTTGAAATAGCTGGTTTGTGTTGTACAGCTATAGATACTTCTCGTTATGATCCAAGAGCTAAGGTTGTTGGAACTTTAAGTTATGAGTTGAGAGCTATAAGATCGGGAATTCCTGACGTTGTGGTCACTGATGAACAGTGTATAAGAGCTGACACACTGAGAGAGTGTGCTAAAATGGGAATACCACTTATAGCGACTTCTGAAGCTGCTGCAAGAGGTTTAATAGATAGAACCGAGGATGATCCAGATGAAATTGTTAGAGATCTCGTTTCTGGAAACGTGAAGGGTGTTTTAATAAGGGATCCAGACAAAGTTGGAGAAGTAGCTGTTAAAGTGGCTATGAATGTTTACAAAAATAGAAAAAGCCCCATATATATGAGTGATGAGGAACTTGAGGATCTTGTTGATAGATGTACAATGTGTATGAACTGTGTTTTTGCCTGTCCTCACAACCTGAGAATAGATAGAGCAATGGAATTAGCAAAATCTGGGGATTATAGCTATTTTGAAATAATTGAGGATACTTGTTTGGCTTGTGGAAGGTGTGAGCAGGCTTGTCCAAGAAATATTAGGATTGTAGATGTTATAATGAAAGCTGCTTACAAGCATATAAGAGAAAAAACGGGTAAAATGAGGGCTGGAAGAGGACCAATAAAAGACACTGAAATAAGAAAGGTCGGTCAGCCAATAGTTATGGGAACTATTCCGGGAGTAATAGCCCCAATAGGCTGTCCAAACTATCCTAAGTCAAGAAAAGAAGTTTCAGAAATTATAGAGGAATTTCTAAAAAGAAAGTATATTGTCGTTACTACCGGTTGTCACGCAATGGATCTTGGAATGTATAGAGATGAAGAGGGAAAAAGCTTATATGAAAAATATCCCGGCGTTTTTGATGCTGGTGGATTAGTTAATTGTGGTAGTTGTGTATCTAATTCTCACATAACTGGAGCTGCAATAAAAATTGCGGCAATTTTTGCTCAAAGAAAACTCAGAGGAAATTACGCTGAAATAGCCGATTATATTTTACACAGAATAGGTGCTGTTGGTCTTGCTTGGGGGCCGTACAGTCAGAAAGCAGCGAGTATTGCTACTGGGTTTAATAGACTTGGAATACCAGCAGTTGTTGGACCTCACGGTTCAAAGTACAGGAGAGGATACGTTGGAAAGCTGTGGAAAAAAGATAAATGGTGGGTTTATGATATAAAAACTAAGAAGAAGATGGAAATTGAACCCTGCCCGGATTGTTTGTTGGTTGTAGCTGAAACTAAGGAGGAGGCAATAGTTCAATTAGCAAGATTATGTCTAAGGCCGGGAGACACTTACATGGGTAGGCAAATTAAACTAACACATTACATAGAATTAAGCGAAAAGTACCTTGGTTGCCTACCGGATGATTGGCATTTGTATGTTAGAACTGAGATGGACTTACCAACAAAAATGAAGGATAGGCTTTTAAAAATTTTAGAAGATGAACATGGCTGGAAAATAGATTGGAGTAAAAAGAAGATTTTAGAGGGGCCTATTAGAAAGTATGATGCCGGATTTAATCCGACTATTGTAGAGCATGTTTATGATAAGTACGTAAGGTGATTAAATGAAAGAAAAAATCTTTAATCCGGAGTTCCAGGTTGAAAAAGCGAGAAAAATAGGACCAGAAACTCTTGCAAGAATACTAAAAAAGAGAAAGAGTAAATCTGTCTTAATTACCGGGGGAAAACTTTTAGAGGATGAAATTCTTGCAGATTTAATTGCAGAACTTGTAAAGAAAAGTGGAATTAAAGTAATTGCTACGGGAGGGTCATCTAAACCTCTAATTGAAAGAGGCATTAATGTAAATACCTGTCTTCTGTCCCATATTACGGAAAAATTGACAGATGTGAACATCCTAATTTTTGTTGGATTTGAACCCTACTTACTTTCGAGGTTACTTTCAAACATAAAGCATTTTTTGAATGTTCTAACTGTTAGTATAGATTTTTACTATCAACCTAATGCCAAGCTAAGTTTTCCTAACTGTGATAACTACGGGTTGATTGAAACTTTGGTATCTTGTTTGAGTGATTGTTAAAGGTGATTAAAATGGCGGAGAGAAAAAAAGTAGAAATTCCGGAAAACGTTAAAGTTAAAGTTAGTGAAGGTGAGGAGTACGATTTTCCTGTAGATATATCTCCAATGCATGAGGGTGAAAGAATAAGAAAGGGAGAGATGTACGTAGAGTTAGCCGGGCCAAAGCAACCGGGATTTGAGCTTGTTATGGCATTACCTGAGGATCAGGTAGAAGATATGAAAGTTACAATCGTAGGTAAAGATTTAGATGAACTTGAAGAGGGCAAAGCTCATCCTTTTGCCATGATTTACTATGTTGCAGGAGAAAAGATAGACACAGATCTTGAACCAATAATAGAAAGAAGAAATCACGACTTCCAAAACTACATAGAGGGTGTTATGCATCTAAACCAGAGATACGACGTTTGGATTAGAGTAGGTAAAAAAGCTGTAGAAAAAGGTTTGAAAAGCCTTGCGACTATTGCAAAAGCAGTAATGCTTTTGTTTAAGAATGAAATGCCGTTTATTGAGAAAATAGAGGCTGTTTATGCAACTGACAGGGAATTTGTAGAAAAAACACTTAAAGAAGTAGCAATGCCAATATATGAGGAGAGAGATGCAAGAGTTGAATCCTTACATGATGAGGATGTTGAAGAATTCTATTCTTGTACGTTGTGTCAAAGTTTTGCTCCATCTGATGTTTGCATAATAAGTCCAGATAGACCATCTTTATGTGGTGCAATAACTTGGTTTGATGGAAGAGCCGCCGCAAGAGTAGATCCAGAGGGGCCAAATAAAGCGGTTCCGAAAGGAGAGATAATTGATCCGATTGGCGGGGAGTATTCTGGAGTTAATGAATTTGCAAAAAACGAGAGTGGAGGCGTGACTGAAAGAATAAAATTACACAGTTTTCTTGAATATCCACACCCATCTTGTGGGTGTTTTGAAGTAATTGGATTCTACATGCCAGAAGTAGATGGAATAGGGTGGATTCATAGGGGGTATCCTGAACCTGCACCAAACGGTCTTACTTTTTCAACAATGGCTGGTCAGACTGGTGGTGGAAAACAGGTAGTTGGATTTCTTGGGATAGGTATAAGCTACTTCAGGAGTAAGAAGTTCATTCAAGCTGATGGAGGATGGTATAGAGTAGTTTGGATGCCAAAAGAATTGAAGCAGAAAGTTTTGCAGTATATACCTGAAGATATGAGAGATAAAATAGCTACGGAGGAAGATGCAAAAACTATGGAGGAACTTAAAGAATTCTTAAAAAGGGTTGATCATCCCGTAGTTAAAGGTGTTGTTAGACCAGTTGATGGTAAAAAGATAACTGAAGGGTGGTTGGAAGAGAAAGAGGAAGAAACAGAAGAAGAAGTTGAAGAAGAAAAAGTTGAACAACAACCCACTCAGCCAATGGAGTTTATGCAACTATCCCAGCTACAACCTCAGTCATTACAACCTGTAATAAAGTTAACTATAAAAAATGCTACAATAAAAATTGATAAAATAATAGTCAAAAAGAAGGAGTGATTGTTTATGAAAATTGAACTTAAAGGTGCAAAAATATACGTGGAGAAAATAGTCTTTAAAAAGAAAAAGAGGTGATAGCTATACTAATCGCTGTTACTGGTAAAGGGGGTACTGGAAAAACTTTGGTTTCTGCTATGTTGGTTCTCCATTTATGTAAAAAAGGTAGCTTACTTGCTGTAGATGCGGATCCCGACTCAAATTTGCCTGAGGCATTTGGAGTTGAAGTTGAGAGAACTCTCGGGGATATTAGAGAAATTTTTCAAAGTAGTAGAGATGAGATAAAAGGTGATAAAGAAATTTGGTTTGAAGCAAAAATTTTTGAAGTAGTGAAGGAATTAGACAATTTCGATTTACTTGTTATGGGTAGGCCGGAGGGAGAAGGTTGCTACTGCTATACTAACAACATACTTAGGGCAATACTGAAAAAGTTCATGAGGCACTATGATTTTGTTGTAGTTGATTGTGAAGCTGGATTGGAGCATTTCAGTAGGAAGACAATTGCAGGTGTTAACTACTTAATAGTTGTGTCTGATACTTCAAGAAAGGGGCTTAGAACAGCAGAGAGAATATCAGAACTCATGGAAGAATTAAACATCAATGCAAGAAAAGGGTTAATAGGTAATAAAGTTATAGATAAAAGATCGGAAAATTTAATTAGAGAATTCGCTGAAAATTCAGGATTCAAGTTTCTTGGTTCACTCCCCTACGATGAAAAAGTTGTTGAATGTGAAATGATGGGCAAAAGCGTTGTAGATTTGATGAAAACTAACTGCAGTTTTGTTAGGGAGTTTGAAAAGATTGTTAAAAACTTAGAATCATGGGTGGTTTTATGTCAAAGTTAACTTTTGAGGATATACTCAAATTACTATCAAAGTACAACATAGAGGAATTAGAGGGTGTGGAAATAGAGGGCGATATTGAAATTGAGATAGAAGGCCTTCCAAACTTGCAGGCAATAGGTATGGAACTTGGTATGGCTGCGTACCATCTTGCAAGAGCAGCTATGATGCTCGGATTTCCGTTTCAACAGCTTTTGCAACCTCAAAAACCAATTGAAGTAAAACAAAAAGAAGAGGAGTTAGAGTTAATAAAAAAGAAGTTTGAACCATACAAAGTTGAATGGAGCGGGTATGTCGAGGAGGTACAACTTGGTGCTACCAAGAAAGATGGTGGGACGAGAGATTATGTAATAAAGCTTGGTGGAGAGAAAAGTTTACCTTTCTACATATTTGATTCAGAACAACCAAATTTACCAGCAATTTCCATAGATGTATTTGATAGGCCTGTTCCATTACCAAAAGTAGTTAGAATGCACTACGAGGATGTTATGGAAAACCCAGAAGATTGGGCAAAAAAAGTCGTAAAAGAGTTTAATGCTGATGCAGTTACAATACACTTGATAAGTACCGATCCGCTCTTAGATGACACTCCTGTAAATGAAGCTGTGAAAGTAGTTGAAGACGTTCTTCAAGCTGTTAAATGCCCTATAATTGTTGGAGGTAGTGGTAATAAGGAAAAGGATCCAATTTTACTTGAAAAAGTGGCTGAAGTGGCAGAAGGTGAAAGAGTTCTACTTGCAAGTGCTACCCTTGATATGGACTGGGAAAGAATTGGAAGAGCTGCAAAAGAACACAATCATGTTGTTTTAGCCTGGACTCAAATGGACATAAACAGCCAGAGAACTTTAAATAGATATTTATTAAAGAAAGTTGGTTTACCAAGAGATAGTCTTGTTATGGATCCAACTACAGCAGCTCTCGGTTACGGTTTGGATTATGCATTTTCAAATATGGAGAGAGCAAGGATTGCTGCTTTAAAAGGTGATGAGGATTTAGCATTTCCTGTTTCGAGTGGGACAACAAATGCGTGGGGTGCAAGAGAAGCATGGATGAAAGAATCTCCTCTTGAAGGAGATTCTTCATGGGGTATGAGAGAGCATAGAGGCCCCCTTTGGGAGATAGTTACTGGCTTAACTTTGGCTCTTGCTGCTGTTGATATATTTATGATGATGCATCCAGTGAGCGTTGCAGTATTGAAGGAGTTAATTCAAACTCTTGGAGGAAAGAAAGAAGAGGTTGAATGTGAGGATTGGATAGCGGTGGTTTGATGAAGGTAAAAAGCCCCCTTGAAATATACAAGTTACTCCCCCAAACAAATTGCGGGGAGTGTGGTTTTGATACTTGCATGAGTTTTGCTGCACACATCTTAGATAGATCGGCAAAAATTGAGGATTGCAAACCTCTTGTGGAACAAGCGAAAAAAAGCAAAAAGGTAGCAGAAAAACTCAAAAAATTGAAAGAAATGACTGCCCCAGAAATAGATGAAGTGATAATTGGAAAAGACCTAAAAATAGGGGGTGAAGAAGTTTTACATAGACACGAACTAACTTTTTTCAACCCTACAGCACTTTTTTTTGATGTAAGCGATATAATGGACGAAAAAACAATAGATGAAAGGTGTAGCAGAGTAGTAGAATACAAGAAATTTTATGTCGGTAGATATCTAACCTTAGATGGAATAGCAGTTAGGAGTGTGTCAAACAATCCAGATAAGTTTGCAGAAGTTGTGAAAAAAGTTAGCGGTTATGGGAAACCCATAGTGCTAATAAGTTTGAATCCTGATTGTATTAAAAAAGCACTCGATTTTGTTACAAATCCTCTAATATACGCAGCTAACGAAGAAAACTGGAAAGAAATGCTGAAAATTGCGAAGAAAAACAAGGTTCCAGTTGTTGTTAGGAGTAAGGACTTAGATATGCTGAAAAGCTTAGCAGCTACTTTTAAAAAGTATGAAGTTCCCGTAGTTTTAGACCCAGTAACTGAGCCAGCAGGGAGAGGGTTACAAAAAACTTTTGAAAGAGTAATACAAATAAGAAGAACTGCAATACTTGGACAAGATAAAGACATAAATTGCCCGATAATGGTAACTCCCATATCTGCTTGGGCAATGAAAGCAGATGAAATAGCTAAGATATACTGGGAAACTGTAATTGCATCTTTATTCATAGTTAAGTACGCAGATATAATGATACTCCATAGTTTAGAGCCTCACACAATTATGCCGATAGTAACTTTGAGAGCTAACATATACACAGATCCAAGAACACCTGTACAAGTTGAGCCAGGATTGAGGGCTATAAACAATCCAGACAGAAACTCGCCTGTACTGATAACAACTAATTTTGCTCTTACTTATTACACGGTTGAAAGTGACTTGCAGAGCAGTGGGGCTAGTGGTTGGTTGTTGGTTCTTGATACTGGAGGTCTTGGAGTTGAAGTTAGTGTAGCAGGAGGGCAATTTACACCTGAAAAAGTGAAACAACTTATGGAGGAAACTAAGGTAGCTGAAAAAGTTGATCACAGATATTTAGTAATACCCGGATTAGCTGCAAGACTTCAAGGAGCTTTGGAAGATGAAATTGGCTGGAAAGTCTTAGTAGGTCCTACAGATTCTGGCAGACTTAAGGCTTGGCTGGAAGAAAACTGGCCACCGAAAAAGGAAATTAAAAATTAAACATTTTATAAAATTCTGATACTTCTTTACCTATGGTTACAACATCTCCAATTACAACCACTGCTGGAGCGGTTATACACTCTCTTTCTACATCTTCTACAACTCTATTTAACTTTGAAAAAATAACTTTCTGCTTATTGCAACAGCCCCACTGAATGACTGCTGTGGGTGTATCTGGATTCTTTCCATTTTCAATTAACTTTTTTGTTATTTCTCTTAGATTACTCATACCCATCAAAATAACGATGGTGGCATTTAGATTTGCAAGAGCTTTCCAGTTTAATCTTTCTCTTGCTTCTCTACCTGTTATAAATACTACAGCCGGATCAAACTTTCTATGTGTTAGGGGTATCCCTGCACAAGCCGGAGCCGCAGTAGCAGAAGAAATTCCCGGAATAACTGAAAATTTAACTCCGTTTTTTGCAAGGTATTCGATTTCTTCTCCCCCTCTACCAAATATAAATGGATCCCCTGCTTTAAGTCTTAGAACTTTTTTACCTTCCTTAGCAAGTTTAACGAGCAATTCGTTAATCTCTTCTTGTTTCAGTCTATGTCTTCCAGCTCTTTTTCCAGCATTTATTTTTTCAGCTTTCGAGTTCTCTATTAGTTCGATTACTTTTTCTCCTAACAATTCATCGTGAACTATAACATCAACTTCGTTTATCAGTTTTTTCGCAACTTCAGTAATTAAATTTCCACATCCTGCTCCAGCTATGTAAACTATACCCATACTCGATCCCTTTTATTTTACCTACAGCTCATTATTTTAGAACACCCCTCTCTATAGTTTTTTGCTATTTCTCTTGCTTCTCTTGAAGCATCATCAAAATCATCTGATTTTATTAAAGCTTCAAATCTAAGGTCTTTATTTTCTGAATCGCTTTTTGTAGAGTAAATGTGAGCTATTAACTTTACACTGTTTCCTACTTTTTTAGCATATATCCCGGCTGGTACAGCACAACCAATCTCAAGAGTTTCAAGAACAGCTCTCTCAACACAAGCCTCTAAAAAAGTGTCTTTGTCATTTAACTCTTCGACTAACCATTCTTCTCCTTTTCTCGTTTCTATAGCTATTATACCTTGGTTTGCAGATGGCACAAATTTCTCAGGATTAAGGGTTTTTCTTTTCACATCTATTCCAAGCCTTATTAGTCCTGCTTCGGCTAAAACTATTGCATCGTACATACCTTCTTCAAGCTTTTTTAATCTTGTATCTATGTTTCCTCTTAGATTTTTTATTTCAACACCGGGCATGTACCTCTTTATTTGTGCTATTCTCCTTAGACTTGATGTGCCTACAACTTTAATGTCACTTTTATTGAAAACTATGCAGTCACATGGACTCTCTCTTTTTAAAACAGCAGGAATCACTCCTAAAATTTTGGAGGGTACATCCTTGTAACTGTGAACTGCCAAGTCAATTTTTCCCTCTGAAAGAGCTCTATCAATTGTTTGGACAAAAGCACCAACTCCTTTGAACTCGTGTAATGGCTTATCTTTTAGTACATCTCCACTTGTCTTTATTATTTTAATTTCTACATCATATCCCTTTTTTTTTAGTAGCTGGACTACTTTCTCCGTCTGAGCGAGAGCAAGCTTACTACCTCTCGTACCAACTATAATTTTCTCAGACATGCTTTCATGACCTCTACAGTTTTTTCTATATCCTCTTCACTGTGGGCAACACTGAGGAAGCAAGTTTCGTATTGGGATGGTGGTAGAAACACACCTTCCTTTAAAAGTAGGCTGAAGAAGTCTAAGAACTTCTTAGAATCAAGTTTAAGAGCATCTGAATAATTTTTTGGTTCTTTTCCAAAGTATATCCCAAACATTGAGGCTATGCAACTGGTAGAATATCCAAGTTTTTCAAGTTCTGGAATTATATTTTCTACGATCTCTTTTGTTCTTTTTTCGAGAATCTTGTACGGTTTGTTTTCAACTAAGTATTTTACAGTTGTAAATCCGGCTGATAATGTTAGGGGATTACCACTAAATGTACCAGCTTGATAAACAGGACCGAGAGGTGAAATCATTTCCATAATTTCTCTTTTTCCACCGTATATACCTATTGGTAAACCTCCTCCTGCTATTTTTCCAAGAGTCGTTAAATCCGGTTTTACGCCATAGTACTGTTGGGCACCCCCTTCACTAAGTCTAAATCCGGTTATTACTTCATCAAATATAAGCAAAACATCGTTTTCTTTTGTTATTTTTCTAACTTCTCTTAGATAATTTTCTTCTGGAAGTATCAAAGAACTGTTACCCATAACTGGCTCAAGTATCATTGCAGCGATTTCTTCTCTTTTTTTCTCTAATAACGATGAAAGACTTTCTACATCATTGTATGGCACTTGATATGTATATTTCACGTACTCTTCTGGCACTCCTGCTGAATTTGGTACTCCATGGGTTGTAGCACCGCTACCTGCTTTAACCAAAACAGAATCGTGTGCACCGTGAAAGCTACCTTCAACTTTGACTATCCCTTTTTTCCCTGTATATCCTCTTGCTAACCTTATTGCAGCCATAGTGGCTTCGCTTCCAGTGTTTACGAATCTCAACATTTCTATGCTTGGATAAAGTTTTGTTATTAGTTCTGCAAAAATTACTTCTAATTCTATTGGTGTTCCATAGAGCCAACCCTTCTCTATCTGTTCTAATATGGCTTCTTTAACTTTTGGATGTGCATGTCCCAAAATTAGTGGTCCATACGCCAAGCAGTAATCAATGTATTCTCTACCATCTACATCAACTATTTTACTTCCAAATGCCTTCTCAGTGTAAAAAGGATACGGCTTAATGGCCCTTACGGGTGAGCTAACGCCAGCTGGCATTAAATTTATAGCCTTTTTATACAATTCCTCAGACTTTGTCATGTGTGGATGATAGTATAATCAGCTATTTATATGCTTCAGTATCTCGTTCATTTCAACGGCTTTATTTTTAAGGATATTTATCGCTCTTTTTAGAACTTCTTTTGCGGGCATAGATATACTCTCAATTGTGAAAAGATAGTTATCTGTTTCTTCAACTTTTATTGCGTTATCTTCGCAAACTTTAACACATTCCATACACATAGAACACTTTAAAATGTCATTTACTACTATTTTTTCACCTTTGATTTCGAGTATTTTTCTTGGACAAGCCTCTACACAGGCTTTACATAAACTACAATCACTTATCTCTATTTTTGGTATTATTTTATAAGAGCATATTGATACTGGCTTCCACTTTGCATGCTCCTTTCCAGTACCAAGTCTTGCTACAGCTTCTATCATCAGCTGCTGTCCTTCGTAAAGTTCAACAACTGGAATGTTGTCATAAACTGGTTTTACTTCTGGATCGTCTGAAATAAAGTCACCAGAGTAAACAGTTTTTGGCCCTTCTACATTTAATCTAAGAGATACCTGACAATTAGGACAGCCTTCTCCACCACACTCACATTTATCCTGGAAGTTGTACTTATCAATATCTGCTTTTAGAGGTATCAGCCCTATTCTATGTGCGAGCATTTCATCATAAAGAAATGATGTATTCATATAAACATTTATGTAGTCAACAGCCATTGTTGGAACGTGGCCTATAATCGCTCTTCTTATGGAGTTTACCAAGGCTACAGGTACATTTTTTATTATAAAAACGATTTTGTCCTCTCTGTCCTCAACGTATTCTACTTCCATGTAAACACCTTACAGTTAAGTGTATAAAAAATTAAACTCTTCTACCTCTCTTACCACCCGGAGGTCTAGTACCATCGTGAGGTATGGGTGTTACATCCTCTATTCTGCCTATCTTCAAACCTGCTCTCGCCAAAGCTCTTATTGCCGCTTGAGCTCCGGGGCCGGGAGTGGTGTGTTTGTTTCCACCGGGGGCTCTAACTTTTATATGCACACCCTCTATACCTTTCTCTTTTGCTATCTCTGCAACTCTAAGTGCTGCCTGCATTGCGGTATATGGGTTACCTTCATCTCTATCAGCTTTGACTATCATACCACCGCTTATTCTTGCAATTGTTTCACTGCCTGTGATATCTGTAATCGTTATAATTGTGTTGTTATAACTGCTAAAAATATGTGCTATACCCCACCTACCCTTACCTTTTTTCTTTTCAGCCATTTTAATACCTCCTATTATTCATTACTTTCTACTTTTTCAGCAATACTCTTTTTTGCAAATGGTGAATTAACGTAGTAATCAATTTTGCTCTCCATATCCCTCTCAACTATAAAGCTCGGAGAAGTGACTCTCCTACCATCTACTGCTATGTGACCGTGGGTTATTAACTGTCTTGCCTGTTTTATCGTATTAGCCAACCCCAATCTAAACACTCTTGTTTGCAATCTCCTTTCTAAGAAATCTTCTACAGTAAGATTTAGTATATCATCCAAAGTTGAGTTTTCTTCAAGAATTCCCATTTTTATCAGCTTTTTTATAACTGTTTGTGCTTTTGCCTTTGCATATTCACCTTCACTCCCCGGAAGGTCAACTTTAGCAAGCAGGTCTCTTGCTACTCTCCTGTACTTTCTCAGAATGTTTTGAAATCTCCATAACTCTCTTTTGTTTCTTAATCCATACTTAATTACTATTTTTTCTTCTTTTTCAAGCCTATCTCTGTCCCACGGATGAGGGGGAGTTACATACTTTTTCCTATGTCTTTTTGGATCGCCCATTCAATCACCTCTTTACTTCTTTCTTCTAACAACTCCAACAGTTCTACCACTTCTACCAGTACTTCTTGTTCTTTGTCCTCTAACCTTTTTACCTTTTGCGTGTCTTGAACCTCTATAACATTTCATTCTTATCATCATTTCTATATCAACCATCTTTGCGAAGTCAACATCTTTGCTTAGCAAGTGTAAGTCTTTACCTGTGAATGGATCTTTTCTTCTATTCAAAGTCCAGGAGGGTAAAGATTCTATTTCTTCCTCCACAAACCTTCTTAACATTTCTATTTCTTCATCACTCAGTTCTCCAAGTCTCTTCCTTGAATCTAATCCAAGATTGTTTACTATACACTTAGCCATCCTAAGTCCTATTCCTTTTATGCCAGTAAGAGCAAACATGACGCTTTTTTTCCCATCTAAGTCTGTATCGGCAATCCTGACTATGTGCTTGAACTCACTCATGCCTTCAAGAATTTGTGGATTGTATTTAAAACTTCTGTTGTTTAACTGTTAGTTTACTTGTCTTGTTTTTAACTTAAAAATATGGACTATTAAATCTAAATCGTGAAAAACTCAGTAAGAATTAGCAGGTAATTCGCTTTTTTGGATGTAATAAATAGTAGAATAATGCAGTAGTAAATAAAGCTTATAAAATATTTGAGAATATGATGAAAAAATGAAGGTTGTATTTGTTTGCTCCCCATTTCAGGGAAAGCAAGAAAATATAGAGAAAGCAAAGAAGTATTGCAGAATGCTTGTTGATAGGGGATATATTCCAATAGCTCCTCACGTTTACTTTTCTCAATTTATGGATGATAATAAAATTGAGGATAGGAGAAGAGCCTTAGAAATGAACAAAAAATTGTTAGAGTTCTGTGACGAGTTGTGGGTTTTTGGAGATAAAATTACGGAGGGTATGAGGGAAGAAATTGAATACTTCAAAAAAATAAAAGGTAAAGATAAAATCAAATTTGTAAAAATCTAAAATGTAAATTTACCATGAATTTACCATGTGGTAACTTAAAAAAATCGAAAAAGAATATTAATATGTGTAAATCCTGCCGTACGGTCTTTTACTGACAGGAATTAGCTTTGTAATTTTTTCACCTAAGATTTCATCCACATCCAGTTTTTCGTCCAAACCTTTACCTTTGAAGTATATTAAAAAGTCTTTAACTAAACTTTCTAATTTTTTGTAGTCCTCTTCTTCCATTTCTACTATTCCAACTTCTTTACCCAATTGATACTTTTCAAGCTTACCTCTCACGTATATTCTTCCTCCATGCATACCAGTGCCTATATAGTTTGCAAGATGTTTACCTCTATTAAGCCCTAATAATACAACAATACCCCCGGCCATGTATTCTCCCAAGAAATCTTGGGATGTTCCTCCAACAACTAAAACTGGCACTTTGTCTTTGTACTCTTTCATGTGTATTGCTGTTCTATACCCAACATCATCCCTAATAAACACTCTACCTCCCCTCATTGACATTGCTACAACATCTCCAGCTCTACCCTCTACAATTATTTCTCCCTCATTCATAGTGTTTCCAACTCCATCTTGTGCGTTACCGTGGACAACAATTTTATGGCCGTTCATGAACATTCCGAGATCGTTTCCGGGGGTGCCAAAAATCTCTATTTCTACTTTTTTGTCTGGAAAGAACAATCTTGTACCAATATATCTTTGTCCACAGACATTCTTTAAAATTATTTTTTCTGCCCCTTTTTCTACACACAACCTTATTAGATCGTTTAATTCTTTGTGATTTAACTCCCTTGCGTCAATCTTAGCCATGTTTCCTTCAAATTTAACAGCTTTTGCTATATTCTCAATTTTTCTCACGTTATCCATAAATGGATCTCTAAGCTTACTCATCACTCTCCCGCCCCCTTGATACCCAGAACTTTTAATTCCCACTCTTCAAGTCCAATCCCTCTTAAATGGTCTCTATTACCTCTAAGGCTCTCTATAGCATTTATACCCATACCACCAAGAACATCTTTTATTTCCAAGCTCCACGCTCTTAACAAATTGTAAGCTCTCTCAGCACCTACTTTTGGATTCAACCTCTTTGATAAATTTGGATCTTGTGTACATATTCCCCAAGCACACTTACCAGTATGGCAGCGCTGACACATAGTACATCCTAAGGCAATTAAAGCAGCAGTTCCTATGTAAACAGCGTCAGCACCAAGAGCTATGGCTTTTACTACATCTGCAGCACATCTTATACCTCCACCGACTATTATAGAACATTTGTTTCTGATGCCCTCTTCTCTTAATCTTTGATCTACTGATGCAAGTGCTAATTCAACTGGAATTCCTACGTGTTCTCTCATAATTTTTGGTGTTGCTCCAGTACCACCTCTAAACCCATCTATTGCAATTATGTCAGCTCCAGCTCTAACCATACCACTTGCTATTGCTGCGACATTGTGTACAGCAGCAATTTTAACACAAATAGGCTTTTCGTAGTTTGTCACCTCTTTTAAAGCGTATATCAGCATAGATAAATCCTCTATTGAGTATATGTCGTGATGTGGAGCTGGAGATATAGCATCAGTACCTTCTGGAATCATTCTTGTTGAAGAAATTGTTGCAGTAACTTTCTCTCCCGGCAAATGCCCTCCTATACCCGGTTTTGCTCCTTGTCCAATCTTTATTTCTATGGCTGCAGAATAGTTGAAGTACTCTGGATCTACACCAAAACGACCGCTTGCACATTGGACTATTGCACAGTCTTTGAACTCTTCTCTCATATCCTTTGGCATTCCTCCTTCTCCCGTATTAAATAGGGTACCAAACTTTTTAGCAGCTATTGCCAAACTCTTAAACGCGTTATAGCTTATAGCACCGTAACTCATACCAGCGAAAAGTATTGGTGTCTCAATCATCAAGTTTGGATAAAGTTCAGTTTTTATTTCAACATCATCTTCACTAAATTCAATCTCAAGATAATCTGGTTTCCTACCCAAAAAAGTTCTTAATTCCATTGGTTCTCTGAGAGGATCTATAGATGGATTTGTTACTTGAGACGCATTCAAAAGTATGTGATCCCAGTAAACTTTTGCCCTTCTTGAGCTACCACAACTCGTTAAAATAATTCCTCCAGATTCAGCCTGCTTTTTAATATCTCTTATGTAGTCTTCATGCCAGTAATCATTGGGCCTATATGCTTTGTAAGGTACAATTCTGAGTGCGTTTCTTGGGCAGTAAACAACACACCTCTGACAACCCACACAAAGTTCACTCTTTGACATGACTTTTTCTCTCTCTTCATCGTAATAATGAACATCAAATGGACACTGCTTTATACACACCTTACAATTATCGCATCTCTCTTCATCTCTTTCGACAATAAACTCTGGTAGTAGGTGTGACTTCACAATATCTCACCTCTTTTTTAATCTACCTATTACGGGTTCCCCACCCTTAGGGGTCCAAACTTTATCTGGTTTGCATACAGCCCTTATTGCTGCTTCTTCAGAAGAAACAAACAATAGATCTCCTTTTTCTCCGGCAGTAATTGGTCTAAGTCTAATTCTGTCTGTTAGTCCTATCATTTCGCCGTGGTGAGCAATTATTATTGTGAAAGGCCCATTTATTAATAGAGGAGCGTAGACCATTCTTAGAGTGGTATAGAATTTTTTCTTCTTTTCTTCCATTCTATCTATTTGGTCCCACATAGGTGGAGCAAATATTTTGGCAACAACCTCTATTGGAAGCTTTTGTTTTCTCATTAGTAGATCTACTGCATAGGCTATAACTTCTGTATCTGTAAAAAGTGTGCAGTAGTAACCGTACATTTCTAAAAATCTCCTATTTGTTCCGTAAGAGCTTATCTCTCCATTGTGAACAACAGTCCAGTCAAGTATGCAGAATGGATGTGCTCCACCCCACCAGCCGGGGGTATTAGTTGGAAATCTACTGTGTGCAGTCCATATATAGCCTTTGTAAAGTTCTTCAAGCATAAAAAGTTCAGCTATCTCCTCAGGAAATCCTACTCCTTTAAAAACACCCATATCTTTTCCAGATGAGAATACATAAGCATAATCAATTCCTGTATTTATCTTCATAACTTTATCTACGACATAGTCATCATCACTCAAAATTTTATCTTTTCCTTTTTTCTGGGGCTTTACAAAATACCTCCAGAACATAGGAGGGTCTAAATTAACGTCCTCCTTAGTCGGGATTTCTTCATCATCAACTACGTCAAAGTATTTGTTTAAAAAGCCATCAACTTTTTGTTTAACTTCCTCTTTTTCAAACATTACGTGTATGGCATAACAATCCTTGTACTCAGGATAAATGCCGTAAACAGCGAAACCTCCACCTAAGCCATTTCCTCTAACTTTCATGTTCTTCATAGCTTCTATAATCATTTTTCCTCCAAATCTTCTTCCACTTCTGTCCATGACACCAAAAATAGCACAAGATTGAATATCTTTGTTTACTCTACCATCTGTTACCCTAAGTTTGCTGACATTATTTATCATGCGAATCACCAGCACAGAATGGCTATATCTTTATAAATATCTTTTCCTTTCTGCTTTATTTAGCTTGATTTTAAGTTTTTGCAGTTTATAGGCTATTTATTCGAAAATCCCGCAAAAATTTCTGGAAGTATAAAAATTTAATTCAAAACTGCCAACTTTGATTGCTAAAGGTAGAGTTTTAGCTGCAATAGTAACTATTTGGATATCGCAATTAAAAATATCAAAAAATTAATTATCTCTCACAAAACTTTGTTTGTGAAGTTTACTAAGGATGAAGTAATCGGTGTTGCTTTTTCAAAGCTGAAACCTGAAAAGAGAGACGTATTTGCAGATATAGGATGTTATTCGTGCAAAGTTTCTGCTTTTTTCAGTCCTTACGTAAAAAAAGTGTACGCTGTTGATTTAAGTTTGGAAAACATAAAACCTGAATACGTAAAAGACAACGTCGAACTGTTAGAAATGAATGGAGTAGAATTTCTAAAAAATTATAGAGCTGATATAATTTTTTTCGGTGGGACTAAGGATATTGAAAAAATGCTAAGACTTGCATTTGATAGAGGTACAAAAAAGTGCTGTGTCAGTGCTGCGAGGATTGAAGTGGCTATTAAAGCAAAGAAAACAATGGAAGAATTGGGTGTTTTTAAAGAAATAGTAGCTGTTTGCGTGTGGAAGAGTTATAAACTTGCAGGTTATACAGCATTTAAACCCATAAATCCAGTTTTTTTAGTTGTGGGGGTGAGCTCTTGCTCTATGGAGTAAGTATTGGTCCGGGAGATCCAGAATTATTAACTCTCAAAGCGAAAAAAGTGATAGAGGAAGTTGATGAGGTAATAGCCCCGGGGAAGTTGGCAGCCAAGGTTGTAGAAGGAATTAGAGATGTAAGAATAGTTGAATTTCCTATGGGGGAAAGCGAAAAAGTAATAGAGGTTCTTTCAAATGAATTGGCAACGAGGTGTGCTAAAGAGGACATAGCATTTGTGGCTTTGGGAGATGTTATGTTTTATTCGACTTTTATGCACATAGCTAAAAAAATAGCTGGAAAAGTTAAAATAGAGTGCATACCCGGAGTACCAAGTTTTAGCTGCGTTTTTGACGCCACTCTAACTTTCTGTAATAAACCTTTTGAAGTTATTACTCCAAGGGAAATTGAAAGTTGTAGTAGAGATATAGTAGTAGTTATAAAAGCGACAAAACCAAAAGAAATAGAGAAAAAAGCGGAAAAAATGGGTTACAAAGTTAAGGCTGTTGCAAGAAGGATGTTCATGAATGGAGAAGAAATATACTTGGAAAAAATACCCTACTTTGAGGACTACTTTACGACAATTATTTTAGAAAAAGTGGGAAATTATGAAGGCTAAGGTTTACTTCATCGGATTTGGTCCGGGAGATCCAGAATTATTGACTTTAAAAGCGCATAAGCTTTTAAGTAAAGCAGATTTGATAATTTATGCTGGCTCTATAGTGCCTAAGGAATGTTTATCGACTTACAAAGGCTTGAAAGTAAACAGTCACGGAATGAAGTTAGAAGAAATAGTTTCTTTAATGGAAAGAGAGGCTAAAGCTGGAAAAACTGTTGTTAGAGTCCATAGCGGTGATCCTTCGATATACTCAGCTATAAACGAACAGATAGAAGAACTCGAAAAAAGAGGCATTGAGTGTGAAGTGATACCAGGAATAAGCAGTGTTTTAGCTTCAGCAGCATCTTTAAAATTAGAGCTAACTTCTCCCGGAATTTCAGAATTCGTTTTTATAGGTAGGCCTGCTGGTAAAACTCTAAAAGAAGATTACTTGGAAGAGGTAGCTAAAATACCCTGTACAATAGTACTCTTACTTGGAATTGATAAAATAGATTACATAGTAGAAAAAGTTTCAAAAGTAAGAGGTAGTAAAGAACCAGTTGCAGTAGTTTACCACGCTTCAAGAGATGATGAGATAATCATAAAAGGTAAACTTGAAGATATAGCTGAAAAAGTTAAAAAAGCAGGGATAAATAGAACTGCTACAATTATAATTGGAAAAGCTTTAGAAAATAGAGGAAGGAGGTCTGTCCTATACGGATAGCAGTATTGGGTTTTGGAAAAGACATAAGGCAGCTTAGAAAACTTTCTGACTGGCTTAATGCTGAAATAATCCTTTATAAATCTGGAATATGGAAAGATCTGTTTGAAAAGGAGTACGATTGTATAGTTGCTTATATGCCGTGTGGGGTTGTTGTTAGGGGGATATGTCCCCACCTAAGGAATAAGTGGATTGACCCAGCAGTAGTAGTTGTAGATAAAGCTATGAGGTTCGCAATTCCAATAATTGGAGGACACCACGGTGGAAATGAAATCGCTCAAATGCTTGAAAAATATGGGCTAAAGGCAGTAATAACTACTGCAATGGAATACTCAGAAGGATTAAGCGTTGGTATAGGGTGTAAAAGAGGAGTTAGTGCTGAAGAAGTTTTGTATGCAATAAAATCTGCTCTTGCCGAAGTTGGATTTGAAATTAAAGATATTAGAGTAATAGCCACATCTGAAATAAAAAAGGGTGAGAAAGGAATTGTAGAAGCAGCAGATAAGTTGAAAAAACCATTGATGTTCTTAGACAATAAAACTCTAAACTGCATAAATGTTCCAAGTGAAAGCGAGGCTAAAAGAATTGGACTTAGAAGTGTGGCTGAAGGATGCGCCCTTTACTACTCTAAGGAAAAAGTCCTTTTATTGCCTAAGAGAGTTTATGGAAGAGTTACAGTAGCAATAGCAAGGTGATTTTATGCTGTACGTTGTAGGAATTGGTCCGGGAAAAGAAGATTTACTCACTCTCAGAGCTGTAAGAATTTTAAAGGAAGCTGACGTTGTTCTTGGTCATAGAAGTTATTTAAGTAGAGTTCTTGATATTATCAATCCAAATGCAGAAATAATAGAGAGTAGAATGGGTAAAGAACTTGAAAGAGTAAAAATAGCTGTAAAACTTTCTAAGAATAAGAAAGTTTGCCTTGTTAGCGGAGGAGATCCATCTATATATGGTATGACTTCTCTTTTGTTGGAGTATTTAATGAAAAATAAAATAAATTTAAAGTTTGAGGTAATTCCTGGAGTTACAGCCTTATCTTCAGCTAATCCTCTCTTAGGGTGTCCTGTTAGTGGAGATCATTGTGTAGTTAGCTTGAGCGATCTTCTGACTCCTTGGGAATGTATTGAAAGAAGTCTTATTTCAGCACTTCTTGGAGATTTTGTTGTTGTTATATACAATCCATCGAGTAAACGGAGAAAGAAAAACTTAGAAAAAGCGATGAAGATAATATTGAGGTTTAGAGGAAACGTACCAATAGGTTGTGTCAAAAATGCTGAGAGAGAAGGCACAGAAATCTGGATTTCAAATCCGATAGAAATAATGGAGAATTTAGATAGAGTGGATATGCATACAATACTGTTTGTCTCAAATTATGAAACTGTTTTTGATAGTAATATTTTGCTAACACCAAGAGGTTATTCGAATAAGTACAGTATAAGTGAGAATGAAAAAAGAGTTATAGAATCTTCTGGAGCGAAAACAAAAGAGGCTATTACTATTGCAAAAAGTAGTGCTAAAGTTGCTGAAGTTTTACTGCAAAACTTCGATGGAGTTGAAAAATTTATTATGGAAAGATGCTTAGTTGCTACAGCAGATCCGTCAATTTTGTCAATTCTCAAATTTAATAGAATTGAAGAAGTAATAAACGCCATAAAAAATTGTAAAAAAATTATAGTTGATGTTGAAATGGTTAAAGCTGGAATTTATGGAAGAGCTAAAGATAAAGAAATCTTAGTTGCTTCAAAACTTGGAAAAAACGAAGAAAAAACCTTAGTTTCCTCAGGAATAGATAAACTAAAAAATGATATTAAATCTCAATTTGTAGCTATAGGTAATGCCCCGTCAGCTCTTGAGGAATTATGCAAATTAATTGAAAATGGTACAACTCCTTCAGCTATTGTTGCTACTCCTGTAGGTTTTACGAACGCTGTAAAGGCAAAGGATATGTTGTCGGAGTTAGATTTGCCATACATTGTATCAAAAGGCCCGAGAGGAGGGTCTAACCTTTGCGTTGCTATCGTAAATGCTTTGCTATCTTTGGGGTGAAAAAATGCTCTCAGTTGTTGGAGTAGGAATAGCTGAGGGACATATTACTGAGAGAGGGAGAAAGATAATAGAAGAAGCTGATGTGGTTTATGGTAGCAAAAAAGCAATAAAAATTGCTAAAGTAAATGGGAAAATAATTGAAAAGTTTTGTAGAGAAACTTATTCTAAAATCGAAGATGAGGCAAAAAGCAAAAATGTTGTTGTACTTTCTACTGGAGATCCAATGGTGTCTGGATTGGGTTTAAAGTTGAAAGCTGATATAATAGAGAATGGAATAAGCAGTGTTTTAGTTGCGTTGAGTAGGTTAAGGTTAAACTTATGTGAGGTTATAGTAGTTGACTGCCACAATAAAGATTGTTTGAGTGAGATAAAAAAGGCTTTAGAACTTAGGCCGGTATTAGTTCTTACATCTAAGGGATTTAAGCTTGAAATTGACGGTGTTAAAATTACTGTTTTGGAGAACTTGTTTAGTAATAACGAAAAAATATACAATGTTAGCGGAAAGTTCGTTGTTGAGTGTAACGATACTATACTTTTAGTGCAAAAAAATTAATAATCTAAGGTATTTTTTACTTTAAAACAAAAAAATTTGATAGAGGTAAGCTATATGGATAGGGTCAAGAAAGGTTTGATTATAATGGGACACGGGAGTAAACTGCACTACTACAAAGAAGTAATGGAATTTCATAGAGAAAGGATAATGAAATCTGGATTCTTTGATGAAGTTGAATTGGCATTTGCTGCACATGGAAGAAAACCAACTGTGGATGAAGTTATAAAAAAAATGGAAAGCAAAGAAATTTACTTGGTTCCGCTGTTTATGGCTTACGGCGTTCATACTGCTGAAGAACTACCAGAAATGCTTGGATTCGAGTTTAGGGAAGGGACTGTTGAATTAAGTTTGGACGGGAAAAAAGTAATTCTATGTGAGCCGGTTGGCAGGGATGAACTGATAACTTACGCCATACTAAACAGAGTTATGGTTGCAAAGAAAGATTTGGAATCGCAAACAAAATAAATACAAATTAAGCGTAATGAAGTATGAAAGTTCTTGGTATAGACATAGGTGGAACTAATGTAGATGTAGTAGTTTATGATGGGGTAAAATTTGAATACGTAAAATCAGAAAGAACGTCCAATATTCCAGATTTTACTGAATTTTTAAGTGAAATTATAGAAGAAACTGAAGTTAATATAGTTGGAATTGGAATTGCTGCTTGGTTGAGAGGTAAACCACCAAAACCTGTTTTTGCACCGAACTTAGATGATGTTGAGAGTTTTAACTTTGATGACTTTCCAATAAAACTGGTTATTGAGAATGATGCAAACTGCTTTGCACTTTATGCATCACACTCACTAAAAATCAATAATTTGCTTGGAGTTACAGTTGGAACTGGTGTTGGAAGTGGTATAGTATTTGATGGGAAACTTTACAGAGGAATGGGAATGGCGGGAGAAATAGGCCATGTTGTTGTAGTTGAAGATGGAAGGTTGTGTGGATGTGGTGGTAAAGGTCACTTAGAAGCATATTTTGGAGGTAGAGCGTACAGTTTGGAAGGAAAAGACGTAAAAAAGCTTGTAGAAAGTGAGGAGATATATGCTACGGAAGGATTTTTATTATTTTGTAGAACTATCGCAAACTCAATAAAGCTTCTGGATCCTGAAGCAGTCGTTCTTGGAGGCAGGATTGGTATGAACTTAAATGTTGATATTGTAAAAGACTGTGTGTATTCTTACTTACCGCCATTTTACCAGACTAAAATTCTTACTTTAAAAGATGAACTCTCAGTAGCTAAAGGGGCGTGTTTAGTGTGCTTTGAAAATTTATAATCCGTTTATCTAAAGATTATTCATGCCAGCACATTTAATGGTGGATAAGTTATCGGTTGAAGTAAAAAACTTTTCTTTGAAAGATATAAGTTTTGAAGTTGAGAGAGGTGAACACTTCGCAATAGTTGGTCCTACGGGTAGTGGAAAATCTATGTTGCTTGAAACGATAGCTGGAATAAGAAAACCGAGTTCTGGAAAAATAACTTTGAATGGAAAGGATATTACACATTTACCACCTGAAAAAAGAAATATTGGAATGGTTTATCAGGATTATGTATTGTTTCCAAACATGAATGTTTACGGCAACATAGCTTACGGCTTAAAAATTAGAAAGTATAAAAACATAGACGAAAAAGTTCTCAAGTTAGCAGAAATGCTTGGAATAGAAAATTTACTTGACAGAAAAATAGATTCTCTTAGTGGTGGAGAAAAACAGAGGGTTGCTATAGCAAGAGCTTTAGCAGTAGAACCTGAAGTGATTTTGCTTGATGAACCATTTAGTGCTCTTGATTCAGAAACGAGGGTTAAAATGAGAGATTCCATATTTAAATTGCTTAAGAGGAATAAAATTACTACAATTCATGTAACGCATATTGAGGAGGATGTAGAGTGTGCAGATAGAATCGCAAAGATGAAGAATGGATATTTGTTAATATAGTATTCTTTCCATATCTTCTCCTCCATAGAATATCTCTTGAATTTTGTCGTATATATCCTCCATTCCGAATCCTTCCTTAGCTGAAACGGGTATTGGATTTTGAAGTAAACCAACCTCCCTTATTACGTGGAATAAATCCCTTTCAACACCACTACCAAGGTCTAAGTATAGTTTCTCTGGATCACTCCAGCTTTCGATTTTACTTAATTCTCTCTCTCCAAGTAAATCGCACTTAGATAATACTGGAATATGTGGTATTTTCAACCTGAATATAGATGAAGCCATAAGAAATGTAATAGAGACAAAACCATTAGGTGTTTTAGATATAACTGGATCGAAAAGAAAAACAGAAATATTGTTCTTTCCAAGAGCGTTTATCACTATTTCACTACTTCTTCTTAGTGTGAATAGCTCCATCTGTCCGGGAGTATCTATTAAAACGTAGGGCACATCGTAGTAATCTATTTCCTCTTTTATATCATCTATTTCAGCACCAAGCAAATCTGCACAAAGTATCTGGGCTCCATTTGGGCCAACTCCATACTTTAACATTACATCTGTTAAAGTAAAGTAATCTCTTATGTCAACATTTGGACTGTAAGGCAATTTTTCGCTACCCGGATCCAGATTTACTGTTATATGGTCTATTTGGTGAAATTCAAGCCACTCTGAAAAAGCTGAAAGTAGATGAGTTTTTCCACTTCCGGCCGTTCCAATAAAGTAGATATTTACTTTCATATTCATCCAGTATATTTAGTTATGCCTCTTCTCCAACTTTCCCTAAGTTTGTCCACATGTATTTCTATTTTTAGAGAATCAATTTTCAAGCTATCATCACAGCTCTCTCCAATTAGTTTTGCTTCTACACCTCTCTCTTTAAGATAGTTCACGAATTCTTCGCCTCCACTTACTTCTACTACCCATCTTGTGTTTGATTCTGAAAATAACTCTACATAATCTTTAACTCTAACTTTACATCCAATCCCAGAAATACACATCTCTGAAAGAGTAACCGCTAAACCACCCTCACTTAAGTCGTGGCAGGCATAAATTCTAAATTGTTTAAAAGCTGAGAGCATAGTTTCAGCATATTTCTTTAACTTTTCTGGAGATGTTTTTGGTACAATTGTACTCTCTTGCTTTGTTATTCTACAGTAAAGACTTCCACCAAACTCTTTCTTCGTTTCTCCAACTAAAACTATATCTCCTTTACCCTTAAAATGCGATGTTACTAATTCTCTTACATCTTCAACTATTCCTATCCCCATTAAGGTAGGAGTTGGTGCTACAGCTGAGTAAGGTGTTTCATTGTAAAAACTAACATTGCCACTTACACAAGGTAGCTTAAAGCCCTTAGCCATCCAACCAAGAGCTTTAACACACTCTACAAACTCTCCCATTCTATCTGGCTTTTCAGGATTTCCAAAATTTAAGCAGTCTGCAAAACTGTGAGGTTTTGAATTGACTGAAACGAGGTTTCTTATCATTTCATCGAAAGAACTGGCAGTCCCCCAGAAAGGATTTATTTTGCACATCCAAGGATTCACATCTGTCGTTAAAGCTAAGCCTTTCCAAGAATTAGTGGGTCTTATAACTGCTGCATCTCCATGGGTTTCCTCATTAGCCATTCCTTGTAGTGGTGTTAACACAGTTGAAGCTCTAACTTGATGGTCGTACTGTCTTATTATCCACTCCCTACTTGCTACATTAGGATGCTCAAGCATTTTGAGAATTAAATTTTCAAAGTAATGTATTGGAGTGGTTTCATCTTTTTCTACTATGTCTTTAACTTTGTATTCTCTACAATATTCTACCGCTTTTACGACAAAATCTATATCCAAATCGTATATCTTGTATCCCTTGTAATATACCCTAAGTTTTTTATCTGAGGTAACTCTTCCAACTACTACAGCGGGAATATCCCACTTGTTGAATATATATAAAACTTCATCTACATGCTTTGGATTTACAGTTAACATCATTCTTTCTTGACTTTCGCTAATCCATATCTCCCACGGAGCCATACCTTTTTCTTTCAATGGTACTTTATCGAGCCAGACTTCAGCACCAAATCCAGCTGAAAGAGCCATCTCACCTATAACACAACTCAATCCTCCACCGCCAAGATCCTTCATTCCGGTTAGCAAATTTTTTTCAACTATTTCTAAGCAAGCATGAATTAGTGGCTCTTTTATTATTGGATTTCCGAGCTGTACAGCACTTCTCGATTCTTCTTCACTTTCTTCGTTTAGTTCAGCAGATGCGAATGTAACGCCATGTATTCCATCTCTACCAGTTAGACCCCCTGCAAGAATGAATAGATCCCCAACATTTCCAGCTTTACTGTGAATTATTTTATCTTTCTTTACTATCCCAATGCAACCAACGTTTACGAGACAGTTTGTTAAATAGCTTTCATCAAAAAATACCATACCAGCTACAGTTGGAATACCCACTCTATTACCGTAATCTCTTATTCCGGAAACAACTCCGGAAAGCAAATACAGTGGATGTTTAGTTCCTTTTGGAAGTTTTTCATATTCTGTATCGAGATCCCCAAAAAATAGAGGATCTACAAGCGCTACTGGTTGAGCGCCCATACATAGAACATCCCTCAGTATTCCTCCCACTCCAGTGGCAGCACCACCATACGGCTCTATAGCAGAAGGATGATTGTGAGATTCCATTGCAACTACATAAGCATATTCTTCATCAAATGAAACTACTCCGGCATCCTCTTTAATTGCAGAAATTACGTAATCTGCATCAATATTAAACAAATATTCCCTTAAATAACACTTAGAACTTTTATAACAGCAATGTTCACTCCAAGCTTGAGCTATAGACTGTAATTCTATATCGTAGGGATTTCTACCAATTCTTTCAAAGTAATTTTTAATTTTTTTCATTTCTTCAAGATTTAGCGCCAATCCCAACTCTCTACTAATTTTTGTAAGTTCTTCATCGTTTGCTTTAAGAATGTTTATTTCATACAGCTCAAATGGAACATCTGCTTTGATATACAGCATGTTTTAAATTAAAATAAAAGTTGCATAAATTAATTTTGATTTTTCAACTCTTCTTAGTTAGAGCCCTTTCAACAATTTTCAGGGATGGAGTCTCAGGAATGTAAGTTCCTCCCGCAAATGTGTATCCACAACTCTTGCATTTCCATATTCCGGTTCCAACTCTTTTAACAGCTATCTTTCCACATTTTTTACAAGGATACTTTTTTTTCTGTAATTCTTCTATTTTTATCAAAGTCCTTCTAATTCTTAGGCCATATCTTGGACCAAATCTACCAGCCATCTTAACTTTTTTAGTTCTCGCCATTTTCACCACCTTTCAATTGATTTATTAGTATCTCTCTAATTTCCTTAGCTTTCGACACACTCAAATCAAGCAGTTCATAAAACTTTTCCTCATCCAATAGATAACTCCCGCTTTTTTGCATCGCAACTATATTACTTTCTTTATTGGATGTTATAGTAAATAGATTGTTACCTACGCTCATCTCATCTCTACTTGGATCTACAATTAACTTGTCATCAACTATTAAGGACGTTACACTTATTGGTATATCATTTACAGGCAAGTTAAAGTCATCTCCAACTTCAAATTTACTTGCTGGTACGACTGTATTCATTAAAGCTGAAATTGCTGCAATTGATGAAGCATCCATTAAATTTCCATCATCATCGAGAGCGTGAATATCTATAAAGATAATCCACACTTTTTCTCCTTCCTCTATACAAAGTTTTCTAAGGTCTATTGCTTCACTTTCTCTAATACCCCTATCAACTACTCTAGCCAATTCTATTGAATTTTCATCTGGAGGCCCCGGCTCAAAGGTTGGTGATGCAAGGGGGACGAGCTCAGCATTTGTAATTATAATGCCCATATCTGGTGTATCTGGAAAAGGTTCACCTATTTGCATTTTTACTCCGACGATTACTTGAGTATTTCCGAGTTTAATTAAAGCTGAACCCTCAGCTTTCTCTATTATGTTTGTTTTTACTTCTATTGGTCTAAATTCATCGAATTTTCTTCCATCTATTCTCTCTCCAGATCTAATTTTTGAAAGAACGTAATCTCTTTTTATGTCCATCAATATATCTTCTGACAACAGTTACACCTCCTCTTTTTCTTCATCTTCCATGTATTTTTTCATTATAGCTTCTCTCTGTAATTTGTATATCTGCATCGCACCTTTTTTCGCTAATTTTATGCCTTCTTTTACTTCATCTACTGACATTTTTCCATCCATTTGAAGCAGTGCTATAGATTCTATTTTGTCATTCCTTATTAAGAATGCAACTGGTAAATCTGCTTCTCCATAAAAATCTTCTTCCTTCATTGGGTCCAAGACGATATGTCCATCGACTTTTGCTACAGCCACAGACGTTATTATACCTTTCATCATCACTCCTGCATCTATGAGAGCTACACTTGCTGCATTTAAACAAGCTGTTCTTGTACCAGCATCAGCTTGAAGAACTTCTACAAAAACGTCTATTCCTGATCTTGGAAACAACTCTTTCATAATTACTGGTTCTAAGGCTTCTCTGCTAACTTTACTTATTTCAATGCTTCTTCTATCTGGACCGGGCTTCTTTCTTTCTTCAACACTAAATGGAGCCATGTTGTATCTATACCTTATTACAGCTTTGCTTGGATCTTGCAAATGTCTTGGATGAACTTCTCTCGGACCATATACGGCAGCTATTATTTTATTTTTCCCCATTTCAAGATAGCAAGATCCGTCAGCTCTTTTAAGTACATCCACTTGGATTTTTATTGGTCTAAGTTCTTCGAAATCTCTACCGTCCAATCTTTTACCATTAATTATTAACTTCGGCTTCTCCACACACTTCACCTTTTCTACTTTTTATAAATTCAGTAATTCTATCTGTAAGTCCTTCTGTATGAGCTTCTTTTTCAATTATATGAATAGCCTCTTCAGCAATATTCAACTTTTTTTTGTCTCCATTAATCCATATAAGACCATTTTGTCCTACAACTATTTGTATCCCCAGTTCACCCTTCAAAAGTTTAATCATACTACCCTTCTTTCCGATTACTCTTGGCACTCTTGCTGGATTTATTACAACGACTCTACCAACCCTTATTGGCTTACAGATTTTATCCTTCATAGTTAGAGTTACTTTCATTTTTGGATCTATGTTTAGTATTTTAGCCACTATAACATCCCCAATATCTAATACTTCGTTTATTTTCTTGTTTTTTAAGGAGTTCTCGGGATACTCTGTAACTGGAAGAAAAGCTTTATAGGGTGAGTATATGTCAACTAACCATCCATTTGCTGATATTTCTCTAACAATCCCTATTACAACATCTCCGGGGAATGGTATGTACCTACCTTTTAGAGGTATTACTCTTATGCTTGTATCATTTTCATCGAGTAATCCTAAGTACTTTGCATAAACTTTACCTTTTTCAACGTAAGTTCCGTATCCCGCTACTTTTGGATTTTTTGCAATTAAATCTCCCGGCATAACAATTCTCCTCATCCTTGAATCCTCCTAAGTATTTTTGTTAAAGCTTCACCTTTTGTTGTTTTAGCTAATAAATCCATTAACTCACCTTGCATTCCAGCTGGAATTTTCATAACACATATCCAGCTACCATCTTTCTGCCATTCTTCTTTTTCTACTCCTCCAAATGAGTAGAGAGCTGATATAGCTTTTCCAGTATAGTCAGCTGGAACTTTTATTGCAACTTCAATTTCTTCAAATCTCAGGGGTAATATTCTTTTTATTGCTTTTACTACATCTTTTACCTGAGATTCTACAGGTTTAAATATATCTACGTGAACCTTGGCTTCTTCCATAGCTCTTTCAATTCTTGCAGGGGGATGAGGAGTACCTGTTCTCGGATCAACTGCATTCTTTCTAATATACTCTACAATTTGCCTTTTCTTTTGTTTGAGCATTTCTTTTCTCTGTTCAGCAGTAATCTGTACTTCTCCCTCTAATATTATTGTTTTTACTATTTTTCTAATATCTGTAGTGCCAAATGCTTTACTTAACCCTTCATTGCTGACTCTATCGCCTTTACTTGCATCTTTAAAGACTTCTTCTACAGCTAACAGTTTTTCAAAGTCGACTTCTTTACCTTCTTTTAGATCCCTTGCAAGGTATGGATCTACTAAAACTTCAAAAACTTCTCCATGCTTTCTTAATCTTGCGATTACTGCTTTATCCAATGATACCATCCTCATCCCCCCGAATAGAGATTATTCTTTGCTTATCTCTTCTTTTATCTTTTCATTGGCTTTTTCTAAGTATTTATTTAGCTCATTACCTGTAATCTCTTTTGCTTCATCTTTTGTTATGACCACAAGTTCTATCCCGTCTGGTTTTAATTCACTCTCAATGGCTTTACCCATAGCAATCATTGCCTCGATTATAGCCTCGTCTATGGTGAAATCATCTCTATAAACATTTTCAAAATGCTCTATTACTACGCTTCTTCCAGCACCTATGGATGTTGCTTTGTACTCCAATAAAGCTCCACTTGGATCGGTTTCAAACAATCTTGGTGAACTATCGTAACCTGCTATTAGAAGAGATACGCCAAAAGGTCTAACTCCTCCAAACTGAGTATATTGCTGTTTAAAATCACAAATTTTTCTTGCTAAATCCTTAACACTTATTGGTTCGTCGTAAGTCAATCTGTTAATCTGTGCTTCAATTCTTGCTCTTTCAATTAAAACTCTTGCATCTGCAACCAATCCAGAAGTTGCGGCGTATATGTGTTCGTCTATTTTGTATATCTTTTCTATTGTTGTAATTTCGAGTAACTTGCTTGCAACCCTTCTATCAGCAAGCAGTATTACACCATCTTTTGTTTTTACACCTATAGCAGTAGCTCCTCTTTTTACAGCTTCTCTTGCATATTCTACTTGAAATAACCTTCCATCAGGGCTGAATACTGTAATAGCCCGATCGTATCCCATTTGTGGTAAGTGCACACTATTCACCTCCCTTAAATGAAATCTATTAAATCGGTTACCTTTCCGTATTTATTTCTTTGCCGTTGAGAAAGCGTTTACATCCTTTTATAGTACCACTTATTCCCAAGGTTTTTATAGCTACTTTTGTGTTTTCAACTTCTGTTATAAGTGTTAACGCAGCTAAGGTTGCATCAACTTTATCTCTACTACACCTCAAAATACCTTCAGAATTTTCTTCATAAAAAACTTCAAGTTTCAGTCCAACACACCCATACCACTCGCCATATAGTGATTGAATCGTTTGTTGTATTTCATTGTATATTTGTCTTGTAGTTATTTTTGTCTTTTTTTCCGGAATAATTTTAAAAGCAATGTATCTCCTCTTTTTCCTTAGTGTTGGTGGCAAACCTTTCATACATCTAAGATTTCAATACCATCCATAATGTATTTTTTGTCCACGAGCTTTCTGAAAATTCTATTACTATTTTCTTTTGCTAACTTTATTAACTCTACACAATCTATACCGCCATCTTTTGAAAGAAAGTAAAAAAATCTGTAAAGTTGCTTTCTTGGTCTAACCTCCAACTGATTTTCAGCTCCAGTAGTTAATATAAAAGGTGTTTTAAACTTTAATAGCAGTTTTAGAAGTAATCTTGTTTCATCTAAAAGTTTAGCTCTCTTAAGACCTTTAACTCTTAAAAATTTGGAGAGAGAAACTTCAATAATTACATCCTTATCCTTAGCCATTTTTATTGTTGTATAGTCAATTTTTCTACCTTCAAAATCCAATATCACACAAACTTTTCTCCTCATTACAGCTTCTCTATTTACTTTAAGATCTTCACTCATAACTCCTACAAATCCCTTGGCTTTTTTCAATTTTTTTTGTAACTCTGATGTATTGCTTGCTTTAACAAGGTAACCTTTAATATCGCTATTTGCATCGTTGTTGAAAGGCACAATTAAATCATAACCTTCAAACAAATCAGTTTCTGTTGGTGTAAACCTTACAAAATCAACGTACACGATTTTCACCTGTATATTCCTCTATAATATTTCTTACAACTTTTACAGCATACTCTTTCTTGGAGGGATAGGTTACAATTTTTACTTTTACTGCTATCGGGTCGTTACTAGTTAATCTTATCTCGCCCAAATATGCTTTTTGTTTATCAAATCTAAGATGCAAAATATTGTTTGGATCAATTCTATCTTCCAAAGTTCGTTTTAGACTTTTCAACTCCTCACTTTCTTTCAATCTGTTTAAAATGTACTTTAAAAACTCTTTTATCTTTTTTTTATCTTTTATTTCTACTTCCAAAAAGTACATTTCATTTCCAAAGTGGCCCTTAGCTTTACTGACTTCTATTTCGAATTCAAAAGGAATCAACTCGGCAATAGCTTCTCCAACTTTTTCCATATCTTCAGTTGAATGCACTACAGCCGAAACAACAATTCTTTCGATTTTGTACTTCATAACTAAAACATTAAAGATAAAAAAATTTACTTAAACATTTACTAACATTTACTCAGCTATTCTTCTGAAATTGGCTCTAAGGCTTGGTCTTACTTTTTCGGCTCCTCTTCCTCTATTTCTTAGACCTCTGCTCTTCCTACCTGCACTTGTAAGCCCTCTGAAAACTCTACCTCTCTTATTACATATCCAGCTTAGTTGTTCATCACTTTTTATTGCTGGATGCGCTCTATCTACGAGAATCACTTCAAACCACTTGTACTTTCCATCTTCCCCGACCCAATATGAGTTCAGAACTTCCATATTGGGGTACTTTCTGGCAGCTCTTTCTTCAGCAATCCATTGAAGACTCTTCTTAGGAGTTCTTCTATTTACCATGAGGTTTTTAGTTTTCCTACCCTTGTTTGGCCTGGTAGCTCTTCTTCCACCTCTTCTAACTCTAACTCTTACAACTACTATGCCCTTTTTAGCTTTGTATCCAAGTGATCTAGCTCTATCTATTCTTGTTGGTCTCTCTATTCTAACAACTGCTGGTTCTCTTCTCCACTTTTGTAATCTTTCCCACATTAGCTCTCCAACGAACCCTTCCCATGGATTTTTCCATGCTTCTCTAACGTACGCATAAACAGACTTCATATCTTGTCACCTTGAGAGTGATTTTGCAAGCTTTTTGAGAGTATATAAACGTATCGTCTAAATTATTTATATTGTACGCTCGTGCATTAGAGCGTGGAATTTATTTACTGTGTTGCACCAGACACACCTTCATTTAGAAAAAAATTTGAAGAATTTATTAGAAATTGTGATATAAAAAAAGGAAGCCATACCTTATACTGTGTAAAAGATAGTTATGGTGCTGGAAAATATAGAAATTGCTTGTTTTTTATCAATTTTGACCTCGATGGGTGTATAAAATTTAAAGTAGTAACAGTATCTAAGGAATTGGAAAATAGCTTTAAGTTTGGCACGTATAGTTTTGATGGACACACTCTTTTTTTGAAATGTAAAATTTCGGAGAACTTAGTTTACGACTACCTTCCAGCTTTGTTTGCAGAATATACTTTCTTAGAGAATTACTTTGAAAAATGTTTTAATGAGGCTATGAACCTTTCAAAGTTCGAAAGCAACATACTTAAGTACATCTCCAAGGTTTCGCTTGAAGCAGTTAGAAAAAACATTTTAGATCTCGAAAAAACGATGGATGAACTCTCAGAATACCATAGTCAATTTTTTTCTATGTTTTCAAGATATAGAGATGCTGTTGAAAGGTACTATGAATCTCTAATGAGGTATGAGAATTTAACTCGTGAGATAGGTATATACTTAGGTTCGCATGAAGAAAAACTTGAAATTTTAAAAAGATACGAAGATAAATTTAAACAAACCTTAAGCGGTTTAAGAGATTTGTTTAGTTTGATGTCTTTAAGACTTGATACTTTAAGAAATAGGGAATATCTTGAACTGCAGAAAAAGACTTCATCTCTTCAAATGGCTGCAATAGCTATTGAATTTGTCGCTGTATTTTACTACACTATGAAAATATGGGAGCATTTTTCACCCAAAAAATTACCCTTATCAATTGAATTTATTTTACTTTTTCTTTTTACAACTCTCGTAGTAACTATAACTGATACTATTGGTGAATACATGAGGTCTAAAAAAATAGGGTTTATTGGCTATTTAACTATACTATTACTAATTTTGGTTCTTGCGATAATGACTTTCTTATCAGTTGCATAACTGTTATAATTCTTTATGAATTTTTATAAATTATAGATATATATCTTGTTGGTCTTTGAGGCAACATGTCAAGTTTCAAAATTCGTGTAAATAAAGATGACTTAGACCTTGTTAGAAAAATACTCACAGAGGAGAGATTAAGACTAATACAAGTAATTAAGGAAAGAAATCCAAAGAGTATATACGAACTGGCGAGAATCTTAAACAGAAATAGATCCTCGGTCATGAGAGATTTAAAGCACTTGAGGAGTATAGGGCTTATTGAATTTGATGATAGCGGAAAGAGAAACAGAAAGAAACCCATTGTAAGGTATGAAGAAATAAACATAGTGATATCTTTGTAGTTTCATTTAGAATTCATTGCTATATCCATTATTGTATCCCAGGAATTCTCTATTTCCTCTGCAGCTCTTCCTTTGAAAGGAAATTCTAACTTAGACATTTGTTCGGGGATACTATCATCAAAAGGTATTTTTCCAACTATCTCTATACCTTTTTCTTTACATAACCTTTCTATTTTATTGGAAACATCAATATTTAGGTCGAATTTGTTTATCATAACAACACTGCTGATTCTGAAGTGTTCTGTCAACTCTAAAACTCTTATCATATCGGATAAGCCAGATAGCGTTGGTTCAGCAACTACTATTGCCAAATCTGTATTTGCTAAGGATGCAATTACCGGACATCCTATTCCGGGAGCTCCATCGACAACTATTGCGGCAGCACCACTTTTTTCAGCCTCTACTTTAGCAAGCTCTTTCACTTCCATAACAAGTTTTCCACTGTTTTCTTCACCGGGAAATAGAATTGCATGAACAAATGGACCCAATTTGGTTTCGGATATGTAAATTTTACCTCTTGTTTCCTCAATCATTTCTATTGCTTTTTCTGGACATGCATGATAGCAGAGAGCGCAACCTTCACAACTTGTTGAATCAATATAGTATCCGGAATCTTCAACTATAGCATCAAATCTGCAGAGTTCGTAACACAGACCACAGTTTGTGCATTTACTTGAATCGATTTTTGCCTTCTTCATTCCAATAAACTCTTTTTCTTCTAAAATTTTTGGTTTTAGGAGTATATGTAAATTTGGAGCATCTACATCACAGTCGGCAAGAACTATTCTTCTAACTTTTGATATTCTATAAGCCAACTGTGCTGAAACCGTAGTTTTTCCGGTTCCGCCTTTACCACTTATAATTGTCAATCTTAAAGGATTTTCAGCAGTTAGCATTGTATCACCTACAAGATTTCAAGTATCCTATCGTATATCTCACCAAACATTTCTTTATCTTTTATAAGTTCACCTTTTGAATATTTTTCTGCAAATTTTCTATCAAATGGTATTTTCCCAATTATCTCATAATTTTCTTTTTTACATCTCTCTTCGATATTGTATGGAAGACCGTACTTATTTATCACTACTCCAAAAGGTTTTTTCAACTCTTTAACTACGTTTGCTGCAATTTTTAAATCGTGAAAGCTGAAAGGTGTAGGTTCAGCAACAAGTACAACGAAATCTGCTGTTTTAACACTCTCAACCATGGGGCAACTAGCACCCGGAGGACAATCAATTATAGCATTTTTTTCCATATCTTTTTTCATTTCTTTTATAATTGGGACTGGCGATACTTCTCCTATGTCCATCTTTCCATAAGTTAATATACATTTTCCATTTTTATATACATCTATTATTTCACCTATTTTTCTTTTTACTTCATCCATAGCTTTTTCTGGACATAGATACACACAAGCTCCACAGCTATGGCATATTTCGTGAAATATCATTATAGAGTCTTTTAGTACAACGATTGCATTGTATTGGCAAACTTCTCTACAAACACCGCAGAGTGTGCAATTCTCCTTTACTTCAGGTACTGGCCTATATACATCTCTGCTTTTTTCATTTCCTTTAAAAAAAATTTTGGCATTTGGCTCTTCAACATCAAAATCGTAGAGTTTTATGCCAGTAACAGCCGAAAGATTGGCGGAAACTGTAGTTTTTCCAGTACCTCCTTTACCAGAGGCTACTGCTATTTTCATTTTCACATCCACCCTCTACCCATCCCTCTTCCGCCACCTCTTCCTCTGCCCATACCTCTACCCATGCCTCCTCCTTTACCGGGTGATGCCACAGTTTCAAGTTCTCCATTAAGCAGTTTTTCTATAGCATCTCTAACTTTAAGACCTGCGGCATCGTAAACATTTATTCCAGCTGAGGATAATACGTTAAACGCATTGGGACCAACTCTTCCAGTAAGTACTGAAGAAACACCCTTTTCTATCATTAGCTGTGCTGCCGCTATTCCGGCTCCACCGCTTGCTGCTGCGTTATCGTTTTTCACAACTTCTACATCCAAAATTTTTCCATTATCTACCTCGACGATAGTAAAGTAAGGTGCTCTGCCAAATATATCTATAATCGTATCGTCGAGTCCACCTTTTACTGTTGTAGCCGCTATTTTCATGTTTCCACAGTACAATGTTCCATTATTTAAATTTTAGGGTAGCCGAAAATAATATGACATGTTTAACGTTTTAAAATGATTGCTACTCCCATTCCACCACCTACGCATAGAGTAGCTAATCCATATTTTGCATTTCTTCTTTGCATTTCGTGAATTAAAGTTACAGTAATTCTTGCTCCAGTAGCACCTATTGGATGTCCTAAGCTAATACCACTTCCATTTACGTTTACTATATTCATCTTGTCTTCTAATTCAAGCTCTTTTATACAAGCTATAGCTTGTGCCGCAAAAGCCTCATTTAATTCAAATAGGTCTATATCATCTATACTTAATCCTGCCTTTTCTAAGGCCATTTTTACAGCTGGAACTGGAGATAACCCCATATATGCAGGATCTATTGCTGAGCAAGCGTAGGAAACTATTTTTGCCATTGGTTTTAGTTTTAAATCCTTAGCGTAGTCTTCATCCATAATAAGCAATGCAGCAGCACCATCATTAATTCCGCTTGCATTTCCAGCAGTAATAGTTCCATCCTTTTTGAAAACTGGTGGTAGCTTAGATAGTTTTTCTAAGCTTGTGTCTCTTCTTGGATGTTCATCTATATTTACAATACCTTTCTTTGTAGTTACTGGTACTATTTCTTCTTCAAATTTTCCACTATCTATAGCAGATATTGCTCTTTTGTGGCTTTCATACGCAAGTTTATCTTGTTCTTCTCTACTTATGTTGTACTTTTCTACTATGTTTTCAGCTGTTAACCCCATGTGGTATCCGTAAAATTTCTCCCACAAACCATCAAAAACCATTAGATCTACTATTTCACTATTAAACATCCTATAACCCCATCTCGCCTTTGTGAGAGCATAAGGTGCATTACTCATCGATTCCATTCCTCCAGCTATTACTGCTTTACACTCCCCGCACTCTATACTTTGGCTGGCAAGAATTATGGATTTGAGACCACTACCACAAACCATGTTTACTGTATAAGCATACACAGTTTTTGGTATTCCAGCGTATATTGCAGCCTGTCTGGCAGGATTTTGCCCTTGAGAAGCTTGCAGAACATTCCCCATTACCACGCATCCAATATCTATCTCTTTTCCGTTTGCTATGTCACACTTTAGTTTTTGATAGTATTCGTCAAGAAAACAATTTTTATCGAGTTTTGATGGATAGTACTTGTAGCTTTCAATTGGAATAATGTTTAATTTTTTCAACAAACCCTCTATAGCTATACTTCCAAGTTCGTAAGCCTGTAAATCTTTAAGTGAACCACCGAATTTACCTACTGGAGTTCTAACAGCTCCGACAATTACAGCCCCCATGGTAGATAGTTGATTTTAGGTATGATATATTTTTTCGACATTTTTAATTTTTAAAATAGTTGATTGACGAATTCTATCTGAAGAAAACTATGTACGTTGCAGTTAAAGTTATGAGAAAGTAAACAATTGAATACTTCTGAAAATTTTTTAAAAAATTGTTTTTTGTATATCTTAGGGATATTAAGTTTGCAAGGGAAGCCAAGATCAAACCATTCCCACCCATATTAACGCCGTAACTTATAGCTCTCCAGTTTGATGAAAATTTTGTTATTAACATCGTGGCAGGTACGTTACTCATAATTTGCGACAAAATAGCTGAAATAAGAAAAACGTTGGAACTGTTTAAGTTTATACTTTCTAAGAGTGTTTTAATTATTTTTAGCTTAGATATACAACCAACGTCTATGAACATAAGAATGAATATAACTATTAGCGCCCAATCAACTTTTCTTAAAATATCTCTGTAAAAAATTGCAAAAAATATGGTTGTAGAAAGAAAAGCATACAGCTCAAGTTTAAGCTCTAAGGCAGCTATATACAGTATGCAGAGAGCCACTGAAACAATTGAAAGGTTTCTATTTACTTTTGTAGTTTTCAATCTCTTCATTTTTAACTCGACGTTTTTGAAACTAAAAAAAACAAAAAAGAGTAAAAATAGTGTGCATAGAGCTACAAGTGGCAACATTTCCATGCAGAAGCCAAAGAAAGACACACCCCAAAGGTACCACAAAAACAGATTTTGTGGATTTCCTATTGGAGTTAAAGCAGATCCAACGTTTACGGCTATAGTTTCAAAAATTATAAATCTCTCTAAGTTGACTTCAGTTATATCTGATATTGTTAAAGTCATAGGTACTAACACAAGTAAAGTTATATCGTTTGTTATAATTGCAGAAAGAGACATCGATAAAAAAATTAATAAAAAAGCCAATTTTCTTTCACTTCCTACCTTATATACAGCTCTTTTTGAAATAAGGTGTAGAATACCACTCTCCTTTATACTCGTAGTTACAACGATCAACCCAGCTAATGAAATTATAGTTTTCCAATCTACAAATTTCCAGTAATTTTTAACTTCTTCTGGTTTTAAAATTACAAATATTATAGCTATTGCTACTAATACTGTGAATACGGGGTCTTTTTTAATTAATTTCACAATTCAGAACTTATAATATAGATTAATAAATGTGTCTTCTGAAAGTATTTTTTCTAAATAAAATTAGAACTGAATGTGGTTTGGTATTAGATAATTATTTTAGAAATTAACAAACTATATTTAATTTTTCTAAAATAAATTAATATTATATATACAAAAATCATAAGCAAAAGACTTATAATAGTATTAAGATAGCAAAAATTATGGAAATTAGAAAACTACAGCTTATTGGCGGCTCAAGTTACATGGTGAGCCTGCCAAAAAGCTGGGTAGATGCAAACTCTTTGAAAAAAGGTGATGAATTAATATTACATGTTGATTCTAGGTATATACGCATTCATCCAAAGAATGTTCATCACATCTTAAGAGGTAAAATAAAATTACCGAGATGTGATTATAACTTTTTAAAAAGGTTTATGCACTCTGTTTATGTTCAAGGATTGGATGAAATAATCCTTGAGGGAGATTTTAACAATTGTTCTATAATGAGAATAAGTGATATTGTGAGGAACTTAATGGGTCTTGAAATAATTGATGCAAGTGAAAACAGAGTTATTTTAAAATGTATAGCTGAAGCTAACTTAGATGAAATTATGAACAGACTCTCTCAAATAGTTTCGAACATGTTTCAATTATTGAAAAAAGGATTGAAAAAAAGAGATTCGAGGGAGTTTAAAGATATTATAAAATTGGAGAGAGATGCTGACAGAATGTATATTCTATCAGTCAGGAAAGTAAATAAACTATTAAAAGAGTTTTCATGCCCAACAGATTGGGACGAATTAAGATTTATGCTTGGTGTAAGAACTATATCTAAGCACATGGAAGATATAGCAGATTTAGTTTACAGTTTCTCAGTTAAAGCTTCTGTAAATCCTGATGGTTTTTCTACATATATTCCAGTAATTTCTGAGGCTAAGAGACTTTTTGAAAATGCATACTGTTCTTATGTCAATAGTGATGTAAATCTTGCAGAAGAAACGATAAATGCAGCAGAACAATTACAAAAAGTTGCAAGTGGAGAATTACTATGTATTTCAATGCAGATAAGAGGTATTTGTGAAGTTGCATTTAACAAGGCTGTTAGAGAAAGTTTTGAAGTTTAGAGCTCAGAACTCAATACCCTCATCATCGATTGACTCAGAGGGGCCCACTCATCATCGCTCATTTTAAAGTTGTTTTTCGTTTTAATTAGTTTTGGTTTAATTAGCATTGCAAGTTTTGTTTAATTAATTAAAAAACTTTTTTAAGCAGTATTACGTTCTTGAGTTCTATGAGTAAAGTGGTTCTATCTTACTCTGGTGGCTTGGACACAACAGTTTGCATACCTTTACTCAAAGAAAATTATGGCTTTGATGAAGTTATCACTGTAACTGTTGATATTGGTCAGCCGGAGGAAGATATAATAGTTGCAGAAAAAAAAGGTAGTAAGTATGCTGATAAACACTACACTATCGATGCTAAGGAAGAATATGTAAAGGCTCTTTTTCAGCTTATAAAAGCAAATGGTGATTACGAAGGATACGTTCTCGGAACAGCTCTGGCTCGACCGATTATAGCTGAAAAGATAGTTGAAATAGCTAAAAAAGAGGGTGCAGAGGCAATAGCACATGGTTGTACGGGTAAAGGCAATGACCAACTCAGATTTGAAAACATATTTTTCCAGTACGGATTTAAGGTAATTGCTCCAATGAGGGAGCTAAACTTGACGAGAGAGTGGGAAATTGAGTATGCACAAAAGCATGGTATTGAAGTTCCTGTTACAAAAGATAAACCTTACAGTATAGATGAAAATTTGTGGAGCAGGAGTGTAGAAGGCGGAAAACTTGAGGACCCTTCATATATACCTCCTGAGGATATATATGAATGGACTTGCAATCCGAAAAAAGCACCAGAAGAACCAGAAATAATTAAAATAGAGTTTGAAAAAGGAGTTCCTATATCCATAAATGATGAAAAAATGGATGGTTTGAGTTTAATAAAAACTTTAAATAAAATTGCTGGAAATCATGGAGTTGGTAGAACGGATATGGTTGAAGATAGAGTTCTTGGATTTAAGGCAAGAGAGAATTATGAACATCCAGCAGCCACCGTTCTTATTACAGCACATAAAGATTTGGAAAAACTTGTTTTAAGTAGAAGAGAGCTTAAGTTTAAGTCAATAGTTGAAAGTGAGTGGGCAGAACTTGTTTACTATGGACTAACTAATGATCCGTTGTTTAAAGATTTAAATGAATTCATAGATTCAACTCAGGAAAGAGTTAGCGGATGGGTTAAAGTTAAGCTCTTTAAAGGAAGTGTTATGCCCGTAGCTAGGTATTCTCCGTATTCTCTCTACAGAGAAGATTTAGTTTCGTTTGATAAAAAAGGAATAGACCAAAAGTACGCTGAAGGCTACTCAATGTTTCATGGACTGCAAGGTAGGATATACAAAAGCTTAAAAATTATTGAAGACCGAGAACCTTAATTATAGTATCTATATCTACGTAGTGCTCCACTATTTCTTTAAATCTTTTTAGCTTTTTCTCACCTCTAATTCTTACTCTACCAAAAGCTTTACCAAGTTTTTCAGCTGTTGAGAGAGTATCTTCTTTTACGAGAATAATTGGAACACCATGTTTTTCAGCTAATCCAATTATTGTGGAAGGCGGCTCTAAATTTCCAGTTAATATTAAACATTTTATCCCAGCATCAATGGCTACAGCATGTAAATCAGCTCTATCTCCTCCAGTAATCACAGCTGAATTTCTCGATCTCCTGAAATAGCTACTTGCAGTTTGTGGAGACATAGCTCCAATTAGATAGTTCTCTATTAGTACGTCCTCCTGAGGTTCAACTAAATAAATCCCGTTTAGAGCTTTTCTTATTTCTTCCACAGTTAAACCAGCAAGCATTTCATCTTTTGGAAGCATTCCAACAAGTTTAATTCCATTAGGCTCTAGTATTTTAGAGGCAATTGTTCCAAAGTACGTTCTTTTAAAGCCAGTCACTAAATTTATAATTGCCATCATGTCACCCATTATTTTTGATGCAGACAGTAACCTATCTATTGTGAAATCTCCTATGTACTTTGCCACCATTAGTATTTTGGAGGAAAGCATGGATGAAACATCTATATCGCTTAAACCTACCGCTTCTCCAGCAAAGTATCCCATAGATCCTTCTATGAATACAACGTCTTTATTTTTTGCAATTTCTGAAAAAGAATCTATAACCTTCTTCCTTAATTCAACTGGGTCTGATGAGAGCATGAATTCGGCGTAACTTTCTATTTTTATGGGACAAATTAGCTCTTCATCATCTTTAAGTGAGAGTATATCTCTTATAACTTCTACATCCACATCATCAAAAGTTGAAAAGGGCTTAAAGTACCCTATTTTGTAGCCTCTCTCTACAAATATATTTCCGAGAGCAGAAATTATTCCACTTTTTCCAGAGTACTCATCTATTGATGAAACGAGCAAACTTTTCATACCACCACCTCATTTAACATTAATCTTAAAATCTAATGCACTACAACCTTTTTCAAAAACCCTTAGCGGATTTATTTCCATTTCAACTATTTCCGGAAAATCTAAGCTTAGTTGAGCTAATTTCATTATTACTTCAGCAATAGCTTTAATATCACTCGGTTTTTCACCTCTAACTCCTTTAAGTAGTTTATACGATTTCACTTCTTTTATCATTTCAATTGCCTCATCTTCACTTATAGGGGCAATTCTGAAAGTTACGTCCTTAAACACTTCTACATATATCCCCCCTAGACCAAACATCATTAATGGGCCAAAGTTTGGGTCTCTTTTCATACCCACTATTACTTCTTTACCACCTTCAACCATCTCCTGAATAAGTACACCTTCTATTCTAACATTTCCAAGTCTTTCAGCGTTTGCTATTATTTCTAAGAAAGCTTTTTTGACTTCACTTCTATTCACGTTTAGTTTTACACATCCAACATCTGTTTTATGAACTATATCACCCAATACTTTCATTGCAACAGGATAGCCAATTTTATCCGCTATACTTAAGGCTTCTTCAGCTGTTTTTGCAACACCATAGCGAGGTGTTGGAATTCCTATTGCTCTTAATATGTCAAATGGATTTATGGATTTCATAGCTTCTCTTACTTTTTCTCTATCGTATGCAAACTCTCTATACTTTCTTTCACCTCTTTTAACGAATTCGGAATATCTATACAGCGAAGATAAGGCTTTTACAGCTCTTACAGGATCAAAAAAGTCGCTTTTGTCCCACCCCATGAAACACAGAACGTAGGGTTTTTCTATGTTAAACTTTGAAGCTTCTTCAAAGCTTAGCGTGGCTGTTGGAACTGTAATTGCAATAATAGAGCCAACATTGTTGTCTTCAGCAACACATTCGATAGCTCTAATATATCTTTCAGCATCGGCATCTCCGAGAACATCTACTGGATTGTAAACATTTGCTCCAGCAGGTAAAAAGCTTTTTAATTTTTCAATAGTTTCCCTACTAAAGTTTGCCAACTTAAGTCCATATTCTTCTATTGCATCTGCTGCCATTACTCCCGGTCCTCCAGAATTTGTGACAATTGCTACACCATCCTCTACATTTTTATACTTAGAAAAGAGTCTTGCTATATCGAACAAATCTTCTGGAGAATTAGCAGAAATAACTCCTGACTGCCTAAAAGCAGCTAAACAGGCCTGATAACTTCCAGCAATACTGCCTGTGTGACTGCTTGCAGCTCTTGCACCTGCATCTGTTTTACCACTTTTCATTGCAACTATTGGTTTTAATTTACTAATTTTTTCTGCTACATCCATGAACTTTCTACCATCAGGTATTCCTTCTATATATAGCATTATTACATCGGTGAATGGGTCATTTTTTAGCATTTCAATTATATCTGCTTCATCTAAGACTGCTTTATTACCCATAGAAACTATTTTACTGAAACCTTCATCAAAGCCTTTGAAGTATTCCATAACTGCAATTATAAATGCACCGGATTGGCTAAGAAATGCGATATTTCCCGGTTTTGGCATAGTTTTTGCAAAAGTAGCGTTTAAGCCATTGTGTGTATTTATTATTCCCAAGCAATTTGGTCCTACAAGTTTTATGTTGTACTTTTTACATATTTTTACCATCTCTTCTTCGAGTTTTGCTCCATCTCTTCCACTTTCTTTAAAACCTGCAGAAATTACTACAGCATATTTAACACCTTTTTGTCCGCATTGCTCTAAAACTGAATTGACAACTTTAGCTGGAACTACAATTATTGCTAAATCTACTTTTGGAGCTTCAAGAATAGATGGATAGCATGGATATCCAAGAATTTCTTTATACTTTGGATTTATGGCGTAAACATTCCCTTTAAAATTTTGGAGATTTTTTAATATAGCATAACCAACTTTATCTTTTTTTGGTGTTGCACCCACTACCGCCACACTTTCTGGATCGAAAAGCATTAAATTTAATTACTACTTCAGGTTAAAAAGTTTTTTTTGTTTTTTTGTTAAATTTTTAAATCTCGTTGAATTTTAAATTAGTTTTACGACATGATACCTTTATCCCAGAAGTCTGCGTTCCATGTGATTATCCTTCTTTATTATTCTACTATATCAATTTTAAATGTCTTTTTCAAAAAAGCAAAAATAGTGTATGGAGTAATAACATTCATGAAGTTACACTTATATGGGGCAGCGAGAACTGTAACTGGTGCCTGTTTTATGCTTGAAGACGATTTTAGAATTTTAATAGACTGTGGCATGTTTCAGGGCAGTGTTGAAAAAAGAAATTTTAGACCATTTCCGTTCGATTGTGAAAGCGTAGATGCTGTGGTTATAACTCATGCTCACATAGATCACATAGGCTTATTGCCAAAGTTAGTTAAATGCGGTTTTAGTGGAAAAATTTACTCTACTGGAGCAACCAAAGTTATAGCAGAACACATGCTCAAAGATTCAGCAAAAATACAGGAGGAAGAGGCTAAAACTCAAACTAAAAAGAACTTGAGGAGAGGACTAAAGCCGGTAAAACCACTATATACGGAGGAGGATGTCAAAGATTGCTTTAAACTTAAATGGAAAGTAGTTTATTACAACAAGCCATTTTATGTTGATAAGTATGAGTTTAGAATGAGAAATGCTGGACACGTTTTAGGCTCTTCTTTTGTTGAAATAAACGATAAAATTACTTTTTCTGGAGACTTAGGGGAAAAACCAAAGCTGATAATAAAGGAGCCTGATATGCCTGAAAAATGTGATTACTTGGTCGTTGAATCAACTTACGGAGATAGGAATCATGAAAGCTTAGAAAAAAGCATAGAAGAGTTGAAAAATGCTGTGAATTCAACTATTAAATCTGGAGGTAATGTTGTAATACCTTCATTCGCTCTCGAAAGAACTCAGGAAATTCTGTACGTTCTGCACGATCTCTATGAGAGAGGTGAAATTCCAGACTGTCCTGTATTTTTAGATAGCCCTTTAGCGATAGACATAACTGAAATATTCATGAGGCATAGAGAGCTTTACAACGATAAAGTTTATGAGGAATCAAAAAGAAAAAATCCGTTTTACTTACCAAAACTTAGGTTCACAAGAAGTGTTGATGAGTCAAAAGAGATAAACGAGGTGAGTGGGGCTGTGATAATTGCAGGAAGTGGGATGTGCAATGGGGGTAGAATAAAACATCATCTAAAACACAACTTGTGGAGAAAAGAGAGCAGTATAGTTTTTGTAGGTTATCAGGCTAAGGGTACGTTGGGTAGGAGAATTGTTGACGGAGCGAAAAAAGTAAGAATATATGGAGAGGAGGTAGCAGTAAAAGCTAAAATATATACTATAAACGGATTTTCGGCACACGCAGGTAGAGATTTCTTATTAAACTGGGCCTCTAAATCTCAGGCAAAGAAAGTTTTCGTTGTTCATGGTGAATTGGAAAAGAGTCAAAAATTTGCGGAAATGCTGAGAGCGAGGGGTTTTAAAGTCAGAATACCTGAGTGGAAAGAGAGCGTAGAGTTGACATGATGCTGAGAGTCGTTTTTCTTGGCACATCTGGAACTATACCAAGCGTTGAAAGAAATCCTTCCGCAATATTTATTCAATTTGGACAGTACAGAGTTTTACTTGATTGTGGAGAGGGGACGCAAAGGCAAATGATGATTGCGAAAACTGGTTTCAAGCTAAACGCAATTTTTATAACTCACTTGCATACTGATCACTTCATAGGACTGTTCAGCCTTTTAGAAACTATGTCTTTAAACGATAGAGAGGAAAAACTAACAATTTACTCTCCTAACCCAGAATTTTTAAAGGCAATTTTTGATGCTTTTGGTTATGATAATCTTAGCTTTCCTGTAGAAGTTAGAGAGCTAAAAGATGGTGAAAGCGTAAGGTTTGGAAATTTTAGAATAATGGCTTTTGAAACTGACCATATCGTAAAAAGTTACGGTTACGCTTTAATTGAGGATGAAAGAAGAGGTAAATTTAATAGAAAAAAAGCAGAAGAGCTTGGATTAAAACCGGGACCGATTTATTCTAAGCTTGCGAGAGGAGAAAGTGTAGTGGTGGATGGAAAAGTTATAACACCTGAAATGATTCTTGGAGAACCAAGACCGGGAAGAAAGGTCGTTTACACAGGGGATACGAGGCCTTGTAAAAGAGTTGTAGAAGTTGCTAAAAACGCAGACTTGCTAATACACGATTCTTCTTTTACTTCAGACTTGCAGGATTGGGCGGTAGAAACCAAGCACTCTACAGCTAAGGAGGCTGCAAAAGTGGCTAAGGAGGCGAACGTTAAAAAGCTGGTTTTAACTCACATAAGTGCAAGGTACAAAGATGCAAGTGTTTTGTTAAGCGAAGCTAAAGAGATATTCGAAAATGTTGTTGTGGCAGAAGACTTTATGGTTATTGAAGTTCC
>Ga0256840_1000209_pt1 | contig 56879 bp, 50 predicted proteins | sample 355202metaG_FD_185969 | JGI IMG/M metagenome (GOLD analysis project Ga0256840, IMG submission 185969) | Hydrothermal vent microbial communities from Mid Atlantic Ridge, Atlantic Ocean - 355-202 | ecosystem: Environmental > Aquatic > Marine > Hydrothermal vents | place: Atlantic Ocean: Mid...
AGCATCACTTTGAACCTAAAGGTGATGATAATTTCAAGACTGAGTCATGAACGGGTCTTGTGACCCGTATCCGGACTTTAGTCCATTATACGAACCCACCAGCTTTAGCTGGTGGTTGTTTAGTTTTTCGTTCATTTTAGGTACCTTTTGTTATTAACATCCGTGAAATATGATCTTCAGACCTTTCAGTTCATTTTTCTCATCTCTAAGAGTGACCCCATTGATTTAGGATGGGTGCGTGATGGTGATAAAGACGAACGGAGTGGTTTTCTTATTTTTATAGTGTCGAGTCGTAACTATAATAAAAAAGAATTGCAGGTGTCAAATAAATATCGATTCGATATTTATTTGACAGGAACGGGGGAGGGCACGCTAAAAGTAGTTTTGATTCGATATTACTAAATAATTACATGTTCTTGGCATGTTTTTTCACTGTCACTTTTACTAAGTTTTTCTTGAGTTAGTTCGCAAAAGAAGCCCGATGATATTTTGGTAAAGTTTTTACAGGTTTTGCATATTCCGAAAGAATAGGAGTTATTGGCTTTTTGTAAAGCGGTAAGAGCTTTAACAAAAACATCTTCATTTTCTGTGACGGATGATTCTGACTCTAAAAGTTCCGATGCTTTTGTAAACAGTTCGGTAGGTGTTGTTTCTTTTAAAGTGTTAAGGCCCTTATCAAGTAGTAGTACGTGGTAGACCCGCTTATCTTTATGATCCTGATTTTTTTTAATAAATTCTTTTTTTTCAAGAATAAGAAGCGTTTGAGAAACAGTTCCTCTAGTTATTCCCAAATAATTTGCAATGGCGGCAGGCGTGTCGCTATATTTATTACAGGAAGATAAGTATTTTAGGATTTGAAAATGCACTAACTGTATTTTCAGTTCAGAACATCTTTTTCGTTCTTCTGATCGAATTAGGGCAGACATATATTCAATTAGATCAAAAACAGTTGGCTGTTTCATAGTGTGAAACCTATTTTTTTTTCTATTTGAGAATGATTGCGAAATTGAAGCTTTTTGTAGGGCATTAAGTACGGTTATAAATAATTTTATATGGATGTCATTTGGTGTGCTTTGTTTAAGTAACAAAGTGGCTTTGTTAAATAATTTAGTTCTGCGTGCTTTTTTTAAGATGGTCAGGCCAGGCGGCAGTAATTTAACATGAACAATACGTTTATCAATGGGGTCTTTGCTTTTTTCTATGTAGCCTTTCTTTTCAAGAACAATAAGAGATTGGGACACTGTTCCTCTGCTCATTCCAAAATAAGATGCTGTTGCTGCAGGTGTATCTGTATATTGATTAGAGTAGGATAAATAGTCTAATACCTCAAAATGTATCAGTTGAAGCCTAAGGTCAGCGCATGTTTTATGTTTGTCAGCACGGACTAACGCGGACATACATTGAATGCATTCAAATATGATTGTTTGTTTCATAGCTTCCAGAAGGCTGGCAAAGATTATAGAAATAGTCTAAAAGAAATGAAGTAGGGAGATCACAAGTTTTTTATTGGCAGGAAATAGTGCAATTTGCAAAGTAATAGTGATCCAAAAACAGTAGAGCAGTGTTTATACTTCTTGAGCATTATAACATGTACTATAAAAAGCTAACTTATAGACCATAGGGGCAGTGTCTTGCGTTTTATGCTGATTTTATTAATCATGCATTGATGTTATGGTAGCTCCCAAAATAAACAAGACTGAGGAATACCGATTATGGCGCTAGTATCATTACGACAGCTTTTGGATTATGCCGCGGAGCATAGCTTTGCTGTCCCCGCATTTAATGTCAGTAATATGGAACAGGTACAGGCTATTATGCAGGCTGCTGATGCATGTAACAGCCCCGTTATTATGCAAGGTTCAGCGGGTGCAAATAAGTATGCGGGGGAAGTGTTTTTGCGTCATTTGATTCTTGCCGCCATTGAGCAGTATCCTCATATTCCTGTGGTGATGCACAGAGATCATGCGCCTAAGACTAGCATTTGTGCACAGGCTATTCAGTCGGGTTTCAGTTCAGTAATGATGGATGGGTCTTTGCTGGAAGACTGGGCGACTCCCTCTTCATTTGAATATAATGTAAAAGTAACACGTACTGTGGTGGATATGGCACATGCTTGCGGCGTATCGGTTGAAGGAGAGATTGGCTGTTTAGGCGCTTTGGAAAAAAATACTGAGAATGACCATAGTCAATTGCTGACTGACCCGGATGAAGCGGTTGAATTTGTTAAACAAACTCAAGTTGATGCCCTGGCTGTAGCCATTGGAACGAGTCATGGTGCCTATAAGTTTAGCAAACCGCCTACGGGTGATGTTTTAGTTATTAGTCTGTTGAAAACATTGCAGCAACGATTGCCTGAGACTCATTTTGTTATGCATGGGTCAAGTTCTGTACCGCAAAATTGGCTAAAAACCATTAATGATTATGGCGGTGATATTCCGCAAACTTATGGTGTGCCAGTAGAAGAAATTGTTGAAGGCATTAAATATGGAGTACGCAAGGTAAATATTGATACTGATTTGCGTTTGGCATCAACAGGCGCTGTTCGACAATATGTAGCGCAACAGGAAAACGCATCTGATTTTGATCCTCGTAAGATTTATAAGGCAGCCAGAGATGCAATGCAAGATCTGTGTCAGTCACGCTATGTAGCTTTTGGCAGTGCCGGCCATGCTGGAAAAATCAAAGCAATTCCACTGGCTGAAATGGTGAAGCGGTATGAGTAGGGGTATTGGTTAGCTGAGGCAGTAAGGCAACTCGCAATCAATAACCCACCAATCTTGCTTGTCTTTTTATCCGTCTTCAGCGTTGCAACTTCGGTCACATAGCTCGCTATGCTCCCTTCGTTGCGCCTTGAAGACGAATAAAAATCCTGCGCAATCTGGGTAGGTTATTTAATGCGCGTTACCTAAGAGGAATGCAGCAAACACTGGCTAAGGTTTAGAATACCGCTGCTTTTTTACAATCCTTTTGCTATTAAGTAACAGCCTGCTCCAATCATAAAACTGCCGGCAATTTTCTTGGCGTGATGTTCTATTTTTAACTTGCGGGACAAGGTTCCAATTTTTCTTGCTGAAAATGAGTAGGCCACTTTTTGTCTTTTTGTCTGTTTTTGATGTTGTTATTTTGGAAACATAACAGTTATGGGGCCTACGCAATAGGGATGCTTTTCAAAAAAGGATAGACTGTTTTTTTAGCGGTCTTAATATGTAAAAGTCAGTGTTTTAGCTGAATCTTCCCTGTTTACGCATGTTTCATGATCCGCGCTTTATCGCGCTGCCAATCTCTATCTTTTGATACGGCACGCTTGTCATGTAGCTTCTTACCTTTGGCTAAACCCACTTTAAGCTTGGCTCGGCCTTTTATCCAATACATGGAAAGAGGCACAATGGTATAGCCTTTGCGTTCAACGCCGCCAATCAATTTATCTAATTCATATTTATGCAGCAGTAATTTTTTGCGTCTTACCCTGTCAGGCACTATATGGGTTGATGCAGATAATAAGGGGGATACGTGGGCACCTAATAGCCAGGCCTCACCTTTGTGAATAACAATATGGCTTTCTTTTAGCTGCACTCTGCCATCACGCAGGCTTTTTACTTCCCAGCCTTCAAGGACCAGTCCCGCTTCGAAGGTGTCTTCAATAAAAAATTCATGGGATGCCTGACGGTTAATGGCAATCGTATTGTCTTGACGCTTGTTCTTTTTGGATTTTTTACCAGCCATAGCAATAAAAGTGTTTTTTAAGAATTGTTTTGGTATTTTACTTGATTAGTAGATAATGAACGTAAATATTTAGTTTTATAGGACGCTTAGTACAAAATGGCAAATACAAAATCGATACACGGAGAATGGTCATCTAGATTCGCTTATATTCTGGCTGCAACAGGGTCAGCGGTTGGTTTGGGTAATATTTGGAAATTTCCATATATTACAGGTGAAAATGGCGGTGGTGCCTTTGTTTTGGTTTATCTGGCATGTGTTGTGGCTATTGGTATCCCTATTATGATTGCTGAAACCATGATGGGACGGCGCGGACGACAGAGCCCTATCAATACCCTGGCAACTTTGTCTACAGAGGCCAATGCCAATTCAAACTGGCATTTTTTAGGCTGGATGGGGGTAATAGCTGGCATGCTTATCTTATCCTACTACAGCGTGATTGCAGGCTGGGCAAATGCCTATGTTTTCAAAGCTATTTTTGGCGGTTTTTCTGCTGATGCATTGGAAGTTAAGGCCAGTTTTGATGAATTTATTGCTAGCCCCGTGAAATTGGTTTTTTGGCATACCGTATTTATGATTGCCACTATGAGCGTGGTTATGCGCGGCGTTAAGAGCGGGCTAGAAAAAGCAGTTCAATTGCTTATGCCTACACTGCTGTTTTTATTGTTACTTTTAGTTGCCTATGCAATGACTACTGGCGAAGCCTATTTTAAAGGTCTTTCCTTTCTTTTTAGTCCTGATTTTAGTGAGATTGATGGTGATGCGGTGCTGACTGCAATGGGACATGCATTTTTTACGCTGGGATTAGGAATGGGCGCTATTATGGTTTATGGCTCCTATTTGCCAAGTGGCGTTTCAATTGCCAAAACCAGTTTATATATTGCAGGTGCAGACACCGTTGTTGCCTTACTGGCCGGTATTGCTATTTTTCCATTGGTTTTTGCAAATGGTTTAGAGCCAGGTTCTGGCCCTGGGCTAATCTTTCAGACATTGCCAATCGCTTTTGGAAACATGACAGGCGGTTGGCTATTTGGAATACTGTTTTTTGTGCTATTGGTTTTTGCTGCTTTAACATCATCTATATCACTTATCGAACCCGTTGTTGCCTGGCTAGTTGAAAATAAAGGATATACCCGGGTCAAGGCCAGCATAGTCAGTGGTACGGCTACCTGGGCATTAGGTGTCAGCGTGGCCTTATCATTTAATGTATGGTCTGATTTTACAATTTTTGGTAAAACAATTTTTAATTTTCTAGATTATTTGACAGCTAATTTAATGCTGCCGATAGGCGGTTTTTGCATTGCTGTATTTGCAGCCTGGATTATGCATGAGAAGCATGTTAAAGAAGAGCTGGGTTTGCCTGAACAGCAATATGCTATCTGGAAATTTTTGGCCAGCTATGTCGCGCCGGCCTCTGTCTTCTTAGTGTTTTTACATGTTGTCGGAGTTTTTTAAAAAATGCCTATCGTACAGAAAAGTGCGTTGATTAAGTATTCTGCACAGCAAATGTTCGCGATTGTAGATGATATTGAGTCTTATCCGGATTTTTTGCCTTGGTGCAGTGGCAGCAAAATTCTGAAAAGAGAAGGCAATATTGTTGAGGCGGAGCTGCAAATTTCAAAGGCTGGTTTTAATAAGTCATTTTCAACTCGAAACAGAAGTGATGGGCATGGTAAATTATTTATGACTTTATTAGATGGCCCTTTTTCATCACTGGACGGAGTTTGGGACTTTATGCCTTTACGGGAAGATGCCAGTAAAATCTCGCTTGATCTGGAGTTTGAAATGCATGGGAAATTTGCTAGCTTAGCTTTTGGTGCCATTTTTAACCAAATCTGTAACACTATGGTGAAATCTTTTACTGATCGGGCAAAACAGGTTTATGGATAAAATTAATGTTGAAGTGGCTTTTGCCACACCAGAAAAACAGGCTGTTACTGCTGTTACTGTATTAACAGATAGTACTGTACAGCAAGCGATTGGTGCGTCTGGAATTTTAAATCAATTCCCTGAAATTGATTTACAGAAAATGAGCGTTGGTGTGTTTGGAAAAGTCTGTCAGCTAGATAGAATTATAGGGCAGGGCGAAAGGGTGGAAATTTATCGTCCGTTAATGCAAAACCCTATGGATGCCAGACGAGATAGGGCAGTTAAGGCAAAATAGGAATTGAACTGCTTTTATCGTCTTCGTCAGACTGCCTAGCTTCAGGTGTGAATAAAAATGAAATGGATAACCATAAATAAATCAGTTGAACGCTTAGTTTAACTGTAACTTGTTAAATAAACGGTATAATCTAGTTTTTAACTATTCACCAGATGGGTGAAAGTATTTCACTTCACGGTTTTGTGAAAAATCTGAACAAAACTACTGCAGAATACCTCTCGATAAGGTCTACGGCCATTATCTTCGAGCTATTCTTTGCCTTTTTTGTTCAGATTTACCACAAAACCCGTGCTCAACTAATTTATTTAGGATAAAGGTCTTGAAGAGGAGGTAATTCGGGTTGTTCTCTTCTTCATATCCTTTATGGGGCGATTTATTTTGATCGCTCTTTTACTTAATAATATTTGATAAATTATCATTTACTGGAGCTTCATCTTGGTCATCAGCGGATGAATCATCAATTTTAGGCGTTGCCAAATCATCGTCGCTAAAGAGCCCGGTAATTTTTTCCCATAAAGTTTTTTCAAAATCGCGGGGCGGTACCTCCAAGGTAGTTGCTTTAGATTTTTTGGCAATAGGTACTGAACTGGGCTTGTAATCGCCCTGAACACCCACCAGTACATCACCTTCAAAAAACAGGGAAATTCTTTTCTGCTTTCTTTCTTCACCGCCCGGCTGTTCCGAGTATAGGTAGTCCCAGCGCTGCTGGTGAAAAACGTCGACTAGCATTGGAGAGCCCATAATGTATAAAACTTGCCGTTTAGTCATCTTGGGGCGAAGTTGGTCAATGATATCCTGGCTGATAATATTTCCTTGCTGAATATCTAAGGTATAAACACCGGGCAGATTATTCATAATGGTTGAACAGCCTGATAGCAAAATACCTGATGCTAGTGCTAGTGCTAGTGCTAGGGGATAAAGAGATTTTCTCATATTTCCTTATGATTTAAGTAACGTATAATTAAAATCATACCGTAAGTTAAAAGATAATCCTATAAAAGTATCGGCATGAAGCAATAAAAACAGATACAATTACTGTTTCTTATACGTGCGATTGATTGTGTTTTTCATAATCATGTTTACATGGAGAATAGCAATTGGAAAGTAGTGATTTAAGAAATGTTGGCCTAAAGGTAACATTACCCCGTGTTAAAATTTTAGAGATCTTAGAAAAACAGACTGATCAGCGGCATTTGTCTGCTGAACAGGTTTATAAAATTCTGTTAAGTGAAGATGAAGAAATCGGCTTGGCAACTGTATACAGAGTTTTGACTCAGTTTGAAGCTGCAGGCCTAGTAACACGGCATCATTTTGAAGGTGGAAACTCCATTTTTGAATTAAATAAAGGGAGCCATCATGATCATATTGTCTGTATGAAATGTGGCAGGATTGACGAATTTACTGATGGCGTTATTGAAGAGCGACAAAAGAATATTGCAAAAAAGTTAGGCTATGAACTAACGGATCATAGTTTATATCTCTATGGTTTCTGTTCTCAATGCAAACGAAACCACTAGAAACCGGCTATGTTTAAACCCCTTACTCTTTATATTGGCCTGCGCTATACGCGGGCTAAGCGAAGAACTCAATTTATATCTTTTATAACATTAACGTCTGTTTTGGGAATAGCTTTAGGAGTAACGGCTTTAATAGCCGTGCTTTCTGTGATGAACGGCTTTGAAGCTGAACTGCGTGAACGCATTTTAGGCATGACAGCTCATACCACCATTTCAGGCCGGGGTGGAAAATTGCAAAACTGGCAACAGCTGGAGCAAAAAATAATCAATAGACCGCATGTGGAAGGGGCTGCGCCTTTTGTAAAAGGGCAGGTAATGGTGAATGCCGGCAGACGAGTCAGCGGTACATTGCTCAGGGGCGTTATTCCTGAGTTTGAACCTAATGTTTCAGAAGTGGCTAATAAAATGAAGGCCGGCCATTTATCAGACCTGGTCGCAGGAAAGTTCGGCATAATATTGGGCGCAGAACTGGCAAATTATCTGGGTGTTATGCCGGGCGATAAAATTACAGTGATTACTTCTCAGATTAATTCTACGCCAGCGGGTATTTTGCCACGGTTAAAACGATTTACTGTGGTCGGAATATTTCAAGTGGGAATGTATGAATATGATCGCAATATGGCACTGATTCATATAGATGATGCAAAAAAACTTTTTCGTCTAGGTGATGCCGTCAATGGCTTAAGGCTAAAGCTGGATGACCTGTTTAATGCACCGCAAATTACCCAGACGTTAGCTCACGAACTTTATAATGAATATAGTGTCAGCGATTGGACTAAGGCGCATAGTAATTTTTTTAGAGCCATTAAAACTGAAAAACGCGTCATGTTTATCATATTGCTATTGATTGTAGCGGTAGCTGCCTTTAACATTGTTTCAACTTTGGTCATGGTGGTGACTGATAAACGGGGGGATATTGCCATTTTAAAAACCCAGGGGCTATCTAACATGTCTGTAATGGGGATTTTTATTGTCTTAGGGGGTATTATCGGAATTATTGGCACGGCTTTAGGAACTTTAGGCGGGGTTTTGCTAGCTTTAAATATTGAAACCATTATTCCGGCGATTGAAAGTTTTTTTGGCGTTCAGTTTATGGCTGCTGATGTTTACTACATAAGTGATGTACCCTCAAAATTGGTGTGGGCTGATGTCTATATTATTGCCAGCATTTCCTTTACATTGTCTCTGGTGGCAACGCTTTATCCGGCATGGCAGGCTTCCAGGGTGAACCCTGCTGAGGTACTGCGATATGAATAATTCAGCCATATTGCAATGTCAGTACTTGACCATGCGCTATCAGCAAGGTGATTTGGATGTCAGTGTGCTGAAAGGCATTGACTTGTCCATTAATGCAGGTGAGCGTGTTGCGATTATGGGTGCTTCAGGGTCAGGAAAAAGCACCTTGCTTCATTTGTTAGGCGGTTTAGAAAAGCCAACCCAAGGGAATATAATTTTAGATGGTGAAAACTTAAATGCTGTTAGTTCTTCTAAATTAAGCAAATTAAGAAACCAGTCTTTGGGTTTTATCTATCAGTTTCACCATTTATTGGGTGAATTTACCATTTTGGAAAATGTAGCAATGCCTGTTTTAATTGCCGGGAAGTCAGTTAAAGAGGCGCGTAAAAAAGCAATGGCGCTGTTAGACAGAGTAGGGCTGGGGCATAGAGTAGAGCATAAGCCCGGTGAGTTGTCGGGTGGAGAAAGGCAGCGGGCGGCAGTGGCAAGGGCATTAATTAACAGCCCTAAATGCGTATTGGCTGATGAGCCGACAGGCAATTTAGACAGTAAAACAGCGGAGCATATTTACCAGCTAATGCTGGAATTAAACCGGGAATTACAGGTGAGTTTTTTGGTGGTGACTCATGATTTAACGTTGGCACAAAGGATGGACAGAGTGTTGCATATGGAAGATGGTTTGATTGTATCGGATTAGATTTATTATTTGTGGAGAGCTGTAGAGATGTTGTATCCAACGTTTCTACCTCCATTCTAAAGTGTAACCGAAAATAAAATAAATTGATGTCTAGGGCAATAGGCACAAGTTAACTTAGTCTTGCTGTATGCTTTCAAAAACTATGTGAACACTCTTTATCATCAAGTCCAGATGGCCAAGAATCCAGTCAAGCAGAGCATCAGACAATACCAGAATAAAGATAATAGAGCGAACTTTTTGCCTGCTCTAAACAGCATATTGCTATCTGTGTTTCTTGGCTCGTATCATTTTTGATGACAGGGAACGACGTTACCATAGATTTTGAATCAATATTCAACAAGTACACGATAAGTCAATAGTGTACTTCCTTCAGCAGGAATTTTAATTTTCCACTCAGCCGTACCGGCATCGACTTTTTGATGCGGATGACTTTCTCTTATCATTTTCCAGTCCGCAGGGATTGGTTCCCGTACAGTCACTGTGACTGCTTCAGACTTTGCGTTTTTTAACTCTATTTCAAAAGTACTTTCAAAAGCATTTCGGCCAGGGAGTATGTGTTTTTGTTTGCTAAAAGCAGTCTGCTTTTTATTGGCGGTTACATCAAAAGCATCGCCTAGCTTTAAACGAATGATTTCATTTTTTGGAGTATGGTCAACTTTGTCTTCGCCAATAAACTGGGCATTTCCGTGACTGTCCTTTTTATATACTCGGACAATGCCTTTTGGAATTGGCATGCCTAAGCCCGCTGATTTTTTATTTGCCAACTGCACATAAACGCCTACTTTAAGCTTCTTGCCAAGCTGGCCTTGCCGGCTGCTGTAATAATAGCTAGCTCCGTTCAGCACAAACTCTTTCGTAACGGGTATTGCATTTGCGGTTAGAAGAGAGACTTGTTTGGTCTGGTTATTTAAAATGCTGGTTGGACGGTTTAAACCATAAAGGTGATATTCAAATATACTTTCTTCGGACATGGGAGGAGCATCAGCAGCTATCGAAAACTTCATTTCTCTGCTGCGCTGAGCAAAATTTATTTGCTCCTGCACTTGATTAACATCCCCAGCTACTAATTGCAGTTTGGCATTATTATAATCCGTACCGCTGACATTGTTTAAAGTGACCCAGCCAAGCAGATCAATGGAGCTGTCAGAGGCATTAAGTTCTGCGACATAATCTGCTTTCCAAGACAGGCCAGACGATAAATAGCTCAGTTCTAGCTGCTGCGCGTTTGACGTTGGACTGTTTAGCTGAGTCACTAAAGTGGGCTGATCCCGAAGGTTTTCAGGAATGTTGTCAAAAATAAACTGACCTTTTGGGTTGGTCTTAATTCTATTGCCTATTTTAAGTATTACCCCTTGATGGGTACTAAGTACTATTGCCTTTTCTGTCTTTTCTTTACCGGTTGCAGAGTTCAGCGTTACCAGACGAACCTGTCGCCCGACATATTTATCTAGCAGTTTTTCAGGGGTTAACAAATCATAGTCAAAATTCTGTTCAATAACTTTAAATCCCTTGCTGTGAGTTAAACTGCGCAACATAGCAGTTTCTGCCCGCATTTTTGCACTAACACCGCGAAAGGCAAGATGATTGAAACCTTTGTCTAAACTAACTGTCCTTTGGTCTTTAATTAAAGCTAGGCCACTATTATAGATAGTAATGGCAACATCAGTCTGGTCAGCTAAAGTGGTTTTTTTCTCTATTGTCAGGGCGTTGGCAGAGGGGGCAAAGCAAGTTGCCAAACAAATTAAAATAGGTGCTATAGATACTGAAGAATCCATCGAATTGTGCTCTTGCTGGCTAAAATTATTAGCTGTGACAGGTTAGGATGAAGTTAGTTCGTTATTAGTGGCTATGTTCTGCGTTTTTTAGGGAGCGTTGATAAGTGTCCAACACTCATGTTGAATTGGTGAATTACACTCAATCAGCTTATGATAGGATGAAAATAGGATAATAATGGATTATATTAAAAATTAATCGGTTACACTTATCTACAAATGTACTTTAAAAAGCAATGTTAAGATGACCGGCTACACCTTATTATTTTTGTACGCTGGTAGCATTATCTGGCAAGATGGGGTATTCACAATGAGATATTTTCAAGCTATTCCAGAATATTTATATTTTGCTCTGCGCTTCTTTTTTCTCCCTTTTATGATCTTGGTCGTAGGAAAAGTTCTGTTTGAACTGTTGGCCTTCAACTTCTTTGATCTAGCTCCGGTTCAGCAGGCTTCAGTTATTGATAAAACTTCAGTGGCAGTAAAACTTAATGAAATGAAAGCCCGGCTGTTATGGATTGCCAGTGTATTAGTTTATGTTCTTATTACGATGGGTTTTGGCGTTTTTATTTGGGATACGCTAAGAAATTCAATTGCAAAATCGGCATTAAGAGTTTTTGTTTTCTTAGCAATGACTATCGTTACTGTTGAAGCCTACTATTTACTGAATGTTGCTCCTTCAGAAAGCCCAATAAAAAGTATATTTTCATTTACCTTTGACAGCCTTTCAAGTTCAGGGTTATTTACCATAAATCAGTTGTTTCTTATACATATTACTTTAGATATTATTAATTTTATTGCGCTGCTAATAGTGCCTTTCGGAATAATTTCTGGCTGTTGCATTATGCATAAAATTCCTATTACTCTTTATAAAGACGCAGGGTATTATCTCGATCGGTCACAGCAGTTAAAAAAATTAATCACTGGAGGCTCTGCAGTGATGGTTATAGGCATAATTCATATGCAATTATGGCTGAACTGGCCTTTGATATTTCTTGATGAATCCAAAGAATTAGCTCAGTTAAAAGAAGTTGTTCAACTGGTATGTCAATATTGGGGAGTTAGCTATTCATTGATAATTGCATCTTTATACCTTCCTGCTGCAAGTTATTTAAGCAATCAAGCAAGACTGGCTCTTCTTCAGGGAAGTAATAAGGAGCTAAAAAAAGACCCTTCAATTTGGCTAATTAAAAATAAAATGGTATTTTCTCCAATAGCCTCATTTTCACAAATTATTACTGTTATCGCTCCAATGTTAGCGGGAACATTTAGCTCCTCACTGACTGAAATTTTATTCTCATAAGTATGCGGGGAAGCTATTTGGCAGTAGAAAATGAATCAGCAAATTTTGGAGCAGATATCCCTGGAATACTGGGCAAATCGCCTCGGCCATTGCCGACTTTTAGCTGTGCCTTCATGCCTTTTTCCATATGCTGCGCAATGTCGCAATGTACTAAATAGGTAAAATGGCTACTGGGCACAATAAAAGTCCCGGTTTTTTTACCTGGGCCATTCACTTCTATATGAAACATGCCTTTAGGATATAGGTATTTTGGCAGACCATGAATCATCCATTGGTGACGAATATCATCGTCATTAGTAAATTCTACAGTAATGCGGCTGCAAGGCTTGACTTGCCACTGATGTTCATTAAAGCCAAAAACAGTGCCAGGATACTGTTTGGCATATTTAACGCCTGCTTTGACTTCGATGGTGATATCTTCTGATATTTCTGGGCAGTCTTTAGGCAGTTTATCTTTGTTTTCATACATCACCATGCCTTTCATATCCATACGCATATTACCGCCACACATGCCTTCCATCATTTTTTTTTCAGGGTGATGACGTGCATGCTGATTGTCTTTATGCTCTTCTTTATTAGGCTCTTTGGATTCAAATGCTGTTTCCGCCGCATTGATTTCAGTAAACAGGCTGCCGATGCTTAAACCGATAGCTATTAATGACCCTGTAGTAATAGGTTTTTTAATTCGCATTTTCTGTCTTAATATGTTTTCTAATGAGAAGGACGGTTGCTAATAAAAGGACAATCTGGAAAATCAATATAGCTATTTGCGTTATGTTTAAGGAGCCTTTATCCTTTTCTTTCATGTCAGGGGCTGTCGTATTTGCTATTTCACCATAAAGGCGGTTTTCATCAGATAAATTCCAGATAGGGTATTTTTTTTGATAGAACTCTTTGGTGAAAAATGGACTTACATCAACACCCTGCAATTTTGGCATGCCGTTGGCTCCGAGATAAGACTCAAAAACAACACTGCTGATATGTCCGCCGGGATAGATGCCATCAGTGGTTACACCTGCTTCATTATGATCATGAAATGTCCATATGCCGGCTCCCATATTATTCAGCCCATCATTAAGCGCATATAACTCCAGATCAGCACGCTGAGCGGGGCCCAAGGTAAAAACATCACGCTGTATTTGGGCATCGGGCTTAAGTTTTACACCATCGAGATGAGTGACTGTAGGTTTAAATCCATGAGTATGCAGTGAAAGCATCTGTTCCCCTGCATTGAATACCCGCAATTTAACCTTTTCATCTGGTTTAATGACGATAAGGGACTCTCTTAGCGTGTAGGGAAATGAGCGGCCATTTAAAATGAAATAATCGGGTGATCTTTCCGTTATATTGTATTCACGGTTGTACGCCTTGGCCAATAGCCTTGAATCATTTCCCTGCTGAATCAGATTGTGCAGTTCTCTATCAATATCCTGATATTGCAGATCATATTCCTGGCTGTATTTTTCTTGTACGGCTACGGATGAATGCCGGACAAAACTGGCGCCTATATTAAAGGTTTGCACCCAGTTGTCAGGTTTGTTTTCTTCAACGATAAACATGCCGATTAGTCCCATTAAAATATGGGTGTGAGCCTGTACATGACAATGGTAAACCATAGTGCCAGTTTGCCTCGGCGTCATTTCATAGGAAATGGTTTTTCCTGGCATAGTGAGCTTGTTACTGGTTTGCGGAACACCATCATTGCCTTCGCCATTTTTTTTAAGAAAAGGGTGATCAACCCCATGAAAATGAATGCTATGAGGAAAGTAGTGTGAGTTTTCAAGGGTTATAATGATCTTATCTCCCTGCTCAACGCGAATCGAAGGGGAGGGGAGGCGCAAGAAAGGGTTGGCTTTGATGCTGGCAAAACTTTCATTTGACATGCCTCTGCTTTTAGGTGCGAAAGCCCAAAAGCCAGGCTGAATGCCCGGGGCAATATTATAAGTGGTAATTGGGTCTTTCTGATCAGGCGAAAAGCCATTGAGCTCTATGACTTCAAGCCGGATATGAATTTCATCAGGATCGCCATCGCCATCAATATCATTGGTTTTTATTAAGGTGTCTGGCGACAACTGTGTTTGCATCATGGTAGCCATAGAGATATTGTTAGTACCTTTAACAAAGGCTGCAATATCGTAAGGGTTATCTGGGTCGCAAACTGGGGAAGGCGCTATGCTTACCCCTTCAATCTGTTGTTTTTCACGCCATTTTGGGTTTACGCTTTTAGGGCAAAAAGGTTCGACCAGACCAAGAAAGCTTTCTTCTGTAGCAGGTGCTGTTGGAAACTCCGCTGATGAAATGGAAGGTGTTAAAAGTGATATGATGATAAAGAGAGTTTGTCTATAGAGACGCATTTTAGAAATTATCCTGGTTTAACTTCCCCCTTTGAAAAAGAGGGATTAAGGGAGATGTTATAAAAAAATATTGTTAATATTAATGCCATCCGCCATATTGTTTAGTTGGATCGCCGCGAAATCCAGTGGATGTTTTATTGGCATCGGGAACTCCCACGGTACTGTCGGCTGCTATAGACATATTGGAATGAGTGTAGCCGCCAAGGGATTTAGCTTTTTTGGCAATCAGAGTCGTTAGGTCATTAATATCGTATTTTTTTAATGACGAGTAAATGGCTACCGAAATAAGTTTGTCTTGATCTGTATTTTCAGCTGTGGGACTAAAAGTTAAAGTAATTGGCAACTCAGTACCGGCAGGAACAGTTAAGCTGTAATGGCTATCTTTATTTACTTGGGTGGTAGCAATTAATTTGTTTTTGCTATTGGTGGCTTTGATTTCGCCACTGCGTATATTGCCTTTTTTATTGCTTACTCTGCCTGTTAGAGTGGTTTCGCTATTGTACTTTTGAATTGTTTTTTGGGAGGTTAGTGGGGTGTTGCCACTATCATTATTGTTACAGGCTGTTAAAAGCAGGCTGGACAGGATTGTAAAAAATAATATAGAGTTTTTTGTGGTCATAATCTTCTCGTTTTTAGACGGATTATATCATGGCAAGAATATTAGAGTATTATAATATTTTAAGGATATGTTGCTTTATGAGACTGCTAAAATGTTTTAAAATTCATCTGATTTCAATGTATTTTCATTTGAGCTGTTTTATTTTTTTCCTTTGCTATACTTATTAATTAATTCTTTATCTAAAAGAAAATATTTTTAGCATCTGAGCTTGACTAGATGGTCTTTATAACATGCTAATATTAGACATAATTGACAAAAATATGACACAATCAGACTCAAAGCAACCTGACCTTGACTGGAGTCAAGTAAGGGAGACAGTAAAATTGCTAACTGTTTCTATCACTCAGGTAGAATCAAATATGCATGCAGGTGATGATTCAGTTAATACGCTGACTGAATCTTTTACCGGAATAGTTGAGCACATGGGGGCAATCAATGAATTATTATATGGCTTTGAACCCAGTGATGAAAGAGAAGAAGCATTAGAGCACTGTCAAAAAACGAGTGATAAAATACAGACATCAATTATTGCATTTCAATTCTATGACCGTTTGCAGCAATCTTTAAGCCATGTTGCCAACAGCCTTAAAGGGCTTACATCTTTAGTAGAAAGTCCTGAGCGTTTATATAACCCGATGGAGTGGAAAAAGTTTCAGGATGAAATTCGTGCCCGCTATACGATAGAATCTGAGAAAATCATGTTTGATGCTGTCTTGCAAGGAAAAAGCATTGAAGATGCTATTAAATTGGCAGCTCAGGCGGATGATAATGACGAAGATGAAATTGAACTTTTTTAATGATTCAAAGTTAAAGATGTATGAATAATAAATTTTTGTTTTTTTTGCTAGCACCCTTATTGTTGAACGGTTGCAGCGGGTATCAGCCGCCAGCGCCCATTTTTGGAAAAACGTATGGGACAAATCCTTATGAAAAACAGAAAGGTGCGTCCACACAGCCTTATCAAACAGATGGTCAGCCGTTTAACTCGGAAATTGAAAAAAGAGAATTGCCCTTAAAACCTGCAAGTCAGGCGATAAACCGTGATAATGTGAAGGTAGAGAGAAAAGCACCGCCTGCTGTTTTAGCATTAGTATATGATGCTGACCGAAGCAGTAAAGCGGGGGATCTAGAGTCTGCAGTAGCAACAATTGAAAGGGCATTGAGAATTGATCCTAGAAACCCAGATTTAACGTATAAGCTTGCTCAGTTGAGACTTAGGCAATCTAAACCTCGTCTTGCAGAGGATTTGGCCAAAAAGGCAGCATTATTATCAATAAATGATAGAGTGTTAAAAAAGAAAAGCTGGCTGTTAATCAGTGCAGCTAGAAAACAGCAAAAAAATTATTTTGGTGCGAAAGAAGCCAAGTTAAAAGCGGATGGAATTTAGCTGTCTAATGAGTTAGATTTTCTAGAGTAATAAAGCGATTAAGCATACTATCTGAATCTTGGGGTGTCCGTATTTTAAAATCTAACCATTATGTGACGAATAGTAAGCACAGGTAGCAGACCCTGCGTCTACTTCAACTTCGTATAAAAGTCACACCGGTCAGCCTGCCCTATAGGCTTGACGACTTCTGAAAAAAAACTTTAGCCTCCTGTATGCGCTTCGGGGCTGCACATTTCCATGATGCTGCCGTGAGTTACTCCACCATTGTTCTGTTCCCAGGTTTTCAGCGGGAAGAAATCGGCAATACTTTCAAAACGCAGTGGAGCATAAGTACCCAAGTAAAATTAGTTTAACTTTTTACTTGTCTTTTTTACCATTTAAGGCTCTGAATAAATAGTTACGTAGCTCGCTATGCGCCTATCTATTCAGGGCCTAAAATGAAAAAAAATCCTGCGTAAAACTATTAAATTAATTTTACTTGGGTACTTAGGTGTCAGGTTTCACCTATGAACAAAATGAGAGTCTTTTAAACCTCTAAATTCGTATAATATTTAGCAATTTGAGTATTTCTCCAGTTTCCAGAGCTTAAGCAGTGTCCATATTGAGGGAATGACCCTTGGACTGAAGGCGGTGTTACATAGCGAAGCTATACAATTACCCCATTTAAATTAAAATTAGTTTCATTGCCTGAAGTAATACGTTAGAATCCGAATAATTCATTTTCTTATCTATGTGATAGTTTTCCAGGGCTGGAGATATGCTTGAAATGTAAAAAAAGTTCTCCTCATATGTCATCAAAAGGCGATAGCTGTACTGAGTGCTTTAAAAAAAGTCAGTGTCTGGCAGAAAAAATATTACTTAGTGGTAAGTCGTATCTGGGCGGCGAAATAATTAATAATATAATCTATCGACCCGGTGATTATATCTATAGACAAGGAGAAGTTTGTAAGCACCTTTTTGTTATCAAAACTGGCGCGGTAAAAAGTCAGATTGGGTCTATTGACGGCATAGACCAGATTATTGGCTTTCATTTCTCCACTGAAGTTTTAGGTTTTGATGGGCTGGATTGCAACAAATACGTTTCTTCAGTCATTGTGCTGGAAAATTCAATAGTTTGTGCTTTTCCTCGCCAACTTGTTGAAATGTTTTGTGCTGTTTCCCCTGATTTCCAAAGAGATCTCATTGCACGATTAAGTCGTGAAATAACCCATGAGCATCAATTCCTGATGTTAATCAATAAAAATACAGCCGAACAGCGTGTGGCACTTTTTCTGCTAGATCTATCTATTCGTTTGGGGGGCAGAGAGGTCGTGAAAATTGATATCATACTTTGTATGAGCCGAGCTGATATTGCCAACTATCTTGGTCTAGTGCCAGAAACTATAAGCAGAATTTTATCCAGATTTGAGCTAAAGGGAGTGATAGCTGTCAGGAAGAAAAAGTTGAAAATTATCAATATGAAAATGCTAAATGAATATTCTCACCGGCATTGTTGTTACGAAATAGCATGATCGTGGCCTTAATCCTAAATAAATCAGTTGAACGCTTAGTTTAACTTGTTAAATAAACTGTATAATCCAGTTTTTAACTATTCACCAGATGGGTGAGTGTATTTCGCTTAACGGTTTTGTGAAAAATCTGAACAAAAAATTCTGCAGAATACCTCTCGATAAGGACTACGGCCATTATCTTTGAGCTATTCTTTGCCTTTGCCTAAGGTTTCTACTGATTCAAATACCGCTTTAAATAATGCCCAGTAAAAGAGGCATCATTATTGGCAACCTGCTTTGGAGTCCCTTCTGCCACCACTGTTCCTCCGCCCGTACCGCCTTCTGGTCCCATATCAATGATCCAGTCCGCAGTTTTGATGACATCCAAATTGTGCTCAATAATTATTACCGTATTGCCATGGTCGCGCAAAGTATGTAAAACGGATAGCAGCTGCTTTATATCATGAAAATGCAAGCCAGTGGTTGGCTCATCCAGTATATATAGGGTTTTCCCGGTATCTCGTTTGGAAAGCTCTTTAGCTAGCTTAACCCGCTGTGCCTCGCCTCCGGACAGAGTGACTGCATTTTGCCCTAAAGTGATATAGCTTAAGCCTACATCAATCAGGGTATTTAATTTTTTGGCTAAAACAGGCACTGGGCTAAAAAAATCAGCCGCATCTTCGACAGTCATATTAAGAATCTCGTTAATGGTTTTACCTTTATAACGAATATCCAGGGTTTCACGGTTATACCTTTTGCCATTGCAGGTATCACAGGGGACAAAAATATCAGGCAAAAAGTGCATTTCAACTTTGATTACCCCATCGCCTTTACAGGCTTCACAGCGGCCGCCTTTAACATTAAAACTAAAGCGTCCCGGTGTATAGCCTCTGGAGCGGGATTCATGAGTGGCGGCAAATAGTTCGCGTACAGGGGTAAAAATACCCGTGTAGGTCGCGGGGTTAGACCGAGGGGTTCGGCCTATAGGGCTTTGGTCTATATCAACTACTTTATCCACATGCTCTAAACCGGTTATTTTGTCACAGGGGGCTGGGATACAGCTTGCTTTGTTAATATGTACTGCCGCGTAACGATAAAGCGTATCATTGATTAATGTTGACTTGCCTGAGCCTGATACGCCGGTAACACAGGTCATCAACCCAACGGGGAAAGCAATGCTGACGTTCTGCAAATTATTCCCCCGTGCATTGTGAAGCGTTATGCACTTTTTTTTGTCGATAGCAGTGAGGGCGGAAGGGACTTCGATGGCCTGTTTACCTGACAGGTATTGTCCCGTTAATGAATTTGGGTTGTTTTTAATATCATCGGGTGTCCCCGTTGCAACAATTTCACCGCCATGAATGCCTGCCCCGGGGCCAATATCTACGACATATTGAGCAGCCATAATGGCATCCTCATCATGTTCGACCACGATCACTGTATTGCCTAAGTCGCGCAAGCGAAATAGGGTACTTAAAAGACGCTGGTTATCTCGCTGATGCAAGCCAATAGAGGGTTCATCCAGAACATACATAACACCGACTAAGCCTGCGCCAATTTGGCTGGCCAGTCTAATGCGCTGAGCTTCACCGCCGGAGAGGGTGTCAGCGCTTCTGTCTAAAGTTAAATAATTTAAGCCGACATTGACTAAAAACTCCAGCCGTTCCTGAATTTCCTTATTGATTTTTTCAGCAATTTCTCCTCTGTGTCCCGGAAGATGCAGCGCACTAAAAAAATCTAATGCTTGCTGAATGGGTAGGTTAGTCAGATCGTGTAGAGGAATGTCATCAATAAATACATTTCTGGCAGCAGTATTTAGCCGGGCACCATTACATTGGTCACAGGTTTTTTTAGAGAGATATTTGGATAATTCGTCCCGGACCATTTGCGATTCAGTTTCATGGTAGCGTCTTTCCATATTGACAATAATGCCTTCAAACGGATGGCTTTTGACTTGCTTCTTCCCTGATCCTGAAATATGCTGGAAATTGATTTTTTTTCTGCCGCTGCCATAAAGAATTACCTGCTGTATATCTTTTGGAATGTCGGCAAAAGGCATTTCTGTATCAAAACCATAATGCTCTGCCAGAGAGCAGATGATCTGATAGTAATAGGCATTTCGCCTGTCCCAGCCTCTAACCGCACCGCCAGATAAACTGATTTCAGGGCTGTGTACAACAAGATGAGGGTCAAAATCTTGTTTAACGCCTAAACCGTCGCAACTGGGGCAGGCGCCTTTAGGGTTGTTAAATGAAAAAATACGCGGTTCTAATTCTGAAATGCTGTAGCCGCATTCTGGGCAGGCATAGCGCTCAGAAAATAGTATCTTCTCATCACTTTCCATACTGGTGGCAATGGCAATGCCATCTGCAAGCCGCAAAGCGGTTTCAAATGACTCTGAAAGGCGCAGGCTAAGATCATCACGAATCTTAAAGCGGTCAACAATTACTTCAATAGTATGTTTCTTTTTCAGGTCCAGAGTAGGCGGCTCATCCAGATCAAAAATTTCACCGTCAATTCTGGCGCGGATGAAGCCTTGAGCGCGCAAATCTTCCATTAATAAAATATGCTCACCCTTACGGGCATTAACGATGGGAGCAAGCAGCATCCAGCGTTCACCTTCGGGCTGTGAAAGCACCTGATCAACCATTTGACTGACCGTTTGCGCTTCCAGAGAGCTATGGTGTTCTGGGCAGCGGGGGATACCGGCTCTGGCATATAGAAGTCTTAAATAATCATAGATTTCGGTAATTGTACCAACGGTTGAGCGGGGGTTATGTGAGGTGGATTTCTGTTCAATAGAAATGGCAGGGGAAAGTCCTTCAATATGATCGACGTCCGGTTTTTCCATCATCGACAAAAACTGTCGGGCATAGGCCGATAATGACTCTACATAGCGTCTCTGACCTTCAGCATAAATAGTGTCAAATGCCAAAGAAGATTTTCCTGAACCTGAAAGCCCGGTAATAACTATTAAGGAATCTCTGGGTAAATCGAGGTCTATATTCTTAAGATTATGTGTTCTGGCACCTCGAATACTGATTGTGTCCACGATATGGAATTCCTAAAGGTTAAAGAACTGGATAATATACGTCTTTTTAACCCCTTATGGCAATTCGGTATTTAGTATCCTGTCATAATCAAGTTAAATCCTTGCACCTTATAACTCACATTAGGAAATGAATTGCTTTTTTTCAGCACAATCACTCCGAAATAGCAGGTCCATCCAGGGAGCATATTTATTACACGAAAGCCAATTAGGAATAGGTATAATATGCCTATTCGTAGATATTAAATTCTTTTTTGAGGCATCATGAGTATAAAATTATCAAATAGAGTTAACGCTGTAAAGCCATCCCCTACATTAGCGGTTACTGCCAAAGTGGCTGAAATGAAAGCTGCGGGTAAAGATATTATTGGCTTAGGTACTGGCGAACCGGATTTTGACACCCCTGAACACATTAAAAAAGCGGGCATTAAAGCAATTAATGAGGGCCGTACCAAATACACTGCAGTTGATGGTATCGCCGAATTAAAACAGGCTATCATCGCTAAATTTAAAAATGATAACGGCTTTGACTATAAGGCCAATCAAATTTTAGTTTCTTGCGGGGGCAAGCAAAGCTTTTTTAATCTTGCACAGGCGCTGCTCAATCCAGGTGATGAAGTCATTATTCCTGCACCTTATTGGGTTTCATACCCTGATATGGCTTTGCTGGCTGACGGAGTACCTGTTATTGTTGAAACAAAACAGGAACAGGAATTTAAGATTACACCGGCACAACTGCGTGATGCAATCACCGATAAAACTCGGCTGTTTGTCATCAACAGTCCGTCCAACCCAACAGGCGTTGCCTATTCAGAAGCTGACCTTAAAGCGTTAGGTGATGTGCTGAAAGAATATCCTAATATTATCATTGCGACTGATGATATGTACGAGCATATTCTTTGGAAAAAAAATAGCTTTGTAAATATTCTCAATGCCTGTCCTGAGCTGTATGGACGCACGATGGTCTTAAATGGAGTTTCTAAAGCCTATTCGATGACGGGGTGGCGTATTGGCTATGCGGCCGGTCCAGTTGAACTGATCAGTGCAATGCGAAAAATTCAGTCTCAAAGTACATCTAATCCAACATCTATCTCACAGTATGCCGCAGTAGAAGCTATTTCAGGCGATCAAGGCTGCATTGATAAGATGATGGTCGAATTTAAAAAAAGGCATGATATGGTGGTCAAAGAGCTTAATACCATTGATGGCGTAGAGTGCCTATCTACTGACGGAACATTTTATGTATTTCCTAATGTGGAAAAGCTTATTGGTAAACTGGATGGCATAGACAATGATTTGGATTTTGCAGCATATTTAATAGAAAAGGCAGGTGTTGCTTTAATTCCTGGCGCGGCTTTTGGCAGTCCTGGGCATATTAGAATTTCGATCGCTACCAGCATGGAAAACTTGGAAAATGCTTTAGAAAGAATCAAACAGGCTATTTAGCTTATTTTTACCCCCTTCCTTAGTCTCCCTTTTTCAAAGGGGGGACGGTTGAGGGGATTTTTTTACCAGCTTTTAACTAAATCACCGGCCCTAACTTTTCTTGCATCTGAAGCCAGCTCCATTTCTCCAACCGAAAAATTTGCCTGAACATTCTCAATTTTAATTACGCCTACAATTTCATTTATTTGCATGGCAGACTTTCCCTTTAAAGCATAAATTACAAGACTGTCCCCAGGCCTTATTTTATCCTGGGAACCGGCAGCAATATAAACCTTGCTGTTTTCAACTTTCAAAACGTTAGCAGTAAAAGGATAGCAGGTAAACAAACGCGCTATGTCTTTACTTGCAAGCTGAATAATTTGGGAAATTTTATGACCGGAAGGTGTCGACTTAAAACGTTCACTGCCTACTGCATACCCTGAAGGAATCCAGACATCGCCGATAACCGTATCAGTGTATCGGTGCTGAAACAATAAAGCGCCACTCATGCCATCATGCACATAGACATCAATTGCTATACTGCGTCTGGCTGCAAAATCTCTCATCATTGATTTCATCTGCGCAAGAAGGCCTGCTCCTCTGATATATTCAGTTGATTCAACCTCAAAATCTCTGATTACACCTGACAAAACAAACTGAGCCCCCTGTTCCTGAGCTAATTGCACAATAGCGGAATCTTGATATCCAGTTTCATCAATTATTTCCGGGGCCATATCGGGTCGAGAATATAAAACGGTATGCGTTTCATTTTTTCCAATAAAGCTTCCTGACTCCATCAGAATATTCATTATTTCTCTCGGAATTCCGCTATATAAATCTTGAGTTTCATTAGCACTTATCTGGCCAGAAACCACACCGGGAAACCCCGTTATAATAATTTTCTTCCGATAAGGGGCGTTACAGACTTGCTCGCCTTTTGACAGGACTGCCAATACCTGCAAATGATAAGTATTATTCACGATCCATTCATCAACTACTTTGGTGCTTCCAAGAATAGCTTCTGACGAAAATTGGGCGCCTACTTTAGCAGAGATATTTCCAATAGCCATTCTAAAGGCCTGCTTTCTAGCCAGCAATTTTGCCCCCTTAATAATTGGGGCCTGGCCTTGTACCGTAATGGAGCGTATGTTTGACTCTATAGCCGGTTCAGGTGTTTCTGCAGCTGGCTGCGATGCACAGCCCTGCATAAAAATCAGGGCAATAAAAAGAAATAATTGGATATTAAGCTTCATTAATATGAACTAAAAGAACCGAGTAAAGTACAAATACCGAATGGCTGCAGTAACAGCCATATTGCCACCCCATTGAGAATCATACATTCCCAGATCAAGCAGCGTTTTATCAAGGCTATTTTTTTCTTTTGAAAAACCTGAAATACTTAATTGCGCAGAACAGTCTGAACAGCTTAAGTTAACAGTTGACTGTGATGCACGCTGATAGCCGATTCGAGTGAATTGAATTTTGTCTTCTTCGCGCAAACAGCTTTCCACCCTGGCAACAGTTGAGGAAATGCAATGATAAAAGCGGGGCGTTAGTTTTAAGGCCAGCACTACCCTTTTTTGGCCTGCAATTAGATTTGAGTCGGCCACAATGGCTTCACGCAAAAACAGATCCAGATAGATCCGAAAAGACTCCTGTTTTATAACCTGATCAGCAACGGACAAATTAGCAGTTAGCTTTTCTTTATAAAGCAGTTTGGCAAGCTCTCTATAGGCATTTATTTTTGCTTTCTGTTCAGTAGAAAATTGATTTTGAGCATCTGTTAAATGGGATAGGCGCTGCAAACTGCCATAGCCCTTTGCTCTAAGTACTTTGCCAGGCTTGCGAACAATAGGATCAGTCTGCTTCGTCACGGCAGTAGAACAGGCTGCCAAGCTGATGACAGCTACCGTTAAAAAAATCTTTATTATAAATTTATTCACCAGCAATAACCTCCTCAATTAATCATAGACTAGTTATCGGCTAAATAATGAATTTCTTAAATTATTCCCCTAGCACTTCCGACTCATCGGTCCTTTCTACAGACCATAATTTTTCCAACTGATAAAAATCGCGTGCTTGTGCAGTCATTACATGCAGAATCACATCACCTAAATCCAATAAAACCCAATCAGACCCTTTCTGTCCTTCAACACCTAAAGGCGAAAAGCCATTTTCCTTAACTTGTACTAAAACATATTCAGCCAGGGCATTTGCATGACGCTCAGATGTTGCAGTCACAATAATCATATAATCAGTAATACTGGTTTTTCCAATTACATCCAGTATGGCAATATTTTGTCCCTTTCTTTCATCCAGAACGTTTTCTATTATTTTTAACAACTCTTTTATTTGCATTTATTCTCTCTATTTATGCTTAATTTTTGATATTTCAAAATTATATTGGATGCGACAACCCGATATTGTATCGAAATAAGCATATGAATGTGCGCGAAAAAACACCTAATCTGCAGTTTATGCCTCAAGGGAGCTGGAAATAAATAACCATTCAATCTTGCTGGTGTTTCAGTTCGTCTTTAATTTTGTTGCTTCAGTTACAAAGCACTAGTTTTTAGTTTGCTCTTTCAGCGTTTAATAGCGCGACAATCGCAGCTGTTTCTGGGCGTACGCCACGCCAGATAAAAAAGGCTTCGGCGGCCTGTTCAATCAGCATGCCTAGTCCGTCCAGGCTTTTTTTAGCACCATGAGCTAAGCCCCATTTTACAAAAGCAGTAGGCTGGCTGCCATAAGCTAAGTCATAGCAAGTGCCATTTGTGGCCAGTAAATTTTTAGCCAATGGAGGAAGGTCATCTGATAAGCTGGCTGATGTGGCGTTTAAAATTAGGTCGAATTCACTATTTTTAATCTCATCATAAGAACAGCCGGTGATTTTGCCTAATTGAGAAAATTCATGGCTAAGGGTGATGGCTTTTTCGACTGTACGGTTGGCAATGACAATATGGGTGGGTGACTTTTCCATTAATGGGCCTATTATCCCACGGCTTGCGCCACCAGCACCTAAAATTAAAACTCGGCTATCTAAAAGAGGGATCATGTGGTTAATGGTTAAATCTGTTACCAGGCCGATTCCATCAGTGTTGTCGCCTAATACTGTGCCATTTTTCTGTAAAGTTAAAGTATTGACTGCCTTGCTGAATTGGGCACGTTCAGAAAGGATATCTGCATGCTGCCATGCCAGCTCTTTAAGTGGGACAGTGCAGTTGAGGCCTTTTCCGCCTTGCCTGAAAAAATCAGTCACAGCCACAGAAAATGAGTCTGCCGGTACATCTTGAGCACAATAGCTTAATTCCTGATGGGTTTGCTGTGCAAATAATGTGTGTATTCGGGGGGATTTGCTGTGACTGATAGGATGTCCAAACACAGCATATTGATCAATTGTACTCATGCTATTCTCGCTTAAAAATTGAAAGGCAGTTTCCTTGCTTTGTGTTACTGCCATTAAATGATGGAAAGGCAAACGTAGGCTGGGGTGGGGCCTTAGCACACCCCCTGCATTTTGTGAAAAGCTGGGGTTACGCTTTCACTCCACCCCAGCCTACATTTATTAGCTTAATGGCATTCGCACTTTATATCGCAATAATGGGCCAAAGCATATGCCTTTATTGCTGCTTGAGCCATTGGGCGGCAGATTTGGCATAATAAGTCAGAATGGCATCGCTGCCAGCCCGTTTGAATGCAAGCAGCGACTCCATAACAACTTGCCGCTCATCAAGCCAGTCATTGATGGAAGCTGCTTTTAGCATGGCGTATTCCCCGCTTACCTGGTAGGCAAATGTAGGTACTGAAAACTGTTCTTTAGCACGACGAATAATATCCAAATAGGGCATGCCTGGTTTAACCATAATCATATCTGCACCTTCATCAAGGTCCAATTGAATTTCCCGTAATGCTTCATCAGAATTGGCTGGATCCATTTGGTAACTGTATTTATTGCCTGTACCTAAATTTCCGGCAGAGCCGACGGCATCTCTAAAAGGACCGTAAAAGCTAGAGGCATATTTAGCAGAATAGGCCAGGATCTTCGTGGTAATAAATTGATTTGATTCTAAAGTCTGCCTAATTGCACCGATACGGCCATCCATCATATCTGAAGGTGCAACAATATCAACCCCTGCCTGTGCATGAGATAAAGCCTGTTTACAGAGTACTTCCACGGTTTGGTCATTCATCACATAGCCATCGCTATTGATAAGTCCATCTTGGCCATGCGAAGTAAATGGGTCAAGCGCAACATCAGTGATAATGCCTAATTCAGGAAATGATTTCTTTAATGCTCTGACACAGCGCTGAGCCAAACCCTCTGGATTGTACGATTCCCTGGCATCGTCAGATTTTTTTTCTGCAGAAGTAACAGGGAATAGAGCAATGGCAGGTATGCCTAGCTGACTGATTTGATCGGCCTGTTCAAGGATTAGATCAATAGAAAGACGTTCTACACCTGGCATTGAAGCGATGGCTTCCCTTTGATTATCACCTTCAATTACAAATAAAGGATAGATGAGATCATCTGCAGATAGTCGATTTTCTCGCATTAAACGGCGAGAGAAATCGTGATAACGCATTCTTCTCATGCGTGTGGCTGGGAAAACAATGTTATTATGTCGCATAATTATCCATTAACAATGGTTAAGAATTAAGATAAATGGCTTACGGGGCTATTGTATCAGCGTACCTGCTTCTTCAGGTATCTTAAAATAGACAGGATGACACTTTAAATAAAGTGGGGAATTTTCATGAAACACCAATATATTAAACAGCTTTTTTTATTTGCCACTTTTGCTTTTTTGTTAGCGATGCTTCCAATATCAAAAGCAGTTGCCGCTGGTTTAGCGCCCCCCCAGATTCCTATTGAAAAGGCATCAGGAAAAATTAAAGAAAAGCTTAAAAATAAAGAGTTCGCAAAAGACTTTATAAAAGTTAATAATTTCGTTTCAGAAGTTATTAGCCCTTATACTGATTTCGATAAAATCGCTAGTTTAGTAGTTGGGAAATACTGGCGGAAAGCAACGGCAGATGAGAAAGAAAATTTTAAACGGGAGTTTAAAAAGTTATTGGTAAGAACCTATTCACGTGCATTTTATGATTTTGATCAATGGTCGATTCGTTTTTTACCATTAAATATGGAAAATGCGGTTAAGAAAGTAAAGAACAAAGAGACTGTGATTGTTAAAACTGAGATTTTACAGCCAGGAAAACCTCCTTTTTCACTTAACTATAGAATGTGGAAGGTAAATGGCGACTGGAAAGTCTACGATATGATGATTGAAGGCATAAGCCTGGTTAAAAATTATCGTACTTCAATTGGTGCACGAATTAAACAGCCTGGCGCCAGTTTAGCGACAGTGACTGAGTACCTAGCCAAGAAAAATTCTGATGCTTTAGCTAGCAAAGGCACCAATGACGATCTTTCATAAGCATTTTTATATCTTCCCGTTCACTTGGCAAGCGTGACCGGGAGGACCCTGCAAACTTTAGTACACCTATGCCCAAGTCCAGCAACCAGGACACCTTGTATTCTAGCCCTATTGGCTTAGTCAATTCCTTTAAATTTGATCAGTCGGTTGTTAATGTCTTTCCTGACATGATTCAGCGATCGGTTCCAGGCTATCAGACGATTATATCGGCGATTGGCCTATTAGCTGAACGATATGCTCAGGAGCATAGTGTCTGCTATGATTTGGGCTGTTCACTAGGTGCTGCAACCTTTTCAATGAAGCATCAAATATCAGCGACAGATTGCAAGATTGTTGCCGTTGATAATTCTGAGGCCATGACTCAGCAGCTTAGAGCAAATTTATCGCATGATGAAGGCGGTTTAGAGGTTGACTGCCTATGTGCGGATATTCGCAATGTCGTTATTGAAAACGCTTCGGTTGTGGTGCTGAATTTTACTTTGCAGTTTATTCCCATAGAAGACCGCCAGGCATTGCTGAGCAAGGTATACCAGGGACTGTTGCCGGGCGGCATTTTAATCTTGTCGGAAAAGCTAAAATTTGATGATCAGCGGCAGCAGGACTTGCAAACGGATCTTCATCATGCCTTTAAAAAGTCACAGGGCTATAGTGATTTAGAAATCAGCCAAAAGCGTTCTGCTTTAGAAAATGTATTACTTGCAGAAACATTTTCCACTCATCAGCAGCGATTGCAAAGTGTAGGATTTAGCAGTGCGGAAGTGTGGTTTCAGTATTTTAATTTTGCCTCTATGATCGCCCTAAAATGATAGATTACCAGCCTTTATATCAAACATTAGCTGAGCTAAAAGCTCAGGCTTGGATAGATGTATTGCCACATCAGATTAAACAGGCTTTTGATTTGAATTCGAATGGCAATGCTGCAAAATGGCTGGCGACAGTCGAGCAGTTGCCAAAAGGAATAGCCTCTACCCATGACTTAAATGCTGGTCAGGTAAAGATAGGCGATGTGACAGATCTGGATGAAACGGCACGGACAGCATTGGTTGAACAGCTGAAAACCTTCCATCCCTGGCGAAAAGGGCCGTATGACATTTTTGGTATTCATATTGATACAGAATGGCGTTCGGACTGGAAATGGGATCGGTTAAAACAGCATATTTCGCCATTAGACAATAGGCTGGTGCTTGATGTTGGCTGTGGTAATGGCTATCACAGCTGGCGGATGCTGGGGGCAGGGGCGAGAATGGCAGTGGGAATAGACCCATTGCTGCTTAACGTTATTCAGTTTCAGGTGATTAGAAAGCTATATGGAGAAGCGCCTATTTATGTTTTGCCGATAGGTTTGGAACAAATCCCACAGGCCACAAAAGCATTTGATACGGTTTTTTCCATGGGGGTGCTATATCACCGCCGCTCACCGATTGATCACTTGCTAGAGTTAAAAGACTGTTTGCGGCCAGGCGGGGAATTGGTTTTGGAAACACTGGTTATTGATGGTAAAGAGGGAGAAGCGCTAATGCCCGAAGGACGCTATGCAAAAATGCGTAATGTCTGGTTTTTACCTAGCTGCGATACTTTGGTAGGCTGGATGAGGCGTTGCGGGTTTAAAAATTGCCGAGTGGTTAATGTTAATGTTACGTCAATTAAAGAGCAGCGAACAACAGAATGGATGCAATTTCATTCGTTAAAGGATTTTCTTGACCCAGACAGCCCAAAAATGACCTGCGAAGGGTTGCCCGCTCCCAAACGGGCTATTGTTTTAGCTGAAGCGCCATAAATTTTGATTTTATAGATAATCCTTGAAAAAATATTTGAATAGTTTTATTCAGGTCAACTGAGCATCAAGCTGATGCCGAAAAATAGTATCTGCAGAACACGATACTACAAGGTTTTTACAAAGAAAGTGATTAACCTTTTGTCAATTGAGTATCTTACACCTACGAACCTTTCCTGAGTCTCTTGGCTCAAATTATTTTCTATCTTTTAAATTACAGCAAAGGTTTCGGCGTTAAAAAATAAGCGACTTATTCAATATAAATAAATCTGTGCAAGGTAGGTAAAAATATCTTTCTTGATAGCCTAAAGTGAGAAAAACTGAGTGTGCCAAAGCAGGCGCTGATGAAATTCTTATAGCTTCTATTTTGCGTCATATCACACACTGATGTGTTATATCACTCATTTTTTTTAAAAATAATATCTAAGTATAAAGAAAGTTAGGCTTTGTTAGGTAGGGGGGTTTTTATTGTGGCATAAGTTGTGCTTTACAAATTATTTAGATGAAATTAATAAAAAATTCACATTGTTTAATTCAAAATTTATCTACCTACAAATCTATTAGACTTTGAGAAAATGGAATATTAAAGTCAATTGAAAAGGTAGGAAAGGCTTTAGCCAAGACTAAAGGCCTTCTGCAGAACGTTAAATAAAATATCCTTAGGTACTTAGCAAGCGTTATACAGGGACGCAAGCAGTCAAGGTAGGTGGGCTGTTTATAATAATAAATATAGGAAAAATACAATTGTTTACAGTTTTTAGATCAATAATGATAAGTCCATTCTTTCCCTCTGTTACCGTTCGATTCTGGACTGTCGCACTGATCCTTGCACTTGTTTTATTCGTGCCTCCCTCATTTGCTACTGATAAAAGTTATCGGATTAATAAAGGCGATAAGCTCAAGATTTCTGTATGGAAGGAGGAGGAGTTAAATGCGCAAGTTATGGTCTTGCCAGATGGAACAATCACCTTTCCAATAGTTGGTGTTGTCCCCGTTGCAGGGAAGACCTTAGATGAATTGCAAGTGCTTTTAAGGAAGCGACTTGAAGCGTTTATCCCGGGGCCAGAAGTTAATGTTTCGCTTCTTGCCTTAGAAGGAAATGTGATCTATATCATTGGAGAGGTTGCTCGACCAGGGCCATATGTAATGACAAAGAATCTGAAGGTTATGCAGGCACTTAGTTTGGCTGGCGGTCTAACGCCTTTTGCGTCAAGAAATGATATTCGCATTTTGCGGGAGGTAGCAGACGGCCGTACTATTTCAATAGATTTTGAGTATGGCGATGTAGAGGATGGGGATAATTTAGAAACCAATATTCTACTGCAAAGCGACGATACAATAGTTATTCCTTAAATGTTGCGTATACAGATATGTACTTTAAAGGGAGAGTCTTGCTTGCCGGGTTGGTTTTGCTTATGTTAATGCCTGTAGCCTTTGCTGATGGCTGGAAAGTCAAAGGGGCATTGGGACAAACTGTTCAATATGATGACAATATTGCTATGAGGGTTGATGCAAACCCAGCATTTGGCTACTTGTTAAGCCCCAGTTTTGGTGCAGACTGGAGTACTTCTAACATGAGTGCTGGCATTACGGGGAGTGGAGATATTCGCCGTTATAATGACCGGCGGTGGAATTGCGAAGGCTTTTCATTAAGAGCTAACCAGCAATATCAGACGCGGCTTCAAGTTTTTTCTCTTTCAGGAAGTTACAGAAGAAACTGTTCGTCTTCGAGTCAGATTTCGGATGATGGAATAATACGACCAAATAGTAAGGAAGAGACCTATAGCATAACACCAGCATGGAGTTGGCAGTGGTCTGCGCTTGACAAGTTTAGCATTAGTCCTGGCTACTCAAAAACTAGTTATTCAACTACCGGACCAGAAGGTGGAAGTGAAACATCCCTTTTGGATTTTCAGGGGAATGAAACTTACAGTCTTAATGTGTCTGAAAGTCATACATGGACTCGCCGTCTATCTTCGACTGGCAGTTTGTTTTTTTCCCGCTCAGAATTTGGTAATTCTTTAAAACAAAGTGTTTTTGGCTTTCAGGTCAGCAGTCAGTATGCCATAACGCGTAAGTGGTCTATCAATGCAGGTGGTGGCTTAAGGTGGGTCAAGAGTCCTTCAGGCTCACAGTCTTTTGGTGACAATGACAATGGTTCGCTGCTTCGTACCGAAATTGCCAACCTTGCATTAAACTATAAAGATCGGAAGGCGAATTATTCCCTGACATACTCACGCTCGGTCAGTCCAAGTGCACTTGGACAGCTAAGTAAATATAATTCGGTTGGTATGAGTTATTCTTATCAAATCACCCGGAAATTAGATTTCAATATCAGCGGTGATTTCTCAAAAAATGAGTCAATTGGCGAGAATGAGTTTCAGACTAACTCGGAACGGACATTCTATAGTGGGTCGGCAAGGCTGACATGGAATTTTGCCAGAGAATGGCAATTGTCCGCCAGTTACCGCTATCGCAGACAGGACTATGCTAATTCAGGTGATGGGCAAGAGGAGGCCGGGGGCACTTCAAATGCAGTAATGTTCAGTCTTAATTACAATTGGAATGGCATGCGCACCTCCTACTAAGGTTCGCAGATAAAATATTTATGGAACAAGAAGAAAACATTAAAACACTTGCTGAATACTTTGAAGTTATTAATAGGCGTAAAAGCCTATTAATTATCTCTTTTTTGATTATCGGCTTTTTAGGTGTAGTACTGGCATTAAAACTGCCCCCCGTTTACCGTTCATCTGCCACGATTTTAATTGAGGATCAACAGATTCCGCAGAGCATGGTTCAAACGACTATCACAGATTTTGCAGACAAGCGGATACAGCTGATCAAACAACGAGTAATGACGCGTGATCGAGTACTTTCTCTTATTCAAAAACATAAAATATATCTTGATAAGCGCGATAAATTAGTGCCAAGCGAGCTCGTCGCTCGCTTTCAGGGTGATGCCGAGATCAACATGATATCTGCGAATGTTCGTGGCCCAGGGGGAGGGCGCAGTGCAACTATTGCATTTTCCATATCCTTTAGCGATAGAAACCCAGTTTTGGCACAATCAGTTGCTAACGAACTGGTTAGCCTTTTTCTAAATGAAAATACTCGCACACGTTCTCAGCGAGCTGCAAAAACTACCGATTTCCTTTATGCTGAGGCGGAAAAGCTTAAGACAGAAATAGAAACTGTCGAAACTCAGATAATGGACTTTAAAACAGAAAACGGAGATAGTTTGCCAGAAATGCTGGGAACTAACCTGTCAGCAGTTGACAGGGCAAAAGAAAGGTTTCGCCAAGCAGATGCTGAAATCCGAATGGCTAAGGATCGTATCATTTATTTGACAGACTCGCTCATTAGAGTCGAACAGGAAGGGCCTGTTGCCACAGAATCTGGAAAAGTACTAAGTAAACAGGCTCAGCTACGGTTGCTAAAGTCGCAGTTCATTCATTTTAGTTCACTCTATAATTCCAAACATCCAGACTTACTGCGAATAAAGCGTCAAATCCAAAACATGGATCCAAGCTTTACGGGAGACTCTTCAGAACTGGACGCGTCGGAAGCACTGGGACAGGCTAAAAATGAATTATCTTTGGTAAAAGAAAAATATTCTGATAGTCACCCGGATGTAGTTAAGTTGCAGCAACGAGTCACAAAGTTAACGCAAAGGATGAATAAAGCATTAACTCAACAAGATGAACCTAAACAGGAGGCTCATCAAGGGAATGCGCTTTATATGACGTTAACTGGGCAACTTCGTACAACACAGCACAAAATAGATTATTTACTTGATGTTAAGAAGGAGTCTTTGGAAAAAGTTGAGGAGCTCCAGACTAATATTGATAAAACGCCTCTAGTGGAAAAACAATACTTAGACCTAGCAAGAAAGCATAAGGCAAGTCTTAATAAATACACTGAGCTAGAGGCCAAGTATCGAGTGGCAAAATTAGCTCAGACTTTGGAGGAAGAGCAAAAAGGGGAAACTTTTACTCTTCTTGAACCACCTGTAGCACCAGACAAGCCAGAGAAACCAAACAGAAAAAAAATTGCTGTTATGGGGTTTGGCTTAGGAGGGGCAGTAGGCTTAGGGCTTATTATTCTGCTAGAACTGTTGAATGAGGTTGTTCGCGGAGCCAAGTCATTGGAAAGGATTACAGGAATGCAACCCATCGTGGTTATTCCCTATATTGAAACTCCATTAGATAGAGAGAAGAGTAACCGTCGATTGAAACAGGCTTTTATTCTGGCGGGGCTCGCTTTTATCGCAGGCATTGTTCTGATTCATTTTTTTGTGATGCCTCTTGAACAGGTATGGGCAACCATAATGATAAAGCTGGCGAGAATATGAAAATTAAGGGTACAAAAAATGGGCGGGCAGACGCTTTACTGGAAAGCAAAGGAAACTTAGCGGTTAATTGAATTATGGTATTTAAAACTAATTATTATTTTGGATTTATGCTTTGACTACGAGTAATGATCAGCAACACGCATTGTCATCAATACAATATACTCAAACTCGCCAGGCTTCTGTCATTCCAGATGTTATGCTGGAACGGCGTTTAGTTATGGGATTGAAAAATGACCCACATACTGATGTGTTTCGCATACTTAGAACCAATATACTGAAGCAGTTGCGTAAAAAACAATGGAGTACCCTCGCTATTGTTGCTCCGACGGCTGCCTGCGGAAAAACCTTTGTGACAGCCAACCTGGCGATTGCTTTGGCGATGGAAGTTAATCAGACAGTCCTTGTTGTGGATGCTGATTTGCGCAATCCAGGTGTTGGTTGGCAGTTTGGTTTGGATATTGAAAAAGGCTTGCTTGATTTTCTGCAGTCTGACGTTCCGGTAGAAGATTTACTTATCAATCCCGGCTTTGATCGCTTGGTAGTGCTTCCTGGAAAAGGGACTAGCCAGGCATCTTCCGAACTTCTTTCTCTGCCTAAGATGACTTCCCTGGTTCAAGAGCTTAAAAATAAGTATCAATCACGCATTATCTTGTTTGATTTGCCACCTTTGTTGTCGTCGGATGATGCACAGTTATTTATGCCACATTATGATACGGCTTTATTAGTTGTGGAAGATGGTAAAACTACTCCGGAAGAGGTGCGGCATTCGCTAGGCATACTTGAAGCGACGAATTTGGCAGGAATGGTTCTAAACAAAACGCGAGGTAGTGATAAAAGAAAATATCAATATCCGATAGATTGAATGTATAGGCAGCGAAGCATGGGTTTAGTCTTTGTGCGGGGAGGGCTATTAACCGGAATTGGTTCGTGTATCTGGCACTGTTCGGTTAGGGAAGGTAACGTTATGATTAGCATTGAATGGTTTTGTTTTGTTGTCAAATCAATTTTGCCTGGATACTTAGGTAGATCTTCAGTTCGATATTATGAAGTATTTGTTTGTGCAAATATGATTATAGAGAAAATTGTTATGGATAAATCAAAAAGTATAAGCTTGCTTTTAAAGAAAACACGCACCGAATACCCCCTGTTAATTAAGTGCAAGGAAAAGAGTTTATGTACGGAAGCCTAAAAAAACTATATTTAGAATTTTCACCACAAGAAAAAAGAAGGTTATTGTTATTATTGGTACTTATAATAATAACAGCATTACTTCAAGTTATTGGTATTGCCTCAATTTTTCCATTTATAGCAACAGCATCTGACCCCAGTGTTGTTGATAAAAATGCTTATTTGCTCGCGACAAAAACATATCTACAGATTAAAGATAATCGTGATTTTATCGTAGTATTGGGTGGCGGTGTATTACTTGCTTTGGTACTTACCAACCTGTTTCTGGCATTTAGTACGTGGGTAAGTATGCGTTTTGTTGTTACCACCAATAACACCTTAGCCTTTCGTTTATTGCAACGCTATTTGAATGAAAATTACCTGTTTCACCTTAAAAGAAACAGTGCAGAGTTATTAAAAAACCTTACAACAGAAACAAACCGTGTAGTTAATGGTGGAATTATGAGTGCCATTAATGTGGTATCAAAAGGCTTTACAGCCCTATGTATATTGATTTTTTTAATATTAGTTGATCCCATGGTTGCTTTAATCGTTGGCACTGTACTCGGGCTAGCTTACGCGTTAATTTATTGGACTATTCGGTTAAAACTCAGTCGAATTGGCATTGTTGTAACCCATTTATTAACAGATAGAATGCGTTATATCAATGAATCGCTTGGTGGCATAAAAGAGCTAAAAGTTTTGGGCAGGGAAAGATTTTACCTAAAACAATTTCGTAATGTTTCTGAAGAGATTATTCATCATCAAGTGTTTAGTCGTGCCGTTGTTGATTTACCCCGTTTTTTATTAGAAACTATTGCATTTGGCGGTATTCTTGCCATGACCATGTATCTTGTGGCAGTTAAAAATAATGCACAAACAGTATTGCCGATGATTTCCCTTTATGCCTTGGCTGGCTATCGATTAATGCCTGCTTTACAAGGTATCTTTCAAAGTACAGCGACTTTAAAACATGATATTGCCGCCGTTGATTTGTTCTATAAAGATATAAAAGGCACTGAAAAACTTCCTTTTGATCTAGCTGAGAGTGATTTAGTTATCGAACAGCCACTGCCGTTAAAAAAAGGGTTAGTTTTAAATAACATTAGTTTTCACTACCCAAATGTCTCGAAGCAAGCTGTTAATCAGTTATCTTTAAGTATTAAAGCCAATACCAGTATAGGGATTGTTGGTACTAGTGGCTCAGGAAAATCGACTTTAGTGGATATCTTATTGGGCTTGCTACAGCCACAAGAAGGACTGATAAGTGTAGATGGCGAACAGTTAACGGATATTAACCTAAGGGCTTGGCAAAATAATATCGGCTATGTTCCACAGGTAATATTTTTAGCCGATTCAACAGTAAGTGCCAATATCGCCTTCGGCATTCCAGATGCAGATATTGATCAGCAAGCAGTAGAAAAAGCGGCAAAAATGGCCAACTTGCATGATTTTATAGTAAATGAGCTGGAAGAAGGCTATCAAACTATAGTTGGAGAGCGAGGAATTCGCTTAAGTGGTGGACAAAGACAGAGAATAGGCATCGCACGTGCGTTATATCACAAACCCTCTGTTTTGGTGTTAGATGAGGCCACTAGCGCCTTAGATACACCAACAGAACAAGCTGTAATGGAATCTGTTTATAACTTAGCTCATAAAAAAACCATCATTATGATTGCGCATAGAATTTCGACAATAAAGACTTGCGATCAAATTATCATTTTAGAGCATGGTAAATTAGTTCAAAAAGGAACATTTGATCAACTTGTTAATAGTAATGAAATATTTAAAGCGCTATCTAAAACTGGACACTAAAGATGAGATTGAAAAAGGTGAGGCTATTTTTTGGGGATTTTTTTTGGAAAGCTTTTCCTCCACCATGGCAACAAAATCAAGATAAAACCAAAGAAGATTTATATAGGGAAAAAGGGGCAAAAATTGGAGAATACACAAAAATTTTTGGCCAATTAGACGGAGTCAACCCAGAAATTATAACGATAGGCCGCTATTGTGTTGTTGGTGTTCAATCTGCAGTTTTAACTCATTGTCCTATAAAAGGAGGGATGCCCGTTGTTATTGGTGATTACGTGTGGATGGGGTTTGATGTGAAAATTCTTGGTGGTGTTAGCATCGGTTCAAATTGTATTGTTGGTGCAGGAAGTGTGGTTACGAAAGATATACCAAGTAATTCAATTGTAGCAGGGGTGCCTGCAAAAATTATACGCCAGTTAACAGACAAAGAGGTTTCTAAGTTGATTCTTGAATTGGAGTCAGGTGAGCCGATAGGAAAAATAAAATGAATCAGAGTATAACGAAGGAACAAAAAGATATTCTAATATCTCCTGTTTTTATCGTCGGTTCAGGTAGAAGTGGTACAACATGGCTGCAACGACTTTTAATTGAGAACCCTAAAATTACAGGTGGACAGGAATCTGAGTTTTTTCTTTGTTTTGGAGGAGCAGTAAATTCTTTCGAATTTAATGAATCGGCGGACAGGAAATTAGGGTTGCCAACTTATTGGGCTGAAGAAAATTTGATGGCAGCTATTTTAAATTTGTGGGAACAAACATTTGTTTCAATGCTGGAAATAAAGCCAGAAGCTAGGATTTTAGCTGAAAAAACACCATCACATGCATTTTATATGGATGTAATAAGAAAAGTATTACCTGATGCTAAGTTTATTCATATTATAAGGGACAGTCGCTCAGTAGTGTCATCAATGATTGCTGCTGAGAAAGGCTGGGGTAAATCATGGGCTCCAAATTCAATCAAAGATGCTTCTATTATTTGGTGGAGATCTGTTAATGCGGCAAAAGAGTCAGCGAAAAAAATGTCATCTGATCATTATATAGAAGTGCATTATGAAGATCTTCTTGAAAATACGGAGTATGAATTATCAAAAATATATGATTATTTAAAAGTCGATTGTAACTTGGGTTTAGTTAAAGCGATTGTTGAAAATCAAGATATTAAAAAACAAAAGGCTATGGGGGGGACAGGGTTTAAAGATTTTAAAGGAAAAGAACTGAAAGAACCGGATGGTTTTTTCAGAAAAGGTCAGGTGGATTCCTGGAAAGAAGAACTAAATATTATTCAAAAATTAATTGTTTGGCGGTACACCCGAAAGTTAATGCGAGAGTGCGGTTATGATTGGAGTGGACGAATTAAAAGGAAGTAAGGTTATTTTATGAGTGAGAAAACACCTCTGGTTTCAGTCGTTATGCCAGTTTTTAATGCAGCCCCCTTTCTAGATGAAGCAATAGAAAGTATTTTACAGCAGACATTTTCAAAATTTGAGCTAATTATTATTAATGATGGCTCAACGGATAGCTCATTTGAGCTACTCCAAAAATGGGAAAAGGCGGATCAAAGAATACGATTGTTTGATCAACAGAACCAAGGGCGATCCCTGACTCGAAATAGAGGGTTAGTAGTGGCCACAACAGACTTTGTTGCAATGATGGATGCGGATGATATTTCACTCAATGATAGATTGGAAATTTGTTACGATTATTTAAAAAACAATCTGAATGTTGTTGCTGTAAGTGGACAGTGTGAAAGTATGTGTATGCACGGCATTCCAGTACATGTTTCATCAATACCTTTGGGGCATAATGAGATTGAGCAGTCATTATTGCAAGATAACGGGAATGATTTTGCACAAGGCGCTTCAATGATGCGCAAAAAAATTGCTTTGGCTGTGGGTGGCTATAACAGAGATTATGAAATGGGTGAGGATGCAGACCTATTTTTACGGATGGCATTGAAAGGTGAATTAGTTAATTTACCAAAAATTTTTTTACGATATAGGCAGCATCCTCGTTCTATCACGAATATAGCTGATAAAAAGTTAATAGCAAATTGTATCAAAAGGTTAGAAGGTTCATGGGCTGATCGTGGATTAACCTTAGATAATGATTTTGAACATTGGCTTGAGAATAACCCTGAAAAAAAAGAATATCAGAGTTTACTGTCTTGGGGCTGGAATGCTTTAGGTAAGGGGCGAGTTGATATTTCGAGGCGCTATGCAAAAAAACTAATCTTGTATGAACCGTTTAACCTAGAAGTATGGCGTTTTATTTTTTGTGTCATACGTGGGAGATAATTTGTTTATGAATGGTTCAATAGCAACTCAAATTTCAGTCATTATGCCAGTTTACAATGCTGAAAAATATATCAAATTAGCCATAGAAAGCATATTAAGCCAAACATTCATTGATTTTGAATTTATCATTATTAATGACGGGTCTACTGATAGGACATTGAACATATTAGAAGAATATGCTCAGCAAGATCACCGTATTCAATTAGTTAGTCGAGAAAATAAGGGGTTGGTAGCCACTTTAAATGAAGGACTTGCTTTAGCTAAGGCTCCTTTGGTTGCAAGAATGGATGCGGATGATATTTCATTACCTGATAGGTTGGAAAAACAGGTTGCTTATTTAGCGGAACACGCCAATTGCATAGCAATTGGCGGACAGACGTTAATTATTGACCCAGAAGGTGATGAAATGTGTATCTGGAATAAATTAACCTGTTTTGAAGAAATTCAGGATCAGCATTTAAATACTTTTGTTGGATCTGCAGTTGCACACCCTTCTATGATGTATAGAACAAGTGCTGTCAGGTCTATCGGGGATTATAAGGAAGATTGTTACCCATCAGAAGACTTGGACCTTTTGCTTAGACTTTCAACGATAGGGGATATTGAGAATTTATCTGAAGTGATATTGAAATACCGAGTTCATAGCCAGAGTATTTGTGCTACTCAGCAATCACCACAAAAGAAAAAAGTGATAGAGATTGTTAATCAGGCTAGGTTTGATAGAGGTATGCCTCTATTAGATATTGAGTTGGGATTATCTGCTGAAAAAGATGAAAGTAGTAATGATTTAAAATGGGGATGGTGGGCTTTAAACTCTGGATTTTTAATGACAGCAAAAAAATATGCCAAGAGATTAGCTATTTCAGAACCATTAACACTAAACACTTGGCGATTTATATATTGTGTTTTTCGTGGGTATTAGGCGTGTATTGTAAAGTGTGGGAAGAAAAATAATGCCTAATTTATTTGCTTATTTTATGCTATGGATATGGCCTATTGCTATTTTTTTATTAATCAAACGATACCCTGTTAATCATGCAATTTTAATGGCATTTGTTTTATCGGTATTATTTCTTCCTGTTATTACAGTAGATCCGCCTCTTTTACCCCCATTAAATAAAGACTCTATTACATCACTATCATTATTTACCTTTTTATTGTTTTCGGGAAAAAGGATAGGTATATTTCAAAGAAGTATGGTTAGCAAGTTTTTATGGCTGTTTTTTTTAGCTTCAATGGTTTCAAATGAGTTAAATGATTTTCCAATTACTGTTGGAGATAAAGTTATACCTGCATTAAAGCCTTATGATACTTTTTCAACATTTGTGCGATATAGCTTGGAGTTTATGCCTTTTTTTTTAGGAAGACGTTTTTTAAATAACTTTATTGATAATGAATTTATTTTTCGTTATATGGCCAGGATTGGGTTATTTTACTCAGTTTTGATGTTATTTGAAATTCGGATGAGTCCACAACTACATAACTGGATTTATGGGTTTTTACCTACTGAATTTATTCAGCAAATTAGAGCAGGCGGGTTTAGGCCAATTGTATTTGTTGGTCACGGTTTACCGATGGCATTTATATTTTTTACATTTTTAACAGGTGCTTTTTCCTTGTTTAAAAATAGGGTAAGGTTTACTCAATATTCCTCCGCATTTGTTATTGGATATATGGTTTTAGTATTATTTTTATGTAAAACTTGGTCAGCAATTTTATATGCATGTATTGGAGGTGTTTTAATTAATCTATTTATTCCTAGAGTACAAGTTAAAATAGCAATGTATATGGTTTTTTTAGTTTTATTATTTCCTATTTCTAGAATACTAGATATTTTTCCAACGACTGGGACAGTTGATTTAATAAAAGAATTTAGCAGTGAAAGAGCTCACTCTGTTGATTTTCGATTTAAAAATGAGGATGTGCTATTAAATAGAGCGATGGAAAGGCCGTGGTTTGGTTGGAGTGGTTGGGGGAGAAACCGTGTATTTAATGAAAATGGTAAGGACTTATCAGTTACCGATGGAAAATGGATTCTGATATTCGGTATTAATGGTTTAGTTGGTTTTATTGCTTATTATGGAATATTAATTCTTCCTATTTATTATGCAAATAAGGTCATTAGAAGGGTAAAGGAACCCCGGTATCAAGTCTATATAGCGGCACAAGTACTGATACTGGCTGTTTGTTTAATTGATTCTATACCTAATACAAATATGGGAGCTTTACATTTGTTATTGGCAGGCAGTTTGATAGGCCAATGTGAAAAATTTATGCGACAAAAAACAGTCAGAAATAACCAAATACTAATAAAAAAATAATGAAAAATATTTCTATTGCTTATGTGGCACCAGGGTGGCCATTAAATCGCTATCCTAATGGGATTGTATCCTATATAGAAAACCTGCTCTCAGGGTTTGGGGGGGATGTTGATCCATATGTTTTTTCAAATAAAGTAGCAATTGAAACAATAGATAAAACTATTGTAGATTTAACCCAATTTAATAGAAATTTGTACAAAAGTTTGTCTGATAAGGTTTTTTATCGATTAAAGATGCTGCAATCTGAGGGTATACTTTACCAAAGAAATTTGGTGAATACTGCAGAGTATATTGCAAAAGGTATCAATTCACTTCCTTTTGAACTTGATTTGATAGAGTTAGAGGAGTCTTTTGGCGTGGCTACAAAACTGTCTAATATGACCTGCACCCCCATTGTTACGCGTTTACATGGACCTTGGTTTATTATCGGAGATCTCTCAGGCATAAGATCAGAAAATCATCAGATTCGGGTAAGAAAAGAAGGGTTGGGTATTAATGCATCGCATGGAGTTTCTTCTCCTAGTCAGGATGTATTAGATAAAGTACGTGAATATTATGATTTTTCATTGCCGAATGCAAAGGTCATCCCCAATCCTATTGCTTCAGTTCCAGTAGATATGCGGTGGCGAATTGAATTATCAGCCAAACCTTCAATTCTTTTTATTGGAAGATTTGATTCAATTAAGGGTGCAGATATTGCGATTAATGCTTTTCGTATTGTTGCATTACAAAATAAAGAAGTTGAACTGATTTTTGCTGGTCCAGACAGAGGGATGATTATAAATGGTGAAGAATATCATTTAATGGAGTATTTAGATAAATTTATACCAGAGATCAGTGTAAAAAATAGAATTAAGTTTTTAGGACACTGCACGGCTCAGCATGTTGCGGAGCTAAGAAAAGCTTCATCGGTAACAATGATTACTTCTCGATATGAAAATTTTCCTATGTCTTTATTAGAAGCACTGGCGGCAGGCTGTCCGGTTGTTGGAGTTGCCACTGGTGGAATAAAAGAGATTATCACTGATGAATATAATGGTTTGTTAGCTGAGCCTGAGTTGCCTGAAAGTATTGCAGAGAACCTCATAGCTCTTCTGAGCGATCCAAATAAAATGGAAAAAGTTTCTAAAAATGCAATAGTTGATAGCCAAAAAAGGTTTTCACCAGAAACTGTTGCTAAACAAACGCTTGATTTTTACAAATCTGTTATTGCAAATTAACTCTAAATTAAAGGAACAATCTATGAGCTTATTAAGCCTTATCAACCCCAAAAGTCTCGAAAAGTTCAGAGCTGGAATCAAAAATAAAGAGCCATTCCCACATTTTAGCTTTGACAGTTTTTTGGACGAAGATTTTGCTAACGAAATACATGACTCATTTCCAACTTATAAACAATCGAAAGCTATGGGACGAGAATTTTCGGCTGTTAATGAAAAATATAAAATTCAAGTAACTGATTCTAAAAAATTTCCTCATGCCATATTTAAACTTCACCAGCTTTTGGCTTCTAAAGAGTTTATTGATATTGTCAGCAAGATAACGGGTATTCCTAATCTTCTGCCTGATCCTGATCTTATGGGGGGAGGAATTCATGAGACAAACTCTGGTGGTCACTTAGATGTTCATGTCGATTTTAACTTTATAGAAGAAAAGCAGTGGCATAGGCGTGTCAATATTTTATTTTATTTTAATAAAGACTGGAAAGAAGAGTATGGCGGATATCTTGATATTTGGGATAAGGATGTTCAATGCTGTCATGCTGCTTTTGCACCGTTATTTAATCAAGCAAGTGGCTTTGTGACCAGTGAAATTAGCTATCACGGAGTAACGCCAATTACATGCCCCTCGAATAAAGTGAGGAAATCTTTTGCAGTTTATTACTATACAAAAGAAGCACCCGCTGAATGGGATGGTACAAAACATTCTACAGTTTTTAAGGCGAGACCTGATGAGTGGGTGAAAGGACATGTGTTAATGCCTTTAGAGGATTCTTTAAGAATTTCAAAGAATACTTTTAAAAAAATAAAGGAATCAGTAAAAACAGTTGTTGGTAAATAGGTTGATAGCGCTTTTTAAGCAAGCCGGTACTGGTTAAAAGTCTAGAATTAGATAATATTTACCTATTTAAATTATTTATTTAATCACAAACAAATATGGATTTAACTACAATAATTATTAATTACAATACATCTCATTTGCTACATAAATGTATTAATTCACTCCGTAATGCAGCGTTAAATATATCGATGAATATTGTTATTGTTGATAATGCTTCTAGTGATGATTCGGTATCTGTACTGCAACAAGATTTTGCAGATTGTGATTTGATTGTCAATAATAGCAATATTGGTTTTGGGCGAGCTAATAATCAGTGCATTCCCTTTATTAAAGGGATGTATGTATTACTTTTGAATACAGATGCTTTTGTTTCGGTAGATACCATTAATAAAACGATTCGATACATGGATGATAACCAAAGTTGCGGTGTTTTGGGTGTTAGGCTATTAGGTCGCGAAGGAGATCTACAGCCTTCTTGTCGTTTTTTTCCTACGCCTTTAAATATCTTTTTACAGCGCACAGGTTTTAAAAAATTTTTCCCAAAGACTCAATTAATTGATGATATGACCTGGGATCATAATACTGCGAGAGAATGCGACTGGGTGCCCGGCTGTTACTATTTAATTCGTCAAGAAGTGGTCGAAAAAGTAGGTTTATTTGATCCGCGCTATTTTCTTTATTATGAAGAAGTTGACCATTGTTTTGCTGCTAAAAAAGCGGGCTGGGAGGTCCATTATTTTCCAGATACGTCAGTGGTTCATATTGGAGGAGAAAGCGCTAAATCCGATAGCGACTTAACTTCAAGTGGAAAGCAAGTGGAAGTTCTGCAAATAGAAAGTGAGTTATTATTTTTTTGTAAAAATCATGGAGGCCTAGCTGTATTTGGTCATGTTCTATTGCTTACATTAGCAGATATGATTTTTTTCTGTAAAAACGTTATGAAGGGAAGGTTTAATTCTTCTTTTACAGATCCTATTAAACATGGTTTTGTAGTGTGGTCTTTGTATTTTAAAACGCATTTTGCTAACACCTCAACTCGATAAGTCAGTATGTTTTATAACTTATTAAATTATTTACCTGCTTATTATCTTTGTAATATTAATATTAGAAATGGTTTTTGAAAGTACAAAAGAATAAATGAAAATATCAACTAATAATTTACAAATTGCAGCTGTAGTTATAGGCCGAAATGAAGGGCCGCGTTTAATAACCTGCTTGGAATCCTTACTTGGTTGCGTTGAATATATTATTTATGTTGACTCAGGGTCATCAGATAATAGTTTGCAAGAAGCCGAAAAATGGGGGGCCATATGCTTATCATTGGATATGAATTCACCTTTTACAGCGGCTCGGGCGCGTAACGCTGGTGCAAATTATTTAATACAAAAATACTCGGACTTGAGCGCTATTCAATTTATTGATGGTGATTGTGAAATGTGCTCTGACTGGTTGGATAAAGGGTGCCAATTTTTAATTGAAAATTCTAAATATGCCGTGGTTTGTGGCCGAGTTAGAGAGCGCTTTCCTGAACAGTCTATTTATAATGAACTCTGTGATATTGAATGGAATACATCAGCAGGTGATGCTATGGCTTGTGGTGGAATTGCCTTAATCAGAATAGAGGCTTTTAAACAGGTTGGTGGTTTTCGGGATGATTTAATTGCCGGAGAAGAGCCTGAAATGTGTTTTAGACTGAGGGGAATTGATTGGGGGATTTATCGATTAAATGCAGAAATGGCAATACATGATGCGGCAATGACTAGGTTTTCTCAATGGTGGAGTAGAGCTAAACGAGCAGGGTACGCATATGCGTCATCATTCTATTTGCATGGTCAATCTACAGAGAAATTTAAACGTAAAGAGGTATTTAGCATAATGGTTTGGGCTTGCTTTATACCTACAGCTATTTTGCTGTTATCATTAATAAATAATTATTTTTTAGCAATGTTTTTAATCTATTTTTTGCAGACTTTAAAAGTTTATAAAAACTGCAAACTAGAAGATAAAAATAATTTCACAAAGTTAATTTACGCGACCTCAATAGTTTTTTCAAAATTCCCTCAATTTTTAGGGTTAGCTAAATTTATATCAAATAAACTAAAAAGTAAAAAAGAGTATTTAATAGAGTATAAATAGTTTTTTAAATTGGATAAATATAATAGATATTTCTCTGGTTATACTTAATATAACTATAATTTTTTATGAAAATAAATGGCATTTTAGAGTTTTTTTGTTCAGCTTTTAGACAAAATATTAAATCTCAACATATTCATGTTTTAGATGGCTGGAGAGGGTTAAGCATTTTATTTGTATTGGCTGCTCACTTGCTACCGCTAGGTGAAAAAAAATGGCAGATAAATTTTACGATAGGTGCATTAGGAATGAGCCTTTTTTTTATTTTATCAGGTTTTTTAATTACTAATTTTTTATATAAAAAACAAAATATAGTTGATTTTTTAATTCGTCGTTTTTTTAGAATATTGCCCTTGGCCTGGCTTTATATTTTTATTGCTTTTTCTTTAAACTCTGTAGACCAATCACAATGGCTAGCCCAATTATTTTTTTATGGTAATTGGCCACCAATGCAGTTAACAAAAGTAACGAGCCATTTTTGGAGTTTATGTGTTGAAGTCCAATTCTACATAATGGTTACACTATTTGTGTTTCTCTTTAGAAAGAGAGGCTTATTAGTCTTACCATTGCTCTGCTTAGCTATTACTTGGTATCGTATTGATCAGCAAGTTCATATTGCCATTAATACCTATTATAGGCTAGATGAAATATTGGCAGGCTGTACTTTATCTCTTATCTATAATAATGAGATTTTTAGTAACCTAAAAAAAGTATTATCAAAAATAAACCCTTATCTTATATTTCTTCTTCTTGTTGTTTCATGCCATCCAGAAAGTGGTGGTATGAATTATCTTCGACCTTACTTTTCAGCAATATTAATTGGTATTACGCTACTGAATAATAAAAACTATTTAAGCTACTTTTTAAATATCAAAGTGCTCTATTATTTGGCAACAGTTTCTTATGCTCTATATGTTATTCATGGAGGGCTTAGGCATACATGGCTAGGTGATGGGGATACGCTAGTAAAATATGCCAAGCGGCCATTATTATTCTTAGCGACGTTTTTTCTAGCACATATTTCAACCTTTTATTATGAAAAATATTTCATAAAATTAGGCCACACTATTTCCAATAAAATTAATAATCATGACTAATAATTCTTACATTTTAATTACTCCATGTCGCAATGAAGCAGACTTTATGAGGAAAACTTTAGATAGTGTTATTAACCAATCTATATTGCCTAATTTATGGGTGATTGTTGATGATGGGTCTACAGATGATACCCCCGCTATTTTAAAAGAATATTCTGAAAAAAATAGTTTTATTACTGTTTTAACCCGTGAAAACAGAGGTCATCGCAGCGTAGGGCCGGGCGTTATTGAAGCCTTTTATTATGGGTATGATACTGTTGATACTGAACAATTTGATTTTATTTGTAAGTTTGACCTTGATCTGGATTTGCCTCCAAAGTATTTTGAAATATTAATTCAGCGTATGAATGCCAATCCGCGGATTGGCACATGTAGCGGTAAGGCTTATTTTAAAGATAAAAAAACGGGTGAATTAATCAATGAAATATCAGGGGATGAAATGTCAGTGGGCATGACTAAGTTTTATCGTCGCACCTGTTTTGAAGAAATAGGGGGGTTTGTTCGGCAGGTCATGTGGGACGGTATTGACTGTCATCGTTGCCGACAACTAGGCTGGATTGCCGTAAGCTGGGATGAGCCAGGCTTACAGTTTATTCATTTGCGCCCTATGGGTTCAAGTCAGAACAGCATTTTTACAGGGCGTATGCGACATGGTTTTGGCCAATATTTTATGGGGACGGGTGTAGTTTATATGTTTGCCTCATCTGTATTTAGAATTTTACATCCCCCTTATTTTGTTGGTGGAATGGCAATGTTTTGGGGCTATGTAAAAAGTGCTTTAACACAATGTCCCCGTTTAGAAAATAAAGAATTGCGTCAATTCATCAATCAATATCAATGGGCTTGTTTGCTAAAGGGCAAGGCAAAAGCAACAGATGAAATAAATAATCGACAAGCGCCTGTTTGGCAAAAAAAACATATAAGGAATGAATCGTGAAAGTCGCCTACTTAGCGCCTGAAATTCCTGCGTTATCAGCGACTTTTGTTTACAATGAAATTTTTCAGCTAGAAGAATTAGGTTTGGAGATTGAGGTTTTTTCTGTCCATGATAACCAAGCAAAATTTTCTGACCCTGAATTGCAGTGTTTACAAAATAGAACGCATTTTCTGTATAGAACTTCCGTTCTTTCAATTATTGCTGATCAGATTCATGTGCTTCGAAAAAAACCAGTATCATACATTAAAGGTCTGTTTTTTTTATTTTCAGATATTAAAAATACAGGTATTTTTTCTCGTGTGGGCATGGGTATGGCATATCGTTTTTTTTACGCTGGGTCATTAGCACATCAATTAATTAAGAAAAATTGCAAACACATTCATGTGCATTTTGCTCATGTCCCCACTGATTTGGCAATGTATGCTTCGGCCATAGCTGGTATAGGATTTAGTGCTACAGCGCATGCCAATGATCTATTTCAAAGAGGCTATTTATTAAAGGAAAAAGTTGATCGAGCTAATTTTTTTATAACAATCTCTGAATATAACCGTCAATTTCTTATTAGACAGGGTGCTGATGGGAATAATATAACAGTTTTACATTGTGGTGTTGATCACGAGAAATTTAGTCAGCGACAGAACTTTACTCCTTCAGCTACCCCTAAAATAGGCGTAGTTGCACGGCTGGTTGAAAAGAAAGGAATTGACCATTTAATTAATGCTGTGGCACATTTAAAAAAACAAAATAAAATGTATCAGCTTGTAATTGTGGGGGATGGACCTTTACTAGAGGCGCACAAGGCATTAACAGGCTCTTTAGGCTTAAGTTGTAAAGAAGTGACTTTTTTAGGGGCTATTGACCATCAAAAAATACCATTATTTATTAAATCTCTGGATGTATTTGCATTGCCTTGTCAAAAAGACAGTTCGGGAGATATGGATGGAATACCTGTAGTTTTAATGGAAGCGATGTTATCAGGCGTACCCGTAATTTCAACGTCTCTGTCAGGCATTCCAGAATTAATCGTTCACAATGAAACTGGTTTGCTAGCTGTAACTGAAGATATTTCGGTATTTGCTGATTGCATTGAACAAAGTGTTAAGGATATTGATTTAACTAAACAGAGAGTAGCTAAAGGAATAACTAAAGTTCAAATGGATTTCAGTTTAATTAAGAATACTTTAAGGCTTTATCACTTTATTCTAGGTAAAGGTAATGAACAATAAAATAACCAATTAATACAAATACCCCAGCTTTAAATGTTAATTTCTTTCAATAGTTATTGTTATTTCTGTATCTCTTCTTTTACCATTATCATAAATAAGTCTAGATCTTATAATATGCGTTCCCACAGGCAGGTTATCAATGGTATGCTGGTAAGGGGCATTATTAATGCCTGCTAAATATTTCCAGCCGTCCTTCCAAAAATCGACTCTTTTAATCGTACCAGCCCATTTTGAAGCATTTGTTTTAATAACAACCGAATCGCCTTCAAAAAGAGTATCCCCATTGTTTGGAGATGTTATTCTGAATGGAGGATTTTTTTCTGATAAAGAAATGTTCTTTGCATCTACATTTTTTAAAATGGATATTGTTATTTCTGAATCTCTTCTTTTACCATTATCATAAATAAGTCTAGATCTTATAATATGCGTTCCCACAGATAGGTTATCAATAGTATGCTGGTATGGCGCATTATTAATGCCAGCTAAATATTTCCAGCCGTCCTTCCAAAAATCGACTCTTTTAATCGTACCAGCCCATTTTGAAGCATTTGTTTTAATAACGACTGAATCGCCTTCATAAAAGGTATCCCCATTGTTTGGAAAAGAAATCCTGAATGGAGGTTTTTTTTCTGTTAGAGAATTGGTTTTTGGGGGGGTATGACTTTGCAGTATAAACCAATGATATTTCATTTTTGAAGACAGTTTAATTCGGTACCTTCCTCTATCATCTCGAAGGGCTGATATTTCATCCTCCAATTTTCCAATGCGATTAACAGGATATAGCTTCAAACCTTTTGGGGCATTTATTTCTAGTTGGCCGTTAACTGGCTCAGAAAGGAAGGGCAGTTGATTGCCTTTTTCTGGTTTTGACCTAGCCATTACGGTGATAAAAATTTTATTAGATTCGCGAATTGGGTTGTTTTCTAGGCTTTGTACAGCAACCACAGCATTTGCTGTTGTAATTTTAAAAGTTACGTCTGTTAAATCTACTATTTCATTGCCAATCCAGCCAGAAGCCATTTGTGATTTTTCAGTGTCAATTGTATGAATGCCTTTTTCCCAATTTCGTTTTAACTCCCCTGTATCTGACTCTACAAAATTCTGCCCTTGTGGGATATAATCTTTATTGGAATCATCAATTACAATTGAGCCCTGTTCATAGTCACCATTGTTTTTTAGCCACGGCAATTCAGCCACCTCTGGCATTGAAATGGTTAAGCGACTGGTCTCCAAAAGGGTTCTGATGGTTTTAGAGCTGTTAGGGTCTTGTCTGTTAAAAAAGAAATTTTCTCTGTTTAATTTTAATTCGTATGATTTTTTTGCAGGCGACACATGGTTTTGCCGGTATAAAAGAGCTGCTGCGGGCATTACACCCATTATGGCAGGGTCATTATATGATGAATAATTGCTTCCATAGCCTTTACCGTTAAGAGGGTTTTGGCTGTACCCATATAGCATAACGGCATCCCAGCCTTGTAAACTGGCAATGCTGGCAACAAATGTAGGTGCGGTGAACCGGTCTTTAGCGGGGAATGGCTCAATGTTCCATTCAGAAATAGACAGAGGAAACCCTGTAACTTGCGATGCACCTGCCCAGGTTAAAAAACCGGGCCGGTACCGTGGGTTCTGTTTAAATTCTTCCTCTCTTCCATATGCATGTGCATCTATAAGGCTGCCGTCAGTTAAAGAGGGTAAACCAAAAAGCCCCATATTCCCCCAGCTATTTGTGGTTGACACTAATGATTTAACGCCAAGTCCCTCAAGGTGTTCAATCATTTGCTGATTAAACCGGTGTTCAACATCACTTAAATAAATTTTTGACTCGCCCATCAACCAAGTTAAACTGGATTTATACTTGGACAGCCCAAAAGTACGGGAAAACTCCTGGACATCAGTAGAAAAAATATCATGGTGCACAGGCACATTTTTATTTCCTAGCAGGGCGTTGCCAAAATGCTGAGTGAGATCATTTTCATTTGTAATAAGTAAGGCAATAACCGCTGGGTCATCTTTATAAGCTAACTTTGTATAAGGGTTGAAATGGCTTAAGTATGCTTCATTAAAAGCCTGCATTAAAGCCTGAACATCTTTATTATAATAGTTGAACCCTTTTGCTTCTGAATGGCTTTTTCCTTTAGAAAAGTCCGAGAAATTGCTTATTCCATCATTTTCTGTAAACTTGCGCCCCACATGTAAATCAAGCCATAAATAAACGCCTTCATCTTTTAGGCACTTGATCCACCAGTCAATTTTTTTAAGTGCTGAAGCTGAAAGTTCATGGGTATTATCCTTTTGGTTTTTAAAAATATTTGGATTTACCCAGGCACTGTCGTGATGATGGATTCTGATTAAATTAAAACCTAATTTGGCAATGCGTTTAGCATGGCGTTTTATATCAGTGCTAGAGGTATTAAATAAAGCAGATGCCTGTATATTTGCTCCCCAAAATTTAGCCGGGGATCCGTTTTCAAAAAATAATTGATCATTTTCTCTTTTAATAAAGCCTTGACTGCCGGCAGGCCTGTCGTTTTTGTTCAAAAAAGACAAGTCAATGGGTGAGGTCAAGGGGGACATAATGTCTTTATGCCAAGAGGTATTGGGTGTATCGTAAGCAGTGCTATCTGGGCCGGAGAATTTAACTTTGCCATCGGTTTTAACCGTCATTGTTGAAGATTGTGAGCCGACTGATATTCCAGAAAAGAAAAAGACTCTTATTTTGTTTTTTTGTCCACGTTCAAAATAAACTTTGCTTGCAGCCGGTGAAAAAATAACTTCTATTAATTCATTGTCAGCATTTTTCCAGCTCCAGCCAGCGTTATTGGGCAGTAACTCAGGAAGGTATGATGAACTGGATAGGTTTAATTTGAACTCAATTCCAAAGCCTATTGCATTGGGGAAAGCAGAAGAATTTTGCCAATTATAATTCCAGATTAAACTGTTTGCATTTTGGTTTATAGAGCCGTTAAACCTAATGCCCAATTTTTTTACCTGCCCAGAAAACACTGTGCTTTTATATTGTTTATTTTCTATATTATGGGATGCCTTTATATTTGCTGCAGTCCATTTCCAATCCCTTTTCCAGCCAATATAATTGGTAGTAATAACCGGCAGTGTTTCTTCAAAAGCAGAAAAGAGTGCCTCTTTATCGCTAACCTTCACGGTATCAAAGCCGTAGCATAAAGAGTTTTGAAATATAATGGTAAATAGTATGGCACTGATAGTGTATTTGTTCATAATTACTCGTGGAATAAAGCGTTATATTTAATATAGCAGTTTAGCGGTTTTTTATATTAAACTTGATCACTCATGAGGTGTGTTTAAATAACTTAAAATCACTTGGCTAATTAAGAAATGTCGGAGAGTAGAGGTAGAGGGGGAGAAAGGTATTTGCTTTACTGTGGCTGTGTAATAATGGGGCGCATATAGCAATTGCATTGTGCTATGTGGCTAGATAAAATGGCTGTTAACGAATCGTAAATTATTGCATTTCTATTAATTTTCTTTATCTGGCCAGACAAAATCAATAGAAATTCCCTTAAATAAAAAATGCCATAATTAAGTGAGTTTTGTTATTCCGACCAGAGGAAGCGACCTCGATATACCATGAAATTTCTCCCGCTGTTCGAGATGACAGAATATAAATCGTTTTATAAAGCAGGCTGAGAAATTGCAAACTATTAACAATAAGCAAAGGTGATTATTTGTTACCTGTTCTCTGATACTGAAAATGGCCTGAAGCATTATATAATTTTAGCAATCGAATAATGCGCTTGGACAGGTTTTTTAAATAAAGCTGACGCCCCTGCTGATTTAATTCTCTTTGAAATAGCATTAATGAGCCGATGAAAGCTCCATCAATGTAAAGAAGCCCAGAGCAGTTAAGTTCCACATTAATTGGTCCTGCTTGCAGCACTTCGGCAAGTTTACTTTTAACGGTTTTAAGATCAGTATGGCGCCGTACAGAGCCACTTAGCTTAACCGCGTAAAATCTGTCAGAAATATCATAACTGATACTTACTGGAGACTTAAGGTTATACGATTTCTTTAGCCACCGATTATAAATGGCCAGCGGGAAAACTTTAAATGTAAGTAACCTGATAAAAGCGATGCCATCAAGAAAATAACGTTTCCATAGTACAGGTTCCTGCACGATTCTCCAAAGCCATTCTAAAGAGCATCGTCGCCAAACAATGGGGGCGCGTTCAATATTGCCTGCTATAAAATTAACGACAGCACCTAAATGACTGATAATGGGCGCATTTAGCTTTCCTCTATTTTGTTGAATCCAGGCCTGCCCTTTGACTGCCCCTAGAGACACAAGTAAAAAATCCGGATTGGCTTGATTAATAAAATCAATAATATCTGGAGTGCTCATTTCATCAACTGAGACAAACCCTGGGTTAAGAAAGCCACAGCATGACATTGCCTGGCTTGATTTGTTCATTTTTTGGCTAGCTCGTTTGGCAATACCCTCGTTTCCACCAAAAAAAAACACAGATGTTTTTTTTGCGTGCCCTTTTTGCTTATAAAGCGCATCAAATAAATCGGATCCGGCAACTCTTTCTGTTAATGGCATGCCCAGTAACTTTGCTATCCAAATAATAGGCATTCCATCTGCAATAACCAGATCGCTATCTACAACAGTCTGAAAAAAGGATGGATCAGATTGGGCGGCTATTAAAAAATTAAGATTTGCTGTGGTCAGAAAGCAGCGTTTCTTATTATTAATATCAGATAGCACAAGAGATTTTGTTTCGGATAAATTTACTGCATCAAAAGGCAGTCCTAAAATGCAAAAGGCATCTCTTGCTAAAATTGAATTATTTAGATGGTTAGCCGTTAATAAATCAGTAGCTCTGTTCCCCTTCTGTATTGCCGTTCTTTGCTGATCTGCAAATAAACCGCTGTCCCTGTTTAGACCTGGTATTGCAACACCCTGCTGTTCCAGTGATAAGGTTGCATCCCCACTCATTCCAGTTATTGCTATATCTTGATTTTCCATCAGTTAAATCACCATGCTATTTGTTTTAATCATTATGTATTCAGGTAAAAATCTTTAACTATTATTCGGGCAGTTTAATATTCGTTTTTTAATAAAACCCTCCTAACTTCCTAACTTCCTTTATATGCAGGAGCCAGTTTCATTTTGTTGAGTTATGCAAAATGCGAGGCTGGTTTATAGAAAGAGCAATCACAATCAAAAGATGTTCATATGACCATTGGTTTTGATCAATAGGCTTGGTATTCAGAGGATTCTAGACGGCCATAATTATTTTATAAGCAGTTTACGTGCCATATTTTTTGGGGAGTTACTTGTTACGATTGTGAGCAGTTGCAGGTGAAAGAGAGTTGTTTGGAATGTGATGCTATATCACGGATGCTGGTGTTATCATTTAATAATTACCGAGCGGGTAGACTCATTGTTGTAAAATATTAGTGAGTATGTGTGGCTACTTGAAACTGGCCGGTTAATCGGATAGGTAATTTTTAATGAGGCATATAGCCTGCAGACTGTGTCATATAACCTGTTTGATGTAGATCTCAGGATTAAAGCGCTGTTAAATATGCTGTATACCAGTCGCATAGCGCACTGTATGTGCCTCTGCACAAAGACCCTCTTTTAAGGGGGTTATTTTCAAGCGATAGCAGGACTTTTGTGTGTGGCGGTATTGGCAGAGTGTTTTTGGAGATGTCGTGGGTTCAAAAAGATGCTGTAGTAGTGTTAATCAGCGTGCAAAATTCTGCATTCTAAAAAATAATTTTGCTAAATCAATCGTATACGCTGATATTATCAAAAAATACCCTAGGGATAATGAGGCGACTAATAACTTGGCCGAACTGCTGGTTACTTACCAGGCCGGCAATAAGCAAAGTATTTTATTTAGGATCATTTGTAAAGAATTGCCTACGGGCTTCCCGTCTAAAGACGAGAAGGAGGCTGTTTCGCAGTGAATATGGCCTCGCCTAGTAAATTGATAAAACAGGTGCTTTGCAGGTTGCAAAAAATGTTAAGAAAACATTTCTTCAATAGAGGAGGCAGACAATATTTTTTCTACCCATAGATCCAGCTGTTCTTTATCGGCTGACCTGATCTGCTGTTCTACCAAGTCAGGCACAGTTCCAAATTTTAAATTGAGCTGTTTTAATAGCGTATTGGCTTCCCCTTCTATTTTGCCTCTAGCTTCCCCTCTAGCTTCTCCTTTCGCTTCTCCTCTAGCTTCTCCTTCTCTTATCCATTGTGGTACACGGTCTGCTAACATGGTTTTTATCTCCAATAAATCGTTAATTTCAGGTTGCGGTTCGTTGTACTGGTCTGCGGGCTGCAATACGCGGTTTATCCAGATACTGAAGCTACGCCTCAGTCCTGCCTGTTCAGGTGTTGCCAGCCATTCTATCAGGTTTGATACAACTTCTGAAATTTCTGCGTTGGTGCTTGAGTTTTCCAGCCTAAAGATGGCTGCAACCAGGTTTTTCAAGGGTGCCAGATCTTCTTTGACGTACTTGCCTTCATCCAGTATCAGGTATTTTAACGAAGGCTGGTACTGTTCCAGTCCGCCGGGCAGGTTGACAATAAGGTCTTTCAATTCGGTGCGGGCATTCCAGCGTTTTTCGCCGTTATAAAGAACTGCGGGGAAAATGGGTGGCAGGCGTTTATCCGGCGGCAGCTGTTTGGTTTTAATCAGATCCTGATAGAGCAGTCCCATGTAGGTCATCAGCCTGACCGCCATGTATTTGTCTATGCTTGATTGGAATTCTATCAGCAGGTAGACATATATCCAGCTTTCTCGGTATTTGACCCGCCAGATCACATCGTCTTCGCGTGACCTCAGATCATCTGAAACATAGCTGCCGGAGACTTTTTCCAGGGTACTGAAATCAAGTTCTTTTACCCAGTCTTCATGAACAAAGCCCTGCAGTAGGTCTTTGACTATTTCAGGCTCTGAGAACAGCAGTTTATAGGCGTGGTCATGGTCTTTTTTCATGGCAGAATGCTAACACAGACTGGCATGAGGGTGACGGATTAAAAGTGAAGTTAATCGGAGTGGGATGTTCGAAGGACTTCTTCATGCTCCAACTGCCCATGCTGGTAGAATTAATCAGTTATCTTGTTTTTTGGGAACTGCACAGCTACTCAGAGTATTTTAAGAAAAGCACTTGTCCCCACTCAAGAGCATGGGAACGAGATATATTTTACTGTGGCATTGAACCTAAATAAATCAGATGATCGCTATGCTCTGCCGTAGTTTCGTCCAGATTTTTCACAAAATTCATGTCCAATTGATTAAGGTTGAAGTGCCCATCATTTGTAAAGAATTGCCTACGGGCTTCGTGTCTAAAGGCGAGAAGGGGCTGTTTCGCAGTGAATATGGCCTCGCCTAGTAAATTGATAAAACAGGTGCTTTGCAGGTTGCAAAAAATGTTAAGAAAACATTTCTTCAATAGAGGAGGCAGACAATATTTTTTCTACCCATAGATCCAGCTGTTCTTTATCGGCTGACCTGATCTGCTGTTCTACCAAGTCAGGCACAGTTCCAAATT